>Ga0335085_10010556_pt1 | contig 13790 bp, 17 predicted proteins | sample Lox_Sample_45_FD_206712 | JGI IMG/M metagenome (GOLD analysis project Ga0335085, IMG submission 206712) | Soil microbial communities from Loxahatchee National Wildlife Refuge, Florida, United States - Lox_Sample_4.5 | ecosystem: Environmental > Terrestrial > Soil > Wetlands | place: USA...
CGCGTGTTGCCGAACCCGGCCGACGTCTGCGCCGGCGCCGACTATGCGCCGTTCCCGGAACTGGAGAGGATGAGCCGGTAAACAGCGGCAGGGGGATAGCTTCAATTTTTTGTTAGCCCTGAACCGGGAAGCAACCCTGATCGACAAACAAGCGGGGAAGACCGTTCGCGGTTGGTGAAGGATTCAGCGAGGCGGAACAAAAAGGGCCTTGCTGCTGCCCTGCCGCAGTCCTGAACGATCACAGCTGCGGCATCGCCACCAGGCAACCAAATTCGGGCCACGTTGTTTGCTAGGGTGCCACCGCATGAAGGGGATTTTGATGAAAAAACTTGCATTTGGCGTGGCTGCCGCGATCGCTCTGGCGAACTCCGCCATGGCGGCGGATATGCCGCCGCGCACCTATAGCAAGGCGCCCATCTATACCCCGCCGCAGGCGATTTATAATTGGACCGGCTTCTACGTGGGCGGCCATGTCGGAGGCGCCTGGGCCGGTGACAATAGTTTGACGGGTAATGGCGGTCGTTTCCTCGGCGGCGTGCAGGGCGGCTTCGACTATCAGTTTGCGACCAATTGGGTCGTGGGTGCCGAAGCTCAATACAGCTGGCTCGCCAATGGCGGCTCGAGCGTCGCGTTCCCTGGTGCTGGCCAGATTACCACCAAGAACGACCAGATCGGTTCGGTGACCGGCCGATTTGGGTACACCTGGGGCCCGGCGCTGCTGTATGCCAAGGGCGGTTATGCCTGGCGCGACAATCCCAATATCGGGGTGAATGTCGCCGGGGCGCCGGCGGCCTTTACGACCAATGGCAGCCACAAGGACGGCTGGACCGTCGGCACCGGCCTCGAATACATGTTCGCGCCGAACTGGTCGGCCAAGGCCGAGTACCAGTATTACAATTTCGGCAGCACCACCTTCACCGGCGGCCCGGCGCCCATCGTGGGCACCCGTTATCATGACGACGATCATTCCGTGAAGGTCGGCGTCAACTATCGCTTCGGTTGGGGCGGCCCGGTCCAGTCCAAATACTGAGGCGCCCGGCGTCTTCGCGATTTCTCGACGTGAAGAGGGCCGGCTAGCTGCCGGCCCTTTTCCTTGCCAAGCCGAGCATTCGTTAAAAAATATTTTCGCGCGCGACGAAACTTTCGTCATGGTTCGGCTATTATGCTGCGGCCGGGCAGGTGGATGCAAAAACATGCGTATCTTGGTGGCGATGCTGATCGTATCTGCGGTCGCGCTGCCGTGCTCGGGGCGAACTCTCCTCAAATCCGAACCGCTGGTGCTGGCGCCTTACGAGGTGGCCTATGTGCAGGATAACTCCTGCCCCTCCGGCAAGGTTCTGAAGGTGACGGGAGCGATCCGGGGACTGCATCGCAAGCGGGAGTGCGTGGCGCTTTCGGCCGAGCAGGCTTCCCTCACGGTGGCATCGCCGTAAGCGCTCCGCCGCCCTCTTGCCGGGTTGGGGATCGGCAGACCGGCGTCCGGACTAGAGTTGCGGCTCGCGGTCGGCCGCTCGCTCCGCTTCGGCCCGATTTTGCTCGGGATCCTCCTGCGGATCCGCCGGACAGGGGCGGATCTCATAATCGTTGTCGAGCACGGGATGCGGGATCGGCTTCTCATCGCCGGTTGCGACGTCGACCACAAGGCCGCTTTTGCGGGCGAGTTTCCAGACATCGGCCTCGGTCGGGTAGGTCTTGCTGATCTTGGCCCCATCCGAAAACAGCGCATAAGGCATGTGGCTTGGCTCCTATGAGCCCGGTTCAACGTCCGGCGCGGCATCGGGTTTCAGTGCTGGCCAGGGCCGCAGTCGGCCATGCGGCCAGCCCGGGGGAGGGGCGAGTCCTTAACGAGGTGTTAATTTCGGGAAAAAGAATCCCCGAGACTCCGCCGACAGAATCGCTCGATGGTTCTGCCCATGGGTACTTTGCGCCATAGCTCTTGCGAACTCGTGCAGCTGACCCTGGCGATCGGGCTGCTGGCAGCCTGCGCGGCGAATATTGCGCTGGTCTGGGCGTTTCTGTGATGGTCAGGGCCGGTTCGGCCGAGTTCCCTCAGCGGCGCGGACCGGGCGGGGGAGTATCCTTCATCGAAGCGCGCAGGCGGGTCAGCGTGGCGCTGAAATACTCCTCGCGCTCCCGGTTGAAGCGCTCCTGATGGGCGCGGAAGTTTGCGATGCGCGCCCTCAACTCGCGTTGCACCTCGCTCGCCACTGGCGACGGCGGCGGCGAAGACGATGGAGCAGGCGGGGGGTCAACAGTCTCGGGCGCCTCGGGCACGGCCGCGACCGCAAGCGAGGGAATATCGGCCGGTGGCGGCGGCGGGACGGGCGCAGCTTCAGGCACAACCAAGGGCAACGGTTCGCCAGCGTCTCTCCTGCCGGTGACCGACTGAACAAAGGCCAGCGTCTGCGCGATCAACGCATCGCGTTCTCGCATCCACTTCATGGCACACCTCAGCCAGTCCGATAGCAACAGAGCACGAGTACAGAATCAAGTGACCTGTCAGGGTGTTGGCGGCAAAAATGGCAGTTTCGGTTAAGGGCGGCAATTTTACTACAGAGTTGCGGCATTTCAATACCGCTTCTTGCAAGTTGTGCCCATGCCGAAGCCCCAAGCGAACCGGCCGAGGCCAACGCCGGTGCAAATCCTGCGCCTTACTCGTGCACCAGCTGATCGTCGACGGCATAGAGGCTGCAGTCCGCTGCCCATCTTTGGCAGGCGGCAAGCGCTGCCTCCCGGGCTTCCGCTGCCGAGGGCTGGCCCGAGCGCCAGCCAAACGCGCCCTTGGACGAGACGGCGAAGGCCTTGTGTGGGCCTTTGCCGAGATATTGCGCGAAATCATCCCTGGCCGTGCCCGAGAGCTGGCCCGGGGCAGGCATATCCGGCTCGCTCAGGATGCTCTTGGCCTCCAGCCCGTGGTCGCGCAGGAACACATCGACCAGCGGCGTCCATTGCGGCCGGCCGTCGACGGAGAAGAGATAATGCCCATCTTCCCCGTAAGCCGGCGCCTCGATGAAGACCGCGCTGCCGCCACCGGCGCGAAACGCATCGTACAGGCGGCGGGCCAGCGCAGGCGCGAAGAACATGTCGTTGGCGGCATAGACCCACAGCATCGGAATGCGCGCGGTTCTGCCGAATTCCCCGAACGTCTGCACCAGGGTGTTCTCGTTGCAGATCTTGCCTGGGCTGTAGGAGCCGCGGCCGCCGGCGAAGTTGATCGCGGCGGCCAGACCTTGCGGTGCCTGTGCCGCAAGCCCGACCGTGGCTAATCCACCTGCGGAATGACCGACCGCGATCATGCCCTGCAGGCTGACATCCTCGCGCCTCTTCATCGCATCGATCGCGGCGCGCAGGTCGGCAACGGCAGCGGCTGCCGCCGGAAGGTAGGCGGCGCTCGCGCATGGGCCGTAGCTGTCGGCAAACCCTCCTGGCGAGGTGCCATAGCCGCGCCGCATCACCACGAGCGAGGCGAAGCCGCGGCGGGCAAATTCAAGTGCAAGCCGGTAATAGCTGCGCGCGCTCATGCTGGCGCGGTCGGCGGAATCGCGCGGCGTGCCGTGATTGATCAAGGCCAGCGGATATCGCCCCGATGCCGCAGGACGAACCAGCAGCGCTTCCAGCCCTTGCGGCGCCGCTGCCGCCATGGAAATGCGGAGGTCCTCGGTATGGTACTCAGCCGCCTTTCCGGCGGACAGGCTCGCAGGGATAGCCACTGCAAGCAGCACAAGCCGCAACAGATCGGTGAAGCGCCTCCGCCGGGCCATCGGCAGGCGACGCATCAGGCCGCTCGTCGCGCCGCCGCTGCGAGAAGCGCCATGCGACGCAGGCATTCGGCTGCGAATGATTGCAGTCTCTCGATGGTGAGTGGGTCGTTGATGCCCTTCGAAAGCCGTTCGGCGCGCTCCGCCTGGTCGCGGAGATAGTTGATCTCATCCATGCCCCGTCTCCTGTCGAAGAGACAATTTGAAGCGAATTTCCCCGTTCCGACAGTGCTGCAATCATGGCTAATGGGGGGTTAACTGGCGCAACTGACGCGCACCGGCATCCTCGTGCGAAAAGTCTCTCCGTAAAACTACTCCCATGGTTCCATCAGCAGCGAATCACATAAGCTCGCGACGCTGTACCTTGGCAGGGGGGCCCCATGGGCGACACTCTCGAACGAGATGTACAAGCGTTGAAGGAATGGTTGCGGCAGGCCTGGACTTATCTCGCGCATCCCTCGCTCACACGCTACGAGCGTCAGGAGATTCGCAACCAGATCAAGCAGACCGATGCCGAACTGAAGAAATGCCTGCAGCTGATCGCCGCGCAGAACCAGGCGCGGCAGATGACGCGACCGCCTCCGGTGCTGACCGTGCCGCGGCCTGATTTCAGGATTCTCAATATCTGAGCGAAGGGCCACGCGTTGGTGGATCTGCTGTTGGCGATCTCGTGCCCGCGCACGGCGCGCGAGAGTTTGTCGACAGGCCATCGTTGAGCTGGCTACGGGTCGTTGGAAATGGTGCCGGCTGAGGGGATTGAACCCCCGACCTTCGGTTTACAAAACCGCTGCTCTACCGCTGAGCTAAGCCGGCGACAGGCGAAAGCTGCGCATTCGTCTCGCGCGCCCGCTGCAAACAGGCGGGTCGACGGGGCCGTCAGATAGCAGAGTTGATCGGCGAGGGCTACAGGGCGGCATGCGGGAAGGGCCGCATTTCTGGCACACAGCCATGGAAGGCTTGCGGCCTGGAAACCAAGGGTTGGGGGGGACATGACCAACAGATGGTTGGCTAGCCTCGTGCCGCCCCTGTTTGCGCTGACCCTCGCCGTCTCTGCGGCCCGTGCCGCCGATCCCGCGTTCTGCCGGCAATATTCGCACGCGGCGCTCAACCAGGTGCATGGCGGGCTTGCCAATCCGCGCTGCGCGGCCGGCATGCAGGGCTCGCGCTGGTCGACGGACTTCTCGGTTCATTACCAATGGTGTCTCGGCGTGGCCTATGCCGATGCCGGCCTCGAACGCGACGCGCGCACCACCTATCTGCGCGGCTGCAGGTAAGGCGCGGGCAAAACGAGCCGGCCTGGGACGGCAAGGGCCGGTGACGTCTGCGCGTCACGGCCAATCGCCCAAGCCTCTCCTATCCCCGCCGGGAGCCCAGGGCTCCTCGCGAGATCACCACCAGTTGGCGCGAGGAAAGCCCACCTGGATCCTGTCGAGCCAACCTTCCGGTCTAGCAATGCTGACGGGTTGCCCACTCTCGGTCTTCGCGCTGATCGGGCGGGTTTTTTGCGTGCCAGAAAGGGACTGCGCGCAATCCGCGCTCGAAACCATCGCCAGCCGTTCAATTTCACCGCCGTTCATCCGACGTGTCATTACGCATTCCTCCCTGGATGGCCTGCTAGTTCGTGGACCCGAAGGGCTGGCCTGCCCGCTACGCTGTTGAGGGGAAGCTTGGTAGCAAAAATCACTTCCCGGATATAGGGCTCATTTTGTTCTCGAGATGACCCGCTCCCCGATTAACCCTTTGCTGCTGGAATTACCGGCAATTGACCGGGGTCCTGCCTCACGCGTTAGGCTTACCAGAAGTTTAGTGCGGCTCCTTAACCCTTGGAACGACGGCTTCGGCTAGATTGCTCTGCGAGCACCGGACCGGATCCCATGCACAAACTTGCGGCTTTGGCCATTTTGATCGGACTGTCGCCCGCGGCCTTGGCCTCGGACGGGTTCAACGTCGTCATTCCCGGCCGTCCCGGCGTCCCCGTGATCATCAACGGTGTGGATGCGTCCTATGGCGTGGTCGAGGGCGAGTTCGGGCTCGGCAAGGGCGTCAACAACCAGCCGACGGTCTATGGCGGCCACTATGTCGATCTGGCCCCGAAGGTCGGCCACTACTATCCGAGTCTCGGCCAGCGTCCCGGCTATGGCCGTTTCGAGATCGAACCGCCACCGGACCGGCCGCTGCCGAAGCCGGCCGAGTCCTATCATGAATCATGGTCGGCGCACTCCGCGCCACTGCCGGCGACATCACCGCCGGAGGTGCCGCTCTACCCGCCGCCCGTGATCATGGCGCCCATGGACAATGATTTCCATCATCACGACAAGCGGGTGCCGCAGCCGAAGCGATTTCCGAACTGAGTTTTTTTCAGAAGCCAAACGAAAACAGGCCTAACAGGAGAGAGTAATGCGTCAGACTTTGACAGGAATGGTGGCGGCCATCGGCTTGATGACCGCAAGCGCCGCGCCGGCGATGGCGTGCGGGTGGGGTGGCTGCTGCAGCTATTCTCCCTGCGCCCAGACCTATGTGCCGACCTATACCTATACGCCGGTCTATACCTACAGCTATTCAGGCTGCGGCACCTGCGGCGGCTACGGCTATGGCGGTTGGGGCTTTGAACACCTCGCGGCACCCACCACGCAATATTATGCCGTGAACCAGGGCCCGACCTATACCGGGCCGGGGGCGTTCGCGCCCTATCCGGCCTATGAGGAAGATGCAGTGCCGGTCGAGCAGCCCCGTCGCTATGGCTATTATGAGGGCGCTGGCGTCGAAGGCCCTGCCATCTATCCCCACCGCTGGCACCGCTATCACCGCGCCTATCACTATGGCTACGCGCCGCGTCGCTACGGCTATCACTACGGCCCGTATTACTATGGCCATCGGGTGGTGCGCCGCTATTACTGAGCGCTTGGATTTGTCTTGATCTGCAACGCCTGCCCGCAGACTCTGCGGGCAGGTGTTGTCATGTCATCAGGCCAAGCCGGCTCGCGCCGATATAGAGCGCGAGCACGGCGGCATTGGAGACGTTGAGGCTCTTGATCTCGCCGGGCATGTCGAGCCGCGCCACGGCGCTGCAGGTTTCGCGGGTCAATTGCCGCAAGCCCTTGCCCTCGGCGCCGAGCACAAGGGCGAGCGGTTCGCGCAAGCCGATGACAGAGAGGTTTTCGCTGCCTTCGCTATCGAGCCCGACCGTCTGAAACCCGCGCTCGTTGAGCGCCGTCAGCGCGCGGGCGAGATTTTGCACGGTGACAAGGGGCACGAGCTCCAGCGCGCCTGAGGCGGATTTCGCCAGCACGCCTGATGCCTCCGGGCTGTGCCGCGCCGTGGTGACGATCGCCTTCACCGCAAAGGCCGCCGCCGAGCGCAGGATCGCGCCGACATTGTGCGGATCGGTGATCTGGTCGAGCACCAGCACGAGCCCCTCCGGCGCCAGCGTCTCGAGATCCGGCCCGGGCAGGGGATCGGCTTCGCCATAAAGCCCCTGATGCACGGCATCGGGGCCGAGCAGCCGGTCGATCTCGTTCGGCCGCACGATCTCGGGCGTGATCCGGGTCGGTATGTTGTCCTCGGCAAGCCGTCGCGCTGCATTTTCCGTGAGCAGGAGCTTGCGGAAGCGTCGGCTCGGGTTTGCCAGCGCCAGGCTGACGGTATGCCAGCCATAGAGAATGACCGGGCCGTCGGGCGAGGTGTCGCGGCTGCGAAAAGATGGCCTTGCGCCGGGCCGCTGGCCTGGCTTCGCTCCGGAGCGGTCCTTGTCGAACGGCTTGGTCCCGCCGCGCCGGAATGGCGGCTTTCGGTCGCGATCGGTCATCTGTGCCTTGTCTCCGTGGGCCTTCTGTCACGGGTTCCGGAAAATGGCAATTTGGGGGGTTTTGATCGCCATTTTGCGGGTCTGGATTGGTTGACTTTGCCGTTCCCCGTCCCCATAAACGCGCCCGACCGCTTCGCCCGCTATTCCCGCGGGGACGCAAGGTTTACACCACTCCATGGCCGTGGGTCCGGCGCCGCTGAGAACAGCGGATTAGCGGACCACGACGGCTGAGAGCGGGGGAGTGTCCCGAGTGGCAAAGGGAGCTGACTGTAAATCAGCCGCCTCATGGCTTCGCAGGTTCGAGTCCTGCCTCCCCCACCAAATTGAAAAACAAAGAGAAATTAGGATTTTGGTTGGTCGCCCAACAATCGGATGGGTCACCAGCTGGGTCAGACGCACCGGGAGGCGCGCGTAGAAGCCCGGGAGCTGTTCGCGATGCTGTCGGACTTAATGTCGACGCCCTCGTTGCCGGGCCTTGCCGCCACGGCGTCCGGACGGGCTTGGCGGTGATGTCTACGCGCTGAAAACTAATGCTCTTGAAAGGGTCCCGCGGACGCCGCTAGCTAGACCCTTAGAGCAGAGGAATCATAATCCTGGGGTTGGGGGTATCCCTAAACTTTTTGCCGATTTTTGCCCCCTGAAATCGACCCCGAAAACCGGCCCGTACAAATTCCGTACCAACGATCGCTGATTTTCGAGTCCTTGTGTCGGCGCCAGCGATCGAGCATCTCTGGCGCCCGTGAACGACAACGACGAATGGATCCTTGAGCGCGAGCGCTGGGGGAGCGATGAAGAATATCGCGACGCCGCTGCGTTCTGGCGACGCGAGCTGAGCCGCACCGACCGCAAGGGGATCTCTATCAGCGCGCACCTGAAAGCCGGTCGCGCGGTGCTGATCGAGCTAGAACTGTAAGCAATCTTCGGCCACGCCAGGAATATACGATCGGCGCGCACCGCGTCGAACGGATCGGAATAATGCGTTTTCTGCGGACTTATCTTCTGCTGGCAGCCGTCCGAATTCACGATTTTCTGCGCGACAACAGTATTTTCTGCGTAAGCAATTTTCAAACTGAGGCCGCCCGGCTAACGGTTCTTCGACGGGCGCAATTGATTTTCGACGCGACAACACCGTGAAGGGTTTTACACCGGCGCCCTCGCGGTGAACGATCTTCGACCGCCGTTTCACACCTTCGGCTTCGGCACCCGCCGTTACCGAGCAGAAGATGGAAGTTAAGGTGAGTTAGCTTCCCTCCAGGCAGTGATTTCGCGCGATCTGTGCCTCGCAAAAATGCTCGACGGCGCCGCGCGGTCGTCATTCGACGCTCCGGGAGATCATGAATCCCAGGCATGGTGTCGAGCGCTAACGGGGATGGTCGAGGCCGCCGGGATCTGGAATTACACGACCTGGCTCAACATCGCCTTTCTCGTCCTCGGTGGGTTGCTGGCCTGGCGCCTCCTGGAAACGGAAGGCACCGCGATGTTGCGCATGATGAACAGGCCGGCCGAGCAACCAGTCAGGTGATTTCGAATAATTCCCGTGGGTTGCCGATTGCTTCGGCCTCAAACGGTTGAGTTTGTGGTAGTTTTGCCTGCCGATCCTTGCTATCGGTGGGGTCATGAGGCGAAACATCGGCCATAGATCGCACTCTTTCGCGTCTGCTCTGCGGGGGGTGCTGACGGCATTCCTGACGGTGGCCTATGTCGTCGTCGGAGTCGGCGGAGAGATTTCCTGCGCCGAGGAGTCCCTCGAGATCGCCGGCCAGGTCGCGGTAGATGTTGCGCAAGACAAGGCCGACCCCGGGGCCAAGAAATCGGTCGCGGTCGTCGATCACTGCTACACCTGCGTGCCGCTGTTGCTACCTGCTCCGGTGCTGATGGCAGAGCCTTCGGCGAAGCCGGCGACATTGATCTTCACGACGCCGACCTTCATTCTGGAAGATCATCCTGGGCTCGATACGCCCCCACCCAAACATTTGGCCTGAACGCGTCTTCGGAGCGCGGAGCGCTCGATCGATCGGTTCGTCAGGTAGCTTTCCATGTTCGCCAAGGCAGTCACGCGTCTTGTGTGTACGGTGGCATTTCTCGCCAGCCCGTGGCTCGCAGGCCCGTCATATTCGCAGACCCTCACGATGAGGGCCGCGTTGGCGCACGCGCTCGCCGTAAATCCGCGTTTGAACGCGGCCGACCGCGACGTGGGCATAGCCATGGGCCAGCGCATACAAGCCGGAGCCTTGATCAACCCCGAGCTCTCCTACGAACAGGACAATTCGTTCGGTACCGGCGTCCATAGTGGCACCAAGTCGGCCGAGACAAACCTGCAGATCAGCCAAGCTTTCGAATGGTTCGGCAAGCGAGACGCGCGTATCGCCGCGGGCACCGCCGGTGTCGAAGCTGCGGCCGTTCAACGCCAGGCGGTCAGGCTCGAGATTTTGTCCGAGACGGCGATCGCCTTCCTCAACGTTCTCGGTGCCCAGCGGCGGATCCAGATTCTCGACGAACAGGTCGCCGCCATCGACAAGCTGACCCCCCTTCTGCAGCGGCGCGTGGAGGCCGGCGCATCCTCGCCGGCGGAAACCGGACGGGCGGAAGTGGCATCGGCACTGGTCAAGGCGGATCGCGAACGGCTGCGCTCGACGCTCGCCAGCGCGCGACGCGAGCTGGCCGTTCTCATGGGAGACACCATCCCAAAGTTCGCGTCCGTCTCCGGGCGCCTCGATACGATCGGTCGGCCGGCCTCCTTTCAGTCGGTCTTGGCCGAGATCGATGCAAACCCCCAATTGGTTCGCTGGACGGCAGTCTATGCCCAGCGCAACGCCGAGCTCCTGCTGGCACGCCTGAAACCTTATCCGGACGTCACCTTCGCCGCGGGCTGGCGTCATTTCAATGCGACCAACGACGATGCCGTCCGGCTGACGCTCTCGGTGCCAATCCCGGTCTTCGATCAGAACCAGGGTAACATTCTCTCGGCCCAGGAAAGTCTGGCGAAGACGAAGGCGGAGCGAGATGCCAATCGCAATACGCTGATCGTGATCGCGGGACGCGCCTACGACACGCTGCAAGGCTCGCTGCGAGAGCTCGCCGTTCTGCGCGAGACCGCAATTCCCAAGGCGCAACAGGCGGCGGAGGCCATCTCCGAGGGCTACGGCCAGGGCCGCTTCTCGCTGCTGGAGGTGCTCGATGCTCAGGCGAATGTCGCGCAGGCTCGGCTGCGCGAGCAGGAGGCCTTGCAAAACTTCCACGTCGCCGTGGCAACCATCGAGGGACTCGTCGGCCACCCGCTTTCGCTCGCTCGGGAGAACTCTCGATGATTTCCCGAATGGTCCGCTATTTGAGCTTCGCTCTGGTTGCTGCCGCCCTGGTGTATGGCGGCTATCGGATGCTGACGCCCGCGAGCACGAACACGGCGCCAAACGAGAAGACGGAGAAAGCCGAAAAGGAAGAACGCTCCGAGGGCATAACGCTAAGCAATGCCAAGGTCGCTGCCGCGGGGATCGAGCTTGCGACGGCTGGGCCGGCCGTGCTGCGTGACAGCCTCCTGCTGAACGGCATGGTCCAGCCCAACCAGGAATCGCTGGTGCAAGTCACTCCGCGCTTTCCCGGGATCGTGCGCGAGGTACGCAAACGGATTGGCGATCAGGTTCAGAAGGGCGATGTGCTCGCCATCGTCGAAAGCAATCAGAGCCTGACTCCGTATGAACTGAAGGCGTCCCTTGCCGGCACCGTGATAGATCGTCAGACGACCCTCGGCGAGTATGTCTCGGAGCAGAAACCGGCATTCGTGGTCGCCGATCTGTCCACGGTCTGGATCGATTTTTCAGTCTACCGGCGCGATCTCGGGAGGGCCCATGTCGGCGATCAGGTGTTCATCGACCCGGCCGACGGACGCCCCCCGATCGAAGCCAAGATCTCTTATCTGTCGCCGGTCGGCAGCAGCGAAACGCAAAGCGCGCTCGCCCGAGCGACGGTCGCGAATCCGGACCAGCGGCTGCGTCCCGGCCTGTTCGTGACCGGGCGGCTGACGCTGTCCGAACGCAACGTCGCGGTCGCCGTGAAGTCCTCGGCGTTGCAGACGATCGACAACCAGACCGTCGTGTTCGTGCGCAACGGCGACAAGTTCGAGGCACGCGAGGTGGAGATCGGCGAGCGCGACCCGCAACTCGCGGAGGTCACTTTCGGCGTGCTGGAAGGCGACAAATATGCCGCGCGGAACAGCTTCATCCTGAAGTCGGAAATGGGGAAAGGAGCGGTGGACAATGATTGACGGCATCCTGTCCTTCTCGATCCGCCAGCGCTGGTTGGTGATGATCGCCGTCATGGCCATGGCGGGTTTTGGCATCTGGAATTTCGCCCGGCTGCCGATCGACGCGGTCCCCGACATCACCAACGTTCAGGTCCAAATCAACAGCCGTGCGCCCGGCTACACGCCGCTCGAGGTGGAGCAGCGCATCACGTTCCCGATCGAGACGGCCATGGCTGGCTTGCCCCATCTCGAGAGCACGCGATCGCTCTCGCGCTATGGCATCAGTCAGGTGACGGTGATTTTCGCGGACGGAACCGACATCTATTTCGCCAGGCAGTTGATCAACGAGCGGATTCAGTTGGTCAGGGATCAGTTGCCGCCCGGAATCGTAACCGCGATGGGGCCGGTCTCCACGGGTTTGGGCGAGATCTACATGTACACGGTCGAAGCCAAACCCGATGCCCGAAAGGCGAGCGGGCAGTCGTACGCCCCGACCGACCTGAGGACCATCCAGGATTGGATCATCAGGCCGCGATTGAGGACCGTTCCGGGCGTCAACGAGGTCAACACCGTCGGCGGCTTTGAGAAGCAGTTTCACGTGCTGCCTGATCCGGCCCAACTGATGGCCTACAAGCTCACATTTCGCGACGTCATAACGGCGCTTGCCGCCAACAACGCGAATGTCGGAGCCGGCTACATCGAACGGAATGGCGAGCAATACCTCGTCCGGACGCCCGGCCAGGTCGGAAGCATCGATCAGATCAAGCAGCTCGTGCTCGGATCGCGCAATGGCGTTCCGGTGAGAGTCGTCGACGTCGCCGAGGTCAGGGAAGGCACCGATCTGCGGACGGGTGCCGCGACGCTCAACGGGCAGGAGGTCGTGCTCGGCACCGCGATGCTTCTGATCGGCGAGAACAGCCGCTCGGTCGCGCAGGGCGTGGCGGCAAAGCTGAAGGAGATCGGAAAATCGCTGCCGGATGGCGTGTTCACGCAGACCGTCTACGACCGTACCCGCCTCGTCGAAGCGACCATCGCAACGGTCAGAATCAATCTATTCGAGGGGGCAATCCTTGTGATCGTCGTCTTGTTCCTGATTCTAGGGAACATCCGGGCCGCCGCCGCCACGGCGTGCGTCATTCCGCTTTCGATGCTGTTCGCCATCTCGGGCATGGTCGAGAACCGGGTTAGCGCCAATCTGATGAGCCTGGGTGCCATCGACTTCGGCATCATCGTCGACGGTGCGGTCGTCATCGTCGAGAACTGCCTGAGGCTGCTTGCGGCCGAACAGCATCGGCTCGGACGCGTTCTGAACCGCGAGGAACGTTTCGCGACGATCTTGGAGGGATCGCGCGAGGTCATCCGTCCGAGCCTGTTTGGAACGTTCATCATCGCAGCGGTCTACCTGCCGATCCTCACTCTCAGCGGCGCCGAAGGTAAGATGTTCACGCCCATGGCTCTGACGGTGCTGATGGTGCTCACCGGTGCGAGCGTCCTCTCGCTGACGTTCGTGCCCGCGGCGGTCGCCGTCCTGGTTACCGGAAAGGTTGCCGAGCGCGAAAACCTGTTCATGCGCGTGGCGCGACGGATCTACGTCCCGCTGCTCGACGGATCGCTGCGCAACAGCTTCGGCGTTGTGCTGATCGCAACGCTTCTGGTCGCCGTGTGCGCGATCGCGGCGACCCGTATGGGCGGTGAGTTCATCCCAAGCCTCGATGAGGGCGACGTTTCGATGGAGGTCATACGCATTCCCGGAACTAGCCTGACGCAGTCGGTCGAGATGGAGGCGATGCTGGAAAAGCGCTTGCTTGCCGTGCCCGAGGTCAAGGATGCATTCGCCCGGACGGGCGCAGCGGAAATCGCCACCGACCCGATGCCGCCGTCTGCAGGAGATGGCTACGTTATGCTGAAGCCGCGAAACCAATGGCCCGACCCGAACAAGCCGAAGGCGGCGGTTGTGTCGGATATTCAGGCGGCCATGGAGGACGTT
>Ga0335085_10010557_pt1 | contig 13789 bp, 10 predicted proteins | sample Lox_Sample_45_FD_206712 | JGI IMG/M metagenome (GOLD analysis project Ga0335085, IMG submission 206712) | Soil microbial communities from Loxahatchee National Wildlife Refuge, Florida, United States - Lox_Sample_4.5 | ecosystem: Environmental > Terrestrial > Soil > Wetlands | place: USA...
TGCCGGCATCCTGCCGGCAGAATCTAAATTCACTCACCTCCGCTGATTCACGTTCTCCGTGGCATTCGTCCCACTCGCCTCATGCCCACGCGCATTGCGGTCATTCGCATTTTTCTTCGGCGCCGGATTATTTTTCTGCTGCTGCGAACCCTTCAAATTAAACTGCGGTTTGCCCTGTTGATGCTCCTTGTTTGGCTCCACCGCTGGCGCATGCCCCGGCTTTTCCACCGGCGCCGGCTCATGGGCAATCGGAGTCGGCTTGGGATTTTCGCCGGCAAACGGCACCGCGCGATTATTTCCCGGATGTTCCTCACGCGGTGGCACCACGGGCAACGGCTGGGGCTGCACCGGCGCGGGAGCGGGTGACACCTCTTTTTGCAGCGGCTTTCTTTCCGGCGCGGAAACCTCTTCCACATGCGCCGGTTGAGGATGCGGCAGATCGAAGGTCTTCGGCGGATTGCCCTGGTGATTCTCCGGCCGCTCCTGGATTCCGGTTTGCGGATGATTGTCCGTGCGCACCTGCACCTCATGCTGCCTTTGCACCACCACCTGCTCGTCCTTGTGGCGCAGTTCCGTCACCGACACCTTCTGAATCTGTTTCCCGGTCACGCGCGCCACTTCATCCGCGCCGGGCCCGTCATGAATCACCACCTTGTTCACGACCTTCGTCTTATTGATGACCACCGTTTTATTGACCACGGTCGTATTATTGACGATCACCGTCGTCGGCCGCACCGGATCATGCATGCGCCGCTCATCCACAAAGCAGAACGTCGCCGGCGCAACCGTCACACTCACGCCCACGCGCGCAGGCGGCAACGGCGCCCAACCCACGTAACCACCGCCTTCGCGCCACTCCACCCACGCCGGAGCCCACTCCGTTTGCGGCACCCAAATCCATCCGTAGCCCGCGCTCAATTCCCACCGCCCATAATGATACGTCGCCCAGCCCCACGGCTCATCGCTCTCCCAATACCAGCCGTCATCCGTCAATTCCCAATTCCCATTCGCATACGGCCGCCAGCCCGCTTCCACATTCGCCGGCCGCCACACACGACCATAACCGCTCACCACCACCCACTCGCCGTATGCACTCAGCGGTTGATAAAAATCATCGTCGCTCTGAATCACCACCGTCGCCGCAGGCGGAGGAGGCGGCGGTGCGGACTCCTGCACAACCACCGGCGCAGGCGGCGGCGGTGGAGGCGTGTAAACTTGCGGAGCCGGCCGTTCCACAACGTAAGTTGTGCAACCCGTAAGCGCGGCCAAAAACACACTGGCGAGTCCTATTTTAATGGTGGAGTGGGTGATTTTCATAAGGTCCTCAATAGTCGTTTTATACCATGCCTATGAGACGAGCGCGGCGAGATTTCATTCATTCCCCGCACAAGGCACGCAAGCGCAACCATATACATGGGCCGTCAGGCCGCAACCATCAATTCGCCGCCTGCGAACCGTCCGTTTGCCTCTTGTGCCTGTGCTCGCAATATTGAATGATATCCGTGGACGCACCCGCGTCCGCAGCGAGATTATGCGTGTCATGCTCGTCTATTCCAACCGCGCCCGCATCATGGAGCCGGCGCCACCCATTGGCTTGAGCTACGTCGCCACCGCCACGCGCGATGCAGGACACGAAGTTGAATTCGTGGACCTGATGATCAGCCAAAATCCGCAAAGAGAGCTGCAAACCACCCTGACCCGATTCCAGCCGGACGTCGTCGGCTTTTCCGTTCGCAATATCGACAACCTCATCGCCCAAAACGTCGCCTGGCATTTCACCGAAATCCGGCAATTGATTTCCATCGTCCGCAAAAACAGCCCCGCGCGCATCGTGCTGGGCGGACCCGCAATTTCCATTCTCGGCCCGGCCGTGCTCGAAAACCTCGGCGCCGATTTCGCCATCGTTGGCGAAGGCGAAATTGCCTTCCCGCAATTGCTCAATGCTTTGGCGGGTCTCCGCGATTACGACGGCATCAAAGGATTGTGCTACCGCCAAAATGGCAAAGCGATTTCCATCGCGCCCCAACGGCAGCAAGCCTTCACCGGCTCCCGCATGGAAGATTGGATCGACTGGCCCCCCTACGAACGCGCCGGTGGCACCTGGGCCGTGCACACCAAGCGCGGCTGCCCGCTCTCCTGCCTCTACTGCAACTACCCCCTCATGGAAGGGCAGCATTTGCGCAGCCGTGCGGCCCGCGACGTCGTCGACGAAATAGAGCGCGTCATGGTCGAAATCCGGCCCCGCACATTTGAATTCACCGACTCCACCTTCAACGTCCCCGAAAGCCACGCGCTGGGCATCTGCCAGGAAATCATCCGTCGCAAGCTGCGCGTGAAACTCTCCTCCGTGAGCATCAATCCGCGGCACGTTTCGCGCGAGTTGTTTTCGGCCATGAAACGCGCCGGATTTTGTTCGCTGGTCATTACTCCCGATTCCGCCAGCGAAACAATGCTTCACAACCTCCGCAAAGGCTTCGGCGTCGCCGAAGTGCGCCGCGCCGCCGAACTGGCCCGCGAAACCGGCCTTCAATGCACCTGGTTTTTTCTCCTCGGCGGTCCCGGCGAAACCCGGCAAACCGTGGAAGACACAGTCTCCTTCGCCGAAAACGAACTGAATTCAAAAAAATTCCTGACAATTTTTCTAACCGGCATGCGCCTTCTGCCCGGAACGCCCCTGACGCGCCAAGCCATCGCTGAAGGCTATATTTCCGCGGAGCACGACTTGTGCAATCCCACTTTTTACTTCGCACCGGGCCTGGACGAGGCATGGGTCATTCAAAGGATCAACCAGGCGATCGCACGTTGCCCGACAATTGTTCATGGAGCGGAACAAACCGGCTCGCCGCTGGAACGCGGATTCAACCGCGCCCTGTACTTGCTCGGCCTCGCACCTCCTTATTACCGGTTTCTCGGCCAGCTTTTGCGTTTCCCGCCGCTCCGCGCCTGGCGCGCCCGCAATACAAATGTCCGCGCCAGTTGCAAATCGCACAGGGAAAATGTCGCCCCCGAAAAAGTCGACGCCCCGGCCGGGTCCAAAATCTGATTATGAAAGTCGGCGTCGTCGGAACCGGGTTCGTCGGCAGCAGCGCGGCATACGCGATCGTCCTTCGCGGCATCGCCAGTGAAGTCGCGCTCGTCGACGTCAACACCGCCCTCGCCAACGCTCACGCCGAAGACATTCTCCATGCCGTCCCGTTTGGCACACCCGTGCGCATCACCGCCGGCGGTTTTCCCGTGCTCGATGGCGCCTCCGCTGTCATCCTCGCCTGCGGTGTCGGCCAGAAACCCGGCGAAACACGCCTTCAACTCCTCGCGCGCAACGCCGAACTCCTCTGGTCCGTCATTCCGCAGGTTCTCGCGCACGCGCCCAACGCCATCCTCGTCGTCGCCTCGAACCCGGTCGACATCATCACCCAAACCGTCACGCACATTTCCAACCTGCCCCCGGAACGCGTCGTCGGCTCCGGCACCATTCTAGACACCGCCCGCTTTCGCGCTTTGCTCGGCGATCATCTGGACATCGCCCCGCAATCCGTCCACGCCTACGTCCTCGGCGAACACGGCGATTCCGAAGTCATGATCTGGTCCAGCGCCAAAGCCGCCGGCGTGCCCATCGAAACCTTCGCCGCTCAAACCGGCCACTCGATGTCCTCCGAAACCAAAGCGCAAATCGAAGAGAAAGTCCGCCACGCCGCCTACCGCATCATCGCAGGAAAAAAAGCGACATACTTCGGCATCGGCGCCGGCCTGGCCACCATCATCAAAGCCATTCGCGACAACGAACAGGTCATCCTCACACTCAGCTCACTGAACACCACGCTCCCAAAATTCGAGCGCGCCTGCTTCTCCCTCCCCCGCGTCCTCGGCGCCAAGGGAATCGTCACCACCATCGAGCCCACCCTGGACCCCCACGAATCCGCCGCCTTCCACCGCAGCATCGCCATCCTCTGCGAAGCCGCCCAAGATCTGCGCATTTAATCAACGTGCTGCCGGCATCCTGCCGGCAGTTCGATGTTCGATGTTCGATGTTTCCCAGCCCTCATTTCACTCCATTTCCTCCTGTTCAAAAAAACCTCTTGTAACTTTCAATTCGACGCACCAGTCTGAATAATGCGAAACTCACAGCTCATGACAACACTCCGCTCCCTACGCTGGTTCATCGCTCTCTTCGTCGCCTGCCAATTCACCGCCCACGCCGCCGACACCAATTCCGCCGCGCTCGAAAGCCGCACCCTGAAAGATTGTCTGCAACCCGCCATTAAAAACGGCGGCTTCAATATGCCTGGCCACATCCTCTGGTGCTCCTCCGTCATCAAAATCGGCGACACCTATCATATGTTCGCCTCGCGCTGGCCCGCGGAATACGGCCTCGGCGGCTGGACCAGCCACTCCGAATGCGTCCGCGCCACCTCCACCAATCTTTTCGGCCCCTACACTTTCCAGGAAGTCGTCCTGCAAAAACGCACCAACAACTGGGACAACACCCGCATCCACAACGTCAAAATCGTCAAAGCCGGCTCCAAATTCGTCATCTACTACATCAACTCCGCCAATCAAACCGGGGTCGCTTTCGCGGATGCCGTCACCGGACCCTGGACGCGCCTCGACAAGCCCCTCATGAAAGTCAGCAACCCCGCTCCTTTCGTGCGGCCCGACCAGAGCATCTACGTCTTCGGCCGCCTGCGCGACAGCTTGCAAGTCAACCGCGGCATCGCTTTCACCGCGCCGAACTTCCTCGGACCTTACACGGTCGTTGCCAACGGCGATAACCTCCTCCCGGACGACAACGAACTCGAAGACCCAACCATCTGGTGGGCGCACAACCAATACAATATTCTCCTCAACGACTGGAAAGGAAAAGCCACCGGCATCTTCAAAGCGGGCGCGCAATATTTTTCGAAAGACGGCATTCACTACGCACTCATGACTAAGGAACCCGTCTTCACCAAAAAAGTCGTCTATGACGATGGCACCACTGAAACCTTCAGCCGCCGCGAGCGCCCCTTTATTTACGCGAACGAAAAAGGCGAAGCCCTCGCCCTCTTCACCGCCTGCCTCGTCAACGACCACGAATCCCGCATCGTCGTCCAACCCATCGACCACTACGTCCCCGGAAATTAAAACGTGCTGCCGGCATCCTGCCGGCAGATCAAAGTTCAGGTTTCATTTGCCGAGCTGGCGCTGCCGCGCCGCCCCATATTCCCGTTGGTGACGCAGTCAACAACGCTCCCCTTGTTTCCGAAGGGACAACCGGCAATAGCCAGGCGTTTTAACGCCGGGTTTTCGCCGCCAACTTCCCAAGTTCCGCAGGGACGACTGAAAATCCCCGCGAGAAAATTTCCATTGCACATTTTCCCTCGCCTGATACAAACGTCTCAGAAAGGAGACGAAGAAAAGAGAGTGCAGAATGGACACAACACTCAATCACCGCTTGCAAATGAAACTGCTTCCCAAAAGTCACAACCCATTGATTTTGGTAACTTGTGGCCTTTTTTTGAGCATTTTGGAGGGTGAAAAAAATATTTTTCCAAATGAAGGCGAACTCATTTCATCACCTCCCGTCTTCTTGCGCTCCAACTCCGCTCCAGCTACAATGAACCACTAAATGTTAAACACGAAAACCATTCGCGACCGGTTGCATCAGGTGCCGTTCACGCCCTTCACGATCTGCTTGTCAGACGGGCGTCGAATTTCCATGCAGCATCCCGATTTCGTCGCGATTGGTGGCAGCGTCATATTTGTCACCGACCGCCACGACAATATGCAACGGCTTGACTCATTACATATCGTCTCGTTGGACGACGTGCGTTCCAAAAAGCGAAACGGAAAACACTGATTTAGAAACGCTAATTTCCACATGACACTCACCGAAAAAATCCTCGCTCGCGCCGCGGGCAAAGCCAAAGTCCAATCCGGCGATAACATCTGGGTCAATGCCGACGTCCTCATGACTCACGACGTCTGCGGACCGGGAACCATCGGCGTCTTCAAACGCGAATTCGGCAAGGACGCCAAAGTCTGGGACAAAAACAAAGTCGTCATCATCCCCGACCACTACATTTTCACCGCCGACTCCAAATCGAACCGCAACGTCGACATCCTCCGCGATTTCGTGAAGGAACAAGGCATCCCTTATTTCTACGACGTCATCGATGATCCGAATGGCCATTGGGTTTTCGATTCCAGCAAGGGCATGCTCAAGAAACAATACGGCTCGCACTACGCCGGCGTGTGCCACACCGCGCTCCCGCAAAAGGGCCACACGCGCCCCGGCGAAATTCTTTTCGGCACCGATTCACACACCTGCATGGCCGGCGCATTCAATCAATTCGCCACCGGCATCGGCAACACCGACGCGGGCTTCGTCATGGGCACCGGCAAATTGCTCATCAAGGTTCCCGAAACGATGCATTTCCGCCTCGAAGGCAAAATGCAGCCCGGCGTCATGGCAAAGGATATCATCCTCCATTGCATCGGTGAAATCGGTTTCGACGGCGCCACCTATCGCGCGATGCAATTCGACGGCCCCGGCGTCGCCAGTCTCTCGATGGACGACCGCATGACCGTCGCCAACATGGCCATCGAAGCCGGCGGCAAAAACGGCATCTTTGAATTCGACGCCCGCACCCAGGAATACGTCGACGCCCGCGTCAAATTGAACGGCACCAAGTCGAGTTACGAACCCGTGTCCGCCGATAAAGACCAGAAATTCGTCTACGAACTCGTCGTCAATCTCGACAAGCTCGAGCCAACCGTCGCCTGCCATCCCGACCCGGGCCAGCGCAAGAAGGCCAAAGAAATGGGCCACATCAAACTCGACCGCGCCTATGTCGGCTCCTGCACCGGCGGCAAGACCAGCGACTTCGTCGAATTCGCCCGCGTGCTCAACGGCAAGCGCGTCGCCATCGATACCTTCGGCGTCCCCGCCACTCCTGAAATCGTTCGCGATTTACAGACGACCTATTGGGGCAAGCAAACCATTTGGGAAGTCCTCGTCAGCGCCGGTGTGCAGATGACCGAAAACGCCGGTTGCGCCGCCTGCCTCGGCGGCCCGGTGGACACTTTCGGCCGCATCAACAAAGCCGGCCTCAAGTGCATCAGCGCCACCAACCGCAATTTCCCCGGCCGCATGGGTGACAAGGAATCGCAAGTGTTCCTCGCCTCCCCCGCCACCGTCGCCGCCAGCGCCATCGCCGGAAAAATTGTGGACCCGCGCGAATATCTCGCGAACTGAACGAGCGGTCCAGGCGGTCGCTTGCTTGCCCGATTCCTGGCAACACCGGCCGTCAGCCGCGATCCGTCGGGGAGGCCGATGTTTTTCCCTCCTATTAAATTCCCGGAACGGTTCCGCGGTCGGGTTGCGAAATCGTTTTACAAATTTCTTGGAAGGCAATGCGCCTGCGATTTTTTAATTTTACTTGAATTATTGGGAACCCATTGATTGGCCGTTGCTCTTAGCAAAGTAAGCCGTATGAAAGCGAATCTTGCAGAACCCTCCAGGAAATCCTCGGTTCGCCTTCTGTTTTTCTTGGCTTTGGCCCTTGCCGTTTCCGCACCGCCTTCACAAGCCCGGGCGGATTCGATCACAAATCTTCCCATTGCCGACACGGCCATTCGGGATGCAGCCCCCGATCTGAATCAAGGAACCGCCGCTGCTTTGCCGGTGGGAGATTCACAAACCGGCACAGTTCACAATCGCGGACTTTTTAAATTTGATCTCAGCAATTTGCCCGCAAATGCGGTCATCACCGACGCCACCCTCCGCCTGACCGTGATTCAATCCGGAACGCCGGACGCAAGTTATGATCTCAATCGCTTGTTGGTGGATTGGTCTGAAACAAATGCCACCTGGAATAACCGCCTTGCCTCAACACCGTGGACCAACCCCGGAGGAGCGCCAAACTCCGATTATGTCCTCAATGCCAGCGCCACCGCGACGTTGCAAAGCACTGGAGATTCCACTGACTTCAGCTCGGCGGGCCTGGTGTCGGATGTTCAAGCCTGGCTTGATAATCCCGGCACAAACTTCGGCTGGATGCTCATAGCGACGGGAGATGCTCAGGGCACGGGCAAACAAGTCGCTTCCCGCGAAGAAGGTGACGCCGCGCCGTTGCTCATCATCCAATACACTGTTCAATCCCAGGCCGTGCCGCCAGTGTTGACCAACGTCTCCGTTGCCTCAAATCAGTTCCAATTCTCCTTCAATGCTCAATCCAACCGGACGTATGCCGTTGAATTCGCCGGTTCATTGCCAAACACAAACTGGTCTGTACTGACGAACATACCCCCAAACGCAGCCGCCGGCCCCGTTTCAATCTCAGACCCCCTGACTGAAAGTAATCGGTTCTACCGCGTCCGCACGCCTTAACGGAAATGAATATCTCGCAAATTGAGTCCGTCTTCATGTAGGCAGCGCAGTCGGAAAAGGAGTTGTCATTTCAACTCGTCCGGCTACGCTGGCGATAGGGATGAAAACTCGCACACTCACCCGAGTTATCTCATTGCTGACACTGATCGTGTCGGCCAGCGGCTGCACCACCGCCAGCCTCTGGAAAGGCGGCGATCTGGAAGCCTGGAACGAACCTGCATACCAATCCAATGTGCGACTATACTGCACACCCTCCACAAATGACTTTCTGGTTGTCTACGACGAGTACCACGAACGCAGCGGCAAGGCATGCACACGCGCCTATTGGTTGAACGAAAACCAAAACCGCGTGGCTGAGCGCCACACACCGCATTTCGTCAGCACCAATTTGGTTTCGTGCCTCAGATCCGTGCCGGTTTTCACATCCTTTTCCGACGAAATCAATTTGCCCAGGCCCTGCGCCCTGGTCGAAACGAACGGCCAATCATTCACTCTTTACCCGGCCACTGGCGAAAAAAGTCGGCACGATCTGCCCTTCTATAACGATGGCAAAGGCAAGCCGGAGAAAATTCTTCTGACTCCCGTCGCCGTCACCGCTGACCTCACCATTGTCGGCGGCGTTGTCGGCTACATCTGCCTGGAGGCATGGGCACAATCCGGCGCCAGCTATTCCTGGAAACCTTGAACCCACGGCAGGGCCCAAATAACATAAACACCACCCCCGAAATTCGCGACGCCCGCCGCGCCGAACTCCACCTCGGCGCGTTCTTGTTTTTTCCCCAAAATCCCCGGAGAAGCCACCGACGGACGCAACTTGCCACACGCACCATCTTGGGAGCGCGGCATTTATGCCGCTTCAACGCCCGCTGGGAATAAAGCCTCCAAATAACCTTGAACTTTCCTTCATCCATTGCACGCAAGCGGGCTGAAGCCCGCCCTCCGGTGCGTGTGTCAAGTTGCGCCCGCCACCGACAAGGGTCTGGAGTCATGCCGCCAACGCCGAAGCCACCGGCAGCACAATCCCTCGACCCTCACCCCTTCTCGTTTTTCGAATTTGGAATTTGGAACTTGCCTCCTCCCCCTCTCCCTTTTTGCCGTTTTTTGCGGATTCTTGCGAATTTTTGCGGCCACTTTTTTTCGGGTTCCCCAAACAACCAACTTCGGCGTTCGATGTTCGATGTTCGATGTTCCCCCCTTTTTAAAACAGTTTCGCGTGACCTTTCCACCTTCCTCCTATAAATTCCGTCCGCTCGATGAATCGTGAATCGTTGGATAAGTGTTGTGAGCGGGGCATTTTAGGCTTGGTGCTCGCCATTCTCATTTTTACACCGCTGGCATTCGGAGGAGTTTCTCAAATCCCGGTCGGCTCCTCGCTCGATTTCATTCTCGTGGCGCCTTTCAACGTCGTCCAATGGATGACCGTCGGCGTGATAGCCCTCTGGACCGTGCGCCTCTGGGCGATACCGCGTCCGAAACTTCTCTGGCCTCCCATCTGTTGGGCCGTGCTCGCCTTCGCGGCTTACACCGTCATTCGTTATCTCACCGCGGACATCGAATACGTCGCGCGCCTCGAAATGATCCAGGTGCTCGTCTACGCCTTTCTGTTTCTCGCCATCGTCAACAATCTGCACCGGCAGGAATCCGCGCAAATCATCACCCTCACGCTCGTGTTCCTCGCCCTGGCGATCTCCGCCTACGCCATCTTCCAGTTTTTTACCGGCTCGAACAAAGTCTGGTGCCTCATCAAACCCTATCCCAAACGCGGCACCGGCACGTTCATTTCGCCCAACAACCTCTCCGGCTTTCTCGAAATGATTCTTCCGCTCGCCCTGGCGTACACGCTCACAAGCCGCATGAAAGCCGTCTCAAAAGTGTTCACCGGCTACGCCGCGCTCGTCATCCTCTGCGGGATCGTTGTCACCGTTTCACGTGGAAGCTGGTTTGCCATCACCGTCGCACTGCTCGTTTTCTTTGCCGTCCTCCTCTTTCATCACACACACCGGCTTCCCGCCCTCGCGCTGCTCCTCGTCATCGTCCTCGGCGGAATCTATTTCGGCAAACGCAACGTCTTCCTCAAAACGCGCTTGAACGAAGTGAAAAGTCCCCAGGGCTCGCTTAACGACGATGGCCGTTTCGCCATCTGGCACGCGGCCGTCCAGTTGTGGCACGAGAACATCTGGTTCGGCATCGGCCCCGGACACTTCAGCTATCGCTTCGGCAAATATCGCCCCGCCATCATCCAGACCAATCCCGACCGCGTTCACAACGATTACCTCAACACACTGACCGATTTTGGAATCGTCGGCGCACTGCTCGTCGCCGCCGCGTGGGTTCTGCTTTATTTCTGCGCCATCTGGACCTGGCGCTTCGTCCGCGGCTCGCCTCAAACCATTGGCGAACATTTCAGCAATAAATTGACCGTTGTCCTCGGCGCATCCATGGGTCTCCTGGCGATCCTGATTCATTCGTTTGTCGATTTCAACACACACATCCCCGCCAATGCCATCGTCATGGTCACGCTGATGGCCATCCTGACCTGCTACCTCCGCTTCGCCACCGACCGATACTGGTTCACCGCGCGCCTCTGGGCCAAAGCGCTGCTCTCCTTCGTCCTCGTGGCCGGCCTCGGCTATCTCGCCTGGCAATCCGCCCGTCTCGGCGGCGAATCCCTCTGGCTCACGCGCGCGAAAAAATCCGACACCGCCTCAGCCGTTCAAATCATGGCGCTGAAAAACGCCTTTTCCATCGAGCCAAAGAATTTCCAAACCGCCCGCGCCATCGGCGAAGACTACCGCCTCCAAAGCTTCCAAAACATCGGCGACTACCAGGAACAGGCCCAGGAAGCCATGAAATGGTTCCAGCGCGCAACCGAATTGAATCCCTACGACGACTCCAGCTTCCTGCGCTACGGCATTTGCCTCGACCATATCGACAAACATGACGAAGCCTTCGCCTATTTCGACAAGGCAAACCGCCTCGAACCCAACAGCTATTACAACAACGCCTGGATGGGCTGGCATTATGTGCAAACCGGTGACTGCGCCGCCGCAGTCGTGTGGCTTAACCGCTCGCGGCAACTGGAATGGAAAGACAATCCCATCGCTGACTCCTACTTGCAGATCGCCGAAAACCAAATGCTCGAAGCCGCCACCAACGCCGCTCCCTTCGAACTCCACCCCACCCCCTCCAAAAATAATTTCGTCCCCCCTCCCTGGAACAAAAACTAATCTTCATTGGATGTTCGATGTTCAGCGTTCGATGTTCGACGTTTAAATCCCGCCGTATGTGGCAGGGCGCACGCATTTAAATGTAGCGCAGCCGTCCCGGCTGCGAGTGTCGGCGGCGTCTCGCCGCCAGACACTGAAGCAAAATTAAACGCAATTGTTTCCTGGCACCGGGACAGTCCCGGAACTCGCAGGCGAGGACGCCTGCGCTACCACGGGATGGATTTCCCCCGTTAAGACTATTTTCAACGAATAAATGCGTGAGCCCTGATACTTTTCCTTGCTCCGCTTGACTCGCGTCGCATCGCCAATAAACTCTCAGCATGTCAATTTTTGTTTCGTCGCGCGCAAGCTCGACCTTTTCAGGATTCAAGTCATGAAAAGGCGCCCCTCAATGTTCGTCATTTTCCTGACCGTTTTCATCGACCTCGTCGGCTTTGGCATCGTGGTTCCCATGCTGCCGTTGTACACGCGCGATTTTGGCGCGCATGGCTACATCATCGGGTTGATCTTTGCCGTGTACTCGGCCATGCAATTCATCTTCTCGCCCATTTGGGGCAGACTCTCGGATCGAATCGGCAGAAGACCGGTATTGTTGATGAGCACCGCCGGCGCCTGCGTTTCCTATGTCATCTTCGCCCTCGCTTCCGGCTTGCCGAACCACACATTGGCGCTCGGCCTCATTGTCCTCTCGAGAATTCTGGCCGGCACATGCGGCGGCAATATCACCGTGGCCCAGGCCTACGTCGCCGACATCACGCCGCCCGAAAAGCGCTCGAAAATGATGGGCATCATCGGCATGGCAATCGGCCTCGGCTTTGTCTTCGGCCCCGGCATTGGCGCCGTCAGCCTCTCCGGACTCGGCCTCACGGGCCCGGGATGGATCGCCGCGTGTTTAAGCGCCTCCAATTTCATCCTCGCCTTTTCCATTCTGCCGGAAAGCCGCAAACCCGATTCCGAACAGGCCCGCCCCCGCCCTCACCTCGACCAATGGATGCATACGCTCGCCCGCCCAAAGGTCGGCCTGCTCATAATTATCTTTTTCCTCGCCACCTGCTGCTTCAGCTGTTTCGAAGCGACGTTGTCCCTCCTCATTTCCGATAACTTTCATCTCGAGATCATCTCCGCCGGCAAAACTGCCGGTTACCTCATCGTCTTTGTCGGTCTCGTCGGCGCTTTATTGCAAGGCGGAGCCACGGGACGGCTGGTCAGGAAATTCGGAGAGCCAAAACTCATCATGATGAGTCTCGTTTTGACCGGCATCGCGCTTATGCTCGTGCCATTCATGCAGGGTGCCCCGCAACTCTCCTGGAAAATCCTGTTCCATTCCGACGGCTGGCCGTGGGTTAAATTGATCATCGCCCTTTGCGTGCTCGGGATCGGTTCAAGTCTCGCCCGCCCGCCGATTTTTGGAATGATTTCAAACCTCACCGCCGCGCACGAACAAGGCGCCACGATCGGCGTGGCACAAGGCTCCGGCAGTCTCGCTCGCATCATCGGCCCGATTTTTGCCACCGCGCTGTACTCCTACAAGTCTTTCCCACATTGGCTCGCCGCGCCGCTGGGATATTTTGGCAGCGTCTTTCAACATCCCGGCGCTGTGCCCTACCTCACCTGTGGGGTTGTTTCCATTCTGACAGGCATTCTGGCCGTCCAACGGCTAAGGGCCTCCTCTCCGGCTGAAAATCCGCAGGCGGAGACGACCCCCGCGCATTAATTCAAACGCAGCCTTTTACACAATCCTGCGCAATCGAGGCTTCGCCTCCCGCGACATCGCGCGCAACCGCTTCGGCAGCTTGCCAATCAACTCCGCGTACTCCGGCATCCGCACCGCCGCCGTCGCCAGCAATTCCACCATGCCCAACGCATCCGCCAGGCTCACAAACTCCGCCCCGATTTTATTTTTCTCCCCGCAATTGTGATAATTCCCCAGAGCCACACATACCGCCGCCGTTTCAAAACCAAATTCCTGGTAAGCCGTCGCCTCGCACGTCCCGCCGCTCATCAACGCGCGCTGAAACTGAAATTTTTTGTTCTCCTCCTTCAACCCCGCCGCCACCTCCGCCAGATACCGCATCCCTTGCGAACTAAAAATCGACGTCCGATCCCCCACGCGCAAAATCACACCCTGCTCCATCTTCACGCCGGGCAATTCCCGGCTCGTCTCCAGCGAAATCACCAGCGACTTCTTCGGCAA
>Ga0335085_10010559_pt1 | contig 13787 bp, 12 predicted proteins | sample Lox_Sample_45_FD_206712 | JGI IMG/M metagenome (GOLD analysis project Ga0335085, IMG submission 206712) | Soil microbial communities from Loxahatchee National Wildlife Refuge, Florida, United States - Lox_Sample_4.5 | ecosystem: Environmental > Terrestrial > Soil > Wetlands | place: USA...
TCACCCTCGGCCAGCCAGAGGAAGGTTTCGCGGTTGCCCTTGGGGCCGGCCAGCCCGGCGCGGTAGAAGCCGAGCACGCCCTCCCCCAGCCCCTGGGCGCCGGTGGCGACCGCGAGCAGCGCCTCACGGCGATCGGCGGCGGAGCGCACCACCCCGCCCCTGCCGACGCGCCCGCGGCCCACCTCGAACTGCGGCTTGACCAGTGCGAGCACGTCGTGGCTGTCGGTGAGGCAGGCGAGCACCGCCGGCAGCACCTTCAGCAGCGAGATGAAGGAGACGTCGACCACGGCCAGCTCGGGCGTGTAGGGGAGCAGCTCCGGCGTCAGCTCGCGGGCGTTGGTGCGCTCGCGGACGTGCACGCGGGGGTCGTTGCGCAGGCCCCAGTCGAGCTGTCCGTAGCCGACGTCGACCACCACCACCTCGGTTGCTCCGCGCTTGAGCAGGCAGTCGCTGAAGCCGCCGGTGGAGGCCCCGACGTCGATCGCGCGGCGGCCGGCGACCGCGATGCCGCTCTCCTCGAGCGCGCTCTCGAGCTTCAGCCCGCCGCGCGAGACGTAACGGCGCTCGGGCGCTGCCGACCCGTGGCTGTCCTGCCGGCTCATGCCGGCGCCGCCTCGCCTTCCTCGCGCACGAGCCCCTACTCGTCCCCCTCGAGCCGGCCCGGGTTGCGCATCGCGTGCAGGAAGTCGTCCTCGGCCATGCGGATGGTCCCCAGCGTCATCACCGGGTTGCCGAGGTTGCTGCGCGTGCGGAAGGTGACCCCCTCCGGCCCTTCGATCAGGATGATCGAGATGCCCCCCACGATCCTGTAGTCGTCCCTGTCGCCGAAGTCGCGCTCGAGCGCCTCCATCTGCTCGGCGATCAGCTGTCCTGCCTTGGTCGTGTCCACGCTGCTCTCCTCTCCTACTCGTGGGCGGGTCTGCGGATGGGCTTCGAGGGGCTCCGCGGGCGTCGCGCTAGCCGACCCGGTGCCTGCTGTCGACCGGCTGGTCGCGCAGGCACGAGGTCCGCGCCGCTTCGTCCCGCCCCCGCATGAAGCCCTTCCAGCTCACCTGCGCAAGGTTACCGGCGGGCTGGATCGCCGATGGCGTGCGAGGACGACCACATGCGGAGCGTGGTCCTGCGCTCTGAACGTCACGCTGGAGCCGTCGGCCCGGCTCGGCGCGCCCGTAGTTGCACCCGGCCAGGGCGAGGCACCCGATCGGGCAGGGGCCGAGACCCCTCATCGTGGGACTGTGCCAAACCGCACTTCCCGGTTCTCCGGTTCGGCCACAAAGTGAGATCGGACGGTTGGTGCGAATAGTCACGTATGCAGGAGATTTGTCATGTGTGTCGAGACTCACACAACGATCGCCTGAGAGCGTGCATCATGATGGTCGACCCGAAACACAGCAGCATCCCTCCTCCCCTCGAAACGGCCCGCTCTCCCGGCGGGTCGTTTCTTTTAAACCACGCGGCGACCGGGCGGCCCGGTCGAGCCCAGGGGAACACCGGGGCGGGCGAGATGGCAGCGTGCCCGGCTCGGCGGCCGCTCAGGCGCTGAGCGCCGCTTCTTCCTGCGCGCCGATCGCGGCCTCCACGCGCTCGGCGATGCGAGTCCCCGTGAAGCCCACCTCCTCGTGCAGGAGGGCCGGCTTGCCGTGCGTCACGTAGCGGTCGGGCAGGCCCACGCGGATGATCCGCGGCAGGCCCCTGGAGTGGCTTCCCGACCCGATGCCGGCGTCGTTGAGCGTCTCCCAGACAGCCGACCCGAAGCCGCCGGCCAGGACGCCCTCCTCGACGGTCACCAGGAGCTCGTGATCCTCCGCCAGCTGGGCCATCAGCCCCGCGTCGATCGGCTTGGCGAAACGCGCGTCGGCCACCGTGGCGACGATGCCCCGCTCGCCGAGCAGGTCGGCCGCTTCGAGCGCCTTGACGACGCCGGTCCCGTAGCCGATCAGGGCCACCTTGCCCGCTCCCTCGCGCAGAATCTCGCCGGTCCCGATCGCGACCGGCCGCGGCCCGAGCGGCAGCTTGGTGCCGACGCCCTCGCCGCGCGGGTAGCGCAGCGCGATTGGACCGTCGTGGACGACGGCCGTGTGGAGCATGTGCACGAGCATCGCCTCGTCGCGCGGCGCCATCAGGACGATGTTCGGCAGGCAGCGCAGGTAGGCGATGTCGAAGGCCCCGTGGTGGGTCGGGCCGTCGTCGCCCACCAGCCCGGCCCGGTCCATGGCGAACACGACGTTGAGCTTCTGCAGGCATACGTCGTGCACGATCTGGTCGTAGGCGCGCTGCAGGAAGGTCGAGTACACCGCCACCACCGGCTTCACCCCCTGCAGGGAGAGGCCGGCGGCGAACAGCACCGCCTGCTGCTCGGCGATGCCCACGTCGAAGTAGCGCTCCGGGTGCGCCTTCTGCAGGATGTTCAGGCCGGTGCCCGAGTTCATCGCCGCCGTGATGCCGACGATCCGCTCGTCGCGCTCGCACTCGCGCACGAGCGCTTCGCCGAAGACCTGCGTGTATGCCGGCGGCGGCTTCGTGGCCTTGCGGCTGTTGGCGACCGCCGGGCGCTGCACCGGCGCCCCGTTCTGGATCGAGTTGGGCTTGGCGGCGTGCCAGAGCTCCATGCCCTCCAGGCCGCCCTCCTCGGCCGGGGCGAAGCCCTTGCCCTTGACCGTGGCGATGTGCACGACCACCGGCCGTTCCGCCGCGAGCGCCTCGCGCAGGGCCTCCCGCAGGGCCCGCACGTCGTGCCCGTCGATCACGCCCATGTAGGCGAAGTCGAGCTCCTCCCAGAGGAGGCCGGGCGCCCAGAAGGCCTTGATCGACTCCTTGAGCTGGGGGCCGAGGCGTTCGAAGGCCGCGCCGATGCCGCCGGGCAGCCGCGTCAGGCCCCCTTCCACGCCCTCGCGGGCGTGCCACAGCTTCGGGTTCAGCCGCACCCGGTTGAAGTAGCGCGAGAGCGCGCCCACGTTGGGGGCGATCGACATCCCGTTGTCGTTGAGGACGACCACGATCGGTGTCCCGAGGCCGCCGGCCTGACCGATCGCCTCGAAGGCCACGCCGCCGGTCATGCCGCCGTCGCCGATGACCGCCACGACCTTGCCGTCCTGGCCGCAGTGGCGCATGCCCTCCTTGATCCCGACGGCATAGCCGACCGAGGTGGAGGCGTGCCCGGCGCCCATGATGTCGTGCTCGGACTCGGCCATCGAGCAGAACGGCGCGAGCCCACCGTACTGGCGGATCGTGTGCAGCTGCCGCGCGCGCCCGGTGAGGATCTTGTGCGGATAGGCCTGGTGGCCGACGTCCCAGAGGATCTTGTCGGTGGGCGAGTCCAGCAGCGAGTGGAGCGCCACCGCGAGCTCGCACGTGCCCAGGTTCGCCCCGAAGTGCCCGCCGATCTCACCGACCGTGTCGATGATGTGCTGGCGCACCTCCTGCGCCAGTTCGCCGAGCTCCTCCTCCGAGAGGCTGTGCAGGTCCTGCGGACCGTCGATGCGTTCGAGGATGCTCATGAGGTGCGGAGGTAGATGAAGTCCGTGATCTGCTCGAGCTCTGCGCTTGCCGCGCTCTCCGGGGCCTCCCGCGCCGCCTGGACGAGTGCCGCCCGGGCCGCCTGGTGGGACTCGCCGGCCAGCGCGCGTGCCCGCTCGATGCCGTACTCGCTCACGTAGGTATGCCTACCCCGTCGTTCGTCGCTGCCGCGCGGCTTGCCCAGGGCGGCGTCGGTACCGGTCACGTCCAGTATGTCGTCCACGATCTGAAACAGCACCCCGAGCTCGGCAGCGAAACTGCGCAATGCAATTGTGGCACGCTCCTGGACGCCGGCCAAGAGCAGCACACAGCTTACAGAGGCGCCGATCAGCCGGCCCGTCTTCAGCTCGTGCACCTTGCGCAGCGCGCGCGAGGGGTCTGCGGCCGCGAGCGCCCCGCCGCCCTCGCGATGGATGTCCAGGTACTGGCCGCCGACCATCCCGTTGACGCCGGTGGCGTGGGCCAGCTCCGCTGCGGCGGCCAGCAGCCGCTCGGGCGCGGCCCGCTGCGCGGTGAGCAGATGGCGAAAGGCCTCGGCGTAGAGGGCGTCGCCGGCCAGGATGGCCACGTCCTCGCCGTAGACGCGGTGGCATGTCGGGCGGCCGCGCCGCAGCTCGTCGTCGTCCATCGCGGGCAGGTCGTCGTGGATCAGCGAGTAGGTGTGGATCAGCTCGATGGCGCCGGCCAGCGGAAGCATCTCGGCGTGTTCGAGGCCGACCGCGCGGGCCGTGGCCAGCACGAGCACCGGGCGTATGCGCTTGCCGCCGGCGAGCAGCGAGTAGCGCATCGCCTCCTCCAGCCCGGCAGCCTCCACCTCCTCGGCGAAGCTGAGCTGCTCCAGGTAGGCCTCGACCTCTTGGCGCAGATGCTCGGGATAGCCCACTTGCGCTCCGGCCCCCAAGCCGGAGCTCACAGCAGCGTGTCCTGTTGGGGGCCGCTCAGCGGGTCCTGGTCGCCGGCGCGTGCCCCGAGCGCCGCGCTGTCCTCCCCTCGCGAGCGCCGTTCGATCTCCATGCCGGCCCGGGCGGCGAGGCTCGCGCACTCCTCCACCAGCGCCGCCGCCTCCTCGTCGCTGAGCTCGCCGCCCCGCAGCCTCGCGGCCGCCTCCTCGAGACGCTCGATGAGGCGCTCGATCTCCTGCATCTGGACGCCGCCGGTCATCGCTCCGGTCCGTTTCTGCCCACGTCGGCATTCTCGCGCACCTCGCGCAGGGCTGCGTCGAGCACGCCGTTGATGAAGGCGGGCGCCTCGGCGCCGCAGAACTTCTTGGCGCTCCTGACCGCTTCCTCGATCGCTCCCTCGGCCGGGATCGGAAGCTCGCCGGGAACGCTCTCTGGATGGAGGATCTCGAGCAGCGCCACACGCAGTATCGAGCGCTCGAGCGGGTGGATGCGTGCCACGCTCCAGCCGTGCGCGTGCCGCGCCAGCAGCTCGTCCAGCTCCGGGGCGCTCTCGGCCGCGCCGCGCGCGAGGGCCACCGCGAACGGGGAGGCGCCGGCCCCCAGGGTCTCCGACAGGGGTCGCCCGGTGGTGTCGTGCTGGTAGAGCGCCACGACCGCCGCCTCGCGCTCCTCGGCGCGACTCATCAGGCGCGCGACACGTATGCGCCGGAGCGGGGGTCGACGCGCACGCGCTCGCCGACTTCGACGAACAGCGGGACCTGGACGGTTGCGCCGGTCTCGAGCGTGGCCGGCTTGGTGCCGCCGCCCGAAGCGGTGTCGCCGCGCAGGCCGGGGTCCGTCTCGGTGACCTCCAGCTCGATCGAGCCCGACAGCTGCACGTCCGAAGGCTCGTCGTCGATGTAGAGGACGTCCACTTCGCTGCTCGGCTTGATCCATTCGAGGGTGCCCGCCAGCGCGGTCTCCGGGATCGCGATCTGCTCGAAGCTGTCGCTGTCCATGAAGTGCGCGTCGGCGCCGTCGGCGTAGAGGAACTGCATCTTGCGCGACTCGGTGCGCACCGCGCGGAACTTCTCGCCGGCACGGAAGGTGCGGTCGATGACGGCCCCGTCGGAGGCGCGCCGCAGCTTCGTGCGCACGAAGGCGCCGCCCTTGCCCGGCTTGACGTGCTGGAACTCGAGGATCTTGAAGATCGTGCCCTCGACGTCGATGTGATTGCCGTTCTTGAATTGATTGGTGTTTATCGTGGGAATCAGCCCTCTCAGAGCCAAATCTCGATGTGGTTGACGCTTCGGACGAGTCTCTCCCAGCCAGCCCTGCGACCGATGCCAAAACGACGTCCCGGCCGAGCATCATAGGAGGATCGCGCACGAGCGCCCTCCCACGCGCCGCGCGCCGATTGGGTCCCTAGCACCATGAAGATTGATGAGCACGCGAAGCCGACGGGACGACCGCTCGCCGTGGACAGCAGCGCGGCGTCAGCCGATCCCTCGCTGCCGGGATTCCTGGCTCGGCCAGACGGTGCACCTGTCTACCACGGCTTTCGCCTGCTCGAAGATGTCGGGGTTGATGGTTTCGACTTGGCGACATCAGCGAGTTTGGCACGGCGCTGTGGACGGAGACGCATTCGCTGTAGCTCCCAATGGCAGTCGCGCGGGCCTTGACGAGCAGCCACCGACTTGGGCCCGCGCCGCGCAGGTAGTACCGCCTGCGATCAGGCGAGCTCGGATCGACGGCGACATGATCCGGTCCCGAGACGGCGCGCAGTGCGTCGTCCTTATGCGATGCGACTCTGTGTGGTCTGGCCACCAACGCGAACTGGTTGGTGGTGATCACCGGTTGGAGAGGGTAGCGGGCGGGCTGTCACGGCAGGCGGCGAGGGGGTACCGTCACGGGCGTGGGTGGCTATTTGCGTGACATCGCCGAACGACTGACGTACGCGAACGTGGTGGCCACGCTGGCGCTCTTCGTCGCGCTCGGAGGCGCCTCCTATGCCGCCGTCGAGCTGCCCGTCAACAGCGTAGGACCCCGACAGCTGAGGGCTGGGGCCGTCACGCAGCGGGCGCTCGGGTTCCCGCTTGGCCTCACGTCGCTGAGCGAGAAGGCGGCAGGCGCACCTCGCAGCTTTTGCAACGGCGGGGTGGCACTCGCGCCCGGCGAAGCCACGCCGCCGTGTGCGCCGCTCGCGCTCGGGGGTCCCGCCGGCGTACGCGCGCAGGTCCGGCTGAAGGCCCCGGGCCGCCTGGTCGCCTCGGGGGTGCTCGCGATCGTGAACAGAGGTTCCACCGCCGCGACGGTGAGAGTGGCAGTTAGCTTCGCGAACCACCCACCGGATTTCCCCCTGAACGAAGGGACCGAAGCGCTCGGTGGGGTGCAGGCGCTCAGGCTGGGTCCCGGGCAGTCGATCGAGGACCCGGTCGAGGCCATCGAGCGCGCCGCCGTCGGCGAGCACCTTGTCGGTCTCGCCAGCCTCGTCCAATACGCGGGCCCGGGCACCGGTGAAGTCTTCACGGGGCCTGGATCGCTGGCGGTGGTGACGCTACCGGATGAGTCCGGTTAGTCGCGAGGTCGACACGTTCAAGCCACCAAACCGAACTGGTTGGTGTTGATCACCGGTTGGAGAGGGCAGCGGGCGGGCTGCCACGGCAGAGAGCGGGCGGGTGGCTCCCGGGCCGCTCCGGCACCCCGCCGGGCCCGCGAGCCCGCCTCGCCGGCCTCCTGATGTAGGATTCCCGCCGTGATCACGGCAGCCCTCGCGACGGTCGCCCACCCGAGCCATCTCGGCGGCGTGGGCGGCGCGAAGCCCGGTTGGGGCTCCTGGGAAATCGAAGTGATCGCCGCGCTCGTACTGACCGCCGCCACGTGGCTCTACATCGACGGCTACCGGCGCGCCAGGCGCCGCTCGGCGGCGCTCGGGGCCGGCCACTGGGTGCCCTACATGGCGGGCATCCTCGTGGTCGCGATCGCCCTCTTCTCGCCGCTCGACGAGATCGGCGACAGCTGGCTGCTCTCCGCGCACATGTTCCAGCACGTGCTGCTCGGCGACGTGGCCCCCGCGCTGATCGTGCTTGGCCTGCGGGCGCCGCTCCTGCCGCTCGGGCTGCCACGACGCGCACTCGCCTCGGTCGCCCCGGGCGGGCGTTTCGGGCGCATCATCGGCACGCTCACCTCCCCCTGGGTTGCGATCCCGCTGTGGGTGGCCGCAACCTGGATCTGGGCGATCCCGGTCGTGTTCGACTACACCGCCCAGCACCAGCTGCTGCACGACTTCGAGCACCTGACCCTCTTCTACACCGGCCTCGCGCTGTGGTGGCTGATCGTCGACCCGCTGCCGCGGGCCCGTATGCGCCCGAACGGCGAGCGGCTGGCGATCCTCGGCGGCACCCGCGTGGCGGCGGCCGCCGTCTGCCTCCCGCTCACCTGGCTCTCGCGGGTCGAGTACCCGCTCTACGCCTCCGCCCCGCGCGCCTACGGGCTCTCGGCGATCGCCGACCAGAACCTGGCGGGCGCCTCGATGTGCTTCGTCGAGTTCCTGGTCTTCGGCATCGCCTTCGTGGCGGTCTTCCTGAGCGTCCTCAACCGCTCCGACGCCGCCGACTCACTCGCCGATCTCGCCGCCGGGCACCGTTAGCCTAGCCGCCGCGGGCACGCGCGGCAACGGCCCACCCCGGGCGGCTCCGGCCGCCAACCATGCGAGAATGACCGCTTCCACGCCGATGGTCACTTGGAAACCATGCGGCGGGGCCCCCCTGCGCCCCGCGCTGCGGGGGCCCCACGAGCCTCACCCGCTGAGCTTGCGCACCTCCCGCAACATATGGACCCGGGACCGGTTCTTGGTTTCACCATGGGCGTCTTCGGCATGGGTGACACAGGAGCCCGATCGACCGGCCGGCGGCCGCGGAGGCGGAGGGACGCCCTCCGATGGCTAGCCGGGGCCGCCACCGCGGCGACGGTCGCCCGCGCCGCCCCATGAGCGGCACGCCACCGAAGCGCCGCCGGGCGCCGACCGGGACCGCCGCCGGGCGCCACGGCCGGTCGGCGCGGCGGATGCGGGTCGGCCTGCCGTTGGCGGCGATCGCGACCATCGGCCTCTCCGGCGCCACGCTCGCGATCGCCAGCTCGCACATGGAAAAGGAGCAGGCCGGCTACAGCGGACCGGCGGCCGCGCGCTGCGTGCCCGCCGAGCTCAATGCCTCGGCGCTCCTGCCCGGCACCGGGATCACGGTGTCACCGCTGCCCAACTCCTACGACGCCTCGCCGGACGCGCAGATCAGTCTGCTCGGCCTGCCCGCGCGCGACATCACCGACGTCGACGTGAGCGGCTCCTACACCGGAGCGCACGGCGGGCGGCTGCTCGCCTACTCACAGGGCGACGGCGCGAGCTTCGTGCCGGACAGCCCGTTCCGGCCCGGGGAAACCGTGACCGTGGACGGGCAGGTCGACACGCCCAGCGGGCGCAGGCACTTCAACTTCAGGTTCACGGTCGCCTTCGCCGACCCGGTCCCGGCGCTTCCCCCCGGGTCCAAGCTGGCCCTGACGCCGGGCGAATACCAGAGCTTCCACTCGGCGCCCCAGGTGCACCCGCCGAACATCGACGTGACCTACTCGGACAGCGCGAAGGACGGGCCCGGCGACATCCTCTCCACCCCCTACACCGGCCCGGGCAACGCCGGCCCGATGATCTTCGAACCGGACGGGCAGGTCGTCTGGATGGACCCGCTGCCGGAAAACGTCTACTCCTCGAACCTGCAGGTCCAGCACCTCGACGGCGAACCTGTGCTCACCTGGTGGCAGGGATACATCCCCAAGAACGGCTTCGGGATGGGCGAAGAGGTGGTCGACAACAGCGCCTACCAGACGATCATGCACGTGCATCCCGGCAACGGCTTCAAGGCGGACCTGCACGACTTCCACATCCTCGCGAACGACAGGGCGGTGGTGACCGTGTTCAACACGATCCACTGCAACCTCACCTCCGACGGCGGCCCGCGCGACGGCGACCTGACGGACTCGCTCTTCCAGGAACTCGATCTGCGCACCGGTCTCGTGCGCCGCCAATGGGACAGCGTGGACCACGTCCCGCTGACCGCCTCCTACGCCGGATCCGGCGAAGCGGATGCCGAATGGCCGTTCGACTACTTCCACCTCAACACCGTGGACGTGCGCTCGAACGGCACCACGCTGCTCTCGGCGCGCAACACGTGGCAGCTCTACCTGATCGACGACCGCACCGGCCAGATCACCACCTCGATCGGCGGCAGGCACCCTAGCGTGAGGATGGAACCGGGCACGATGACCGCCTTCCAGCACGACGCCAGCACGCTCCCGGACGGCGACATCAGCATCTTCGACAACGGCGGCACGCCGTTCGAACACCCGCAGTCGCGGGGCCTCGTGATCAGCCTGGACACCCAGAGCAACACCGTGAGCGAGGTCACCGAACTCGTGCACCCGCGCGCGCTGCAGGCGGGCAGCCAGGGCAACGTGCAGGAACTGGCCGGGGGCAACTGGTTCGTCGGCTGGGGCGCCGAACCGTATTACACCGAGTTCGGACCGGGCGGGGAAATGATCTACGACGCGCACCTGCCGCTCCAGAAGATCGTGACCGAGCACGGCGAACACATCCAGAGCTACCGCGCCTACAAGAGCGAATGGCGGGGCACGCCCACCTACCCGCCCTCGATCGCCGCCGAAGCCAGCGGTGGTGGCGACATGGTCTACGCGAGCTGGAACGGCTCCACGGAAGTCACCGGCTGGCAGGTTCTGGGCGGCGGCTCGCCGGACACGCTGAAGACGGTCGCGAGCGCACCCAGGAGCGGCTTCGAGACCGCCCTCCAGGTCCCCTCGGAGGCCTACGTGCAGGTGCAGGCGCTCGACTCGGACGGCGCCGTGATCGGCCACTCGAAGACCGTCAGGGGCTAGCCGCCGCGCGCCGAGCGCGCCGGCCCCCCGCTCAAGCGCACCGCGGCGGGCGCCGATGCCAGATGTATGCGTGCGCGCGTGCGAGAGAACGCGCCCGTCGCCGCCGCGGCCGGGCTGTGCAGCGTGGTGATGGGCTGGCTCGGCCTCTACGGCTACGCCTGGACCAACTACGAAAGCGAGGCCCAGCCGGCATTCGAGGCGCTCGCCCATGGCCACCTGCTGGAGTTCCTGCGCCTGGCCCCCTCATACGGCGGATCGCTCGTCGAGCGCGCCCCGTTCGCGCTCCTGCCCGGGCTCTGGGGCGGCGGCAAGCTCGCCGTGTATCGCGCCGTGGCGGTGCCCTGCCTGGCGGCGCTCGCGGCGCTCGCGGTGTGGCTCGTCGCGCAGACGCGGGCGCGTGGCGCCCGCGCTCCCGAGCGCCCGCGCGGGCTGGCCGGCGACGGGCCGTGGGCCCGGAGCCTCGTGCTCGCGCTGTGCGTCGCCAACCCGCTCACGCTGCTCGCGCTCGAACACGGCCATCCCGAGGAAATGCTCGGCGCCGCGCTGTGCGTGGCGGCGGTGCTGTTGGCCGCCCGCAACCACCCGGTCTGGGCAGGCCTCGCGCTCGGCCTCGCGGTGGCGAACAAGGAGTGGGCGATCGTGGCGGCGGGGCCGGTGCTGCTCGCGCTGCCCGCCGGCGGCGCCGTGGCGGTGGCGCCGCAGCGAGCGCTCGCGGCGCTCGGGAGCCTCGTGGCTCGCGCACGCGGCGCGCTGCTCTGCTGCCTCTCCGCCGGGATCGCGGCCGGAGCGGTGCTCGCCCCACTCATGCTCGTGCCCGGCGGCGGCTTCAGCGCGGCCGCCAACGGCGTGGCATCGACCCCGAGCACCATCTTCCTGCCCTGGTCGGTGTGGTGGTTCGCCGGCCACCACGGGGCGGTCGTGCGCGACCCCTTCGGGACCGTCGTGCCCGGATACCGCACCGCTCCGGGCTGGGTCGGGCCGCTCAGCCATCCCTCGGTGGTCCTCGCCGCGGCCCTCCTGAGCGCGCTGCTCCTCTGGGTGCGCCACCGCGCGGCGACCCGGGCGAGCGGGGCGCCGGCCTTCTCCCGGCGCCAGGGGGAGGCGCTCCTGCTGCTCGCGCTCGTGCTCCTGGCGCGCTGCCTGCTGGACACCTGGGACTACATCTACTACCCCCTCCCCTTCCTCATCGCGCTCGTCTCCTGGGAGGCGCTCGGCGATCACCGGCCACGTCTGGCGGTGCTCTCGCTGGTCGCCACGGCGCTCGCCTGGGCGAGCTTCATGTGGATCACCGAAGTCACCTCGCCGGACGTGCAGTCGGCGTTCTTCATGGCCTGGACGCTGCCGCTCACGGCGGCGCTCGCGCTGCGCCTCTACGCGCCCGCCCGCGCCACGGCCCTGCTCGGCGCGCTCGGCGCCGGCCGGGGGACCGCGCCTCAGGAGACCTCGGTGAGCGCCTTGGGCAGCGAGCTGAGGTTGCGGTTGCCGTCGGCGCCGAGCACCACCAGGTCCTCGATGCGCACGCCGAGCTCCCCGGGCACGTAGACGCCCGGCTCCACGGTCACCACGGCGCCGGCACGCAGCCGCGTCTCGCCGCCGCTGCGTGAGAGGCGCGGGTGCTCGTGGACCTCGATCCCCACGCCGTGCCCGAGGCCGTGGCCGAAGCGCTCGCCCTCGCCGGCCTGCTCGATCACCTCACGCGCGAGCGCGTCGGCCTCCTTGCCGCTGATTCCGGGGCGCAACCCCGCCAGGGCCGCCTCCTGGGCGCGCAGCACCAGCTCGTAGACCTCGCGGGCGTGGTCGCTGACGGGGCCCGTGGCGTAGGTCCTGGTGCAGTCAGAGCAGTAGCCGTCGAGCAGCGCCCCCCAGTCGATCGTGACGAGCACCCCCGCCGGTATCTCCACCTCGCGTGGCTGGGCGTGGGGCAGCGCGCCGTGCGCGCCGGCCGCCACGATCGCCGGGAAGCTCCCCCCCTGCGCGCCGAGCCGGCGCATCCCGAGCTCGAGCTGCAGCGCCACGTCGCGCTCGGTGCGCCCGCGCAGGCCGTCTTCGAGCACGCGCGCCAGGGCGTTGTCGGCGAGCTCCGAGGCCGCCGCCACGAGCTCGATCTCGCGCGCGTCCTTGACCTCGCGCAGCCGCTCGACGATGCCGCTCGCGGCAACCAGCTCCCAGGCCGGCGGAAGCAGCCGCTCGAGGTGCTCGTGGCGGGAGACCGTGAGGTGGTCGGCGTCGAAGCCGACCCGGTGCCCGTCGAGGCGGGCGAGCTGTTCGGCGAGCGCGCCCAGCAGGTCCGGCTGGGCGGCGGCGACATCCTCGGGCCAGCGCGAGAAGCATCCGGCCACCTCCTCGGCGGCCTGCTCGATGTAGCGGAAGTCGGTGAGGAACAGGTGGCGCGGCTCGCCTGAGCCCGCGCCGGCATGCGCGAGCACGAGCGCGAGCCCGTTGGAGCCGGTGAAGCCGGTCAGGTAGCGGATGTTGGCGGGCGCGCTGACGAGCAGCGCGTCCAGGTCGCGCGCGCGCAGCTCCGCGGCCACCTCGCCGGCCCGCATGGCGCGGGCCTCGGCCCCGCCCGTGCTCAGCGAGCTCCCGGGGACGCTCATCCGGAGCCCTCGATCTCGGCCTTCAGCCGCGCGAGCGCCTCGCCGTAGCCGTCGAGACCCCGGCCGGCGATCGTGGTCAGGCAGAGGTCGCGCACGACGGACACCTGGCGGAAGGACTCACGGCTCGAGAGGTCGGAGAGGTGCACCTCGACGGCCGGCAACCCCACGATCTCGAGGGCGTCGTGGATCGCCCAGGAGTAGTGCGTCCAGGCCCCCGGGTTGAGGATCAGCCCGCCCGGGGCGCGACGCTCGGAGGAGTCGCGGACGCGGCGCGCGATCTCGTGCAGGCGCTCCACGAACTCGCCCTCGGAGTTGGTCTGGAAGAAGCCCACGCCGACCCCGAGCTCCCAGGCCTGGGAGGCGATGCGCTGCTCGAGCGCCGTCAGGCTGAGCCCGCCGTAGTGGCCCTGGTCGCGCAGCTCGAGCACGTCGAGGTTTACGCCGTGCATCACCTCGATGCCGGGCAGGCCGGGCATCAGAGGAGGATCTCCTCGATCGCGCGGCGCAGCTCCGGCTCGGGCACACGGCAGCCCTGCTCGACCTCGCCGGGCGCGCGCACGAGCACGAACGGAGGCAGCGTGTCGCCCCCGGCGCCGTCGGCGGCGGTCCGCTTCTTGTCGCGCGTCAGCGCGGCGAGGATCTGCTCCGCGCTCGCACCCTCGGCGCGCACGGGCAGCCGGTGCGCCGCGAGCAGCTCCTGCACGTGCTCGCGCAGGGCGGCCTGGTCGGAGAGCCGCAGCGCGGCGAGCATGCCCAGCCCGACGGCCTCGCCGTGGCGGTAGCGGACGTAGCCGGTGGCCGCCTCGATCGCGTGCCCGACCGTGTGGCCGAGGTTGAGCAACTGCCGCCGCCC
>Ga0335085_10010561_pt1 | contig 13786 bp, 9 predicted proteins | sample Lox_Sample_45_FD_206712 | JGI IMG/M metagenome (GOLD analysis project Ga0335085, IMG submission 206712) | Soil microbial communities from Loxahatchee National Wildlife Refuge, Florida, United States - Lox_Sample_4.5 | ecosystem: Environmental > Terrestrial > Soil > Wetlands | place: USA: Florida...
CTCTGGCCGCATCCTGGCGCAAAGGCGGGGCATCCCGCGCAAGAGTGCGGGCGCGATTTGAGCCCTTCACTCCAGGAATGGCCGCATACATTTTGAAAAACTTAAAGATAACCAAAGAAAACAAAGCGTTTCCCCGAGGCGGGATGGCTTACAATGCCCCTTCCCGTCCCGGAACGGGAACGAAGGGAAAGCCCTCCTTGCCGGACTGCGGAGAACTCGCTCCCGATTTCGATCTGCCTGTGCTGGTGGGCGGCGTGAAGCAGCGCTTCCAGCTGCGCCCGCAACGCGAAAAACAAAACCTCGTGCTGGCTTTTTATCCTTCCGATTGGGAGACGGTGAGCGCCGAGCAGATGATCGCCTACCAGGTGGAGCGCGAAAAATTCAAGGCGCGCAACGCGGAAGTGGTTGGCATCACGGTCGATTCCATCATGAACATCACCGCCTGGGAGCGCGAAATCGGCCCCTTCGATTACTTTCTGTGCAGCGATTTCTGGCCGCATGGCCAGGTCTGTCGGCAATATGGCGTGCTGCGCCCGGATGGAGCGAGCGAGCGCGCCGTCTTTGTCGTGGATCAGATCGGAAAAGTACGTTACAAAAAGATTTACCGGCCCGACCAGAGGCCCGGCGTTGCGGAGACTCTGGCGGCGCTCGGCGATCTGTAGTCAGTCCCTTAGGAGCCCGATGAAATCTCTTCTCCCGGTATTTCTTGCCCTGGCTTTTCTTTTCTCCAGCGCGGTCGAAGCCGCCAGTCCTGCCACCAAAGATTCCAGCATCTTCGGTTTCCGCAATGCGCTCGGCGAGTCAGCCAGGGAAGCGAAATTTCTTGCCGTGCCCGATCCGAAGTTGGCAGAAGAGCATTTGCGCACTCTCACCAAAGCGCCCCATATGGCTGGATCGCCGGAAGATAAAGCCACCGCCGATTATGTAGCCGGGAAATTCCGCGAGGCCGGGCTTGAGACGCAGATGGTTGAATACAAAATCTATTTCAACTATCCCAGCGAAATCAGCGTGGATGTCACCGCGCCCGCGGGCGTCACCATGCATGGGCCGACGCGCGAACACGTCGAGGGCGATCCTTTTCAAGACGATGCCCGGGTCGTGATGCCTTACAACGGCATGTCTCCTTCGGGCGATGTCGAGGCGGATGTGGTCTACGCCAACTACGGCACGCCCGACGACTTCAAGCGCCTGGAAGAGATGAAGATCGACGTGCGGGGCAAGATTGTGCTGGTGCGCTACGGGCAGAACTTCCGTGGAGTCAAAGCCTTAGTGGCCCAGGAACACGGCGCGGCGGGGGTGATTATTTACTCCGACCCCGCCGACGATGGCTGGCGGCGCGGCGACAAGTATCCGCAAGGCCCCTGGCGGCCCGACACCGGGGTGCAGCGCGGATCAATTGGCTACATGTTTGAATTCGCGGGAGATCCGACGACGCCGGGGATCGCTTCGGTGCCATCGCTGCCGGATTCCGCGCGCACTCCGCCGGCGCAGTCGGCGCAGATGCCGAAAATTCCCACCACGCCACTGTCTTACGGCGATGCCTGGCCGATTCTCGAGCATCTGGGCGGTCCCGACTCGCCGCGCGACTGGCAGGGTTCGCTTCCCTTCACCTATCACGTGGGACCGGGCCCGGTGCGGGTGAAGATGCATTTGAAGCAGGATTTCGAATATCGAACGGTGTGGGATGTGATTGGAAAAGTTCCGGGCAGCGAATTTCCCGAGGAGTGGGTAGTGGCGGGAAATCACCGCGACGCCTGGGTTTACGGCGCGGTCGATCCCAACAGCGGCACCGCGGCCATGCTGGAGAGCGTGCACGGCATCGGCGAGCTGCTGAAGGCAGGATGGAAACCCAAGCGCACCATCGTGTTCGCCAGTTGGGATGCGGAAGAATTGGGATTGATGGGCTCGACCGAATGGGGCGAGCAGTACGCCGCGCAACTCGCGCACTCTCCCGCATACTTCAACATGGACGTGGCCGTGTCGGGCTCGAAATTCGGCGCGTCGTCGGTTCCCTGCCTGAAGCAATTCGTTCGCGATGTCACGAAAGCCGTGCCAAGTCCCAAGGGAGGAACGGTCTACGATGCCTGGCTGCAGGCGAATCAGCCGGGCGCGGAAGATCGGGGACCGACGGATGCGATTGGCGACAGCCGCCGAATCCCGGTGGCCGCGGCAAAAACCGATGCGCCGGTTGGCGACTTGGGAAGCGGATCGGACTACACCGTATTTCTGCAACACCTGGGCGTGCCTTCGACCGATGTAAGTTCCAGCGGATCGTATGGCGTCTACCATTCCGTCTTTGACAACTTCAACTGGTTCAAGAAGTTTGGCGATCCGGACTTCACTTACGAGCAGGAAATGGCGCGCGTGTATGGCCTGGAAGCGATGCGCATGGCCGATGCCGACGTGCTTCCCTACGATTACGAGGAGTACGGAAAGGAAATTCAACTCTATCTCGAGGCGGCGAAGAAAAAGGCAGCAAAGGCCTTCGGCGACAGGATGCCGAGTTTCAACCAGGCTGACGATGCAGCAAAACATTTTGAGCAGGCGGGTTTGAAGATTCTGGAAAAAGAGAAGAAGCCTCCTGCGGACGCAACGAAGTTGAATCAGGCGCTGCTTGAAACCGAGCGGGCGCTGTTGATTCCCGAGGGCTTACCGAATCGTCCGTGGTATCACCACGCGATTTACGCGCCGGGCGTTTATACGGGATATGCCGCGGTGGTGATTCCGGGAGTCAATGAAGCCATCGACAAGCGGGACGCCGAACGGACCCAGCAGCAGCTGACGGCGTTAGCGGAGGCGCTGTATCGCGCCGCCAAGGTGATGGAGGGGTATAAGTAGTCTTCAGCTGTCAGCTCTTAGCTCGGCTAGAAGGGGAGCCATCCGCGAAAAACAGATTCCTCCCGTTGGTCGGAATGACTAGGAGGAAGCAATCGGCGAATTCTCCCCTCCTATTTCCTAAAGAGTAAACACCGGAGAACTCTGGCTCTGGACTTGTGAATTGGGTACACTAGGGCATCCGGCCAAAAGGCCGGAGGGATGCGCGTTTCCCGCTTCTTAACCAGCTAACCCACCGTAGTGTTGCATTAGGGGCCCGAATGCCGTCGGCAAGAATCAAGACTCTCGCTGTGGAAGAAGCCCATTCCCTGGCGGAGGATTTGCGCGTCCGCGGCTTCGTGGTCGAGATTGTTCCTCTCGACAAGGTTTCTTCCGATCCCGTAGACCTGGAAGTCAGCCTGGAAGAGTGCGCGCCGGAAGCGGCGCTGGAACGGGCCGAGAGCATGCCCGATGCGCTGGATGTGTGCGTGTTTGTGGCTCCGGGAGCGCTGACCGAGGGGCAGCGGGCGATGAAAGTGATTCCGCTGTTCGCCGAACCGGTAAAGAAAGTGGCGCCGGTGGTGGCCATGGCACCCCGGGTGGAAGAGAAGCTGGAAGACGGGGCGGAGTGGGAAGAAGCGGAGAAGCTGACGGCTTCGGAGTTGGAGCCGCCGGCGACGGTGGCAGAAGCGGCCGCGGCGCCTGCCGCGCCCGAGATTCCCCCGAAAGTGGAAGTGCCGGTGATTTCGCCCGAGGTGTGGAATGTGGCTGCCATGGAAGAGGCGGTCGCGGCGAAAGTGGCGCCGCAGAAGCGAAGGCATTTGGCCGGCCTGAAGCGGCTGGTGGCCAACGAGAAGCTGCTGATGCGGGTGGCCACGGTGGGGGCGATGGGAGCCGTGGCGGCGGTTTCGGTGCTGGTGCTGGGTTCGTCGGTAAAGACCTTCCCCTCCGACGCACAGCAGCCTGCGAGTTCCGCCATGGTGTTGCCGGCGACGGCGAGCGCCGCCCCGAAAGAGGTGGAACCGAACCCGACGGCGGTGGCGGCACCCGAGCCGGTGCGACCAAAGATCGTCAAGAAGGCGCACAACCCCGAGGAAGATATTGTCGCCAAGGATTTCACCATTCGTTTCAACAAACCTCGAGTCAAGAATCGTGCCAAGAAGATTGCAGGCGTGAAGCACTATTCGGATCTGCAGTAAATCCAGCCATCAGTTCTCAGTTCTCAGTAAAAGCAGAATCCTCCCGTGGGTCGGAATGGGAAGCGTGAAGCTCACGCGGCAATGGCTAGGGGGTGGAGTGGGAGGCGGGGACGGCGGACTGAATGGCCTGCAGTTCTTTCAGGATGCCGCGCAGCAGGCGGGAGTCGAGGGCATTGGCGCCGTCGGACTTCGCCTGTTTGGGATTGTCGTGGACTTCCAGGAAGATGCCATCTACGCCGGCAGCCACGGCGGCGCGGGCGAGTACGGGAATGAATTCGGGTTGGCCTCCGCTGACCGCGGGCTGATCTTCATCTCCATGGGAAGCCGAAGGCAATTGCACGGAATGCGTGGCATCGAACACCACCGGCGCGAATTTCCGCATGATGGCCAGCGAACGCATATCGACCACCAGGTTGTTGTATCCGAAACTCGATCCCCGTTCGGTGAGGAAAACCCGGTCATTGCCGGCGTCGTGGCATTTCTCGATGGCATGTTTCATGTCCCAGGGAGAAACGAACTGTCCCTTCTTGATGTTGACCACGCGCTCGGTCATGGCGGCGGCAACCACCAGATCGGTCTGGCGGCAGAGGAAAGCCGGGATCTGCAGGATGTCGGCGACTTCGGCCACTTTGGGGACGTCGGCGACTTCGTGCACATCGGTGAGCACGGGCACGTGGACTTGGTCTTTGACTTTTTTCAGGATGCGCAGGCCTTCGACCAGTCCGGGGCCGCGAAAGCTGCGGATGGAAGTGCGATTGGCCTTGTCGTAGGAGGCTTTGAAGATAAAGGGAAAGTTCAAAGAGCGGGTAATCCCCTTGATGACTTCGGCCATGAACAGGGCATGCTGTTCACTTTCGATGACACAAGGGCCGGCGATGAGGAACAGGCCTCCGTCGCCGATGTGTATGCCTTCGAGTTGGAAGGAGCGGGACATGAAATCGAGTTTCAAGGTTTCAAAGTTTCGGCTGCATCTAGCGATCGAACAGCAGACCTAATAATGAATAGTCGAAACCTGAAATCCGAAACTTGAAACTGCCTGGTCTTACCTTCTGCCTACTTTTTCCGGCCGGTGGAAGAGTTCGACTTCCGCGGCGGCGCGGTCGGAGCGGCGTTTGAGGCCGTGCTCGTAAGCGGCCCCGATAAAAGTCTTGAACAACGGATGCGGCTCGAGCGGCTTGGACTTGAATTCGGGATGGAACTGGCATCCGATGAAGTGGGGATGATCGGGCAGTTCCACCATCTCGACGTAGGTGCCGTCGGGCGTTGATCCCGAGATGCGCAAGCCTCCGGCGGTCAAGGTTTCTTCATATTCACGATTGAATTCGTAACGGTGGCGATGGCGCTCGCTGATTTCGGTTTTCTCGTAGATGCGGTGGGCCAGCGTGTCGGGCTCGATTTTGCAGGTCCAGGCGCCGAGGCGCATGGTGCCTCCGAGCTCCTCGACGCCGCGCAGCTCACGCAGTTTATAGATCACGCGGTGCGGGGTGGCGGGATCGAACTCGCTGGAGTTGGCGTCGGCGAGTCCGCAAACATTGCGGGCGAACTCGATGCAGGCCGTCTGCATGCCCAGGCAAATGCCAAAATACGGGATTTTTCTTTCGCGCGCGTAGCGGATGGCGATCAGCATGCCTTCGATGCCGCGCTTGCCGAAGCCGCCAGGCACGAGGATGCCGTCGTAGTCGGCGAGTTGTTCCTCGTAAGTTTTGTCTCCGGTTTCGAGGCCCTCGGCTTCAATCCAGTTCAAATTGAGTTTGAGATTGTGGGCAAGCGCGCCATGGACCAGCGCTTCTTTTAAAGATTTGTAGGAATCTTCGTACTCGACGTACTTGCCGACGATGCCGATGGCGACTTCGGCTTTGGGGTTGTAGACGCGGCGGACGAGTTCTTCCCAGGCGCTGAGATCGCGCTCTTTGGCTTCCAGGTGCAGATGCCTGAGGGCGAGGGTATCGACATTCTCATGCGCGAAGACCACGGGGACTTCGTAGATGGAGGCCACGTCTTTGGCGGTGATGACGGCCTGCTCTTCGACGTTGCAGAAGAGGGCGATCTTCGACTTGATGTCTTTGGAGAGGAAGCGGTCGGTGCGGCAGAGCAGGATATCGGGCTGAATTCCGATGCTGAGCAGTTCCTTCACCGAGTGCTGCGTGGGCTTGGTCTTAAGCTCCTGCGCGGCGGCGATGAACGGGACCAGGGTGACGTGGACGAACAAGGTGTGCTCGCGGCCGAGTTCCTGGCGCATCTGGCGGATGGCTTCCATGAAGGGCAGGGATTCGATGTCGCCGACCGTGCCGCCGATTTCGACGATGGCGACGTCGACATCCTGCGCGACCTTTTTCATGGCGGCCTTGATTTCGTTGGTGACGTGGGGGATGACCTGCACGGTCTTGCCTAAATAGTCGCCGCGGCGCTCCTTGGCAATGATCTGCTCATAGATGCGGCCGGTGGTCCAGTTATTGTCGCGGGAAAGCTTGGCGTGGGTATAGCGCTCGTAGTGTCCGAGGTCGAGGTCGGTTTCAGCACCGTCGTCGGTGACGAAGACTTCTCCGTGCTGGAAGGGAGACATGGTGCCGGGATCGACGTTGAGGTAGGGGTCAAACTTCATGAGGTTGACCTTCAGCCCACGGCTTTCGAGCAGACAGCCGATGGAGGCTGCTGCCAGTCCTTTGCCCAGTGAAGAGACCACACCGCCGGTTACAAAGATGTACTTCGCCGACATCGCTTCCTCGCTCTGAATTGTCTTGGAATTTTGTGCGACCGGAGTCCCCGACACACGCCGTTTTTGCGGGTGTTGGGGTGGAGGTTGGGGTGCACGACCAATTATGCCAGAAAAGGCAGCTGTGGGAAACAGTGGAAAACGTGGCCTCGGGGATCGTCGAGGACAAGAAAAGCTTGAACCGCAGAGAACGCGGAGGAGTTTTTGCCTGGGTCCCTCATGTGGGCATCTCAGCCTGGCCAGGCGCGCATGGCCGTCTGAGCGACGCGGCGCAGAGATTCTCGGCTGGCGCCGCTGGCGGCGTCGACAGCCAGACCGCGGACTACCGTGGCAATATAAGCGGCAAGATCGCGCGGGTCGGCGGCGGCGGGCAAATCTCCCTCAGTCTGAGCGCGCTGGAAGCGCTGGCGAATCTTTTTTTCTGCATTCTTGCGAAAGGTTGTCAGCTCGCGCCGGATGGGTTCCGAAGTATCTCCGCAGACCAGGGCGCTTTGCACGCCGAGGCATCCCCGGGGATTGCGCGGGTTGCCGAGCATGGCGGCGGCGCCCAGGAGCAGTTGTTCGGCAGCCGCGCGGGCGGTGGGGGCGGCAAGCGCTTCGAGAAAAAAAGCATTGGGGCCCTCGGCGTAGCGGGCGAGGGCTTTGCGGAAAAGAGCTTCTTTGTCGCCGAAAGCGGCGTAGAGGCTGGGGCGGTTGATGCCCATGGCCCGGGTCAGGTCGGAAAGCGAAGCGCCCTCGTAGCCCTTGCGCCAGAAGACATGCATAGCGGCGTCGAGCGCCTTCTCTTCATCAAAGGCGCGGGGCCGGCCCGGGTTCTTTTGGCTCGCCATAGGTGTTCGATTCCGATTCCATCCGCGGCGGTACAAAATCGATGAATCCTCCGGCGGCTGGCTTCATCTCATAGTGTACCAGGCGGTACAAATTGACGAGAGAGGCGATTTTCATGGCGAAGAAGCTGGCGGGAAAAGTGGCACTGGTAACGGGAGGTTCGCGCGGAATTGGCGCGGCGATAGCCAAATCTCTGGCGGAGGATGGCGCCGACGTTGCCATCAGCTTTACCTCCTCACCCGACAAGGCGGCGGTGGTGGTGAAGGAACTGGAGGCCAAGGGAGTGAAGGCCAAGGCGTTCAAGGCTGACCAGGGAGATCCGGCGCAGGTGGCGAATCTGGTCAAGACGGTGGCGCAGTCGTTCGGACGGCTCGACATCCTGGTGAACAACGCGGGCGTGTTCATTGGCGGGTTGCTGGGGGACGAGAGCACTCCAGTCACGGAGTTTGACCGTCAGTTCGCGATCAATGTGGGCGGAGTCGCGGCAGCGGTGCGGACGGCGGTGGACATCATGCGCCAGGGCAGCCGCATCATCAACATCGGGTCGGTGGCAGGAGAGCAAGTTCCCTTCGAGGGAGCAGCCGATTATGCGGCTACCAAGGCAGCCCTGGGCGGATATACGCGCGGCTGGGCGCGCGATCTGGGGCCAAAAGGAATCACCGTCAACCTGGTGCAACCCGGACCGATTGTCACCGACATGGCGCCAAGGGAAGGCGAGCCGTATGAGATCCTGATGCGGGGTACGGCGCTGAACCGCTTTGGGCAGCCGGAGGAAGTGGCGGCGGCGGTAACGTTCCTGGCGAGCCCGCAGGCTTCATACATCACCGGAGCCACGCTGAATGTAGACGGCGGATTCGCGGCATAATTCCAGAGTTCCATCCTTAAATGACCGGACGGGCGGGGCGCCCGTCCTCCTGCGCTCGTGTTTTCGCGCTACACTGGGCTGAGCAAGCCGCATCTAACCGGGTATCTTATGCGCCGGCTCCCGCTCATCGCAGCAGCTTCCCTTCTCCTCGGGCTCTTTCTTGTCGCCCACGCGCAGGAACTGGCCAAGCGGCTCATCCTGAAGGATGGGTCTTATCAGCTGATCACCAAGTATGAAATTCAGGGCGACCGGGTGCACTACCTGAGTGCCGAGCGCAACGAGTGGGAAGACGTTCCCAAAGACCTGGTGGACTGGAAAGCGACCGAGGCGTTCGAGAAAGAACGCGCCGAGGGCAAGCCTGCGCCGGAGGCGGTGGAGATCGACAAGGAACTGGCCGAGGAGAAGGCGCAGGAAGAGGCGAACTCTCCGCTGGTGGCGCCGGGACTGCGATTGCCTGATGACGGCGGGGTAGAGCTGCTGGATAACTACCAGGGAGTGCCGGAACTGGTGGAACTCGATCAGAATGGCGGGCAGGTCAACAAGAACATGAAGGGCAACATTCTGCGGGCGGCGATCGATCCTCTCGCCAGTTCGAAGCGGACGATTGAGTTGCCCGGCAAGACGGCGCGCAACCAGTCGCATGCGACCCTGCCTTCGATTTACGTGAACATCGAGTCGGGCGGGAATGCGCCCGACATGCCAGGCCACCTGAAGGATGACCGCGATCAGCCGGAGTTGCCGTGGGACCGCTTCAAGATCGTCCGCATGCAGCAGAAGGGCGATAAGCGGATTGTGGGCGACATCAAGATTGCGGTGTATGGCAAGAGCAAGCAGGAAGGGAATTTTGTGGCGGCCAGTTCCCAGCAGCTGACGGGCGGATGGGTCAAGGTGACGCCGACCGCGCCGCTGGATCCGGGAGAATATGCATTGGTCGAGACTCTGGGGAAAGAAGGCATCAATCTTTATGTCTGGGATTTCGGGGTGAACCCCAATGCTCCGGTGAACCAGATGGTCACGAAACCGGATGCGGCGGCGAAGTGAGTTGCCAGTCTTCCGCGCTCAGTTCTCAGTGAAATCCCAGAAGCTCAGGCGAGTGGAATCCCTCGGCGCTGCGCTCATCAGAACGACCATGCAAGAAAAAAGGGTCAAAACTTTGGCAGCAGGAAACCGGTGTGGCGGCAGTGTTCCTCGAAGGCCGGGCCGAACTGGGTGGCGAGCAGGCGCTCTTCTTTTTTGGCTTTGATCCAAAAAGTAACCAGGATCAAGACAAAACCTGCGACGGCGCGCCAGCGGTTAACTGCCAAGACACCTCCGAGGGCAGCCAGGTCGAGTCCAGAGTAAATGGGATGGCGGAAAAAAACGTAGGGGCCGGTGCGGATCAGTTCGTGATTTTCCTTGAGAGTGATGCGCCCGCTCCAGTTCTCTCCCAGATGCCAGCGAGCCCAAATGGCGATGGCAATGCCGCTCCAGGTGAGGACGACGGCTGCGACGGCGAGCAGGTCACTCGGGGGGAAGACGTGGCGATAAAGAAACCCGGAGTGAATTCGGCCACTGAAAATCAGAATGAAAGCGGCGGCGGTCATGAAAGAAAGGCTCAAGCGTGAGACAAAAGACTCCGAGCGAATGGTGCGTCGCGTCTTGAGCGCGCTAACTGCCCAGTAGGCGGCGAAAACGATCCACGGAACTTCGATCAGATAACCCCAGTTCATGCGTACGTCCTCACTCTTATTGATACGGAGATGCGCGCCCCTGGGTTCCGGGTCTTCGCCGGCTGCAGTTATAATGACGCCCATCGATGACGCTTTCCGCCGGTACCCGCGTAGGTCCCTATGAAATCATCTCCGCCATCGGTGCGGGGGGCATGGGAGAAGTGTACCGCGCGCGCGACCAGCGGCTGGGGCGCGATGTGGCGCTGAAGATTCTGCCGGATTCCTTCGCCCGCGACGCCGATCGCTTGCGGCGCTTTGAGCAGGAGGCGCGCGCGGTCGCGGCGCTCAATCATCCCAATATTCTTGCCATTCACGACATTGGCGAGCAGAACGGTACGCCGTTTCTGGTCTCGGAACTGCTGGAGGGAGCCAGCCTGCGGGCGGAGCTGCAGACGGGGCCGATCTCCGCGCGCAAAGCGTCAGACTATGGCATTCAGATCGCGCAGGGACTGGCGGCGGCGCACGAAAAAGGCATTGTTCACCGCGATCTAAAGCCGGAGAACGTCTTTATCACCAAGGAAGGGCGAGTCAAGATTCTTGACTTCGGGCTGGCCAAGTGGGATGCCTCGGCGAAATCGCTGAGCGCGACCTCGGCAACCTTGGCGGAGTCTCCGACGGAAGCGGGAACGGTAATGGGGACCGCCGGCTACATGGCGCCGGAGCAGGTGCGCGGTACGGCGGTCGATTCGCGGACTGACATCTTCGCCTTCGGGGCGGTGCTTTACGAGATGGTTTCGGGACATCGCGCCTTCAAGCGTGACACCGCGGCCGAAACCATGACCGCGATTCTGAAGGAAGATCCGCCGGAGCTGAGCGACCTGACACACCCGGTATCGCCGGGAATGGAGCGGATCCTCCGGCGCTGTCTGGAAAAGCAGCCGGAACAGCGCTTTCAGTCGGCCAAGGATCTGGCGTTCGCGCTGGAAGCGTTGAGCGGTACGAGTTCGAAGACCGGCGCGCAGCCGGCGATTCAACCGAGGACCTCTGCGCCGCGGTGGGCGGTGGTTGCGGCAATTGCAGCGCTGGCGCTGGCTGCGGGAGCCGGCATCGCATGGTACCTTCGTCCCCCGCCCAACCCGATACCCACTTTCGAGCAAGTTTCGTTTCACCGCGGCAACGTAATGCGCGGACGGTTTGCACCGGATGGCAAGACGGTGGTCTATAGCGGCCTGCTCAACGGCGAGGCGGCCGACACTTATGTGATCCGGGACGAATATCCCGAACCGGTCTCGGCGGGATTGCATGGGGCGTTGCTGCTCTCGATCTCGAAACAGGGGCAAATGGCGGTGCTGGTACGCCCCGGACGGCTCATTCATTTCCAGTCCCTGGGAACGCTGGCGACCGTGCCCCTGGGCGGCGGAGCGCCGCGGGAATTGCTCGATAATGTTGCCGACGCCGACTGGTCTCCGGATGGAAGCAATCTCGCGGTGCTCGACGCCGACAAAGGGATGTGGCGAGTGCAATACCCCATCGGCAAGACTTTGCTCGCAGTCGACAACTGGCTCAGCGATTTGCGAGTTTCTCCTGACGGAAAGCAAGTTGCGCTTTTCCGTCATCCCGGCGGCGCGAGCGATGACCGGGGCGATGTGATCGTGGTAGACACGGCTGGCCACGTCACCACCCTCTCATCGGGTTGGGAATCGCTCGAAGGATTGACGTGGTCGCCATCGGGAAAAGAAGTGTGGTATTCGGGATCGCCTTCGGGACCGCAATATTGCATTTATGCCAGCACCCTCGCGGGCAAGACCCGGACGATCTATTGCGGCACCTCTTCGACCATGATTCTCGACTCCACGGCAAGCGGCCGCAGTCTGATGGTCTCAGGCGACCGGCACGTGGGCATGTCGCTGGTGGAACATGGTTCGGAGGCGCAGCGCGATCTGACCTGGCTCGACTTCAGCTATGGCCCCAGGCTTTCGGATGATGGCAGGCTGATTCTATTCACCGACGAGTCGGGGAATTCGGGCAACGGCTATAGCGTGTATATCCGGAAGAGTGACGGATCTCCGGCGACGCGCATCGGCTCGGGCGGGTTCGGCACCGATATCACGCCGGACGGAAAATGGGCGCTGATCGTAATGCCAGGGGATCCTGCCGCTAAGGTACAGATCGTGCCCGTCGGTGCAGGACAACCAAGGGTGTTGCACTGGGATGGTTTTCAGCCAGCCTGGGCGCATTTCTACCGCGACGACGAGCACATTGTTATGCGGGGGAATGAGGCGGCGCATGGGCCGGGCCTGTACATCGCCGATACCAGCGGCAGTCCACCAACCTTTGTGATGCATGGAAGAGACTGGCCCTGGATTGCGCCCGACGGAAAGTCGTACATCGCCGTGGTGGGGGACAAGCCGGTGATCAAAATGCTGGGGCAAGAGGGCAGCAAAGAAATTCCGATCGAGGAAATGAAATTGAAAGATCACCTGCCCTTCGCCTGGACTTCGGATTCCCAGCACGTCTTCACTTTTGGTTTGGTGCAGGGTGGCGTAGAGATCTATCGCGTGGACGTACAGACCGGCAAACCTGAGCTGTGGCAGACCATCAAGCCGAAGGAGCAAATCGGCCTGATGCCGATGAACGCGCCGCCGGGCATTACCCCGGACGGACACTGGATCGCGTTCACCTATACTGCCGTGCGATCGCAGCTTTACCGCAGCGACACGCTGAAGTAGGCGCAGGAGCCGGGCTGAATCTGCTACCATCCCTATCTCATCTGACCTACGGCATGACGATTTTTCTGGCCATCCTCGGCGTGGTCATCATTTTCCTGGTGCTGCTGGATGCGTTTGAAACCATCGTGCTGCCCCGGAGAGTGACGCGCCACTTCCGGTTGACGGCGTGGTTTTACCGCAACACCTGGGTACCGTGGATGCGGGTGGCGCGGCACATCGAGCCGCCCAACCGGCGCGAGAGTTTTCTCAGTTATTTCGGGCCGTTGTCGGTCATCCTGTTGCTGGTGTTCTGGGCCAGCGGATTGATTCTGGGCTTCGCCCTATTGCAGTACGGCATGGGGGAGCACATCAGGACCGGCGGCGAGCCCATCACCTTTGGCCTGCTGCTTTACCACAGCGGCGAGACGTTCTTCACGCTTGGCTATGGAGACATCGTTCCCGGCAATGGGCCTGCGCGCGCGCTGGCGGTGTTCGAAGCTGGCATGGGATTTGCCTTCCTGGGCGTGGTGATCGGATATTTGCCGGTGGTATACCAGGCATTCTCCGTGCGCGAACTGGAGATTTCCATGCTCGATTCGCGAGCGGGTTCTCCGCCCACGGCAACGGAGTTGTTGAACCGCCTGGGATGCTGTCCCGATCAGTTGGTGCTCGACCAGATTTTTCGCGACTGGGAGCGTTGGTCGGCAGATATTCTGGCCAATCATCTCTCGTATCCCGTATTGAGCTTTTTCCGTTCGCAGCACAGCAACCAGTCGTGGCTGGGCGCGCTGACGGTGATGCTCGATATCACTTCGCTGGTGCTGGCGGGGATTGATGGCATTCGCCCCGAACAGGCCAAGCTGACGTTTGCCATGGCTCGCCACGCGGCGGTGGACCTGGCACAGGTGGTCAATGCGCGCTACGATCCGCACGCTTACGAACGCCTTTCGGCGGAGGAACTGCGGGGGATTCGCGAAACCCTGGCTGCCAATGGACTGCGGTTGCGGTCC
>Ga0335085_10010563_pt1 | contig 13786 bp, 9 predicted proteins | sample Lox_Sample_45_FD_206712 | JGI IMG/M metagenome (GOLD analysis project Ga0335085, IMG submission 206712) | Soil microbial communities from Loxahatchee National Wildlife Refuge, Florida, United States - Lox_Sample_4.5 | ecosystem: Environmental > Terrestrial > Soil > Wetlands | place: USA: Florida...
CTGTGGGATTCGGAGATGGAAAGATTCGGCGTGGCGGCGCCGGAACAATTGTGGGCTCGCCGGGAGGACCGGGCGGTCTCGGGGATCGTGATTCCGGCATTCTGTCTGAAAGATACGTTCCGATACGCGTCCTGGCATCTGATCCGCCACATGCTGCGCGGCAACCTTTGTGCCGGGCACGTGTATGAGCTTGCACATTTCCTAAATCAAACCGCCGGCGACGATTCTTTTTGGGGCGAATGGCGCGCGGACCCGGAACGGATGCTGGCCGAAACCATGGCTGTCCGGCTGGCCTTCGACTGCTTCGGCTGCAAATTGAACTCAGTCCTCGAAGACTTGATCTCGAACCTTCCGGCGCGTATTCGAAAATGGTTCGACCTGTTCGCGCTTTCGCCGCTGGTGGCGGCTCATCGGCCGAACAAGGACGAGATCTTCCTGCACCTTCTCCTCGCGCAAGGATCGCATCGAACGGTCCTTCGGCGCATTCTACCGCCTCTTCCATCGCGCTTCCTGCGCGATCCGCATGTGGAGACCGACGGCGATTTTCGGTTGTCGCAATTTGGCGATCAGTTAAAATTCTTATGGGATCGCGCGCGATATCATTTTCGGACGCTAGGCCCGCTCGCCCGCAACAGCGTGCGCTGGATCCGGCAGATCCGCTGAACGCTCCACCACCTGCTGAAGGGCATCGCAGACTTCGCGCTGAAATCTTTCCAGACGGAAGCGGCGCTCCCATTCCAGCCTGCCGTTGACGGCCAGCCAGCGCATCTTCTGACGGTCCCTCAGGAGTTCCCGAAAGGCGCTTGCCAGCGCCTCCGAGTCGGGCGCGGCCGTCAGCAGACAGGTTTGCCGCGGCCGCATCAACTCGGGGATTCCGCCGGATGCATAGGCCACCACCGGCGTGCCGGCCGAAAGCGCTTCCGGAATCACCCTCGGCAGAGATTCGATCGATGCCGAAGGAACCGCCAGAATATCGATGGAGTGCAGCGCCTCCGCGATAGGTTCTGTCCATCCCTTGAATTCGAGGTTTAAGCCGAAGGCGGCGCGCCGCACTTCGCACTCATAGCGGTCGCCGGAGAACAACGGCGCTCCGTAAACGACAAAGCGGGTCGCTGGATAGGCGGCCGCGATCCCGTGCGCCGCACGAACGAAGTCGAGGTGCCCCTTCTCTGGCGCGATCCGTCCCACGATACCGATCGTCAGCGCGGGCGAGGCGAACGATCTTGCAAAAAACGTCTGATCGGCAATGCCGTTATAGATCACCCGAATCTCCGCTGCGCAGCGCATCTTCCGCAGTGGACCGGCGACGAAATTCGACGCTGCGAAGACCGTCGCGCGCCGTGCACGGATGCACCGGCCGGCGATCGCGCGCGCGTAGGCCGTGCCTAGGTAGCTGTGCGCATGAAACAGCAGCGGACCGCCGGCCAGGGCCGCGGCCGGCAGCACTCGCGGCCCGTTCGCATAAACCAGATCGATCTGATGTCTGCGAATCACCCGCCGCATAGCCAGCGCGGCCCGTATGGTGTCGGGGCCAAACGCCAGCAGGTCGCGTACGCTTTTCGAGCCGTTCCCGTAAGCCGCCATCGATTCCGGCAGGCCGGATGCTGGCGTCATCAGGTGCGTCTCCCAACCGCGCCCACGGGCCTCCTCCATCACTTCCCGCAGACAGAGCTGCGCGCCCCCGGGCTGTGCATATTGATCGGCGAAGAGGACTCTCAAGGCGCTTCCTCCGCCTCCCGAAGCGCCGCCGCGAGCGCCCAAAAATAGATCGGAAGCACCCGCCAGTACGTCAGCAGATCGCCCGAGAGCATCTGCACCGTCTGTCCGCACCAGAAGCAGAAGGCCCATTTGCCGAGAAATGACGCGCTCGCGGACGCGTATCGCGCGACTCGCCAGGTGGCCTTCAGAATCCCGGCGAGAAGCAATAGAAACGACCCGAGCCCCGCGATGCCGGTCTCGACCAGCAGGCTCAAATAGGTGTTGTCGGCGGTGACCGGATCGCCCATGTGCTCGGTATAAGGTAGGGTTTTGTATCCGATGCCGAACAAGGCCTGCCACGGATGCGCTGCGATAAATTCGAACAGCCGATTCCAACTGGTCAGACGGCCGGACAGGACCGAATCCGGGCGCTCCCCGAAGAAATGGATGCTACCCGCGATTCGCGCTTGGTAACCGGCCGCAAAGGAGGGCCGCAGAACTTGAATCGCGAGCATGGCGATCGCGCCCCCGATCAGGATCCCGATCGAAATCCTGCCTAGCCCCGCTCCCCGGACCATCGTGTAGGCAGCAAGCGCAATCGCAAGATTCAGCAGTGAGGCGCGCGAATAGGAAAGAATCAGCGCCGTGGCCAGCACCAGCGCGCCGGCCGCGAGGACGACGCGCCACGCCCGTCCGGCTCGTCCAGGTTCGAAGAGCGCGATCAAGCCATAGAGCAGGAAGAATGCGCAGAAATTCCCAAGCGTCGAAGCGTCGTAGAACAAGCCCTGCGCGCGGCGAAAGACGCCGTCATCCAGCCACACGTACTGCTGGCTGAAGCCGGCCGGAGCGGGAAACTGGAGATAGTAATCGAGACAGGCAAAGGCCGCGGCGATCGCCGCCAGAACAAACAAGAACGCGGCAAAGCGGGTTCGTTCGTCCGATCCGGTCGCCGGGCCACAGAGGACATAGCCGAAAACGTAGACGCCGATTAGAAACAGTCCGATACGCAAGGCGCTGCCGGAGGCGACCTCCCAGCCGGAATAGAGCCAGGCGAAGGGCAGACTGGCCAACAGCGTCAGCGCGAACGCGGCGAAACCGATCAGTAACCGCGACCGCCGCAGCCGCCACGCCGGCAGATGCAATGCGCCGCCAAACAATCCGAGTCCGGCAATGGCAATCGAAAGATGAATGCCGGCTCCGCCCAGCGATCCTCCCAGCGGAGGCGTCAGCAGATCGGCGGCGAAGAAAAGATAAAGCCAGCGATTCGGAATCAAGCACACAGCGTAAAGCGTCAGAAAGGCGACGACTGAAAAAACGGCCGCCGATCCGGCAAAGTCGGCGGGAAGGAGCGCGAGCGTGGCTGCGGAGAGCCCGATCAGGATCGGAATCCACGGGCAGGCGGCGATCGTGTTTTCGCGATCAATCGGCAAGTGTAAACACTCTCTCCGTGCGTTCTTTTGCCGAAGCGTCTCCAACGGCGGACCGCTGGTATCCGTAGCGGCAGGCGATCCAGAACGCGGACCCGACCGCGGCGAGCACCAACGAAACCACTACGTTTAAGGGAAGATTCGGGAAACTGGGCCGCTCCGGAACGATGCCCGGGTCGAGAATGCTGAGGCGCTCGCCCTGATAGCTGAGGGAGGTGCGGATTTCATCCAACTTGTGCCTGGCGGCTTCGGCTTCCGCTCGCGCCGATTGCTGCTCCACATCCAGGACCTCGCGGCGTTCTCTCAAATCGCTGAGATGGGCGGCTTCATCCCGAATTTTCGCCGCGAGCGTTAGCTCCTGCCGTTCGATGGCGGGAATGCGCGCCCGCAGGCCTGCGATCTCGTTTTCGGACTCGCCGCCCTGACTGGGATTTCCACGTGCCTCGACGTCCGCGAGCCGGGACCTGGTTTCCTGAAGATCGCGGTCCAGGTCGAAGCGGAGCTCCGTCATGTTTTCGATCTCCGCCGCCAGCGCTTCCACCTGATTCGTAAGGGAAAACTGTTCTCGGGCGCGGTTGGCGCGATCCAGTCGGCCGGACGCGGCGTGAACGGCAGCCTCGGCCTGGCTCAGCAGATCGTGTGTGGATCCGGTTTCGAGCGAGCGATTCAGCTCGACCGTCCTTTCGGCCAGATACTGCGCGAGCCGCTGGGCGGCAACCGCGTCATTCAGCGTCGCCGAGATCTCCAGAATCCGGGTGCTCGCGGGTTTGGAAATTCGCAGCACCGAGGATTTTAGAGCCTCGATTGGCCGGCCGGGCAGACGCGAGCGGATCCCGAGATGCTCTATCGCCTCGCGAAAAATGGTGTCGCTCGAGGCGAAATGTTCGTAGGTCCGCAGCGATTCGAGATAGACCGGGCTGAGCGCGGCCGCCGCCCGAGGATCGGAACCCGCGGGCAGTTCGATGATCAGGGATGCTGTAGCCGTATATCGTTTCGGCAAAAGCAGACCCACGCCCGCAGAAAGAATCGTCGCCACGGCGACGGAGGCGGCGACGACACCCCAGTGCGCCCCCGCATACCGGGCGAAGTCGATCGCGTCGAAGGCTTGAGTCTCCACACTGAGTGAGACTCGCCGAGAGCCGGAACCGGAACGCGGGTCCCGACTTTCGGCGAGTTCTCCCCCTCAAGCGGCTTGCGGGCGCAGAGGAAACGAAAACTTTACTGAATCGCGATCGTGGCGCGCGCCGTGCTGGTGACACTGCCGTCCGCGGTCTGAATTTGCAGGGAAACCGCGCTGCCGGTCGGAGCGTTCTGCGGAATCACGATATTGATTTGGGAAACGCCCGGATATCCAGGCGCCTGGCCGGCGAACTGTACCTCGGCGGTGATCCCGCCCACCAGCACGGTGGGTGTCGCGTTGGCGCGGGGCACGATGCTCGGATCATCGGACCCTCCCGCGCCGTCCACAACTGCCGGCGTCATCGCGCCCAGCCCGGTGGCGTAGAAGAATCCCGCGGTGCCGCGCGCCACCGGCGCGGTCGGATAACCGATCGACGCCGACGCCGGGGCGGCGATCTTGGGGATGCCATCGGACGGGTCCACGAAAACGAAAACCGCGTTCGATTGTCCGTCCGGAGGAATCGTGAAGACACCTGGCGCCGCGGCAACGATATTCGTCTGCTCGGCCGCGGAAGGCGTGTTGTTCACGGACACCACCACGTTCACGACGCCGCTGGTCTGACCCTGCGGTAGAACTTCGAAGGGCACCTGTGCGGTGACAAACGGGAAGGCTCCGCCCGGCGAAACAAGCTGCAACGGCGCGGAAATTCCGTTGAAGCTGACAGTCACGTTGCCGAGATTGGTGGAAAACGGAATGGTGTCGGCACTTGCCAGGATGGCTCCGCTGAAGCCGCCGAAGATCGCCACTAGAGAACCGGGTGAGACCGGCGAACCGAGCCCGTTGGCGTCCTTGGCATAACTGGCCGCATTCAGCACACCGCCCGGCGCTACCGAGGGCTGCGCGTGCAGTCCCGAGATTGAGAAAATGACGAGCGCTCCATAAAGAGCCGATGAACGAATCATGCGCATCATAAGCCGATGATAGGTGCCGCCCGCGCGACAGAGATAGAGCGGACATCACCTGGTTGGGGCGTCTTTAGCGGCTCCGCTGCGGTTCCACGATGGCGTTCGCTTCCCTATTCCTAGAGCTGTTACGTTCCGCCGCGGCCTGCGCTTCCTCGGCCGCTTCCCTGCGGCGGCCTTCCAAATCGAGTACCCGCGCGAGCAGCCGGTGCGGCTGAAACCAGTTCGGCGCGGCTTCCATTGACGCGCGAAGATTTCTTTCTACATTCGCCGCATCGCCCTCCGCGGCATAAAAGGAAGCCAGATTCACATACGCGTTCATCGGATCGTCGGCGGATTGCGGCGCAGACTGAGCCGCTTCCAGGCCATACCCCCAGGCTCGAAGCCGCGACAGCGGATCGCGAGACTTCGCTGCCAGAAAGCGGCGGGAGAAATAAATGTCGGCGGCGGCATGCCACTGCCGTGCATGCGCCACCTCCCGCGCGGCAGCGCCAACCTCTCCGCGATCGAGCGCGCGGCGCGCGGCGGCAAGCGTCGCGTCGCCCCAGCCGAGATAGATCGCAAGGCAGAGCAGCGGCGCCGCATATACCCAACCAAATCCGGGCCTTCGGATGCTGACCGGCGTCGTCGCGGCGGCGGCGAGAATCGCCAGGCTCACATAAAAATAGAGCTGGGTCGGAACGGTAAAAGAAGTAAATTGCTGGCTCACCAGAATCGCTACGAAGGCCGCGCCGACGGCGCCACGAGCCAGCCACAGCCCGAGGATGGCCATTCCCGCCAGGGCGGCAAGACCGAGGACCCCATTCGCAACCAGCGCTTCCAGAAAGATGTTGTGCGGCGACTCGTGGTAGAAATCCGGATAGGCTTTGGCCAGGTCGATCGATTCATGCGCGGAAAATTCCACCACGAAACTCTCCGGGCCGTAACCCCTTATCCAATGCGCTTCGGACATGCGCAGCGAGTCGCGCCACAACAACAGGCGAGCGCCGCCCAGGCTGTCCTGCCGGGACCAGAAAGCGCGGGCGCGAAGCCGCTCACCCGCCGGTGAAATGTAGAACGCGGCGATGAGGACCAACCCCGCCGCCACGCCCGCGGCAAGCTGCCGCCAGCGCCTGGAGAGCAGCGGGTCGCGCAGAATGACGAACAGTCCGCCCGCGAGGGCGCCGATGATCGCGGCGCGCGTACCGCTCAGGACGATTGCGAACGCCGAGATCGCCGACGTCACCAAAGCCGCCGCCTTCCATGCCCGCTGCGACTCCATCTGCGCCAGGGCGATGCCGCCGAAGGCGGCATAAAGCAGAAACGTCGCGAAATAGTCCGCATGTCCAAGAGTCGACGGCGGCCGCACGATGGCGAATCTTCCTTCGCCGAAATGGTAGGCCGCCGAGGGTAGCAAGGGATCGATTCCAAAGTACTGGGCGATCCCGTAGGCGGCTGGGAGAATCGAAGCGAGAACGGTGATTCGCAGGAAAATGCGAAGGCGCCTTTCCTCCGACGAGAGGGAGGCGCAGATCGCAACGGCCAGAATCAATAAGGAAAGCTCGACGAACAGCCCTTCTTTTCGCCAGGTGCTGCCGAAGAAAGACAGCGCCGGATGCGTTGAAAAAATCGTCGCAAGAATCGCCGTCACGGCCTGAAGACCCGCGAGCGCCAGCAACATCTTCCCCGGCCGCGCCAAGCCGAGCCGTCGGAAATCGATCCGCAACAGTGCGAGCGCGGCGCCGATCAGAACCACCACGACTTTGGGCGTCACTTCGAAGTAAAAGGACCAGGCGGGCAGGATGATGATGGATACCAACGCCGCCACAATCGGCAACACCAGCTTCATGCTGGTACCCTAACCCGGCAGCCGCCGCCGATTCTAGAAGGTTTGTGACGCTGGGAACAGCTGTTGGCCGGGAATTTGCATCGCGCAAATGTTCACAAAAATCTTATAAATCTTTTACAGAATCGGTGACTGCCGGGCCGGCGGACTCCGCCGGTCTATCCTTTAAGCATCACGGCTCACCCGAGAGTTCCGGCTCATTTGAACGGCAAGCGTTTCTACAATCCGGACGCCCGGCAGGCGCCCGGCCTGGCGGAAGCGATCCGCTGGAAGTGGAGCAGCCGCCCGCAGCCATCCCCGGCCTTCGTCGACGATGTCGAGCCGACCGTGCCGCCCCGCCGGGTGAGCGGCAGTTCGCTGCGGACAACTCTGGTGAATCATTCGACGATTTTGTTGCAGCAGCGCGGGATCAACATTCTTACGGATCCGATCTGGTCCCAGCGCGCCAGTCCCTTTTCCTGGATCGGGCCGCGGCGCCGGAGAAGTCCCGGCATCTTATTCAACGATCTGCCGCCGATCGATTGCGTCCTGATCAGCCACAATCATTACGATCATCTGGACTTGCCGACTCTGCGCCTTCTCGCCGCGCGCGGCGGCGCGAGCTTCGTTGTTCCTTTGGGTGTCGGCCGTTTATTCCGGGCAATGAAAATCGGGCCGGTTCATGAGCTCGATTGGGGAGAATCGAAATCACTACCCGGCTTCACGATTCATTGCGTCCCCGCGATGCATTTCTCCAGCCGTGGAATTTTCGACCGCAATCGGACCCTGTGGTGCGGATACGTGATCGAAACGGAGGAAAAGATGGTTTATTTCGCGGGCGATACCGCTTTCGGAGAACACTTCCGCTGGATTCGCGAACAATTCGGTGCGCCGCGGCTCGCGCTGCTGCCGATCGGCGCTTATGAGCCACGCTGGTTCATGTCTCCGGTTCACATGGGCCCAGAGGAGGCTGTCGAAGCCCACCGGATCCTGGGTGCTGCGACCAGCGTCGCCATTCACCACGGGACCTTTCAACTGGCCGATGAGGCTTTGGAGGATCCGAAACGGATGCTCGCAACGCATGCGATGGGAGAATCGTTTCTGATCCTGGAGAACGGGCGATTTGCCGAAATCGAATGACCATCGACAAACACACGCTGGCATTGATCAGCATCGTCGGCACCGCGCTGGACGTGCTCGGCGCTTTGTATCTCGCCTACGATCTGCTGGGCGGGGAACACGGACCGCTGCGCACGCTCACCCGCGGTGTCACCTACGGGCTGTTATTCGGAACTGGGTACGGGATTGCGCTGGGGCCGGTGTTCGGCGTGTTCAGCGGAGCCGCGCATGGCATCACGCTCGCCTGGGAGTTTTCGCGCGCGTCGCGGCATGGGCCCAAGCCCGGTTTCTGGTATGACAGCGCGATGAGCGCGATTCGCGGCGTCGGCTTCGGCTTGGGCGCGGCCTATCTTTACGGCGGCAGGTTCGGCATCGCCTTTGGCGCATTCAGCACCGTCGGGCAGGTTCTGGCCTACCGCTTGGGAATCCGGCCGACTCTCGATTACCGGCCCGCGACCCGGCCACGTTTGACCCGGCATCAGCTTCTGGCGGCCGTCAACCGGAGCTTCGGCTACGCCGTCGCGGGTTACATCAGCGCGCTCGCCGCCCGGGAACCTCAGATCGCCATGGGCGCCGGCCTGACCGCAGGCCTGGCCATCGGAGCCGTGACGGCGATTGCCGGCGCCTGCACGCCCTTTATCGAATGGCTGCGGATCGCATTCCCGAAAAGCGCATGGGCGTGGTCGGTATCGGGCTGATCCTGATTGGATTCGCGCTGCAATCGGTACAGTATTGGGTGGCTTTCCTGGACGTGCAGGTGCGTCAATAGGCGTCTCTGACGCCGTGTGAGAATGAATCATGAATGATGCGCGCTACGCGCTGCGCACTCTGGCGGCATCGCCGGGCTTCACCGCCGTTGCCGTCGCGACCCTGGCGCTCGGCATCGGCGCGAACACGGTCATCTTCAGCGCGGTGGATGCCGTGCTGCTGCGGCCCCTTCCCTACCAGGATTCCGAGGGAATCGTGCAGTTGATCGAGACCGTGAATTCCAACGTCATGGCGCAGCGGCCCTCCTCGGTTCCCAAGTTCGATTTTTTACGGGCGCGCGTGCATTCGTTGCAGCCGCTGGCGGCGATGGGGTTCGCCGGATTCCAGATGACCTCCCGCGGTTCCGATCCGGCGCAGATCGCCGGGGCGCGCGTCAGCCGGGATTTTTTTGACGTTTTCCGCGTCGCTCCCCTGCTGGGACGGACGTTTCTTCCTGAGGAGGATCGTCCGGGAGGCCCGTCGGTCGCGGTGATCAGTTATTCCCTGTGGCAGAATCGCTTCGGCGGCGATCGCGGGATCGTGGGGCGGTCCATAGGGTTGAATGGCGAATCGGCCACCATCGTCGGCGTGATGCCGGCGGCGTTCGCCTTTCCCGATTCGGCCCAGATCTGGACGCCAAAGGTCTTCGAGAATCCTGCGCTGACGCGCGTGCAGATCGATCATGGCGCGGGCCTGCTGCTGTTCTACGGGCGGCTGGCGAACGGAGTCACCGCAAGCCAGGCCGCGACCGAACTCGCCGGATTGTCGGCTCAATATGACGCCTCGCACGCCGGCTTCGGCGATACCGGGCATGCTTTTCGGGTGCGTACGCTTCGGGAAACCACCGTGGCAAACATTCGGACCACGCTGCTGGTGCTGTGGGGCGCGGTGGGATTCGTGCTGCTGATGGCCTCCGCCAACATCGCCAATCTGCTGCTGTCGCGCGCGCTTGCGCGTCGCAAGGAGGTGGCCGTTCGCGTCTCCTTGGGCGCCACGCACGGCCGGCTGCTGGTCCAGTTCCTGACCGAGAGCGTGATTCTGTCGCTGATCGGCGGCGCGCTGGGAGCCCTGCTGGCCACCTGGGGAACCGGCTGGATTTCGCATCTCGATTCGGGCGTCTTGCCGCGCGCCGGCGAGGTGCACGTCGATGTGCGGGCGTTGCTCTTCACCGCGGCCGTCGCCATCGCCACCGGTATTTTATTCGGCCTGGGACCGGCTTTGCACGGCATGCGCTTCGATCTGAATCGCACGCTGAAGGAGAGCGCGCGCACCGTCAGCGGCGGCGGACGATTGCGCACGGCGGTGGTGACCGGGGAAGTAGCGCTGGCGGTGGTGCTGCTGAGCGGCGCGGGTTTGTTGATGCGCAGTTTTTCTAATCTGGAGCATTTCGATCCGGGCTTTCGGCCGCGCCATCTTTTGTCGGTGACCTTGCCTCTGGCGCCGGCGCGCTATCCCAAGGCCTTCGCGCAGTCAGCGTTTTTCGATCAAGTCATCCGGCGGATCGCGGTTCTGCCCGGGGTCGAACGGGCATCCCTGAATAGCACGCCTCCGATTCGCGGAGGATACGGGATCGGCTACATCTATTCGATCCAGGGCCGCCCGGCCGAAGAGCAAGCCAAACTCCCGATCACGTTTCTGCGCAATATAGATCCCGATTATTTTGAGACGATGGGCATTCCGCTGATTCACGGCCGCGCCTTCACCGAGGCCGACGCCGCGGGCGCCCCGCTGGTCGCCATCGTCAATCGCACCATGGCGGCGCGGCAGTGGCCGAATGAGGATCCCATCGGCCGGCACGTGGTGTACTCGCGGGAACAGGTGGTGGTGGAAGTGGTGGGCGTCGCCGCCGATGTGAAGTTCACCTCGCTGGGCGATACCGCGGCTTATGAGGAAATGTATGTCCCTTACCGGCAGAGGCCGGCGTTGAGCATGTCGCTGCTGGTGCGCTCGGCCGGGGATCCGAGTAGCCTGGCCGCCGCGATCCGTCGCGAAGTCGCCCGCATCGATCCCGATCAGCCGGTTTCCAATGTCGAAACGATGGAGGAAGCGCTAGCCGATTCGATCGCGCGGCCGCGCCTGGAAGCGGCGCTGATGGAAGCCTTCGCCGGGCTGGCGCTGCTGCTGGCCGCGCTGGGAATCTTCGGCGTGGTGGCGTGGTCGGTCTCGCAGCGAACCCATGAGATCGGCATTCGGATGGCTCTGGGCGCGCGTCCGGAAACGGTTCTGAAGATGATTCTCGGGCAGGCCTTTCGCACCATCGGAGCCGGGCAAGTGTTGGGTCTGGCGGGTGCGCTGGCGTTGACCCGTCTGCTGGGTAGCGCCCTATTCGGCGTCTCCGCGCACGATCCGGCGACCTTCGCCGCAGTCCTGCTGGTGTTGACGGCGACCGCGCTGGCCGCCGGCGCGACCGCCGCCCGCCGCGCGATTCGGGTCGATCCAGTCGTCGCGCTGCGGAACGAGTAGATAGCGCGGAGGCTGTTGCAAGAGGCCAGCCCCCGCCATCACTGGCGGGGCTAACAGAACTTATGCCTCCATAGCCCCGCTGTGATGGCGGGGGTGAAATATTCACGTTGTTCGCACGCTCAAACGACCCAGCGACGAAAATAGCCGATCAGTTCTGTCGCCCACCGGTCTTCAAAATCGCCGCCAGCGAGCGCATTCGCGCCGCATCGGCGGGATCTTTCGTGCCCGCTGCGTCCTTATCGAGCCTGGTCCCCAGGTTCTTCAGAGCCGAGGTATCTTTCGCCGAATGCGACGTTTCCGCCTTGCCCATCGCGTCATTCAGCGCCGCGATGCGCTCTGAATCCAGCGCTCCGCTGCGCGCAAGCTGATCGACGTAGGCGCGGGCCACCACCAGGTTCGCCGGCCAGACGATCTTCGGCTGATTCTGAACGTTCAACACGTCGTAGTGCACCTGGTTGGCGGCATCGATCTCGTTCTGCGTGAGGAATTTCGTCGGCACCAGCTTGAATACGTCGACGCCGCGCGCGATCTCGGACCCGTAGATGTAGCCGTTGTACCAATACGCGGACCAGAATCCGCCGAGCACCCGCTTTTCCTTGTCCAGCGGTCCCCGATCGAAATAGGCGATCTCCACCGGATGGGAGGGATCGGTGAAATCCACCATGGAGATGCCGCCCTGATACCAGGCCTGCACTTCGACGTCGCGGCCGGGAATGGGCACCAGCGATCCATTGTGGGCTACGCAATTCTCCGTCTCCGATTGCGCCGCCGGCATCTTGTAGTACGACGCCAGCGTCAGCTTTCCATTAGAGAGTTTGAAGATGGCGTCGGCGCCCCAATTCATCGGATCGGTCGCGCGGCAGCGCGGCTGCGTGCCGCCGCCCCACTCGTCGGTGAACAGGACCTTGGTGCCGTCGTTGTTGAACGTCGCCGAATGCCAGAAGGAGTAGTTCGGATCGCTGACCGCATCGATGCGCACCGGATGTACCGGATCGGAGATGTTCAGCAGGATTCCGTTTCCGGAACAGGCGCCCGCCGCCAGTCCGATCGCGGAATAAACCGTGATGTCGTGGCACTTGTCGGTTTCCGAAGTGGTCTGCGTGCCTTCGCCGTGGCTGCCGCCCTTCCACAGTCCGTTGAGCGCGCCGGTCTGGGGATCGGTAAAGATGCGCGGGCTGGCCACAATGGCGGCCTGCTCGGGATGCGCCAGCGGAACCTTGATGATGTCGATGCGGAACAGGGCTGTTTCCGGATTCTTCGACGGATCGCCGCCGGAGCATCCCTCCAGCTCTTCCGACTGGCGGACCAGTCCCGTGCCGGAAATATAGATGTAGACGTTGTCCTTATCCTTGGGATCGATCACCAGCGTATGGGTGTGTGATCCGCGGCAGCTTTGCACCGCGGCGACCTGCTTGGGGTTCGCCAGATCGCTGATATCGAAGATGCGGACGCCGCGGAAGCGGTCCGGACTCGGCGGCGGAGGAACCCTGGGAATCCGCGGACCTCCGGGCGTGGCCGGTTCCGGCGGCGGAGGAGGCTTATACCCCGCCGGCAGAGCAATTCCCTGGGTTCCGCAGTCGGTTCGTCCGTTCATCGCCTCCGCCGACATAAACAACAGATGGCCGTAAACAGAGACGTCACCCTGACCGCCCGGACAGAGCAGGGAAGTCTTCAGCGCGGTCTTGGCCGGATTGTCGATGTCGTAAAAGTTGATGCCGTTGTAGTTGCCGACAAAAAGATGATTGCCGCTGAAGGCCAAATCGGAGTTGGCCGACCCGTATTGAATGGTGCGCGGAGCCTGCCTCTGCGGTTGTCCGGGAGGTCCCTCCCCCGATTGCGGCGGCGGGAAGGCTTCGGTGGTGCCGTCGGCGGCCGGAGCGAATCCGGGAGGCTTGGGCAATGACGCCAGTCGCTCCATTCCGAACGCAGCTTCGGCCGCATCGTATAAACCGGCCTTCAATCCGACGCGCGGATCATCGGCCGGGGCGCGCGGATTCACCGGCGCGGGCGTGATGGGCTGCGCGGCGCATACTGCGGCGGCCAGCGAAAGCGCCGCCACCAGTCGAGTGGTGCGGAAAGCGGTTGCTGCGTTCATTTTTTCTCCTTTTGCAACATGCCCTTCATGATGTTGATCTCGGCCGTCTGCGTATTATCCACGTCGGTGGCAAAATCGAACAATTGCGCGTCCTGAGCCGCGCCCGGGGTATCGAAAAGATCCTGCACCATGGTCAGCGCGCCGGTGTGATGCTGGATCATTCCGGTGAGGAACAGGCGATCGAACTTCGCGCCGCTGGCCCGCGCCAGCGCGCGCATTTGTTGCGGCGAAAGCATGCCCGGCATCATCGGCATCGATCCCATATCCATCATCTGGCCGCCCATCATGTGATCCCCGTGACCCATATGGGAATGATCCATGGGCACGGCCTTGCCCCGGTCCGCCAGCCAC
>Ga0335085_10010564_pt1 | contig 13786 bp, 10 predicted proteins | sample Lox_Sample_45_FD_206712 | JGI IMG/M metagenome (GOLD analysis project Ga0335085, IMG submission 206712) | Soil microbial communities from Loxahatchee National Wildlife Refuge, Florida, United States - Lox_Sample_4.5 | ecosystem: Environmental > Terrestrial > Soil > Wetlands | place: USA...
TAGGTGAAAATTTTGGTGTTGAGCTGCTCGCCGCAACTCAAGGCTCCCAGCCGCGAAGTCGCCGATCCGGGGCAGGTCTGAATTCCATTTTCAATCCGTATACAGTCCTTGTCGAACGGAACGATATCGCCGTTGCCCTGCTCGATTCCGTCAAAATATTTTCCGACGAGCGAGACCATTTCAGCGCGGGACGGGCGGCCGGCCTCGGGAACGTTTTCGGCGAAGATCGGGCGCACTTCGGTGAGATTGTCGGTGTTCAGGATCGACGTCATCTGCTTGCGGGCCACGAGCGTCTCGATTTCGGTGATCTTCCGATCGACCACTTTCAGCCGCACATGCAGGAGAACTCCGGCGCCATTTTCCTGTACCACGGTGTAGATCCCGGCTTCTCCCGCTTCCGGTTCGGCGAAATAGAGCTTGTAGGTGCCGACGCTCGATGCGGTAGCCCACAGCGCGTCGGTAAACTGGAGCCTGACGCCGTTCTCCGTGAATTTTACATTTTTCGCGAGAGGCAATTTCGAAGGGTCATGCGCGACCATCGCTGCCAGGTACTGGTCCATGATGCCGTTCAGGCAAGCGCGGTCGCAGTTGACGGCGGGCGCTGCTGCCACCGGAAGCGAGGATGGCAGGGAAGCGATCGCCAGGAATGCGAAAGCGAGCAGGAGCGCGGACAGGATTCGCCTCGAAAGCGTCACCATTGCGGCTGATCCGACCGGCACCGTTCGTAGCTGCTCCAGCCCGAACACATTCCGTAAGGACTCTGGGTCAGGACCGCTTCGATTTCGTGCAATTGCCCGTGGCGGACTTTGAAAAATTCGGCGATTTCCCAAGTGAAAGGAGTGGTGGGACCGGCGGTAACCGGGCGGCCGTCGGGCGTCTGGAAGTTGCGGGTATCGCCGGCTTGATGATCGAAGAATCCGAAGGCCCAGACGATGCCGTGTTCCTGATCGACGATGGGATACCGCCGGTCGCGAATCCACGAGACGAAGTGGAGCAAACCCGAGCGGAATTGATCGCGGCACGACCAGCCCGCCGAATAGGTGGTGGGATTGGTGGCAGGATCGTACTTCGCCGACGGCGCCGGGCGCGGCTGGCCGTTGGAAGTCAGGCCGCCCATCGGGGTCATATTGTTGGTGGTCTGCATGCCGTTTTCCAGGCGATTGCAGTCGTCGCCGAAAAACGAGTAGTCGCCCTTGCCGTCGTTGCTTTCCATTCCCGAAAAATACTTGTTGGCGGTCTTGATCAACTCCAGGCGTGAAACGCGTTCAGATGGAGGAATTTCTTCCAGGAAAGCGGCGCGGGGCTTGCCGAGCTTTTCCAGGCTGGCAGCGCCGCCTTCGGCCATGCCACCGCGCGCGACGATGATTTCGCTTTCGGATATTTTCTGGTTTTCAATTTTCAGCCGCAGAGCCACGATCACCGGGTGGCCTGCTTCCTGCATGGTGCCTTCAAACCCCACCTGCCCGGCCTCGGGATCATCCACATAAAATTTGTACGCGCCGCGGGCGCCGGCAGTGCGCCAGAAGCCGTCACCCAACTCGAGATGCTGCCCGTTTTCGGTGTATTTCACGAATTTCGTCAGCGGCAGGTGCGACGGATCGTGCGCCACAAGCGCGTCAATATATTGATCGACGAAACCGTTCAGGCAGGCGCGGTCGCAGCCGCCGGAACCCGCCGTTTGCGCAGCCGCCGGCGACGCACCCAGAAGCAATGAGCCAGAAACCAAAGCAGCACACAGACAAACCGCCACAGCACACATTTTCAGCCGTATTGTTCGCACGAAATTCCCCCCGGTGATCGACCGCGCGGACTGTATAGCAGACTTCCCTCGGCATTCGCAACCGCATCGGCATACGTCCCCCGGAGCGACGGCGAGAGCCCGCCGGCAGGAGATTTCTCGATTTCGATCCGATCGACACACGCTCACGGATCCGGCAGTTGAGCGCGAGTGCGCAGTTCTGAGAAGTGTTACGATTCATCGGCGTCGTGAAACTGGCTCTATGCGAATACTGGTGGTCGAGGACGAGTCGAAAATGGCCAAGGCCCTGCGATCGGGGCTGGAGGCGGACCACCACTCGGTCAGTGTCGCGCAGACGGGCGAAGACGGCTTTTTCCTCGCTTCGACCGAAGCCTACGACCTGGTGATCCTCGATTTGATGCTTCCGGGCAGAGACGGCATGGAAATTCTGGCCGCGCTTCGCCAAAAGGGATTGGGCGTCCCGGTTTTGATCCTCACCTCGAAGGATACGGTGGAGGACCGCGTTCGCGGATTGGACGAAGGCGCGGACGATTATCTCGTCAAGCCGTTCGCGCTCTCCGAGCTGCTCGCTCGCGTGCGCGCTCTGACGCGCCGCGGCAAATCGGAGACCGGCGCGAAGCTCAGGCTCGCCGATCTGGAGATGGATGCCCCCGGCCGCTCGGTCTTCCGAGGCGGCAAGGAATTATCGCTGACGGCGCGCGAGTTCGATCTGCTGGAATACCTTCTGCGCCAGCAGGGCCGCGTGGTCTCGCGTGAGATGCTGGCCCGTGACGTCTGGAAAGAAACGGCGCGCTACACCCCGCTCGACAATGTGATTGACGTACACATCGCCCACCTGCGGCGCAAACTCGACGAGCCGTTCGAGACGAAGCTGCTCCACACCGTTCGGGGCGTGGGCTTCGTGCTGCGCGAGGAGGCTCCGTAATGCGGTTCGTCCCCCGCCGCGTGCGAACGCGCCTTACGCTTTGGTACGTCGGCACCCTCGCCGTCGTGCTGGCGCTGTATCTCGCAGGCGTCTCCCTGCTCTTGGTCTGGCAGATGGACAATTTGCTCAAGAAACTCGCCGCCGAGGATTTGGAAACTGTAAAGGGGCTGCTGTATTTCCAACCGGACGGAAAAGTCGGAGTCCGAGAGGACTATCACCACCACACCGATTGGAAGCAGGTGCAGGAACGGCTGCTCGAAATTTTGTCGCCGGATGGCACGATCCTTTATCGCAATGAACGCCTCGGCGCACGCATGCTCGGCGGCGCGCCGTTCGCGGGCGAGGGCGAAAAGGGATATTCCGGTCGAACGGAGCGGCTGTCCGACGGAACTCGCGTCGTGCTCATCAGCCGCACCTACGTGCTCGACGGAAAAACCGTGCTGATCCGGGCGGCGTACAACGAAGAATTGATCTGGCGGCAACTGAAAGGCACTTTGCTGGTACTGATTCTGGCCTCACCCCTCGTTCTTGCCGGTACCGCATACGCCGGCTACAAAATGGTGGGCCGCACGCTGGAACCGGTCACACGGATGGCGAACCGTGCCGAGCAAATCAATTCCGAGCGGCTCAATGAACGCGTGCCGGTCGGAGCTGAAGAAGATGAACTGAGCCACCTCGCGCGAGTTTTCAACGCCATGCTGTCGCGGATTGAGCTTTCCTTCGATCAATTGCGCCGGTTCACCGCCGACGCGTCACATGAGCTGCGCACGCCGCTCGCCTCTATGCGAAGCATAGGCGAGGTGCGGCTGAGCGAACCGGCCACTTCCGAAGATTACCGCGACACCATCGGCAGCATGCTGGAAGAGGTGAACCGGCTCACGAGCATCGTTGAAAATCTTCTGATCCTGTCGCGCGCCGACGCGGGTCAAATCCAGCTTCACGTCTCGGCATTTCCGCTGATGTCGCTGGTGCGCGAATCGGCCGCGCTCCTCGAGGTCCTGATCGACGAAAAACGCCTGAAATTCACCCTCACCGGCGACGAAAATATCGGCGCCCAGGCCGACCGGCTCTACGTTCGTCAGGCCGTCGTCAATATTCTCCACAACGCGGTGAAGTTCACGCCCACCGGCGGCTCGATCGCTGCGCGAGTTGCCTGCGACGGTGCATCCCACGCCCGGCTATCGATCACTGACACGGGCCCGGGTATTCCGGAGGCGCACGCCGCCAGGATTTTCGATCGCTTCTATCGAGTGGACGAAGCCCGGGAGGGCGATGACCGCGGCGCAGGCCTGGGACTTTCCATCGCCCGGTGGGCGATTGAAGCAAACCACGGAGAAGTCGGCCTGCGCTCCTCGCCCGGTGCCGGCTCAACATTCTGGATCCGGTTGCCCGCCATCGGCTGTCCATTCGCGCAGAAATAGGGCGCTTGCGGAACGGCCGGTTTCGCTTCGCACCTTAACTAAATCTTCAGAATGTCTTCAGTGGGCCCAGCGACGCATCCGTTCTAGCGTTATGGCATGGGACGCCGGTTGGAACTCGCCGCGATTGCACTTCTCGCCTTCGCACTGCCAATTTCGGCGTCCGCAAATTCGAGCATTCCGATCGACCGGGTTTCGCCGGAGTACACGCCCATCAACGGGCCACAGGTGGCGGAGCCGGTTTCGGTGGCAAGCTTCCGCTTCGAAGTGAATCCGGAGACCCGCCGAGCCCGGCTGGTGGTGGAGTACACCTATCCGGAAGCGATGATCTATCTTCGCAACGATCCTTCGCGCGGCCCGCAGTCGAGCGTGGTGCAAGCTCCCGGCCTGTCGGACGACGCCGGCCATCACGAAATCGTATTTGAATTCAACGGCGCAAGAACGGTCTGCGCGACGGTTGCCGACCAAGCGGGACCCTTCGGGCGCCGGGAAAAAATCAACAACACGGGAGCCTGCAGCGCGGCGGCCCGTGTGGAGAACCAGACGGAGGACGACGGTTGGAGCCGTCGCCGCTTCCGTGCACTCGACACGTATTTCAACGTTCAATCGACTGCTACTCAGCCGGCAGGCCCAACGCGGTGGTCCGCGACGATCGCCGCGGTTGGAGGCAAGCCATGAAGCCAAAATTGATTTTCGGGAAACAAGGAAGCGCCGTACTGATCGCTCTCTTCGCGCTCTCTTTCAGCGCATTAGGGCAGGCATCAATTCCGAACGGAACAACAGTACCCGTCTGGCTGGACTCTTCGATTTCATCGAACTCGAGGCCGGGGGCGAAAATCACGGCGCGCGTGATGCAGGACGTACCGCTGGCGAATCACGAGCGAATTCCATCCGGCGCGAGACTGGTGGGCCACGTCATAGCCGTGAACTCGCCCCATCCGAACGGAGGGGCGCGCGTTACGTTCCAGTTCGATCAGCTGATCTCCGGCCACCGGACGATTCCGCTGACAGCCGGCCTTTCGGCGCTGGCGTCATTTTTCGAAGTCGATCAAGCGCAGATTCCGGACACCGGACCGGATCGCGGAACGCCCCAGAGCGCATCGACCACGACTCAAATCGGCGGCGACTCGGTCTATCACGGCGGAGGCCCGGTGACCGAAGGCTCGAATGTGGTTGGCCGCCCGACGCCTCACGGCGTGCTCGTGAATGCCGGCTACCCGGCGGGTTTGTCTTGCGGCGGCGTGAACACTTCAGTGCCGCGCGCCGTATGGCTGTTCTCGGCGGACGCCTGCGGCACATATGGCTTCACCGGTCTCTCGATCGCGCGATCGGGGGGATCGGATCCTGCCGGCCAGATCGTTTTGATATCGACGCGACACAAGATCTCGATTCCCGCGGGCAGTGCGATGCTCTTGACGACGGTTCGTAAAGGAACGCCGGATGCATCCGATCACTCGTGACGCAGCGTCTTGCGTCCGCGCCGCGATTCCGCTCGATGGCGGGACGCGACGCGGGCGCAGCGGCGTTCACTCGCGTACCTCGACGTACGGAGTACAACACATGGAGGCCGTCGCTCCATGATCACGCGGCTGTTGAAGCCCGCCCAGCTCGAGCAGTTCCGCACGCTCTCTACCTGCCTGGTCGCCAGCGCGATTGAGACCTTCCGCGTCCGCCTGCCCAACACCGGGTTCACCGATTCCAGCGTTCGCTGCATTTTCGAAGACCAGCCTCCCATGATCGGCTATGCCGCCACGGCGCGCATGCGCAGCGCCAATCCGCGCATGGAGCCCTCGAAAACGTACGACTACTACGACCGCACCGACTGGTGGAACCACATCCTCTCGATTCCCGCACCCCGGGTGGTGGTCATCGAAGACGTCGACAACCCGGCCGGCCTCGGCGCGTTTATTGGCGAAGTTCACGCGAATATTTTGCTTTCGCTCGGGTGCGCCGGCGTGGTGACCAATGGCGCGGTTCGGGATCTGAACGAGATTCGCACCACCGAATTCCAGATGTTCGCCGCAAATGTTTCTGTTTCGCACGCGTATTCCCACATTTTCGATTTCGGAAGCAAAGTTCAGGTGGCGGGCCTGCCGATCCAACCCGGCGACCTGATTCATGGAGATCTCCACGGAGTGCAAACGGTTCCCATGGAAATCGCCGATCGCGTGCCGGCAGCGGCTCGTGAAGTGCGCCAGCGCCGTCAGCATCTCATCGGCCTTCGGCGCGCCTCCGATTTCTCGCTCGAAAAGCTGCGCCAGACGATTCGCGATACCGCCATGCTTCCCCAGGGGACCCGATGATCGGAAGGTGGATCCGACCGCACGTCGCAATCGCGTTGCCGCTGGCTGTCACGCTCGGTTTCGCCGCCGGCTGCGGTTCGTCGCAGGAAACGACCAATGCGGACGCGAGTGCGCCCGTGGCGCCCGTGGTGCGGGTTGAGCGCAAGGATCTCTCCAGCACGCTGAACATCGCCTCCGAATTCCAGCCGTTTCAGGAAGTCAGCGTCTACGCCAAAGTTTCCGGCTATATCCAGAAAACCTACGTCGATTGGGGAACGCACGTAAAGCAGGGCCAGATTCTCGCCGTGCTCGAAATTCCCGAACTGCAGCAGCAAATCCAGCAGGACGAAGCCAACACACGGAAAAGCGAACAAGACCTGGCCCGTGCGAATGAGGAGCTCACCCGCGCAGAGTCCGCCTATAACGTCGCCCATCTCTCTTACACGCGCCTCGCCGGAGTGCAAAAGTCGCGGCCGGAACTGGTTGCCCAGGAGGAAATCGACATCGCGCAAGGAAAAGATCTGGAAGCGAACGCCAACGTCTCCGCATCGAAGGACGCGCTCGCCGCGGGCGAGCAGGAGCTGGCCGCGTCGCGGGCCGCGCTCGAAAAGGACCGCGCGCTCTACGCCTATTCGCGCATCACCGCTCCTTTCGACGGCGTCGTCACCGAAATGGACGCATACACGGGCGCGCTGCTTCCGGCCGGCACTTCGTCCAATAAAGGCGACCAGGCTCTTTGCCATCTCGCGCAGAACGATCTTCTTCGCCTGGTGATCCCCGTTCCCGAGCGAGTGGTGGCCGGGATCCAGGATGGCCAAAGCGTGCAGGTGCGCGTGTCCGGCCTCAACAAGAATTTCAGCGGGAAAATCGTCCGCTACTCGGACAGCATCGACCCGACCACGCGCACCATGCACACCGAAGTCGACGTCGCCAATCCCAGCTATGAAATCGTTCCCGGCATGTACGCCACCGTGGACATTCCGTTGAAAACCGCGCACAACGTGCTGACGCTTCCGGTTCAGGCGGTGCAGGTCTCCGGGGAAAATCGGGGCCACGTGCTTCTTCTCGGCACCGGCAACAGGCTTCAGCAGCAGGACGTCACCCTCGGCGCGGAAAGCGGCACCGACGTCGAAATCGTCTCCGGCCTGTCCGACGACAACAGCGTCATCTTCGGCGAGCAGTCCCAATATCGTCCGAACGAGTTGGTGAAGCCGAAATACATCACCGCCGCGGGAACGGAGTAGCCGCTCCTTGTCCTCCTTCTCTCTCCGCCATCCCTATTTCATCGTGGTGATCTGCCTGTTCGTCTGCGTTCTGGGACTCACCAGCCTGTTTCAAATGCCGGTGGACATGTTTCCACCGATCAACATTCCCGTCGTGGAAGTCGCCACTTTTTACAGCGGCATGCCCCCGCAGCAAATCGAGGCTGACATCACCGACACCTTCGAGCGTTTCTTTACCCTTGGCAGCGGTATCGATCACATGGAATCGCGGTCGATGTCCGGCGTCAGCCTGATCAAGGTGTTCTTTCAGCCGGGCACCGATGCCAACGCCGACGTGACGCAGATTTCGAATCTCGCCATGGCCGATCTCCGCCGCCTGCCCCAGGGCACGCTGCCTCCCGTGGTCATGGGCATGGACGCCTCCGGCTTGCCGGTCTGCTTGCTCACTGTCGATGGCCAGGGCCTCAACGAGACGCAGCTGCACGACTACCTGCAGTACCAGATTCGCAATCAGATCGCCGGAGTTCCCGGCGCCACCGTGCCGCCTCCGTATGGCGGCCGCACGCGCCAGATCATGGTGTACGTCGATCCGCTGAAGCTGCAGGCCAACCAGCTGAGCCCCATGGACGTGGTCCGTGCCACCAATACCTCCAACCTGATTCTCCCGGCGGGCGATGTCCGCATCGGACCGGTGGATTACAACCTCTACACCAACGCGCAAGTCCCCAACGCCAAAGCCCTGAACGATCTTCCGATCAAGACCCAGGGCGACCGGTCCGTTTTCGTTTCCGATGTCGGTCACGCCGTCGATGGTTCGGCGCTGCAGTACAACATCGTGCGCGTCAACGGCGAAAGGAGCGTGTACGTCCCGATCTTGAAGCAAGGCGGTAACACGAACACGATTGCCGTGGTGAATGGCATCCGCCGCGTGATCAAGACTCTGCGTGACATTCCCCCGCAGCTGAAAACGCACGTGGTCTTCGATCAGTCGGTCTTCGTCAAGCAGGCCATCTCGACGGTCATGCGCGAAGGCGGTATTGGCTTGCTGCTCACCGCTGTGATGGTGCTCGTTTTTCTCGGGAGCCCGCGCGCCACGGCCGCCGTCTTTCTGTCCATTCCGCTGTCGGTGATGGCCACGCTGTTTTTTCTCCACACCGGCAATCAAACCATCAACAGCATGATTCTGAGCGGTCTGGCGCTGGCGTTTTCCCGTTTGATCGATAACTCCGTGGTGGTCCTGGAAAATATCTTTCGTCACATGGAGCTGGGCGAATCTCCCGCGGTCGCCTCCGAAAAAGGCGCCAACGAGGTGGGCCTCGCCGTCCTGGCTATCACCATCGTCACTGTTGTGGTGTTTTTCCCGGTCACCCTGCTTTACGGCGTCAGCAAATTCCTCTTCACCGCTCTGGCTCTCAGCGTGGTTATTTCGCTCTTTGCGTCCTATTTCGTCGCGGTTTCGGTCGTCCCGCTCTATTGCGCGAATCTGCTGCGCGGACTTGTCCATCATGAAGGAGCAAAGGAGGTCCCCGCGGATCCAGGCGCGGGCTGGACGGCCCAGTGGAAGTTGCGCGCCGCCAACTTCCACACACGATTCAACGCCGGCTTCGAGCGCATGCTGGAATGGTACGACCGCCAGGTGAACAAGGCCCTGGATCACCCCAGGCAGGTCGTCTGGGGATTCCTCGCCATCTTTGTTCTCAGCTTCGCGCTCTATCCGCTCGTCGGGCTTTCATTCTTCCCTCGCACGGATGCCGGCCAATTCGTAATCAACCTGAAAGCCCCCAGCGGCACGCGCCTGGAAGTCACCGAAGCCTACGTGAAAAAAGTCGAAGGCATCATTCACCAGGTGGTGGGTCCGGCCGACCTCAACTCCGTCGTGTCCAACATCGGCGTCACGCCCGATCTCTCGGCCCTCACCACGCCCAATTCCGCCATGCACACCGCGTTCATCCAGGTCGGCCTGAAGGAAGATCACAAAGTGGGAAGCTTCGTTTACATGGACCGCGTCCGGAAGAAAATCGCTTCCGATCTCCCCGAACTGCGCACTTTCTTCCAATCCGGCGGCTTGGTCGATTCGGTGCTCAATCAGGGCATGCCCGCGCCGATCGACGTCCAGGTCAGCGGCAATGACCTCCAACAGGCCGACAAAATCGCTCTCGATCTTCAGGACAAAATCAAATCCCTGCACGGCGTTTCCGATGTTTACATCCCGCAGGACATGGATTACCCCGCGCTGCAGGTCAACGTGAACCGGACCCGGGCCGCCGAGCTGAAACTCAACCCGCAGGAAGTGATCGACAATCTCATCACCTCGCTCACCTCCAACGCCATGATCGCACCCAGTTACTGGGTCGATCCGCGCAGCGGCAACAACTACATGGTCACTGTCCAATATCCCGAGAACCAGGTCACTTCGGTCCAGGATCTGAAGAGCATGCCCTTGCGCGCGCCGGAACTGACGCAACCCACCTATCTCGACCAGGTGGCGGACGTCAATTCGATCTCGACCCCCACCGAAGTCGATCACTATCAGCTTGAGCGGACCATCGATGTGTATGTCGCCCCGACGGGCGAAGATCTCCGAAAGCCGGCCGATGCCGTGCGAAGAATCGTGGCCCGCATGGACCTGCCTCCCAACTTTCGCATTGATGTTCGCGGCCTCGTCAACACCATGAATTCGTCGTTCCGCAGTTTCGGAATCGGCTTGCTGCTTTCCATTCTGCTTGTCTACCTCGTACTCGTCGCGCAGTTTTCGTCCTTTATCGATCCGTTCCTCATCGTTCTGGCCATACCCACCGGTCTTGTCGGCGTCATGCTCACCCTGGCGTTCACCAGCACTACCCTCAATATCCAGTCTCTGATGGGCATCCTGATGCTCACCGGCATGGTCGTCTCCAATAGCATCTTGATCGTCGATTTCGCCAATAAGCTCCGGCCCGAAGGGTACAGCGTCCGCGACGCCATCGGCCGTTCCTGCCGCATTCGCCTGCGCCCGATTCTGATGACCTCGCTCGCCACGATTGTGGGCCTGCTGCCCATGGCTCTGAAATTCGAGACCGGCAGCGAGGCTTACGCGCCGCTGGCTCGTGTCATCATCGGCGGCCTCATCGTGTCCGTCATCTTGACTGTCTTTGTGGTACCCGCCGCCTACCTGCTCGTGTATCAACGCCGCGAGCAATCCCCCCCGAGTCCTGCCGTCGAGGTGCGTGCATGAGACTAACGGCAAGTTTGCTCGGTTTGTCGATCGCGGTTCCCTTTGTCTGCGGGTCCATTTCCGCGCAGCAGGCGCAGAAGCTCAGCCTGAAAGAAGCCGAACAGATCGCCATCCAGAATCATCCTCAGCTTCAGGCCGCCTCTAACCTCGCCGACGTGGCCAAGGCCCAGGTTACCCAGCAGCGCTCGGCCTACTATCCCTCCGCCAACGGCAGCCTGACCGCCGTCGACGCTGAAAACAACAGCCGCGTCGCCGCCGGCGCACTCAACAATCCGATCATCTACGAGCGGTATTCCAACGGCATCTCCGTCTCGCAGCTGGTCACCGACTTTGGCCGCACCCACGAGCTGGTGAAAAGCTCCAGCTTGCACGCGCAGGCGGCGCAGCAGCTGGTCGTGAACACGCGAGCGGAAGTGCTGCTCGAAGTCGATCGCGCGTATTTCACGGTCCTGAAATCCAAAGAGGTCTTGAACGTCGCGGAAGAAACGGTGAAGGACCGCCAGCTCGTGTCCGATCAAACCGGCGAGCTCGAGAAAAACAAAATCAAGTCCGGGCTGGACGTCAGCTTCGCCAACGTTGATCTCGCGCAGGCTCAATTGCTGCTGATCCAGGCGCGCAACGATCTCGACACTTCCTACGCGAATCTAGCCGCCGCCCTCGGCTATGGCGATCAGCGCACCTTCGATCTCGCCGAGGAGCCCGATCCTGCCTCGCCGCCTGCCGATTTCGACGATCTGCTGCAGCAAGCGGTCAAGAATCGCCCGGACCTCGCCAGCCTTCGCCTCGACGCTGCGTCCGCCCACACCTACGCCACGGCCGAGCGCGATCTCTGGTTTCCCACGATCTCGGCGGCAGGGGCCGCCGGTTTGACGCCCACCGGCGCCGAGCCAGTCGGGCCGCGCTACGCCGCCGCCGGAGTCAACGTGAATATCCCGATCTTCAACGGCCATCTCTTCGGCGCACTGCGCAACGAAGCCACGTCTCGCGCGCGCGCCGACGACCAATACGTCCGCGATTTGCAGGATCGCATCGTCCGCGATGTCCGCACCGCGTGGCTCAACGCCAATTCCGGATACCAGCGCCTCTCCGTCGCAGCCCAGCTCCTGAAAAGCGCCACGGACGCCCTCGATCTCGCCCAGCAGCGCTACCATCTCGGCCTCAGCTCCATCATCGAACTGAGCCAGGCCCAGCTGAATCTGACGCAGGCCCAACTCGCGTCAGCAAACGCCAAATACGACTACGAAACCCAGCTCTCCGAACTGAGTTTTCAAATCGGCGCAATCCACTAACGAATGGCGCAATGGCCGCGTAGAACCGCCCCGGCAAACGCGGGTAGCGCAAGCGGTCTGCGGATTGGCTGGCCGTTCGGCGCTGGTCCGGCGATCGCGAACCGCGGCGATTGAAGTCGTGCGTTTTGGCACGGGGTTGAGACGAACATTTGCGCAGCGGAGCGCGAAAAAGTGTGTCACTTTGGGTGGGTGGAAGAATTCGGCGAAGCCCCAATCACACTCGCCGCAACTGGTGGGCGCCGGAGCGGCCTTGCGAGTCCCGTTGTCGCATGCGAACCATGATGCGACTTATGGACTCATTCCAGACAGCACGGCAGTAACAATATTCGGTCACGGCAGGCCGGGTGGAGAGGAACCCTAACGCCGAAGCCACACGTCTTATATGCCGATCGGTCGAGATTGGCTCGGATCGAACATTGTCTCTATACCCACTGATTCACTGGCTTTCGAAAACATCGTGGAGCGTGCGGCTGCACGAATCGCATTACGCGTACCCACTGATCGAATCGGTTCACGTGTGGGGAATGTCGGTGTTTTTCGGATTGGCGCTCCTGTTTGATCTGCGACTGCTGGGATGGACGATGCGGCGGGTGCCGGTATCAGAAATGTCCCGGCGGCTGCTGCCGTGGACGGTGGTTGCATTTGCGGTGATGGTGGCGAGCGGGTCGCTGTTGCTGTATGCCATTCCATTGCGGACATATCAAAATGTTTTCTTTCGCGCCAAAATGCTGCTGCTCGTACTCGCCGGACTAAACGTCTGGATCTTCAATTCCAGAATCTATCGGGGAGTCGGGGCTTGGGATCTGGCAGTCCGACCCCCGCGTGCGGCGCGAATAGCAGGTGCACTATCGATCGTCCTGTGGATCGGCGTGATCATTTCGGGACGAATGATCGCTTATAACTGGTTCGACTGCGACACGAACCCACCAGCGATGATGCAGTCGCTTGAGGGATGCCGCGTGACCTTGGATTCGGGGAACTGAGCCGTGCTGCCCTTCTTTATTCACTGCGAACATTCCTGGGTCGGAAAGTCGATCCAGGCCTCGATCTGGCTGTTTCCGGTGATCGAATCGATTCACTTGCTGGGTTTGGGCGCGCTCGCTGGATCGATCCTTGTGGTGGACATGCGCTTGCTGGGGCTCGGGCTGAATAATCGAGAGGCGGCTGACTTGGCGCGGCAGGCCAGGCCTTGGATGATCGCCAGCCTCGCATTGATGGTGGCCTCCGGAACGGTTCTGTTCTTGTCCGAAGCCACGAAGTGCTATTACAGTTTTGCGTTTTGGTTCAAGATGAGCGCTCTAGCGCTGGCGATCGCCTTCACGCTTGGCGTGAAAAATCGATTGATTCAACGCCACGTCGAGCTGACGAGTCCGCAACTGGCCAGGCTGATGGGAATCGTGTCACTGACCCTGTGGTTCGGGGTCGCCTGGGGCGGGCGCTGGATTGGGTTCTCCTGAAGCTCTGGCCGGAGCGCGCGCCTGAGCATCGGATCCAGAGCGTCCGAAAAGCCGAGCGAGCCCAGATCTGCGTTTACCTGCATTCTTCGACGACGCCCTTCACGAAGGCATCGATGGTGCCAAAACGGTCTACGGCTGCCGCCAGCTGCGCATATCCGCTCGTTCGGCCGGGGAGCCATTGCTTGAGGCGCTCGAGATCGAAGAGCGGGCGGACCTCTT
>Ga0335085_10010565_pt1 | contig 13784 bp, 9 predicted proteins | sample Lox_Sample_45_FD_206712 | JGI IMG/M metagenome (GOLD analysis project Ga0335085, IMG submission 206712) | Soil microbial communities from Loxahatchee National Wildlife Refuge, Florida, United States - Lox_Sample_4.5 | ecosystem: Environmental > Terrestrial > Soil > Wetlands | place: USA: Florida...
CCCGGCGCTTCCACAGGGTCTGCAGCTTCGCGAACAAGCCTGAGGGCGCAGCTCGTCCGTCCAGCGATTCGATCGAAACGGCGGGCGACTGGCAATGCGGGCACCGCAGCCGGCTGGGCCCGCTGGCCGCGTTTTCCGCCGCATCGCCGGGAATCTCGTGCTCCAGCAGTTCCTTCGCGCCTGCCGCGTCCTGCTCATCCACCCAAAGCTTCAGGCCGCCACATACGATCGACATGATGCCGTCCAGCCGCGCAATGTTTTCGTCCGCAAGGAAACACCTGATGCCTGCCGACTCGAGGATGGACTTCGCAAGCAGGCCCTCCTGCAGATGGGTGAATACGCGCAGCGTGACCGGGCGGTGCCACTCGCGCCCCGGAGTCTTCACTTGCACTTTGACTTTCGCATCCAGCCCCCGCCGTGCGATTTCGGCGCGCAGGGCCCCTCGGGCGACTTCCGTGAGTTCGCCTCCCTGTGCGGCCAGATGTTCGAGTTCGCCGTCCATCATGGCTGCGTAATGTTCCATCAATTGCCGGTGATCTTCGGAGTTGTGCGGAAGCGGCATGAAAGGTTGATTCTAGAGGCTCGTCGCGCTCACTCCAAATCCGCAGACCTCTGCGCCACGGAGTTCCCAACTTCGTTCATCGAAATGTAAGAATCCTGTCATAGTCTCTTCCCGCTCGTGATGCCCGCATTCAAGCGATTCTCGCTCCCGGCCTTGCTGACGCTGGCCGTGGCCCTCGCGGTGGCGCCGCCGGTGCGCGCGCAATTGCCCTTCTACACGGATGATCCCGCGGTCACCGCTCCATGGAACGGCCACTTCGAATTCTTCGATGAAATCGACGGGCTGCAGTCCTCCGAGTATCCGGACCAGATGCAGAACACCGCCAATTTCAAATTCCAGTATGGACTCCCGCATGGCCTCGAGCTGGACGTCGATTTTCCCTACCTATCGATTTACCGCGCGCCGAACAATCCCACTGCCGCCGGGATCGGAGACACCGAGCTGGGTGTGAAATGGAATTTCCATAAGGCATCGCCGGACTCCCGCATGCCCGGGCTTGCCGCCACTCTGTACATCGAGTTCCCCACCGGAAGCAGCCGCCAGCAGCTCGGTTCCGGTCTCACCGACTACTGGCTGAATCTCTGCGCGCAAGAGCCGCTCTCTTCGAAGTCCCGGATCAACTTGAATTTCGGCTATCTGTTTGCCGGGAACACGAGCACCGGAGTCGTGGGAATTGAGGCTGTACGAGGCCACGTCTTCACCGGTGGACTTTCTTTCCTGCACGATTTCACTCGCCGATGGACCCTCGGCTCCGAGGTCTACTGGGGCGTCGCAGACAAGGATGTGCTCGGCCGGGCCCAGTTGCAGTTTATGGGCGGCGGCCAGTACACCCTTCGCAGCGGCCTGTCGCTCACCTTCGGCCTGCTGGGCGGAAAGTATTCCGCAAGTCCACGGATTGGCGGCCAGCTCGGATTGGCGATCGATGTTCCAGCCGTTGTGAAGCCGAGAAAACGCCAGTAAGCTCAGGTCCACAGGAACCGCGCGGGAGGCTTTCCATCCCGCCGCTGCGTCTAAGGAGAACCCCATGACCTGCAAGCCGGAAGTGCTGAGGAGTGTTCCGTTGTTCGCGCTGCTGGACGACGATGAAACCGCCGTCCTTGCCGGCCAGGTGGAAACGAGAACCTTCGCCGCGCGCGAACGAATCTACAAGATCGGCGATCCCACCGGCCCGGCCTACGTCCTGGTTTCCGGCAAGGTCCGCGTGACCACCGTGGACGAGGATCACCAGGAGGTGATCGTCGACGAACCGGGACAGGGTGACTTCTTCGGCTTCGCCTCCATGCTCGAGCAGACCGCGCACCAGACGAATGCCATCGCGCTCGAGCCTACCGAATGCCTGGAAGTTTCCCGCGAAGATATCGCCACGCTTCTCCATAGAAAGCCGCATGCCGGCATGGACCTGCTGACCACGCTCGGCCGCCAGTTCCACGCCTCGCAGGGATTGGTGCGCCTTCGCGCCAGCCGCAACCCAAACGTGATCATTGAGGAGAAGGCCACGTTTCCCGAGCGAATCGCCGATTCCGTGGCGCAATTCGGCGGCTCCTGGACCTTCATCATTTCTTTTGGCGTTGTGATGGTGGTGTATACGGCCATCAACGTGGCTCTCGGTCTCAAGGCCTGGGATCCCTATCCCTTCATACTTCTGAATCTCTTCCTTTCTCTGCTCGCTGCCATCCAAGCTCCCGTGATCATGATGAGCCAGAACCGGCAGGACAAGAAAGATCGGCTGCGCGGGGAACTCGATTTCGATGTGAACCGGCGCGCGGAAATGGAAATTCAGGGCCTGTCGCGAAAGTTGATTCTGCTGGACGAAAAAATTGATGACGTGGGCGACCTGCTCCGCGGAAAAACCGCGCGCTAGCCCCTGCGCCCCGGGTTTCGGGCAGAACACGCACCAGCGTTGCGGCCGAGCGGCGGCGGATCGAACAGCCATCCCTCCGTTCGGCCTGCCGGATCCCCAGCCTCAGTTCGTTCCAGTGAAAATAGTCGCCGTCCTCACGCCTTTGTTGGATTTCCCGGTCCACGAGATGACCAGTTGATCGCCCAATCGCTGAATCCGCGGATAACTGAATCCTGTTTCCGCGCCGGAGGCGATGGTGAACCTTCCGGCGTGTTGTCCGGCGCTCGAAATGCGTTCGCCGATCAGTTCCGTTCCCGAGGCGCCATGGTGCAGCCACACGGCGATCGCATCCCCATCCTCGAGCAGCGACAGGGCCACGTGGCCCACCGGCCGGTCGTCTCCGTTCGGCGAATCCAGAGTGACTGGGGCCTGGAACGTTGAGCCAAGATCGTTCGACATCGCAATTTTGACCTCGGGTTTGTCCTGGCTCGCTGTAAACCACAAGACGGCCAGCCGCCTGCCTTCGCTGGCCAGCGCCGGTCCGTTCACAGGGCAGGCATTGATCTTCCACAGGTCGTCGTGCACCGTATGTGCTTGCTGCCAGTTGCCGTCCGCCAACCGCGCCACCTTGATGTCCCGAATGTCTTCAGGATTGTGGCCGCGGTACGCCGCCAGTGCGCCCTGGGGAGCGCGGATGAGCGCCGTCGGGCAGCAGGTGCAGGTGTCGCTGTCCACCGTCTTTTCATCCGAAACGGTTCCCTTGGAATCCACGACCGCGGACATGAGCCGATACCGATCCTTGGTATCGTAATCCCTCGCGTCGAGCCAGATCACCAGCGCCTGGGCCGGGCCCACGCCGATGACCGAGCTGAAGCTGTGCTCGCTCAGACTGGTATCGGAATGCACCCGGATTGACGGGGACCAGTGTTTTCCTCCATTCGCGGAGACATTTGAGAAAAGATAGCTCCCGTCCCATTTTCCGCCGGTTTTGATGTCCTGGCCCCAGATGGCAAGCACGGTCCCGCCGGCGAGCCGGAGAACGGAAGGAGGGGCTTCTGCGTACACATCGAAATCGGAGCGCTGCGCGACCATCTCCGGCCTGCTCCACGTCTTCCCATCCCATTCGGCGAATTTCAGGGCCAGCTCAGCGGCCGCCGGCTCCAGCCAGCTCAGAATCACCTTTCCGTCCGGGCCGGCGGACAAGCTCGGAGCCATGCTCCCCGGCCGCGCGGGATTGGGGAGCTTGCGAACCTCCGCCCTCGGCTCTGCGCCCAGGAATCGCCAACTGAGGAACGCGACAAATCCCATTCCCGCAATCAGAACAATTCTTCGCAACCTGGCCCCTCCACGTCGGGATTACAGCACCAGCGCCTCGCGTTGCCGTCAGAAGCGATACTCGAAGCGACTCCACACGTTAATTGGCGAACCGGGGAAGATCACTCCGGGAGTGCTCCCCGATTCGAAATACTTCCGATCCGTCAGGTTGTTGATGTTCACGCTGATCTTGAGTGGCTTCAGATCCTTTCGTTGCGGGCCAAAAGCATATGCGGCCATGGCATCCACCCGGCCGTAGCCCGGCAGAACCACGTCGTCCGCCGGATCCACATACCGGTAGGTCATCGCACGCACTCCCCCGCCAAAGCTCAGGCCCGCGAGCGCGCCATGCTGCACTTCGTATACGGTCCAGAGATTTCCGCTGTGCCGTGGCGCATTCTGAAAAATATTCCCCACCGGGTATACCGGGTCGGCAACGATTTCCGCCTGGTTGTATGCATAGGAGAAAATCACATCCCAGCCGGGCAGGATGCGCCCCGAAGTGTCGAACTCAATTCCCTTCGACTCCGTCCTCCCGATTTGAATCGACGCGAGCGGATTGCCCGGATTCGTGACCAGCAAATTGGAAGCGCGAATCCGGTAAAACGAAAGTGAGGAGGAAATCCGGCCGTGAAACGCGGTCGTTCTTGCGCCGAACTCGTATTGGTGGCCCCACTCCGGGGGGAATGGTTCTCCACCCGGAGTGAATTGCGCCGCCAGCGTGGGCGTGAAGCTCCTGCTCCAGCTTCCGTAGATTGTGAACGCCTGAATGGGCTGATACGTGATCCCGATTCTAGGGAGCGCCGCCACGTTGTCCTGCCGGTTGTGCGTTCCGTAGACGGTTTCGTCGTAGCGTTGCGTGAATCCTTCAAAGCGCACGCCGGCCAGCACCTTCAGTCCGCGGATAAGCGTGATCTGGTCCTGCAGGTAGCCCCCGTGCGTCATCAGCTTCGTCGTCCCGTTCAGCGGAAAGTAATCGGGCGCCGACGGATTGAAAAACTGGTCCATTAACGTCGCCGGGTCCGGCATGGTCCGGCTAAAGGGCACCGGGTTGTACAGATTGATGGGAGGCGCGTCGCTGAAGATCGCGTCCTGCACCACCTGCTGTCTTCCATACTCATAGCCGATCAGGAAGTTATGCTCCAAAGGTCCCGTCTTGAAGACCCCAGTCAGGTCCGTCTGCCAGTCATAGAATCGCAGGGGATAGTGCGCATCCTCGGAATAGCGCGTGAGGGTCTGGTTGTCCGGCAGCAGGAAACCCGTGCTGACGTCGAGGTAATCCCAGTTGACTAGCGTGGCGCGGAAGCGGCTGCGCACCGTCCACCGTTTGCTCAAATTCCGCGAAACGTCCACACCGCCTACTCTGTTTTGCAGAAGGGAATGTTGCCACGGCTCTCCATAGAAGTTGCTGATCGGCACTGGAGCGGGACGGTCGCCAAGCGCTGGAATTCCGTAGTCGGTTGTCGTTCTGGCGTGCAGATACTCGAACAGGAACTGGATGGTGGTCGCGTCGTCCGGCTTCCACGTCAGCGCCGGCGCAAGAAAGTATCGCCGGTCGCCGTATGCGTCCCGGAAATTGGAGTAATCCGCGAACTCTCCGTTCACCCGGTAGAATAGCTTCCCGCTGTTTCCCAGCGGGCCGGTTGCGTCAACCGTCGGCCGGACGCTACCGTATCGGTCCACCTGCAATGCGACTGTGCCTTGCGTCCGGGGCAGCGGTTCCTTCGTAACCAGGTTCACGATTCCCCCGGATGATGCCCGCCCGTATAGCACTGACGAAGGACCCTTCAGAATCTCGATGCGATCCACATCCGTCGTGTCCGCGGGCACCATGCCGTCGAACGGGAAGCCGTCCCGGTAGTAGTTGCTGAATACACCTAGTGGCAGTCCACGGATCGTCAGCGCGCTGCCCAGGTCTCCCGCTGCCAGGATATCCCGGTTCACCCCGCTGATATTTTCGGCTGCGTCTCCAAATCGAATGTCCTGCTGGTTTTGGATCAGGGCCTGATTGACGACACCCACTCCCTGTGGGATTTCGTTGATCGGGATGTTCATTTTCGTGGCCACGGAGGACTCGTCCGTGCGGAAGGACCCCAGTTCGGCGGTCACGGTGACCTGCTGTCCCGGTCCGGCGACTTTCAACACGATGGAGACGTGGGTCACGCCGGACGCAGCGACGTTCGCGGCCACGCTGGCTTTGGAAAATCCCGCTCGTTCGACATCCAGGTTGTAGGCGCCGGGGCGGAGTCCAGAGAATGCAAAATCTCCAGCTTCATCCGTCCTGGTCCGCTGCAGTCTTACCGCGTTACTGTCCAACAGAATCACCGTCGCTTCCGGGATGACGGCGTCCTTTTGGTCTTTCACCACACCGGTGATCGACCCATTCGACTGCTGCCCCGGCACATACGGCGCAGCAGCCAGGAACAGGAGCGAAAACAAAGAAAAACCTGCCAACCGGGGCACACGCACTCCTTGCATAGACACACCCTCCTCATAGGTATTTGGACAGCCTGTCACTTCAGTTTGGGTGAGCTAGGACCGCGGAGGCTGTTCGGGAGGGCTGAAGAATCGGGTCAGAAGCGTGAGGCCGGCGACGAATATTTGCGCACGCGATACCACGGGAGTGGACACGGGAATCGTAGGCGGCAAAACGATTTCCGGCATCTGCGGCGACAGACCAGTCCCCTCCTTGTGGTTCTGGCAGCAGTTCATCATGGCGCATTCACCTGGCTGGCCCTGCCGGGCATGGTCGCAGATAGGCCCCGTTCGTTTGTCATGCCGCGAGGAGTGCATGGGGCACATCCCCGAACAGCAGCACAGCGGTGGTTGGGGAAACCACGAGGCTGCGGCCGCATGCAGGGGATCCAAAAGAAAACACACAAGCAGCAAGCTGGCCCGAATCCGCGTCCCGAGGCTTCGACCTGTGCTCGTCTGCGCCACCATCTCCGGCATATCCCAGGGGTGGACCATATTCTGCACCGGAATCCTCGAAAACACGAATGCCAGTGAAGCCCGTGGCAGGGCGACATCCCTTAACTTGCGTCCGGACGTGGCTCAGGCATAAGCCGCGAGGCGAACGCTCGGCCTCACGGGAGTCCGCCGCAAAATATTCGGGAAATCCGTCCGGCTGCCGCAGTCCGTAAACTCCAATCGGACCATCGCGCAGTGCAACAGCGCGGAAATGGAAATTCAGGGCCTGTCGCGAAAGTTGATTCTGCTGGACGAAAAAATAGACGATATGGGCGATCTTCTCCGCGGCAGGGCAGCGCGTTAGCTCACGCGCAGCCCTGCCGGAAGCAGCCTGGCAGAAATCGCAGCGGAACAGCCGTGCGAGCGTCTGAAGTTACTTCGCGCCGGTGCGCGGCTTGATTAGTTCATCCAGGTAATTGGGCCGGGATTGATCCCTCACCAGGTGCGGATTCCGCGCCCCGCCGTGGTAGTTGATGGAGCAGGTTCGATAATACTCGTCAATAATCACGAGCAGCGTGATCGGGTTGGATGAGTCTTTTGCCGCTTTGATTGCGTCGTCCAGCAGTTCGCGCTTGTACACCCGCCCATTCACGCCGACCACTTTCATTCCAGACGTGATCCCCGCTTCGTACGCCGGTCCGCCCACAAGGGAATCGGTCACGGTGCCGTCGTCGCCCAACTGAAGGCCCAGCGAATAGAGATCGCCGTAATCTGCGCGGCGTCCGTGCAGCACCGACGGCTGCTCGGTCTGCACGACTTTCCAGCCGCCGGTTTCGATGCCTCCCACGGGCGCTTCCGGGGAGGTGGAATCCAGCCTTTGCCTGAAAAAGGAGGCCCAGTCATAGGGCGCAAGATCGTTCAGCGCGTGGACCAGTTCCTCGAAGGTGTACGTTTTCACCTGCGGGCCGTTGTTCGGGCCTCCATGGAACTCATGGCAGAAATCGTCGATGGAATGCCGGCCCTGCGTCTCGCGATGGATGATGGTGGCCACTTCAAGCCAGACCAGGTCTCCTTCGTCATAGTAATCCACGCCGCGCCGCCAGTTGAACCAGCCCCTCGCCATGTGGATGCCGGGCTCGCCCGCCGCCGTGTCCAGCAAGGAACGCCAGGTGCGGCCCGGCCGCCCGGGTCCGAGCGCCGTCGCGATGCTCGCCAGGTACTCGTGATACTGATCCGGGGTCCACAGTCCGCTTCGCGCCGCCAACATGGGTCCCAGGAAATCCGTTAGCCCCTCGTAGACCCACAGAAGATCCGTCTTCATCGGCGACTCGTAATACGGCACCGTCAAATCGGCGGGACGGCGGAACTTGCCGTTCCAGGAGTGGACAAATTCGTGCGAGAGCAGCCCTCCCACGGCCATACCTGCGCCCGGCGATATCAGCGTGCGCTCGGGCATGCGGCTGTCATTCGATTCGTGGTGTTCCAGCCCGAAGTGCGCCACATGGTCGCTCAGCGTCAGCAGGAAGTGATAGTCCCGGTAATGGCGCGTCCCGAAGAGCGCCCCCGATTCTGCCACCAGGTTCGTGAGCCCTTTCTGCACTTCCGGGCTCATGGCAAGAGCAGCTTCACTGTCCGCCACCATGTCGATTTCGTGGTGGATTGGCTCGCCCGGCGGAGTCAGATCGATGGCGCGATAGTATTCCCCCGCAATCACCGGAGAATCCACGAGCAGGTCGAGACTGCTCGGCTTGAAGGAGAGCTGATTGCCCGATTGAGTTTCCAGCGGAAGGGCCGAGCCGAACTTCCAGCCATCCGGGAGGACGAGCCTGGCCTCGTAGATGAGCTGTTCGGCCGGCGTGCCCGCAGGGTAGAGCGCCACTTCATTCCAACTGAGATCAAGGAGTTTGTCCGTGGCCGACCCGCCCTCCGGTTCAAGATAGTCGTACGCAGCATTGAGATGCGTGGCGCCGGCGGGCACGTCCACATGAAATGTGAAAACGTCCAGAAGGTCTCGCCGCCACGGAATCGTTTTTCCATCCGCTTCGAATTTGAGGCCGGTGAGGTTTTGGATGGGTCCGTCGGGGCCGTGCTCGCCGGGGATCCACTTGGGGTAATAGAGAGTCAGCGGGCCGGGTTGCACCGCCATGGTCATTTTGACGTGCAGGATTTTCTCAGCGGCGTGGCTTGCGTCCACGGTGAGCTGAATCGTATGGCTGGACTGCGCCGGCGTCGCGGGAACGGCTGCCGGACAAATCAGTACGAACAGCACTAAAACAAAAGTGCGTAGTGGCCTCATAGGCTATAAATTTCCTTTCGAGTTTTTCGAGAAGGGCCGAATTGTATTTCAGCAGCCCGAGATCCATGTTGCGGGTTGGATTCGATCGGCGAGTGAGCCTATAAGCCGGATTCTGTCTCCGATTGCTCGGAGGACGGCCATTCCTCTGGGCTGCGCATTGCTGCGCAGCTCCTGCGGCCTACCCGAGGGTTGACCTCGCGTCCTATGCAGAACGCGATTGCGGGACGGACCGTCCCTCCCCTCCTATTTGGCCTTGCTCCGCGCGGGGTTTACCGTGCCCCGGAAGTCGCCTTCCGGGCGGTGGGCTCTTACCCCACCGTTTCACCCTTACCGTTCGCTTCCCACAGATGGGGAGCACCCCGAGGTTTTTCCTCCGGCTGCTCACAGGGTGGGAAGCGGCGGCGGTCTGCTCTCTGTTGCACTATCCGTGGCCGCGCTCTCGCGAGCTCGGTCCCCTGGTGTTGCCAGGCGCGCTGTCCTGTGGAGTCCGGACTTTCCTCCAGCACCGCCGAAGCGGAGCCAGCGGCCGTCCGGCTCACTCGCCATCTTCAGTATACGGTGACTGATGACTCGTGACCAGCGACGGGTGAGGAGAGGCTATCCCACGGCGTGCCACGCGAGTCTGATGGAATGCCGCCTGACCACCGCGCTTCAATGGCCGGCGACGATTACCATCGTCGCGTCGTCTTCGAGCGGCCGGTCGCGGAACTCGTGCACGGAACTCAGAATCCGGCGCCGGATCTCGGCGGCGGATTGCCCGCGCGATTCCCGCATCAGCTTTTCGAGCCGCGGCTCGCCGAATTCCACGTCGCCCGGGCCGTGCGCTTCGGACACGCCGTCGGTGAAAATGAGCAAGCGGTCGCCTGCACCGAAGGTCACCGTGGCCTGTTCGTAGGGCACGTCGGGAAATTCCCCCAGAATCGGCCCGCCCTCGCGCAAGCGCACGGTTGTGCCGTCCGCGCGGGCCAGCACGGGAGCATTGTGGCCCGCATTGCAATAGCAGAGTGTTCCTTCCTCGCGATCCAGGACCGCGAAGAAAAACGTGACAAATCGGCCTTCCAGATGATTGCTGCACAGGATCGCGTTGACGCGCTGGCACAGCGCTCCCGGCGGCACCGTCTCGTGCACGAACGCGCGCACCGTGGCCTGCACGGTGGAGACCAGCAGAGCGGCCGGCAATCCCTTGCCTGAAACATCGGCCACGCACACCGCGGCGCGTGATTCGCCGAACTTCATCACGTCGTAGTAATCGCCGGCCACCACGCGCGTGGGCAGCCAGTCCGCGGCCAGTTCCATTCCCGCAAACTCGGGTAGGGATTTGGGCAGCAGGCTCTGCTGTATCTCGCGCGCTTCTTCGTGTTCGGCGCGTTCGCGCGACAGCCGGTCGCTTTCCTGCCGGGCGGCGCGGCCGATTTCGATTTGCTTGCCGAGAGTGGAGAGCAGCCGTGCGTTGTCCCACGGCTTCTGCACAAAGTCACCGGCCCCGCGGCGCATGGCCTCCACCGCAATCTCGATGCTGCCCCAGGCGGTCATCGCGATCATTGGCAGCGTGCGGTCCAGCTCGCGAAGCCGCGCAATCAGCTCCAGCCCTTCGGCAGCCGATGTTGTGTCGCGCGTGTAGTTCAGGTCCAGCAGTACGGCGTCAAATTGCGTGCGCGCCAGCGCGTCCAGAACGCGCGGAGGCGAATTGGCCCATTCCGTCGCATATCCTGCGCCCTTCAGCAGCAGGCGCAGCGCTTCACTCACGTCCGGCTGGTCCTCCGCAATCAGCACGCGCAGCGGAGACACAGGCGTCTGCAAAGAAGCGTCAGCGGAAGGATTCATAGTCGTGTGCACGTGCGAAGCCTCGGAGACTCATCGCGGCTGGCGATTTTGCGGCGACTGCTGCAAACCGCCACAACGTGCAAAAGCATCCTAGGGGCCAGCGGGCGGCGCCGCAACCATTCTGTTTTCGCGAAGTTAGGGCATGGTCCGCCCGGCGGTATCCCGCTCGTGGGACGCACTGTCGCGGAAACGGACACCTTGTTGCGCGCTCCCGGCCGTCAAGATTCCGCTTGTATTCCTGCAACCTTTTGCTAGTCTGAATTTGGGTTTGTCGTTCTTGTGGGACCTTCTTGGATACGATCAACAGGGCTGCAGGGGAACCTGCGGCCTTTTTTGTTGGCGGCGGCTGGGAGCGTTCACGAGTCACAAACTACTCTTCAATTCGAAAAGGAAGCAACAGCAGTGAGAGAACAAGGGACTGTGAAGTGGTTCAACGCATCGAAGGGCTACGGTTTCATCACCCGGCAGACCGGCGAGGACGTCTTCGTGCACTATTCCGCCATCCAGGCGGAAGGGTATAAGACGCTCGCGGAAGGCCAGGCAGTGGAATTTGAGGTCCGCAAGGGACCGAAGGGACTCCAGGCCGAGAACGTAACCAGCCTCTGAGACCAATCTGGCGGAAGGGGCCGGCACAGCTTGCCCCTTTCCTTTTTCAGCGGAAACCCAGCAGCGGCAGGGAAGAGTTGCCTCAGACTTTTCGCGGGCCCGTGGGGCGGCCGCCCACGCGCCGCTTGCGCGCGGCCATTACAGTCATGGGACGCCCGGGCTTCTGGGGCGCGCGCTCGTTGCCGATCAGGTAGGACTGGCTGTCCATCACGTCCGGCTGCTCCCAGCGGCTGCTTCGCGTGTATCGCCCGTCGTGATGAAGGTGGTACGCCTTCCGTTCGTCGCGCAGTTCGATTTCCAGGAAGTCCTTGATGCGCTGGATCAGTTTTTGGCCCGTAATGGGAAACAGGATTTCCACCCGGTGGCTCAGGTTGCGCCGCATCAAGTCCGCGCTCCCCAGGAAGATCGCTTCATTTCCCCCGTTGCGGAAATAATAGACCCGGCTGTGTTCCAGGAAGCGTCCCACGATGCTGATCACGCGGATGTTGTCGCTGATGCCGGCGAGACCGGGCCGCAGGCAGCACAGCCCGCGCACCAGCAGGTCCACCTTCACGCCGGCCTGCGAGGCCCGATAGAGCAGTCGGATCATTTCCGGATCCTCGAGCGCGTTCATCTTGAAAATCAAATGGCCGCGTTCGCCCTTTTTCTGCAGCGCGATTTCGCGTTCGATCATCTCCACGAGCCGCGGGCGCAAGTTCACGGGGGCCACCAGGAGTTCGTGGGGCTCGTTCTTCCGTGAGTAGCCCGTCAGCGCGTTGAAAAAGTTCGTGGCGTCGTCGCCGATTAGTTCATTGCAGGTGAAGAAGCCGAAGTCCGTGTAAATGCGCGCGGTGGTGGGGTTGTAATTGCCCGTTCCCAGGTGCACATAGCGGCGGATGGCGTCGCCTTCGCGGCGAACCACCAGGCTGATCTTCGAATGGACCTTCATGCCCACCAGGCCGTACACCACGTGCACGCCCGCATCTTCCAGCCGTCTCGCCCACTCGATGTTGCTTTCCTCGTCGAACCGCGCCTTCAATTCCACCAGCGCGGACACCTGTTTCCCGCGCTCCACCGCCTCCAGCAGCGCGGCCACAATCGGCGAGTTGCGGCCTACGCGGTACAGCGTCACCTTGATGGCCAGCACATTCGCGTCGCGGGCTGCCTGGCGCAGGAATTCCACCACCGGCTGGAACGATTCATAGGGGTGATGCAGCAGCACGTCGTCCCGGCGGATTACCGAGAAGATGTCTTCCGCCGAATCCGCGCTCAGCCCGGGAGGCACGGCGGGCAGAAACGGTTTGTCCTTCAGGTCCGGACGATCCAGCGAATAAAGCTCCATCATGCGGCCGAGTCCGATCGGCCGGCGGATGCGGTAGACGTCCTCTTTGTCGATGGGCAGATTGTTCGCCAGGATCTCCAGGATCCTCTCGGACATGTTCTCGTCCACTTGCAGGCGCACGACAAACGAGAACCGCCGCAGCCGCATGGCCTCTTCCACGCTCTCCAGCAGATCGTCGCTCTCCAGTTCCTGAATGGCCACTTCCGCGTCGCGCGTCACGCGGAACGCGAACGATTCCAGGATTTCCATCCCGGGAAAGAGCCAGGAGAGATTTGCGGCAATCAGCTGTTCCAGCCAGACGAACGCCACTTCCGGTTTTGCGGGTTTGACGGCCTTGGCCGCGCGCGACAGGGAGACCACGGGAACCAGCCGCGGCAGCGTGTCGGGGATTTTGATTCGCGCAAAGTTTTGCGTCCCCTGGCTGTCTCCCACCACCACGGCCAGGTTCAGGCTGCGGCTGGAGATGTGCGGGAAAGGCCGGCCGGGATCGAAGGCGAGCGGAGTAAGCACCGGGAAAATGTGCTGGTGAAAATACGACTCCATCGCCGACTGTTCTTCCTGCGACAACTGCGAGTAGTCCAGAACGCGGATACCTTCGCGGGCCAGCTCCGGTACCAGCACGTTGTTCAGATAATCGTGAATATCCACCACGAGTTTGCGCACTTCCTCGCGGATCAAGTGGAGCTGGGCGCTGGCGGTGCGGCCGTCGGCGCTCACATCCTGCGCTCCGCTGGCTACCTGGCGTTGCAGCCCGGCCACGCGCACCATGAAGAACTCGTCCAGGTTGGAGCTGACGATGGAGAGGAACTTGACGCGCTCCAGCAGGGGATACTGCGCGTCTTTCGCCTGGTCCAGCACGCGCTTCTGGAATTCCAGCAGGCTGAGTTCGCGGTTGATGTACAGCTCGGGGGAATCCAGATTCTGAGCCGCGGCGGGCGCCGCCGGTTCAGAGGATGCCGGAGATTCGATCCGTGTCGCGCTCGAGGCTGATTCCAATTCGCCCGCGCTTGGCTCGCGGTTCGGGGACGGTTCCATGTCGGACCGTATCTTACCTGTTCTCCGGTGGGGAGATGTCAAAAGAAGGTCAATAGTTTCTAGGTTGGGAGGCCGC
>Ga0335085_10010566_pt1 | contig 13784 bp, 11 predicted proteins | sample Lox_Sample_45_FD_206712 | JGI IMG/M metagenome (GOLD analysis project Ga0335085, IMG submission 206712) | Soil microbial communities from Loxahatchee National Wildlife Refuge, Florida, United States - Lox_Sample_4.5 | ecosystem: Environmental > Terrestrial > Soil > Wetlands | place: USA...
GCATGACTTACCAGGTCAATCGTGAGACTTACGCGACGGCACCCTATTTTCTGTGGGAGTCACCGCGGCCCGAACCAGTCTATCGGCACCCCGTGATGCGCGATTTCTATCGCTGGGAACTGGCGCGCTTCGAGAAATACCGCACCCTGGGCGGAGCCGCTCACCTCACATGGGACAAGGTGGTGGGGTCGTGGAAGTACTACTGTGGACCACTGTTCACAGTCCCCCTGCTGGCGTTGCCGTGGCTCTGGCGTGACCGGAAAATGCGCTTTCCCATCGTTGCGGGCACGTTCTTCCTGCTCGGTCTTGCTGTGGAAACCTGGACCATGCCGCACTACGTAGCCCCAGCGACAGGCCTCATCTATCTTCTGCTGCTGCAGTGTATGCGCCATTTGCGGCTGTGGCGCTGGCGCGGACTACGGGCTGGGATTGCCCTGGTGCGGGCCGTTCCAGCGATTGCCTGTGCCATGGTCTTATTGCGGGTGGGAGCGGCGGCGGCCCACACCCAGATCGAACCGGCATGGCCCCGCGGCAATTTGGATCGGGTGGCAATCACACGCCAATTGAAAGCCACACCGGGACGCCATCTGGTGATCGTAAGCTATGGTCCGCATCACGATGTCGATTGGGAATGGGTATACAACGGAGCGGACATCGACGGCGCAAAAGTGGTGTGGGCCCGCGACATGGGCGCGCGTGATAATCAGGAATTGCTTCGCTACTTTCACGACCGGAAGGTCTGGCGCCTGAATGGAGACCAGTCGCCGCCGGAGTTGCAGCAATGAAGCTGTCATTCCACAACTTCATCCCGGGGATGACACGCCGAAAAGAAATGTCAGCGCTGCGGGAAAACGTTTCGCCCACTCTTTTTCATTGTGCGTGGCGCCTTCGTCAATCTTCACCCGTAGGCGATCTTCTCTCAACCCGGCCCACCTCAGAACGCGTTCCAACTCGCGAACATCTTCCACGGCTACCCGATCCCGATCTTCCGTTCCAACTTCTTTGGTTCCCATCGCCATGAAGATCCGGGTCGGCCATTGCCGGAAAGCGCGACTGGATTTCAGAAGCTGCCGGTTGGAGATAAACAAGGACGGGCTCTCCAGCAGCAAACGGCCGACAATTCCCGGCCGGTCCATGACGGTGAAGAGCGAGACAATGGCCCCCAGGGACGATCCTCCCAGCCCTGTATTTTCCGGACCGCGCGCAACGCGGTACTGTTGATAGACGAAGGGCATTACTTCGTTTAACAGAAAATCGGGATAGCGCTTGCCCTGAGGCCGCATGATGGGCGGATGAAACGATCGGTAGGGCAGATACTCCCTGGGGCGGTCCTTCTGCGCATTATCGATGCCCACGATGATGAGAGGTGGGATTCGGCCTTCGCGAATCAGGCGATCCGCCGCTTCATCAGCCTGCCAGTCCACTCCTATGTACGCAGTCGCTGGATCGAACAGGTTCTGTCCGTCGTTGAGATAAAAAACAGGATAGTGCCGCGCCTGGTTTTCGGGTGCGCTGTATCCCGGAGGCAACCAGATCCGGAGCTTGCGTGTATTGCGGAATATCCGGCTTTGCAGTTCATGCAGACGCAACTCTCCGGCCAGATCGGGAGAGTCTTCGCTGCCGGAGGTCAGGGGTGAGGTGGTTTCTTCCATGCGGAATCAGTTGACCCGCCGCGCGCCCCCCAGCCACAGGATTGACGAGAGAACAGCGATGCTGAAAATCAAAGCCAGGGATGACAGGCACAGGACGCACCATGCCGCCAGGACGAAGCCCTCGATGTAAGTGAGGTAAAGCGCGAAAACCAATCCCGCCAGCGATGCGACGGTCAACACCGCCGGAACCTCTGCCTTGCTGCGATAGACGGTCGCCAACACCAGGGCGGCAAGATATCCGATGATGCCAATCCCCGCGACCGGAACGCCGGCGATAGTCGAATAGGTGCTGCGGTTCACGATATCGCAATTGAAATTTTCGCCTATGTCACAGTAGGAAGTCGCGGAGGTGCCATAGTGATGATAGAGCGAGACTGACGAAACCAGCACGCCTCCGACTGCCAAAAGAGCTATTGCGAAGAGCATGCGCGGGGTGAAGCGCGGCGCAGGGGATACGATCATGGCAGGCTGCATCCGGTCCTGGTGGCCAACGTCTGTAGCGACAATGTGCCTTCCTGACGTTCTGCATCGGCAAATTGCCAGGTCGGAAAGTGTTTGATGCCGGCATCTTTGCAAAGCGGGGCTTCGTCGCGGGAGCCGGGCACGCCACACTCGACATAAGGAACGTACTGGAAGGACGATTCGAACATCGCTTTCTGGTCCGCACAATGCGGACACCAGTAGGCGCCGTACATCTTCGCCTGCTTCGCGGCCAGGCACTTCGCGAAAGCGTCGAAGCGTGTGCCGCGCTTGCGCAGCCCCAGCAAGATCACCACCGAGAAGGCGGCCACAATTAGTACCGCGACGACAATCTTGCGCGCCAGCGATGACTGCGGCTGTGCTGGTTGGACGGAAGTTTCGCTGTCTTTCGCCATGAAATCTTTTTATACCACGACGTTCAGCGCGCCAGGCAGCACGTCGAGGCTTTGGCAGCGCAAGGTGAGCACTTCCCCATCCACCATGACGTCCACGGGAGCGTCGAACTGGAAATCAATGCGCTTCGCCGGCCGCCGTTCCGCCAACGGATGGTTGATGTGGGTGCCGTCGTAAAGGGTGGGCAAATTTCGAATCAGCCCGAGGCGCCCGATTGGACCCCAGCGCACGTACTCGATCAGGCCGTCGTTCACTTCGGCCTTCGGAGCAATCATCATGGTGCCGCCTGTAAATTTACTGTTGCTGAAGGTGAGGAACAGACACGGCCGGCGGTCAAGCTCAGCCTCGCCATCCACCCGCAGGGGGAATGGACGCCTCCGAAAACGCGCCAGGCTGATGAAAATGGATGACTGGTAGCCGATCTCTCCCCAGCCGCTGAAGCGGCGGGCGCGCAAGGTGGCCACGTCGGCGGAAAATCCCATGCTCAGCAGGTTGATGTAGTGCAGCACTCCGCTTTGGTGCGTGAGTCGGAGAACGTCGCAGGGAGATGAACGCCCGGCAAGCAGCGCTTCGATGGAGAACTCCACGCCGCGGTCGCTGAAGTCACGCAGAAAGGAATTGCCGGTTCCGAGAGGAAGAAATGCGAGCGTTGCCGCTCCGCTGGTCGCCGAGGGAAAGAGACCGTTAACGACTTCATAGGAAGTCCCGTCTCCCCCGACTGCGATGAACTTTCGTTGGCCCTGGGCGAAGGCGTCACGAACCAGGGAAGTCGCCTCGCCGGGAGCGCTGGTCTCGACCATCTTGAGACTGATCCCGCCGGCGCGCAGGCGGTCCAGAGCAGGTCCTACCAATTTACGGCAGCGCCCTCCACCCGCAGCGGGGTTCACCACTGCCAGAAAAGTGGGGGAATCGATCACCGTTTGTCGCTCATAGGTTTTAGAGTTCGACGACGGCGGCGCGGCTTAGGGTTTTGCGAATCTCTTCGGCGAGAGCCATGCGCTTGATTTTCATGGCTGCAGTGCGCGGGAAATCTTTTTCCCAGACCACGCATCCGCCCACCCGCTTGAAATCGGGCAAGCGGCGGTTGCGCGCGATGATCTCCAGCCTCAGCGTCTCGCTGAGCTCCTGCGCCTGCCCTTCCTGCCCCTGCTCTAACCGGAGCACAAGAACCAGCATCTCTTTGCCCAGGGCCTTTGCCGGCCAGATATAGTTGGCCGCGAAGATGCAAAATTCCTTCACCGGAAGTCCGTCGAAAACGGTTTCAATGTCCTCCGGATAAATGTTTTTTCCACCCTCGGTGACGATCATGTTCTTCTTGCGACCGAAGAGTTGCAAGTGACCGCTGCTGTCAAAGCGGCCCAGGTCGCCGGTAAGGAGCCAGCCGTCGACGATGGTCTCGGCGGTCAGTTCCGGGTCGTCGAGGTAGTGCGACATAACGGTCTTGCCGGTCGCCGCCACCTCGCCAATGCCCTCCGCGTCCGGATTGAGCACCCGCAATTCCACGCCCGGCAGGGGCTTGCCCACCGTATCAGCGCGAAAAGGTCTGAGATCGTTGAGCGTGAGCACGGTGCCGGCCTCGGTCAGACCGTACCCGTTGGCCACGGGAACACCCAGGTCGTAGAAGAACTGCAGCGTGGAGGGCTCCATGAAAGCACCGCCGGTAAACATGGCGCGCAACTCTCCGCCAAAGGCTTGGTGCACCTGGCGCAGCAGCACGCGGCTCAGCCGGACATCGGGACGCCATCTGGTGAAGAACTTGTTGATTGCGATCGAGCGCTCCAAAAGAAAGCGCTTGGGTTTCGACACCGCTTCCAGCTTGGCCCTGAGACCGCGCTCCAGGTTCTTGAGCACCATGGGAACCAGGCTGACATAGGTGATTTTGTAACGCACGAAGGCATCGCGCACGAACTCCGGCCGCAGCGTGCGCAAGTGCACGACGCACGCGCCGCAGACGAATGGCCCGAGAAAGCCGACCATGAAATCGATAGCGTGATTGGTGGGCAGGATACTCAGGTAGCGCACCCCCGGCCAGAAGGGAAACAACGCGATCAGCGCCTTGCACTGCTCCAGATAATTCTCGTGAGTCAGCACGCACCCCTTGGGATGCCCGCCCGTTCCGGAGGAATAGACAATGCAGGCCACGTCGTGACGCTGGCGCGGCACAAAGACCGGCTCGCCCTTGCGGCGAAAATCCTCCCAGCGATAGGCCGCGGCCAGGTCCGCCCCGGGCGGCGCTTCGGTGACCAGTACGGTCTGCACGTTGTATTCCTTGAACTCCGGCGATTGGATGATCGCGCGCCACAAGTAATATTCGACCACGAGGACTTTCGCTTTGCTGTGCGCCAGCAACTGCAGGTGCTCGGCGGCAGTCAGCTTGTAGTCAAGCGGCACCAGCACCCCACCACCATGAAAGATGGCGTAGGCTGAAATCAGCCACTTGGACTGGTTGCTCATGATGATCGCGGCCCGGTCGCCCGGATTGAACTCAGCGTCCTCGAGGGCACGCGCCAGCGGCAGCGCCATTTCCTTGAAATCAGAGTAAGTAAGGCGGGTCTTTTCCTTGTCGCGGTCCGACTCGATTAGGCAGGTTTCGTTCGGCCAACGGTCGAGCGCCTCGCGCAGCGCTGCGCCTAGGCAGGTGTATTGGTCGAGGTTGAGCATTAATACTTTATTTCACCACAGAGACACCCAGCCACGAAGAAAAGCCCATTTATTACCTCACCACCCAGGTCCGCGGCTATCGAAGGACTGAGAACAGAGAACCTTAAACTGATAATTGGTTTTCTTCGCACTGGGTTGGTCATGCGGTTGATGTGCTTGTCGCCGAGGCTCTATCTGATCTTCACAGCCGAGCCTGGATCCGGCTGGCCAGCGTCCTGAAATCCGACACTCCCTGCAATTCGTAGTCCGGGAGCTCAACGTTGAAATGATGCTCGAGCCGGGTAAGCAGATCCAGTGCCTGCAAGCTGTCAATCCCAAGCGTCTTGAAGAAGTCGTCATCGGCAGTGAGCTTCTCGCGCGGGACCTTGAACTGCGCTGCCGCCAGATTGAGGATCTCCTCCAATGTTTTCTTATCGTCGGTCATTGCTTCATCTCATTCTAGCCGAAACAGGTCATGGCAAATACGGCTGGGCGTCTTTGCTCTCCACGAACTTCTTCAGTCCGGCTTCCACCGCGGGCTGGGTAAAGAGCTCGCAGAATATGTCGATCTCGCGTCGCAGATCTTCGTAGGGAATTGGCTTGATGAACTTCTTGGCTGCGATCGCGGTGCGCCGATCGAACTTTCCCAGCTGAGCGGCCGTACCGCGGGCCACTTTCAGCGACTCGCCTTCTCCCACCACCTGGCTTACGAGTCCGACCTGCTGGGCTTTGGTGGCGTTGAAGCTGCGGCCGGTAAGCAGCAGATCGCGCACCACCGCATTGCCCAGATCGCGTTTCAGCCGCGGGATGCCGCCGAACCCGGGGATCAACCCGAGCCGCAATTCGGGAAAGCAGAAGCGTGCCATCTTGTCGGCAATGAGCAGGTCGCAGACCAGCGCCAGCTCCAGGCCGCCGCCGAAAGTTACGCCATTGAGCGCGGCAATGCTGGTAAGGGGCGAGCTGTCGATCGCATTCATCACCTTGTGGATGCGATCCAGAAATTCCCGCACCCCGCGCACAGCTGCTTGTTTTTCCATACCTTGAGCGCCGTGATACAGCTCACGCAAGTCGGCGCCGGCGCAGAAGCCGGACGTCAGAGTGCTATAGAGAATCAGGGCGTGAGCGTCGCTCTGCACGTGCTCCAGCACGGAGGCAAATTTCTCTAACTCCTCAAGCGTGAGCGAACCGATCTCATTGCAGGGCTGGCGATGCAGGGCCAGTTCGATGACGCCGTCTTTGAGCTCCCAGGAGAGCGTTTGGCCTTTGAATTGGTTCATCTTCTATTTGTCTCTATCGGACCCGTTGATAGAAAGAATTGTCGAATTTACGAATCCTAGGATTTTCGAATTGAAATTCGTCAATCCATAAATTCGGCAATACTTCCATCCGCCGCCGGCGCTACCTTCAGGAGGCCTGCTTGACTGCGTACATTTCTTCGATTTCAGCCTGCAGGCGCGCTGCAATCAGGTCACGCTTGAGCTTGCCGTTTGCCGTCAGCAATCCGTTTTCGATCGAGAACGGCTCGGCGTGCACATGAAGCGCTCGAATCTGTTTGTAGTGCGGCAAGCTCGGATTTATCGCGTCTACCGCAGCCTGTACCTGTTCCCGGTTAATGCTTCCGGTCACAATGACCGAGAGATAGCCGCGACCGTTGCCTACCAGCACTGCCTGCTGAGCGCTGGGCAAATGTTTCAGCAGCTCATCCTCGATGGGTTCCGGGGCAATGTTGTGGCCTGAACCCAGAATGATCAGGTTCTTGATGCGCCCGATAATACGCCAGTTCCCTGCTCCATCGACTTCTCCCTGATCTCCGGTATGAAACCAGCCGTCGCGCAACGCCTTGGCAGATTCCTGTGGACGGTTCCAGTAACCGAGGAAAATATTGGGGCCGCGCACGATGATCTCGTCGCTCTCGCCAAGCTTCATCTCGATGCCACTGATGGCTGGGCCCACGCGTCCCGGTTCGACGCGGCGAGGATCGTCCAGGGTGCAGATTCCTGTGGTCTCCGTCAGCCCGTAAACCTGGAGTACGGGAATGCCGAGCATATTGAAATAGAGTTGTGTCTCCAGGCTCAGTGGCGCCGAGCCGCAAATCAGGGCTTTCAGGTTTTCGCCAATCATTTTCTTGCGGATGGTGGGAAAGATCGCCGCGCTGGCCAGGGTAAGCCAGGTTGCATCGGCTAGGCGCGCACGCCCGTCCTGTTTGCGCATCCATGCTGCCTTGGCGCGGCGGTAGATTACCAATGCGAGGCCGCCGGTCTTCCAGAGCTGTTCGTCTACCGCTTTGCGCATGCGCTCGAGTAGGGCCGGGACGTTGAGGAAGTAATCCGGCGCAGCGCCGCGCATCTCGCCCGCCAGCTTTCCCAGGTCCATATTCAGCGTGAGCAGATTGCGCCGCAGCAGACACGTCAGCAGCATGATCCAGGAGCCGGCGAAACAGAACGGAAGGTAGTGGAACACGCGGTCCTGGCCGGGCTTGCTTTCCATCAGCAGATCGAGCCGTCCGGAAGTGCAGCCCAGCATATGGCCGACGTTGCCGGCGGTCAAAATAACGCCTTTGGCCTCGCCCGATGTCCCCGAAGTGTAGATGATGGTGACAGGGTCCGAATCCGCCAGCCTTGGATTGCCGCTAACACTTGCTCCGGGATGGGAAAATATTTCGTCGAACAGATATTGTGGAGGCGCCTCCGGCCAGGCTTGCAGGATGCCATCGCGCAACGCGCCGTCACCGCAGCAGATCAATGCGGGAGAGCAGTCTTTCATCATGCCTGAGAGTTCTGATGCGGCCTGCCGGGCGTAGAGCGGAACTACGATCAGACCTTCCGCCATGATCGCGAGATCGAGCGCAGCCCAGTCGATGCTGTTGTGCGCCAGCAGGGCGCAGCGCTCACCTTTCTTCAATCCGCGGGCCGCGAGAAACGCCCTGGCCTGTCCGACCCGATTCGACAGCTGTTGCCCCGTGACTGAGGCTGGGCTGCCCTCTCGAAGCTCCTGGAGTACGGGAGTGTCGTTGGCCGCGTCGAGCTGGGCGAAAATGTTTTCGAGAAAGTTCATATGCTCGCGTAGGGCGGGTGCCTCACCCGCCCGGCGGAGCGAAGCTCCGCTCGAACTTGCCCCCCGCTCGACTGGCGAGCTTCGCTCGCCTGCCCGGACGAGGCCGTCCGGGCCTAGTGGTTCGTTTTAGCCGAAGGCTTCTACCAGTTGTTTCAGACTTTTGCTGATTGGCGGCAGGTAATCTTCCCAGCTCCATTCTCCCTTGCGCGTGGGAAACTCGGGATAGCGCCGCTGCACTTCTTCCTCGAAGTACACACCCATGCGCGCCATCACTTTCAAATTCTTTACCACGGTCTGTCCGATTCCCACCGAGATGGATTCGCCGTGCGCAGCCAGCTTTTCCAGCGCCGCCGTCAGCCTGGGCTCGAGGTCTGGATCGTCCACGTTCATCAGCAGATCCTGATGTCCGCGTTCGCGCATCAGGTTGCGAATGCGTTCGTCCATGGTGATTCCTGCCGACGGCACTAGCCCCGGCATCGAAGTTACAATGCCGTGATAGCGCGACGAAACCATCATGTGGCAGGCCCGCAGGATGCTGACCAGTTCATGCATCTTGTAGTCTTCCGAACTGAGTACCGGGACGCCCCCAAGCTTCTCCGAGATGCGTCCCGCGGGGCGCGCGTCCAGGCGTTCGGTGGCAGCAAGTATCAGAAACACCTTGCGCTGCTTGCGGAAGGCATCAACGGCGTTGGCGATGGCGGTGAGATAGTGCTCCAGCGCGCGGTCGGCTGCCCGGCCCGAGTTGTGGAAGTACACAGAGCGGTAGTGGCTCTCCTTGTAAGCCCCGGTCAAGGTGCGCGCCGCAAACTTGGCTACCGACGCCTTCACCGGCCACTCGAAGGGATTGATCGGACACACCACCAGAACGGGCGTGCTGCCGTCCCAGCCAATTTTCCTTAGAATCGCCCGGCCATATTCAGGCGGAGCGGGCTCGAAGGTCCACGCCGTATCGGTGCCCAACTCGGTGGGCACGCCCAGCTCGCGCAGAAGAGTCCGCGACTCTTCGTTGCGCGTGATCACCAGGGAATTCTGGCAATAGCGGGCGCACATTTTCGCAATCAGCGGGTCCATGTGTCCCGCTTCGGCGCCGTAGCCGACCGAAAGCTTGTTCTGAGCAGCGGCAATGCCTAACGATCCAATCATCATGGTGGTGAGAGCGTTGGCGAATTTGCTTTTGAACATCGAGCCTTCACACGCCACTACGCCGTGATGGCGAGGCACTTCGTCGGAAAGAAAGGGGGGGAAAATATCGGGCAGATGCACCTGCCGCGCGCCCTCGAAGTAGCCGTCGGTGAACTTGAAATTTTGCGTCATGACGCTGAAGTCGGTATTCTCAGCGCCCAGAATGTGACGGGTCTGGCGTAACATTTCCGCAACCCGCACATCGGATCCCATGTTGCGCGTGCCGTTATATCCGGCGAACAACAATTTCAGCTTTTCGCCGGGCTGCCAGGACTTGCCTTTGCCCATCATCCAACCCAGCTTGGCGGCTTCGATGCTGCTGCTAACCCACGCCTCGAGCATCAGATCCATCATGCGGCGGACCCTCCGGCTTTAGTTGTGGGCCAGTCCCGGTAGGGATAAGAGAAGTTGGAATCGCGGCTGAACTTGAGCAGGGGATAGCTGTACTGCGAGAAGGGCACGGGCTTGCGTCCCAGTTCCTGCGTTACGCGAGCATTGTCGAAGACCGTGTTCCACACCAGGTAGGGCATGAATACCTTCATCAGCGACGCGCCACGGGCCAGCGATCCGCTACGGTTGGAGAGGAAGTTCAGGCAAGAGGCGAAGGGCCGCTCCAGGAAAGGCAGAAAGAAGGGCCCGCGCTTGTTCTGCACCGCCGCCAGAGTGCTGGTCAACTGGCGGAAGGTCTGGGAGTCCACACCGGACGAAAGATGATAAGTATCATGCAGAGGCTTCTCTTTCTGATGCAGGGTGGCAATGGCGTCGGCGACGAAGTCCACGTTCACGATGTCGATTTTGTCCTTCGCGCGGAACGGCAGCACCGGCAGGCCGGCCAGGAACACGAACGCCTTTACCATGTCGAACTGCGTGGTCTCGGGATAGCGGCTGTCACCCAGAACGATGCTGGGGCGAAATATGGTGATCGGCACTTCGGGAAGAAGCTGCCGCACCATGTGCTCGGTAAATTTCTTGGTACGGGCGTAGGGATCGTAATCTGAGCGGTCCCAATCGATGGAGCGGTCTTCGCTCACCACTTCGTCCTGGCGCTTTCCTGCCACCGCCACCGTGCTTACCTGGCTGAAGCGGCGCAGGCCGTGATAGTAGTTCGACTTCTGCGCCAGCAGCAGCACTTCGAGCGTGCCCCGCAAGTTCACGTTGAGGCAGTTTTTTTCCGATTTGCGATTGAGCGAGGCGGCGCAGTGAATTACAGAATCAGTAGTGTGAATCAGGCGGTCGTAGTCGTCATCGGAAAGGCCAAAGTGCGGAGCGGTGAGGTCGCCGCAAAAAACTCGGATGCGGGTCTGAAAATGTTCGTAGAAGTGCGGGAAATCCAGATGCAGTTGCAGAGCCTGCCACAAGCGGACCGCCGCCTCCTGGCGCTCGCGGGCGCGGACCAGCAGGTTCAGGGAAGCGCCGTGTTGCTCCAGCAGGTCGGCGGCCACGTGCGCGCCGATGTATCCGGTGGAACCAGTCAGGAATATCGCCACGTTGCTCCGTTAGTACCGGTTTTGACCACTTCCCCGTTTTCCGGGACGGCCGCAGGCGGCGGCAAGCTGCGCGCAGGGCGCGCTTCCAGCGGTCGCCCCTCGATCAGAGGATAAGTCCACTTGCGCAGCGCCGGAATGTGAATGTTGATCCAGTAATCCCACCAGTCAATCGACCGGGTGTTGTAGCCAAACGCCGCCTTCTCTTCTTCCGCCAGAGCGTAAGAGAGCCTTTCCACATTGTCCGCGGAGAAATCCTGCTCATTGTGCAGAATAAACGGCTCGAACAATTTGATCAGCTTTTCCACTTTTTCCAGGTTGCGTTCCGCGCGCACCAGCGGAGTCTTTTTCAAGGGCAACGGCGACATGATGCGCTGGATGGACTTCACAATAGCTTTCTGGGCCGGCGCCGACATGCGGTTGTAGCGTTCTTTGGAGACGGGGATAGCGTCCATCCGCAGCCGCAACCAGTATTCCAGGCCCTCCTGGGCGCGGTAATGTTTGCGGTGGGCCAGCGAAGTCAGTTCGATGGAACGTCGCATGTCACAGGGATTGGTGACCGATGTGGCCAGTTGATAGAGGGCATCGTGCCGCCGTTGCACGATGGCGGCGGCGATCAGGGTCATGCCACGGCAGACCGCGTCCACGGGAATAATGTCGAGCCGCTTCTTTTCATTCGAGGGAAGCTGGCGGAAGGCCGTCCCCAGCAAGTAGGAGAGCGAAGCCGAAGTGTTGATGCCCTCGTTCCAGCCCACAAACGGTTCGTCGATCGATGTTTCCACAATGGCGGGACGCACCACAGCGATGGGCAGGCCAGCCCCATATTCCGCAATCAGCGACTCGGCCAGGCTCTTGGTCAAGGTATAAGTGTTGGGCCAGCCCAGTTCGGCCGCGCGCTTCATGCCGGCTTCGGTCAAATATTCGCGCAGCCAGCGAAACCGGTTCTTTCGGATCTGGTTGTCCAGTGCCGCCCCATGCAGATCTTTGGCGGCGTGCTCCTTACTCAAAGCCTGCTGGCGAAGCTGGTCGGTAACGGCCGCGCTCTCGGCCAGTTGTTCGGCTTGCTTTATGAAAGCGTGCAGCGATCGCCACTCCACTTCCGCATCGAAGCCGTCAACCCCCGCCGGAGTGTAATCAGGGCGCATGGACTCGCCCACCCGACCGTCCCGCGCGCCCGCCACGTAGCAGGTGGACAGATGCAGCAGCCCGGCGTGGTCGGATAGGCGCACAAATTCCGCGACGTTTACGGCGGCGTCGACGTTGGTGGCCAGGGCATCCCGCAGATCAGGATTAAAGTCGGTCAGACCTGAACTGTTGATGATGAGGTCGAGGTTTCGCTGTAAGGACTGGCCGATCTCGGGCGCAAGGCCCAGTCCCGGCTGGCAAACGTCGCCCTCGATCACTTCTACCCGCTCCCGCAGGAAAGTTGAAAGCTCGCTGCCGTGACGGGCATACAAGGGATCGAAGACTGGAGACTCCTCCACCAGTTTTTCGAAACGCCGCGCCGCAGGGTTCGATTTCTGCCGCCGCACGAGCAGATAAATTCGCCCGATCTCAGGCAGCTCCATCAGCGTGTTGGCCAGCCACACCTTGCCGATGAAGCCGGTAACGCCAATCAGCATAACCTGCTTACCCGACAACGCTCGGCGAACCGACAGCGGACTGGAGTGCCGCACGCCGTCGAAATAAACAATGGGCCGATCGAGGACTGGGAGTTGACGAGAAGCCGGGACCACGGCGGTCTGCAGCGCTTGCACGCCCGGCAGGCCCAGATCGCGCACCAGCCGCTCCACCGCGCGCCGGCCATCCGGCCCCGAGCCGTTGATGCCGGCGAAGAGTCCGCGGGGCCGCACCACGGGTTCCAGCAATCGTCCGGTAGCAATTCCGTCGCGGAACTCGAGACGGTTGGCGATTAGCCATCTCACTCCCAGGTGCTGTGCCAGGGGGCGCATGACGTGCTCCAGGCCCTGGCTCACCAGCACAATTTCATCCCCAGCATTGATGCGAGATTTAAGTAGCTCCATCCCGTCGTGTTTCAAATAGGGTTGCAACTTGTACTTGAAGTATTCTTCGCCCAGCAAATCCAACCGGTCGCGACTGATGCCGCGAAGTACGGTGTGCACCATTCTTGTGGCAAATACGCGATGGACGGCGTAGAGAAACGGCCGCAATACTGCCATCACCAGCACCATCCCGCGACGCACCCAGCGCTCCAGAAAGGTTTGCGCGTTCCAGGTGAAAAAGGCAACGGGGCGGACCGTGGTCAAGTCTGCGAGGCTGCCTTCCACTCGCCAGTACACACGGGCGCAAGAGCCTGGATTGGGGTTGGGCTGTTCCAAATTGTTTTCGTCCCGATACTTAGGGGCCACTCCCGGCTGCAGAGCCGAACCTATTGTAAACAATCGCGGCAAAAGGACGAAGAAGGTAAGCCCCCCGGCTGCCCCGGCGTGAGGGCTGAACCCCAAAGGTTACGATCTCGAAACAATCGTCTTCGCAGGGCGCACGCCGTAGGCCAGAAGCGCCAGCGCCCCGCTTACGGCCAGCAGCGCTCCGACTGTCAGCAGGCCGCCGCGGAAGCTGCCCGTCCAGGTGCGCACGAGGCCAATGGTGTAGGGCCCAAGAAATCCGCCCAGATTGCCAAAAGAATTGATCAGGGCAATACCGGCAGCCGCCGAGGTTCCGCTCAACATTTCGGTGGTTGTGGCCCAGAACGGTCCATTCATGGAAAATGCCGCCATCAAGGTCACGCTGAGGAAGATGACGTCTGCGGCGGTCGAAGTGGAGAAGGCGGCACAGCCTAAACCGACGGCGCAGGCGAACGCCGATCCTGCCAGATGCCACTTCCTCTCCCGCCTCCGATCGGAGTTACTGGCCACAAGCACCATCGCGATCATGGTGG
>Ga0335085_10010567_pt1 | contig 13783 bp, 16 predicted proteins | sample Lox_Sample_45_FD_206712 | JGI IMG/M metagenome (GOLD analysis project Ga0335085, IMG submission 206712) | Soil microbial communities from Loxahatchee National Wildlife Refuge, Florida, United States - Lox_Sample_4.5 | ecosystem: Environmental > Terrestrial > Soil > Wetlands | place: USA...
CTGCTCAAGCGTTTTGTGAATGGCTGACTATATTTTATCCCACAAAAAAACAAACCATTCGAAGAATCTTTCAGGCCTCTGTCGGAGGGATGCTTTTTATCTGGTTATCTTTGCGTGTGGGTGTTAATTTTCAATTTACTCAGATAGTTTTTGGTTTTTTGGGTGGTGTTACAACTGCTGCATTAATACAGTTTATCATAGCAAGAATTGTATTCCCCTTTTTTATTGGAAATGGTTTTTGTTCAAGAGCATGCTGGGATGGTGTTATTTTTGAACTTGTTCAGGATAAAATTCCTAAAGCAAAACACCCAAGAAAAAGAAATGAGGTCATTGCACTCTTATATTTAGTCGGATTAATTTTAATCGGAGCAATTGTCTCATCCATCAACAACCCGGCAATTAATGAATCTGTCTCTCGATATTGGATTGTGGGTGAAAATCTAGTATTATTGACCTTGGGAATCGGACTATCAGGTTTTTGGGGAAGTAGAATATATTGCAGAACGTTGTGTCCATTTATTTCAGTCTCAGGGATTTTCTCAAAGTTTTCTGTTTTTAAAATAACTCCTATTAATTATACAAAGTGCACCTCCTGTGGCAAATGTAATAAGTCATGTCCTATGCTGGTAGATGTTCAAGAATCAGTAAAAAATAATAAACGCATCGACAATAAAAGTTGTATTGTTTGTGAGCATTGTGTGACTGCCTGTCCTGAAGAATGTCTGAGACTGTCTCCTGGTTCACCATGGAAGTAATAATTTATATGAAATAATCTAAAAGATATAATTCTCTTTATTATTTATTATCTGATTTTCGAGCCTCAATAAGAGTCGTCAGTAACGTGTGGTTTAGCATTGCAGAATCAATAGTCGATTGCCGGTGAGCTAAGGCAGGGTCATTTCTGACCCTGCCTTTTTTACAGATTTCAATTCATAATCGATGGACGCAATTACTATTCTGTCCCTTAGATTTGTAGTCAACTTTGAACTCTCTGTACCTTCGGCAATTTTGGAGTTCCAATTTTAGCAAAAAATAAGGTAAAATAAGATGTGCTTGAATAAATACCGAGGAGGTCGATAATGAATATTTCAGAGGGAATCAGAAAGAGGAAGAGCGTAAGAGCATACTTGGATAAGCCGGTCCCCGCCGATAATCTGGCGAAGATCCTCGAGGCCGGTCAATGGGCGCCGAATGCCGGACCCTTCCAGATTTCGGTGGTCCGCAATGCAGGGTTGCGAAAAAGGATCAATGACCGGACGCTCGATGCCATGGTTCACTCGAACAACGATTTTCTGAAACAGCGGGCGTCTCTCCCAGGATATCAACCGATCTACGGCGCACCCTTGCTGATCCTGCTTTCCGCGCCAGCAAATGCTCCCTACAGCGCGATCAATACAGCGCTCGCCGCAGAAAACATGCTCCTCGAAGCAACCGGACTGGGCCTGGGATCGTGCCATCTCATTACTCCCACTCTGGCGTTGAATGGAGAGAACAACCGCGACTTGGCGCGAGAGGCAGGTGTGCCGGATGGCTATGCGGTCCAATGCGCGGTCATTGTAGGTTACGCCGCGGCTGAGAATAAGTTCACTGCTGCTGAGCGCACGAAGAAGGGCTCTGTAAACTACGTCGACTGAAGGTAACTTTCGGGGAATTGTGTAGCGATCATGATTAAGCACGCCATGATGCGGATGAGGACGCTGACTTTGTTTACCTTCCTGCTTACACTCGCCCTTCCTGCGGCCGCAGCCCCACGAGTCGAGACCGGTTTCTTAGACCGGGAGATCACCCTGGGTAGCGTCAGCTATCGCTATCAGGTATACGTCCCGGTTAATTACGTTAAAGGGAAAGCTCTCCCGGTGATTCTTTTCCTGCATGGTGCCGGAGAGGGAGGAGAGGACGGGCTCCTTCAAACTCAAGTTGGTTTAGGCCCGGCGATTCGCCAGGCCCGTGATCGGTTTCCGTTCATCGTTGTCTTCCCCCAGGCTCGCCGCGGCCATTTCTGGACCGGGGAGATGGCAACCCTGGCACTCAAGACATTGGATCAGACAGTCAAGGAATTTAACGGCGACTCGCAAAGGCTGTATGTCACGGGGATTTCCTTGGGGGGCTTTGGGACATGGGTTGCCGCAGCGCGTGCACCAGGGAAGTTTGCCGCGATCGTTCCAATCTGTGGTTTTGTCAATGTCAAGCGGCCTGACCTACCTGCAGAAGGTAAGGCTTTCGTTTTGCCGGACAATCCGTTTGACAAATCGCCAGATCCGTACGTGGCTGCCGCCTCTCAAATCTCAAAAGTGCCAACCTGGATCTTTCACGGCAGCGCAGATCCCGTGGTGTCACCCGACGAGTCGAGAAAGATGTTTCAAGCACTCAAAGCGTCAGGGTTCGACGTAAAGTACACCGAGTACGACGGCGTGGGGCATGATTCGTGGGACAGGGCGTACGCCGAGCCTAACCTCATCCCCTGGCTGTTGTCCCACCGGCGTTCGCAACCATAACTATCACTTCTCAAAAAACCATCGGCCCTGGAAGATCACACTATTCGGCAGTTTAGTAGCCTCCCTTTGACCTTGAATTTCAGGATTCAATGACTAAATTTTGAACGAGGGGACGTGCATGTCGTTCTAGTCCCTTCATTTTTATACTGGAACGGAGGCGTTGAAGCAATGAGGAGATGGCTGAATATATTCATGGCGCTCGCAATCTTAGCCTTTACATTTTTCTCTTTTGGATGCGCAGGGACGTCGAGTTTTACCGGGTGTGAGGGCCCAGCTTTCAGTGCCAACTCGAACTGCATGAACAACTTGAGATATTATGAGAGGTTCGGCTATTAATGGCGGTATCCTTGCACATTGCGCGCCTTTAAGAACCGTACGAACCCTTTATATTCCTTTCGTCTTGCGAGGTCGGACAACATTTCTTATCGTCCCATGAATGTATAAGGCAAAAATGTTGCGATTTGAGGAAAAAGGAAAAGAAGTGCCGCAACAATAACAAAACTTAATAGAAACGGGACGACGCCGGTATAAATCGTTTTAAAGGATTCGCCGGTGATGCTCTTGACCACAAAGACACCCACCGCCACAGGCGGAATGATCGTGCCGATCATGATCGTAATTCCAACGACCACGCCGAACCAGATGGGGTCGTACCCAAGCTTTGGAATGGCAGGATATAAGATGGGAGTGGCAAGAATCATAAAGGCCATATCGTCGATAAAAGAGCCTCCCAACAAGTAGAAAAAGCAGATGACCACCATGATCAGTTCCTTCGAGAGAGGAAGCGAAGTAAGCCAATCTGCCGCGATCTGTGGAATGGTTGTGATCGCGAAGAAGTGTGCCAGGATGGCGGAGCATGCAATGAGGAAGAGGACCATCACCCCATTTCTTAAGGACTCATCGATGGACTTGACAAAAACCTTGAAGGTCAGGCCCCTTCTGAGCAAGGCCAGAATCAGTACAGCAACCGTTCCGATGGTCCCCGCCTCCGTAGGCGTGAAGAGCCCCGACATGATTCCACCGATCACGATGAAAAAGATGACAGCCACGGCGATGAATTCGGGCAAGGCACGTACTCTTTCTCGCCAGGTAAAGGCCTCGGTAGCCCTCGGACCAAGGGTAGGATCGATCTTACACCATACGTAGATAATGGCGATGCAGAAAAAAGAGATGAGCAATGCGGGGAATATCCCTGCAAGAAAGAGCTTCCCGATAGACTGTTCCGTCATAATGCCGAATACGATCATGGTGATACTCGGCGGCAGGATAATCCCGAGTGTGCCCACGCTGGCAACGGTCCCTGTCGATAATTTCTTGCTATAGTTGTACCCCGTCATTTCCGGGATAGCGACCATTGAAAAAGTTGCAGCGGTGCCGAGGGTAGAGCCGGACATGGCTTTAAACATGGTCGCTGCGACAACCGTCGCCATGGCCAGACCTCCTGGTATGCGACCGATCAATTTATAGGCAGCGTCGTAAAGTCTCTTGGCGATTCCTGAATGAAAGGCGATTTGCCCCATGAGCATAAAAAGAGGGATGACCGTCAAGCTGTATCCGGATAAGGTGTCGAGAAAATCCTGGGCGAAGAGATTAAAGGCAACGTCAAACCCCGAGAGCAGACCGTAACCCACGATCCCTGTAATGGCTATTCCGAAAGCCAATTCGATACCCGTAAGAAAGAAAAAGAGAATAAAGAAACAGGCGATAATGCCCAGGGTGATTTCATCCATGGTTCACTCCTTTGTCATCTTTGTCATCAAACATCTGAGAAATCGATACCAGACACTGGACCAGGCAACTGACAGCCAGACCAAAGACAACAGGATAAAAGGGAACGCGAAGGGTCATGGTGACTGTCTTTGTCAAATAGAAGTTCCTCCCCATCAGGCCAAGGTAGATTGCCCCAAAAAGAAAGAGAAGCACCCCCAGGAGTTTTGTAGCGATTAAAAGAACTCTCTGCGTCTTCGCTGAAAGTTTTGAACTGACAAGATCCACATTGATGTTGGCTCCTTTTAAAGAACCGCGCGGGAGCGCAAATCCTGCCACGGCCGCTCCCAAAAAGGCGACAATCTCATAGGTGCCCAAGATGGGCTTTCTGAACAGGCGCAAGATAACGTCCGCCAGGGTGAGAGCCGCCATGAAAACAAGGATGCTTCCTGAAATGACCGACATGTAGGTGCTTAACCGCACCGTGAATGCAGAAAATGCTCGCATCGCTGTTCTCCTTTACAGAAATACGTTCGGAGTTGCCTATCCGTTTGCCAAAAAAGTGATATTTTGCAGACTGCTCAAAAATGCCCGAATGCAGGGCGCCCGAAACCCTGTGTAGGGAACGGTTTGAAACCGTTCCCTCCGGGACGCACGCTCAACGACGCAGATGCCTGCCTGCCCCGCCCTCGGTCTATTGATAGTGCGGGACCGGGGCCGGTAGGCAGGGGCGTATTTAAGCGGCCGGCCATGAGAGATCCGGCCATGACGACCAAGGTCATGCCCGGATCTCATCCTTCGAAACGGCCTGTTATTATGAATGGGACTTGATGAAATCCTGAAGAAACTTCAAGGACTCTTCCCCTGGCAGCCCCATATCCTTCATTCTTTTCACATAGTCCGCAAGAACCGGTTTCATCTTCTCCCTCGTGATCGCTACCTCTTCCGGCGAGATTTTGAAAACCTTCATGCCTTTCGAGATGCCGAACTCCACGCCTTCTTTCGTGGTTTCGTCCCAGAGCTTGCCTTGTTTTTCAATATATTCTTCGTCGATCTTTTCGATCGTTTTTTGAATATCCGCGGGCAAGGAATTCCATTTCCCCTTATTCATCACAAGACATTGAGCGGATGGATAACCCAGCCCGTCGTTATCCTGCAGACCCCTGATTAAGTCTCCAAATCGCCAGCCCTTTAAAGCTTCCGCAGGGAAAATGACGCCTTCAACAACACCCCGTTGCAATCCCTCGTAAATGTCCCCCATCGGGACGGAGACAGCGATTGCGCCCATGGCAGTCACAATCTTCGCGGTATCCCCCGCGGCCCTTATTTTCAAGCCCTTCAAGTCATTGATCGATGGGAAAGGTTTCAGAGTCATAAAAACACCCGGGGGCGCGCAGTTCAGATAGAGGACCTTCACATCATCATATTCTTTTGGTTTGAATTTCTTATACCATTCATTGATCATGATCGTGCCCTGATAACCACTTCTTACACCCAGGGGAAGATAGAGTGCTTCCGTTAAGGGAAACCTTCCGGCCATCCATTGTTGAGAGCTCAGGGAAATATCTGCGATGCCCCGCACGGCGCCCTCATAGGACTGGTTCGCCGGAACCAGCGTACCGCCCGCAAGATAGGTCAACTTCAACCTTCCGTTCGTCCGCTTCTCTATCTCTTTACACCACTCTTCGGCAAGAATGCTGCACTTATGAACCGGTGGAAAAAAATTCGCAACCTTGAGCTTAATCACTTCTTGTGAATGAGATGGAAAGGGCGCGGTCAACGTCAAAAGGAGAAGCGCCATGAAGATACAGATAACCCCAATCAATGAATACTTTTTCATAACTGCCTCCTTGAGTAATCCCCGTGTGCCTTCAAACCCCTCGGGGATGTCAGGAAATGTGAAGAGTTGGAGAAGATTTGCCGCTTTTTCGTGCGCTCTTTTCAAAGAACGCAAATTCTTATCACCCCCCTTTCCTCTGCTCCCGTCAGCGGTTCGGGTCAAGACCAAGTTGGGTTCGCAGTCTCTTGCGAAATTCGTCCCCATCAGGCTGAAAGGATGGAAGAACCCAGGGCATGGTCTTCAGATTATGAAGCATCGCTGGGAGCAGAATATACGGAATCGATATCAGCTGGAGCCCCGGCTTAAGGACCTTTTTTGCTCTCATCCCGAAGCTGAGACCGGTGACTGCATAATTCAATTCACCGGTGAGGTAAGGATAGATGTAGATCCAAGCACAGCCGATGACGCTTGTGTATTTACTCGTCCACGGGCTTCCGGTCGAATAGCTCATGGCCCGAAGCAGAATCTCTGTCTGGTCGACTTGAGCCACCAAGACGAGGAGGTCAGGGTCGAAGGTCAGCTTGTCTAACGGAGAAAAGGCCACATAACGGATGTTCCTTTCGGCGTCAAATTTGGGAATGAAATCATAAATTCTTCGGGCAACCCGAGTGTGGTTGAAGATCTGAAGACCTGCTCCGTATTCTCCTGTGGTGTAGACAGACGGCACGTCCTTCCCCATGATGTAAAGTCCCGCATCGCAGGTATGATTTTCCGGGTCAGCATAAAAGGCGTGTCCTTCATGACTCCGCTTAAGCATCTCGCAGAGACGCATGTTGTCTTCCAGCCTGCTCACCCCCTCCGGAGGTTTGATGAAGAAGCTGACTCCGACCGGAGGGGCTTCAAGATTCAGTCTCTTGAGTACCTCTTTCCATCCCAGTGGGTCCCAGGCAGTCGGTTCCATCCCGCCCTCCTTTCAGGTTTTCTTGAACTCTTCAATAAAATCCTTCACCATATCTTCCAAGGAATAAGTCACGCGCCATCCCCATTCTTTTTCTGCCTGATCACCTTTAATGATCTTGGGAATGGTGGCCAAGCCGATGACTGCATTCGGATCAGGTTTGAAATTAATTTTCGCATCCGGATAATATCTTTTGACAACCTGGACAAGGTCCTTCGCGGTGGGCGGCGGCATAATCTGCCCCAGATTGTACACCCTGGTAATGATCTTATTCTTCTCGGCATCATGGAGCAGGATCAGACTTCGGATGGCATCCTTGATATACAGTAATGGGAGAATGGTGTCCTCCGATGTCCAGACGTCAAAGGGCTCTCCCTTGATGGCTGCTTCAATGAGCCATGGATGATATTGACCAAACCCGAACGTTTTCACATTGGGGCCGATCAGTTGTGGAAAACGGATCCCCCTGAAGTCGATACCGAACTTTCTGTGATAGTACAGACCCAAATGTTCGCTGAAAACCTTCGTCACCCCGTAGATCAATGTTGGCCTTTGTCTTGTTTCCTCGGTAACGATCGTCTCTGGGGTCACGGTATAAGTACCCATGGAGCTTGTATAAAGAACCTTTTTCACCTGAAAGAGTCGTGCGGCCTCCAGAACATAAAAGGTCCCGAGGGCATTAATGTTAACGGAGGCCCAAGGGTTTGCCTCGGATACTGCTGAGAGGATTGCCGCCAAATGAAAAATGGTTTCCACTTTATGCTGCTGCACAGCATTCAACACCTCGGGCCAATTGGTGATGTCCCCTTTGATCTTGGTGACCTTTTTTTCTCCAGCAAATAATGCGTCAGGGATCACCTTGTCAAAGATGACGATGTCTTCCCCTCTCTTCAGAAACTCCCTTGCCAGCTGAACCCCGATGAAACCTGCACCGCCCGTAATTAGGATTGCCATATTCAGTCCCCCTTGTATTTCCTGAGGATACCCAGGATTCCCAATAGTTTCTTGTCCCTGATCTCTTCTTCATTCCCCTTCGCGCTTCCAGCCTGATAGTCAAAAAATCCCTTCCCTGTCTTTTTACCCAGATTTCCCTTTTCAACCATCTCGGCCAACGTCTTTTGAGGCTTCTTGGAATCATCAAAGAGCGGATAAAGGTTTGTCGCCCCCTGAAACCATAGATGGACTCCTGCAAGATCCACCGTCGCCAGAGGTCCGATCGCTGCCAACCTCAGCCCAAAACTTCCACTGACTGCCCTGTCGATATTTTCGGCGGTCGCCACCCCTGCCTCTAATAAGCCGATCACCTCCCTGAACATGGCGGTTTGGATTCGGTTGACCAGAAATCCCGGCACTTGCTTCAAGATATGAACAGGTTCTTTGCCCATTTCTTTTAGAAAGGAGAGGGTCCATTGGAGAGTCTTATCCGTGGTGGCCTCCGTTTTCAGAACCTCAACCACTGGAATCAGGTGGGGCGGGTTAAACCAGTGGGTAATAAGCAATCGGTCACTTTTTCTGATCCCTTTTCCCACTTCTGAGATATCGAGTCCGGAGGTATTGCTCGCCATGATCACGCGGTCACCCGTCGCCGCATCGATCTCCTTAAACACTTCCTTCTTAAGGTTCAGATCCTCAAAGACTGCCTCGGTGACGAAGTCCGCGCCTTGAACGGCTTCTCGAAGATCTCGGGTTGTTTCGATTCTCGACAGGACTTTATCGACAATGGTTTTATCTTCGAAACCTGTTTCGATACAGAGTTTCAGGTTGGAGCGAATTCTCTCTTTTGAAGTCCTCAGTGCGCTCTCATTGGTATCGTAAAGCTTGACGGAACAGCCGCCCCTTGCAAACACCTGGGCAATCCCGTGTCCCATCAGGCCTGCGCCGACCACGGCAACCTGTTTTACCGTCCTTTCACGTTTTAACGTACTTGCCATAAATCCTCCCTCGTATAGGGGTTGAGATCGTCATAAACCTCGCCGTCCAGGGCACCCACCCACTCACCATTCATATACATTTTGTATTCTCTCGGCTTTTTAACTCCTCCTATACATAAAATTTGGCTGGATTCCCCCTCATCCCCTCCGAAGCTGTGAAAAAATTCGTCCAGGTTGCAACTCCAAGAAAAGATTGGATTGGCAAGAAGCTCGATTACCCATAACCATAAATGACCGCATTCTAAGGCTGAGGAGTCCGACTGTCTGTTCCGTATCTCCCCTCCATTATGATGCCGATACACCCTCTAAACCTGCCGCCCCACAAAGGGTTCGTAGTAGACGACCGGGGCATAGACCTCCCTGTCGATAGCGATATCGATCACGGCTGTCTTTCCGGAATCGAGCGCCCTCTTCACGGAGCCTTCCACGTCCTCGGGCTTCGCCACCTTCTCGCCGTATGCGCCAAAAGCCCTCGCCACGGCCCCATAATCAACATCGTTGAAATCGTTCACTTCAGATATCTCCGTCTTGTACATATATTTCTGAAGGTGGTATTCGAACGCCAGCGTGCTGTTGTTAAGAACCAAAACGACCACAGGCAGTCCCATGCGCACGGCAGTCTCTATGTCAGCAACATGGTAGCCGATCCCACCGTCTCCGGTAATGCAGATCACCCGTCCTCGATTATTTACTGCAATCTGTGCCCCGAGGGATGCGGGAAATCCCCAACCCAAGGAACCGGCGGTCCGGATGTATTTCCTCCCCGGCGCTTTGATCTCGGCCAGTGCGGCAGCATAGGCGCCCATATAGCCCGTGTCTGCCACAACCACGTCCTCTGGGCCGATCAGCTTATTCAATACGTTGAGAACGAAGTATGGATTGATGGCCCCCGGGGAACCCCCGTTTCTTGCCACACTCTGAAATGCCTCTCTCCAGTTCGCTACCATCGACCGCACTTCTTGAACCCAATCGGCCCAAGGGCAGGCATTCTTCCCGAGGCCCGAGGCCTCACCCGCTTCGATCAGGGACTGAAGTGCCAGCTTCGCATCGGCAACGATCGAAATCTCCTCCTTAAGATTGGCCCCCATGACGTTCGGGTCCAGGTCGATATGAATAATTTTTGCAGAAGGGGACGGGAGTCGCCACCGCTTCGTCGTCATGTCCCCTAAATTGGAACCGATCACAATGTAGGTATCACATTTTTCAACGACATCGTTGGCAACCTTGCGCGAGTAGTTCCCAGTCACACCCACCGCAAGGGGATGGGTCGTCGGGAAGGAAGATTTTCCTGCGGCAGAGGCGACAACCGGGATGGAGAACATTTCCGCAAATCGGTTAAGCTCCACCCAAGCCTCTGACATAAGGACCCCGCCGCCCGCCAGGATCAATGGCCGGCGTGCCTTCGCGATCAGAGCGATGGCTTTCTCAACCTCTCTGGCCACCGGCGGACGCCGGTAGGCAGGAAATTTCGTACACTCTGGCTCCGCATAGAGTTCTACATTGGGAAGATCTTCCTTTGTAAAAATGGTCAGCTCGGAAGGGATATCGATGTGGACAGGCCCCGGGACACCGCTCACCGCAATCCTGATCGCACTTCTTAAGATATCGGGCAGTCTCCCGAGATTGGGTACCCGGACATTCCACTTGGTGATGGTGGAGAAGAGATCCTGCTGATCATCAATCCCCTGGTACGCATGTCGGTACTGGACAGCGGAATGGGTATCGCTTGTGATGCATAGGACCGGGCTCTTTGCCCAGTAGGCGTCGACGAGCCCCGAAACACAGACTGCCGCCCCGGGTCCGGACTGGCCATAGGTGAAAGAAGGCTTACCCGTAATCCTCGCGTAAGCATCTGCCATCGCCACCCCCGACCGTTCACTGTGGGGCAGAACGTATTTGATCCCGGCATCCCGCAACCCCAGCCAGATATCCTGGTCTCCGCCGGTAAAGGCGAAAAAGTGTTCGACGCCGTACAGTTTTAATGTCTGGCCGATGATCTGCCCTGCATTCATGGTCTTCCTCCAATTTTGATTCACTTCCCCTGGCATTCGGGCAGCCACGATTTCCAGATGATCTCAAAGAGGATTCCGACGGCTTTGTCCGTATCAAAATAGCAGACTTTCAAATCTCCTTTATAAGTCTCGACATACCCGCCCGACTTCAGCAAAGGCTTAAACCCTTCTTTCGTAAATTTTTCATACAATTCATCAAAATTGGGGACATTGAAGCCAAAATGCTGGACCCCTTCCCCTCGCTGCTGAAGAAAATCCATGTGGGGTGATTTTCCTTCCAGAGGCTGAATCAGCTCCAGCTCCATGTTGTTCCACATGGCTTTCCCCATCCTCACCTTCGCATAAGTCTGCTCCCCGTTGAACACGTGCATTTCAGGGACGAAATCATAAATCGTAAAAGGCCCAACTCCCAAGAGAGAGGAGTAGTAGTTCGCCGCCTTTTGAACATCCTTGACCACCATGCCAATCTGACTGATCGGCGGCAACCCCAATCTGGCTTTAAGTTCATTCATACCCATCGTTCACCTCCTGTAAGTGAGACTTCCCTTGAGGGAACAAACAGAACTCGCAAATCTTGTCCCTCTTGCTCCTGTCCTTTTTCTGTAAAGTCATTTCTTCTGAGGCAGCTTGAGTATTCTTCTTGCTTCATCCGGCGTGGCAATCTCGCGGTCAAGCTCTCTTGCAATCCGTACTGCCTTTTCCACCATCTCCGCGTTGCTCTTGGCTTTGATCCCTTTGGACAGATAGATATTGTCCTCGAATCCCACTCTGACGTTTCCCCCTAAGAGAATGCCTGTCGTGATCATGGGCCATTCGCTCAAGCCGGTGGCACACACGGACCAGGATGCCCCTTGAGGGATGCTTCGGACCATGTGGATGAGGTTATCGACCGTTGCAGGAATCTGGCCGAGCACTCCCATGACGCACTGAAAGTAGAGCGGCGCTTCGAGAGCACCGACGCCGTGGAGGAAAGTGCAATTGTTAATCATGCCGATGTCGTAACACTCCAGTTCGGGCTTCACCTGGCACTCTTTCATCAAGTTGGCCGCGTAGACCATATCCGGGAAGCTGTGAACCATCACGAACTTAAGGAGGAACTCATCCTTGCTCTGGCTGTAAATGTCGATAACGGGGGACCCCGCATTAAAAGAGGCGAGATCAGGCTTGGTGTTGGGGTACTTACTGAGGGCGGAAATGACCGAGAAACGGCCTTTCACACTTTCCTTCGGAACTTCCCGATATAACCAATCCCCATCCACTCGGTGGGCCGTCCCCCCGCTGGTACAGTTGACGATGATGTCACATCGCTCCTTGATCCCAGCAATGGCTTCCCCAAGGAACTCTGCCACGTGGTCTGACTCACCGGTCTGAGGATTTCGCCCGTGAATGTGGACAATGGAGGCACCCGCATTCCACGCATCGACCGTTGCCTGGATTTGCTCCTTCGGTGTTTTTGGCAGATAGGGATTGCCTTGGGGAGAGGAGCCTCCGGTGATCGCTGCAGTAATGATAAGCTTTTCCATAGATCCCCCAGAGAGTTTACTATTACTAAACTGTAATCTCAAAAAAATTTCTTACCGTCGATAGTTGTAAATAACGGAAAGCATTTTTACATGACCGTCACCCAGGACCTTGGTTGTCGAATGCTCAATCCCTGAATCAAAGTAAACGCTATCCCCCTTTTTCAAAATATACTTTTTCCCCCCATGATTGAATTCCATACTTCCCTCAAGAATATGAATAAATTCCTCTCCGTCATGTTTGAAAGCACCCGTAGGATGGGAATCCAGAGTGGTAATGAGATAGGGTTCCATGTTCTTTCCCTTTTTCTTGTACGCCAGGGACTCATACCCATAACCGCGGCGGAGGCCGCCGGGATCGACTCTTTTTCTCTCCTCCGGCCGGACAACGACGATATTCGCGTCCTCCTGTTCTGTCTCGTTATTAACGAAGAAATAGGTAATATCAACGCCCAGCGCATAGGCAATCTTGTCCAGGGTCGAAAACGGCGGTGTTTTGGATGAGCCCTCAATTTGAGAGAGATACCCCTTAGTAAGGCCAGTCCTCTTTGCGAGTTGCTCTAAGGTAACCCCCTTGCTCTTTCTCAAACTTTTGACCTTGGAAATGATTTCTTTCTCAGCCAACCGCGCCATACGTTAAAACCAGAAGTATACTATTGCTAAACTTTTGTCAAGCAAAAAATCCGGCCCTCGATGGCTTGACGCCTTAGAGGGGATTTGCCGTGGTCCCGGGCTAAGAAACACCGGTGCGGGCAATCCCTCAAAGATCGCCGGTCGGCGGTGTCGCAATTGAAAAAGTATTTATGTTATGATAATTTTGGCTCAGGTGAAAACCGTTATTGGAAAGTCAGCCGAGGCTACCGTTGCGGATGCATTCGGTTTCGTTCCTGCTAAAATCTGATTGTGAGTAGCATGGCCCAACGTGTATCGACCACCGTCACGCTGAAAGTGCCTTATTACGACGTAGACCTGATGCAGATCGTCTGGCACGGGAATTATTTGAAATACTTCGAAGCGGCCCGGCACGCACTTTTTAAAAAATATGGAGCGGATATGCAGCGCTACATGGGAGGTACGACGTACGCCTTTCCCGTCGTCCGTTCCACGATCAAGCACATCTGGCCGTTGAGGTTCGACGATGAATTTACCTGCACCGCCGTAGTCAAGGAAGCTCGAGTCAGGATTGTCGTCGATTTTGAGATAAAGTTGATCTCCGGAGGCAAACTCTGCGCCACGGGCCGGACAGAGCAAGTGGCGGTTCGCCTGCCGGAAATGGAAATGGCCTTCCAGATTCCTGAAGAAATCCAGAAGGCTCTTTGCGGTGATGAACAGCTGAGGTGATCACACAAGGCGGTCTCAGGAATCAAAAAAGATTTTCTT
>Ga0335085_10010568_pt1 | contig 13782 bp, 10 predicted proteins | sample Lox_Sample_45_FD_206712 | JGI IMG/M metagenome (GOLD analysis project Ga0335085, IMG submission 206712) | Soil microbial communities from Loxahatchee National Wildlife Refuge, Florida, United States - Lox_Sample_4.5 | ecosystem: Environmental > Terrestrial > Soil > Wetlands | place: USA...
CGCTTGGGATGGGTCAGCGTCTTGCGGCCCCCGGCAGTGCCCCGCACCTCATGCGCGCGCCACCAGCGGGAAAATTCCACGCTGCCCTGGCGCAGCCGGGACAGTAGCGCGCTGAATGCGGGATCGCCGGCCCAAGCGTCATGACTCGCGCGAAACTGCGCCACCATGCGCCTGGCCTCCTCCGTCCAGGAGCTGCCGAACAGCTCTCGCGCGTCCGGATCGGTGAACATCAGAAGCAGGATGTTGCGATCCTCCTCGGCGAGGCGGCTGAAGGCGAACAGCTCGTCAGCCGCTGCATTCCAGGCCAACAAATCCCAGCGGCGGCCGGTGATGTAGGCCGGCGGCGTCAAACCCGCGAGCATGCGGCGGATCGTGTCCGGCACAGTCTCGACAGCGAACGCGCGCGTGTCGGCGTCGCGCGCGAGCATGCGCAAATGCGCATGCTCGGCCTTGGTCAGTTTGAGCGCGCGCGCGAGTGCATCGATGGTGGTCACGGACGGATTGACCGTGCGGCCCTGCTCCAGGCGCACGTACCAATCGACCCCGATACCGGCGAGCTCGGCGACCTCTTCGCGGCGGAGCCCTGCGGTGCGCCGGCGCCGGCCGGTCGGCAGCCCAACCGATTTCGGCGTCAGTTTTGCGCGGCGCGAGCGCAGGAAATCCCCGAATTCCACGCGGCGGGCATCAGCCATGATGGGTCCTCGACGAGCGAAGGTGGGTTCGACAATCCTAGGATAATACCAGGCCTTTAAAGCGTTGGTAATAGGCGGCCAGAATAGGCATCTGTCAACGGAGAGCGATGTCCATGAAAGCTGCAATCCTCAAAGCCTTTGGTTCCCCTCTTTCGATCGAAACGGTGGCAGCGCCGGCGCTCGGCACTGGCGAGATCATCGTGGATGTCGTCGCCACCCGCGTGTTGTCCTACGCAAACGAGGTGTTCAGCGGCGAACGGAAATACGCGCTAGATCTGCCAGTGATCCCCGGGCCCGGCGGCATCGGCCGCGTCCGCGCGCTCGGTCCCGACGCCACGCGTCTTGCGGTCGGCGACTGGGTGTTCTGCGATCCGACCGTGCGCTCGCGCGACGCTGCGATTGCGCCCGACATCACGCTGCAGGCCTGGAGCGCGCGCGATGCTGGCGGCATGAAGCTGCAGCAATATTTCCGCCACGGCTCTTTCGCCGAGCAGATGATGGTGCCGACCGAGAATGCCAAGCCGATCGGGCCGCTCGATGAGCAAGCCGCCGTGCAATGGTGCGCGCTCGGCACGCTGCTCGTGCCCTACGGCGGATTCCTCGCTGCGCATCTCGAGCCCGGCGAGACCGTGCTGGCGAGCGGCGCCACCGGGAATTTCGGCAGCGCGGCGGTCGCAGTCGCGCTCGCAATGGGCGCTGGCCGCGTCGTCGCGCCCGGCCGGAACAGGACGGTGCTTGCCGATCTTGAACGCCGCTTCGGCAGTCGGGTCCGCACCGTTCCGCTCTCGGGCTGCGAAAGCGATGACCGCGAGCGCATGAAGCGCGACGCAGGCGGCCCGATCGATTGCGTCATCGACATCCTGCCGCCGTCAGCACCTGCGACCGCGGCGCGCGCCGCGATCATGGCCGTGCGGCCCTATGGGCGGGCCGTGCTGATGGGCGGCGTCGGCATGCTCGGCGGGACGGGCCTCGACCTGCCCTATCCCTGGATCATGCGCAACTGCGTCACCATTCACGGCGCCTGGATGTATCCGCCGGACGCAACCAGCCGACTGGCGGGGCTGATCAGGTCGGGGCTGCTTGATATCAACCAGTTCGAGGCGACGAGTTTTGATCTCGACCACGCCAATGAAGCGGTCGAACATGCGGCTAACAATGCCGGACCGTTCAAGATGACGGTGATTACGCCGTAGGCCGTCATTGCGAGCGCAAGCGAAGCAATCCAGAGCCGAGCTCGCTGCTCTGGATTGCTTCGTCGCGTTGCTCCTCGCAATAACGGCTGAAGTGCTAGGCGAGCTCGACGATCTGCCCGTCGACGATCGACACGCGGCGATCCATCCGGCCCGCAAGCTCCATATTGTGGGTCGCGATCAGCATCGCGACGTGGGTGGCTTTCACGAGCTGCATCAACGCCTGAAAGACGTGGTCGGCGGTGTGCGGGTCGAGATTGCCGGTCGGCTCGTCCGCGAGCAGCGCGCGCGGGGCATTGGCAACCGCGCGTGCGATCGCGACCCGCTGCTGCTCGCCGCCGGAGAGCTCGGCGGGCCGGTGCTTGAGGCGGTCGCTAAGGCCGAGATAGCCCAGGATTTCGCTGGCACGCTTCACGGTCTCGGACTTTTTCAGGCCGCGGATCATCTGCGGCAGCATGACGTTTTCCAGCGCGGAGAATTCCGGCAGCAGGTGATGAAACTGATAGATGAAGCCGATGTCGGTGCGCCGGATCCGCGTGCGCTGCATGTCGCTCAACTGCGACGTGGCGACCGAATCCACATAGACCTCGCCGGCATCGGGATGTTCGAGCAGACCGGCGATGTGCAGAAGGGTTGACTTCCCGGCGCCCGACGGCGCCACCAGCGCGACCGACTGACCGCCCCACACTGCAAGTTCGGCGCCCTTGAGAATATCGAGCGTTGCATCGCCCTGGCGGAACTGACGGCTGATCTTGTGCAGGAAGATCAGCGGATAATCTTCATCATCGACTGCGGACGTCGCGACCTCGCTTATGGTGGTGGTGTCGTCCATCGCCGGGTCATTCGTACCGCAAGGCTTCGACCGGATCGAGCCGCGCCGCCCGCCAGGACGGATAAAGCGTGGCGAGAAGCGACAACCCGAGCGCCATAACGACGACCGCCGTGGTCTCGCTTACGTTCATGTTGGCCGGAAGCTTCGACAGGAAATAGAGCTCCGGCGAGAACAGTTCCGTGTTGGTAAGCCACGACAGGAAGCGCCGGATCGATTCGATATTGAGGCACACCACCGTACCGAGCAGGAAGCCGACCACGGTGCCGACAACGCCGATCGAAGCGCCGGTGATGAGGAACACCCGCATGATCGCGCCTTGCGTCGCGCCCATGGTGCGCAGAATGGCGACATCGCTGCTCTTGTCCTTCACCAGCATGATCAGACCGGAGACGATATTGAGCGCCGCCACCAGCACGATCAAAGTGAGAATGAGGAACATCACGTTGCGCTCGACCTGAAGTGCGTTGAAGAACGTGGCGTTCCTCTGCCGCCAATCGATCATGTAGATCGGCCGCGCTGCGGCGTCGGTGACGAGCTGGCGGAAACGGTCGATGTGATCGGGATCGTCGGTATAGACCTCGATCGCGGTGACGTCGCCGGCGCGGTTGAAATAGGCCTGCGCCTCGGAAAGCGGCATGAACACGAAGGCGGAATCGTATTCCGACATGCCGATCTCGAACACGGCGGCGATCTTGTAGGCCTTGATGCGCGGAGTGGTGCCCATGGGCGTCACCGCGCCGCGCGGCGCAACCAGCGTGAGATTGTCGCCGGCGCGCACCGAAAGCTGCTCGGCAAGCCTGCTGCCGATGGCGAGTCCCTGGCCCTGGTCGAAGCCGTCGAGCGTGCCTTGCTTGATGTTGTTGGCAATGGACGAAAGCTTCATCAGATCAGCCGAGCGGATGCCGCGCACCAGCACGCCCGAGGCGTTGAACGGCGACGACGCCAGCGCCTGGCCCTCGACGATAGGGGCGGCAAGCCGGATGCCGGGAATCTTGGCAAGACGCCCCGCCACCGCTTCAAAATCGGTGAGCGGGGACTCCAGCGGCTGGATCAACAGATGGCCGTTGAGGCCCAAAATCTTGCTGAGCAGTTCCTGCCGGAAGCCGTTCATCACCGCCATGACGATGATCAGCGTGGCGACGCCGAGCATGATGCCGAGAAACGAGAAGCCGGCGATGACCGAGATGAATCCTTCCTTGCGCCTCGCCCGCAGATAGCGCAACGACAGCATCCACTCGAACGGCGCGAAAGGATGGGTGCCGGTCGACTCAGGCATCAGTGCTTTGTCCCCACGAACACCCGAGTTTCACACGATTCTGGCGGATTCAAGCCTGCGAACCTCGCGTCGAGGCGCCGCACCGCACAGTTCATGACTGAAGGCGGCGCACCGCGTCGGCGGGCGACATCAGTTCACGCAGCCCGTCGGCGCGCCGTTTCACCTCGACTTTGCCTTCGGCAAGGCCCCGCGGCCCCACCAGGATCTGCCACGGGATGCCGATGAGATCGGCGGTGGCGAATTTCGAGCCGGGCCGTTCGTCGAGGTCGTGGTAGAGCGTGTCGATGCCGTTGGCGGCGAGCTCGGCATAGAGCCCTTCGCATGCTGCGTCGGTGTCACCGCCTCCCTGCTTAAGGTTGAGGATCATGGCCTGAAACGGCGCGACGGGCTGCGGCCAAATGATCCCCGCGTCGTCGTGCGAAGCCTCGATGATGGCGGCGACCAGCCGGCTCGGGCCAATGCCGTAAGACCCCATGTGCACGGGCCGCTCCACGCCGTCCGGGCCGGCAACCAACGCCTTCATGGGTTCCGAATATTTGGTGCCGAAATAGAAAATATGTCCGACCTCGATGCCGCGGGCGGAGACCTGCTTGTCGGCCGGCAGCGCCGCGAACGTCGGGGCGTCGTGCTTTTCCGAGGTCGCCGCGTAAAGCGAGGTCCACGTGTCCACCGTCGCCTGCAAACCGGCGACGTTGTTGAAATCGACGTCGGCGCCCGGAACCTCGAAGCCGAGATAGTCGCGATGACAGAACACCTCGCTCTCGCCGGTATCGGCGAGGATGATGAACTCATGGGACAGGTTGCCGCCGATCGGGCCGCTCTCCGCCACCATCGGGATCGAGCGCAGGCCCATGCGGGCGAAGGTGCGCAGATAAGCGACGAACATGCGGTTATAGGCATGCTTGGCACCGGCGAAATCGACATCGAACGAATAGGCGTCCTTCATCAGGAACTCGCGCCCGCGCATCAGGCCGAAGCGCGGCCGCACCTCGTCGCGGAACTTCCACTGGATGTGATAGAGATTGAGCGGCAGGTCCTTGTAGGAGCGCACGTAACTGCGAAAGATCGCAGTGATCATCTCCTCGTTGGTCGGGCCATAGAGCATGTCGCGCTCGTGGCGGTCCTTGATGCGCAGCATTTCCTTGCCGTAGGCCTCGTAACGCTCGCTTTCACGCCAAAGATCGGCGGACTGGATGGTCGGCATCAAAAGCTCGATGGCGCCGGAGCGGTCCTGCTCCTCGCGCACGATGGCGCAGACCTTCTGCAGCACCCGCAGACCGAGCGGGAGGAACGCGTAGATGCCCGCAGCCTCCTGGCGGATCATCCCGGCGCGCAGCATCAGCCGGTGTGAAGCGATCTCGGCTTCCTTCGGGGTCTCGCGCAGGTTCGGCAGAAAGAACCGGGAAAGGCGCATGAAATCTCTTGCAGATTCGCGGTCGATTTGGGTGCGGCAGTGAAGCCGCAACGGCGCCGGAAATACAAGGGGCGCGCTCCGGCAAGCTTCTCGACCCTGACCGCCGCCGTACCATGGAAATATTTGAAAACGAGCGATGGTATTCTGGTGACATCCCGCCAAAGATCGACTACCAATACGCCGCTCTCCTGTGGCCGTGGCGCTTTCGTCGCGGTCTTTTGGGAGAAGTGGTCCAAGTCTGGGGAGGATGACCCAAGAGCGCGAAGTAACGCCGCTGCCACGGTCGAGAAGCCTGAATGAGTTGGGCCACAAGCGTGGACATGGGTTGGATGAGGATTCTTCGGCAGGGCCTTGGCCCTGCTTTTTCTTTTTCTGGCGAGGCGCTCGGCAGAGCCGACGACCGCCAATCTGTTCCGCATGTAACGCGTTGAAATAACGTGTTAAGATACTGATATATAGAAATAATTCATAGATCAGGAGCGGCTGAATTCTCCGTTCAGCTTGCACCCATCAGTCGCGCCAATCCATCGAGCGTGACCAGCCGATCGACATAGATCATGTAGCACGCAGCGAAGATTGCGAGTGAAACAACGGTGGTCCAAAGAAGCTTCCGCCTGAGATTCGGGATGACCGGCGCGCCCGGGTCGGTTCCCGGAGCGATGCTGTCGCCGCCTTCCTGCTGGCTGCGCACGCCCCAGGGCAGCACCGCAAACAGCACCACCCACCAGATCAGGAAGAAGATCGCGAACGCGGTGGTGACGGGCATATCAGCCTTGTTCGAGCTCCACGAGCGTGCCCGAGAAATCCTTCGGATGCAGGAACAGCACCGGCTTGCCGTGGGCGCCGATCTTCGGTTCGCCGTCGCCGAGTACGCGGGCCCCCGAAGCCTTGAGTGCATCGCGTGCGACGCGGATATCGTCGACCTCGTAGCAGATGTGGTGCATGCCGCCGTCGGGATTGCGCTCGAGGAACTTGGCGATGGGCGAGCCTTCGCCGAGCGGCTCGAGGAGTTCGATCTTGGTGTTGGGGAGCGTGATGAAAACCGTGGTCACGCCGTGGGCCGGCTGCGGCACCGCGGCTGAAACCTCCGCGCCGAGGACTTTGCGATAGACCTCCGCCGCCTTGCCGAGATCCTTCACGGCGATCGCCACGTGGTTGAGCCTGCCGATCATGTTTGAACTCTCCTGCATCCCGGCAGGACCATCCTACACCTACACGGTCAGCACGTGGACGTGACAGATCGGCTTCTTGCGCCAGCGTTCGCCGATGGCGCCGCGCACGGCGCGGCGTATCGCTTCCGCGACGCTGTCGGGGTCGCGCCGGCGCGGCTTCGGCAACGACTCGAATGCCTCTTCGACCGCCTCGCGCGCGACGTCGGCCATGGCGGCGCCGCCGGCGTCGGTCTCGGGGATGCCGAACAGCTCGACCTCGGGGTCGGCCATGAGCGCCCCTTTGTCGTTCATGGCGAGCGCCACGGTGACGATGCCAGCAAAGCTCAGCCGCCGGCGCGAGACAACGGTGCGGGCTTCCGCGTTCACCAGGAGCGAGCCGTCCTTGTAGAGCCGGCCGGACGGGAGCTCGTCGATGATGTCCGGACCTTCGGGCGCGAGGCGGACCAGATCGCCGTTGCGACAGACGAGGACGCGCGGCACGCCGGCGCGGCGGGCAAGCTCGGCATGCTCGGCAAGATGCAGCGGCTCGCCGTGAGCGGGGATGAGTATTTTCGGCCGCACCCAGGCGATCATGTCGCGCAGCTCGTCGCGGCGGGGATGGCCGGAGACGTGGACGAGATGGGTGCGGTCGGTAATCACTTCGACGCCCTGGGACACCAGGCCGTTGATGACCCGGCCGACGGCCTTTTCGTTGCCGGGGATGGCGCGCGAGGAAAAGATCACGCGATCGCCGCGCACCAGCGTCACCTCGGGATGCTCGTCCTCGGCGATGCGCGCGAGCGCCGCGCGCGGCTCGCCCTGGCTGCCGGTGCACAGCGCCAAAACCTTGTCGGGCGGCAGATAGCCGTAACTCTCCGCGCTGCGGAAATCCTGCACGCCGTCGAGATAGCCGGTCTCGCGCGCGACCTGCGTCACCCGCTCCATGGCGCGGCCGACCAGGACGACCTCGCGCTCGGCGGCGCGCGCCGCATCGGCGACCGCCCGGATGCGCCCCACATGGGAGGCGAATGTTGTCACCGCGACGCGGCCCGGCGCGGTGCGGATCAGCTCGGCCAGCGTCTTCGCCACATCGGCTTCCGAGGGCGAGCGGCCTTCGCGCACGGCATTGGTGGAGTCGCCGATCAGCGCCAGGACGCCCTCGTCGCCGAGCGCGGTGAGCCGCTTCTCGTCGGTCGGCGCGCCGACGAGCGGCGTCGGGTCGATCTTCCAGTCCCCGGTATGCAGCACGACGCCAGCTGGCGTGCGGATCGCGAGCGCGTTGGACTCCGGAATTGAATGGGCGACGTTGATGAACTCGATCCCGAACGGACCGAGGTTGAGGCGACCGCCGACCGGCACGACATTGATCGGAATTTCTGGCGCGCCGGGTTCGCCGAGGCGTTTCGCCTCAAATAAAGCCGCCGTGAACGGCGTCGCGTAGAGCGGTACTTTGAGGCGCGGCCACAAATCGATCAGCGCGCCCAAGTGATCTTCGTGGCCGTGGGTGAGGACGAGGCCGAGGATGTTCTTTCGTTCCTCGATCAGGAAGCGGATATCCGGCAGGATAAGGTCGACGCCGGGCAGATGCTCCTCGGACGCGAACGAAACGCCGCAATCGACGATCAGCCATTGCCGCTGCCGGCCGTCGCCGACGCCGTAGATCGAGAGATTCATCCCGATCTCGCCGACGCCGCCCAACGGCGCAAAAACGAGCTCACCCTGCGGCATCAGTCCGCTCGCCCTCGTGGCAGGCGCACCACCGGTTGGCGCTGCGCGACCGGGAATATATCGCCGGCCGCGATGGTCTCCATGGCGCCGTCGCCGAGGCGCAGCAGCAGGCGGCCTTTATCGTCGAGCGCTTCGCAGCGGCCGCTCAGCTCGCGGCCGGGAAGCCGCACCAGCATCTCGCCGCCGATGCCGGTCGCGCGTTCAAGCCAGTCGGCGCGAATCGAAGGAAAACCGCCGCAACGCCATTCCTCGAGGCGGCGCGTCATCGCGCGGGAGAGGGCGGAGAAGAGTCTCTCGGCGGAAACGTTTGCCCCGGCCTCGGCGAGATCGGTCGCCGGAAACGAGGTTTGTGCCGGATGGCGCGTGCAATTCACGCCGATGCCGACGGCAACCGAAAGTTTCGCGTCCACGATCTCGCTTTCGATCAGGATGCCGGCGAGCTTGCGGCCGCCGCACAACACATCATTCGGCCATTTGAGCGCGAGCCTTTCGGCCAAGGCCGGCGCGCAATCGCCGATCGCATCGTGCACGGCAAGGCCGGCGACAAAAGACAATTCCGGCGCCACCTCCGGGCGTGCAGGATCGACCAGAAGCAGGGTGGCGTAGAGATTTCCCGGTTCGGAAATCCATTCCCTGCCGCGCCGGCCGCGGCCAGCGGTCTGCTGCCGCGCCGTCACCCAGAGCGGCCTGACGCCGCCGCGCCGCGCCACGGCCAGCGCCTCGGCATTTGTCGATGTCAGCGTCTCATGCGCCGAAAGGCCGAAACCCGCCGCGGCGGCCGCCGGATCAAGCCGCATCAGAACAGCGAATGGGCCGCAGCGCTCGCCACGCCCACGAGCGGGCCCGGATAGAGGAAGAACAGGATGTTGAACAGGCCGCACACCGCGAGCACCAGCTTCAGTTCATTCGGCATGGCGTAGAAACCTTCGGCCGGCTCGTCGAAATACATGATCTTGATGATCGCCAAGTAATAATAGGCGCCGACCACGCTCGCCAGCACACCGATCACCGAGAGAATGTAGAGCCCGGCCTTGATGGCGGCGAGGAAGACATAGAATTTGGCAAAGAAGCCGGCGAGCGGCGGCACGCCAGCCATCGAGAACAGCAGCATCGCCAGCAAGAACGCCATGGTCGGGTTGGTGCGCGCGAGCCCGGCAAGCTGGTCGATCGATTCCACCATGCCGGTGCTGCGCCGCATCGACAGGATCACCGCGAAAACGCCGAGCGTCATGCTGACGTAGATCGCCATATAGACCAGGACGCCCTGCACGCCCTCGGCGGTTCCGGCGGCGAGGCCAATGAGCGCGAAGCCCATGTGGCCGATCGAGGAATAAGCCATCAGCCGTTTGATGTTGCGCTGGCCGATGGCGGCAAAGGAACCGAGCGCCATGGACGCAATCGCGACGAACACCACGATCTGCTGCCATTGCGACGTGATGCTCGGGAAAGCCATGACCGCGGCGCGCACGAACATGGCGATGCCCGCGACCTTGGGCGCCGCAGCAAAAAACGCCGTCACCGGCGTCGGCGCGCCCTCGTAGACGTCGGGCGTCCACATGTGGAACGGCACCGCCGAAACCTTGAAGCAGAAGCCGGCGAACAGGAAGACGATGCCGAAGATCAGCCCGATGCCGCCGTCGCCGGCGGCCTTGGCGATCCCGGCAAAGCTCACGGTGCCGGTGAAGCCGTAGACCAGCGAAGCGCCGTAGAGCAGCATGCCCGAGGACAGCGCACCCAGCACGAAATATTTGAGCCCCGCCTCCGTCGAGCGCAGCGAGTCGCGATGACTTGCGGCGACGACATAGAGCGGCAGGCTCATCAATTCGAGACCGAGATAGAGCGCGATCAGATCGGCCGCCGAGATCAGCATCATCATGCCGATGGTCGAGAGCACGATCAGGACCGAATACTCAAACCGCTGCTGCCGCTCCCGCTTGGCGTAGTCGAGCGACAGCGCGATCGCCACCGCCGAACCGATCAGCGCCAGGATTTTCAGGAACCGGGCGAAATCGTCGACCACGAAGCTGCCGCCGAAGCTCGTCAGCTTCCCGCTGGGCAGCATCAGCAAGACCACGCCGGCAAGCACCAGAAGCGCGATCGACAGCCCGTCAACGAGGCGCACCACACGTTCGTCCCGATAGGCGCCGAGCATCAATAGCGCCATGGCGCCGAGCCCGAGCGCGATCTCGGGCGCGAGCGGTAGCAGAGCAGAGAAGTTGGGAGCGGCGTTCATCGCACCACCCTCGCCTCAGCCGCCTTCACCGGCGCGAGCGCGTGCTGATAGTTGTCGATCATCTGCGTCACCGACGCCGCCGACAGATCGAGCACGGGCTTGGGATAGACGCCGAAGAAGATGGTGAGCGCCACCAACGGCGCCAGGATCGTCATCTCGCGCCAGCCGATGTCGCGGATATTGAACAGGCTCGGCTTCTCGAGCTTGCCGAAGATCACCTTGCGGTAGAGCCATAGCGCATAGGCGGCGGACAGAATGGTGCCAATCGTCGCCAGCGTCGCCACCCAATTGTTGACGCGGAACGTGCCGATGAGCGTCAGGAACTCACCGACGAAGCCAGAGGTGCCCGGCAGCCCGACATTTGCCAGCGTGAACACCATGAAGGCGAAAGCGTAGATCGGCATGCGGTTGACGAGCCCGCCATAGGCCGCGATCTCGCGGGTATGCATGCGGTCGTAGATCACGCCGACGCAGAGGAACAGCGCGGCGGAGACGATGCCGTGCGAGATCATCTGGAAAATGCCGCCGGCGATGCCCTGCGCCGTCACCGCGAACAGGCCCATGGTGACGAAGCCCATATGGGCCACCGACGAGTAGGCGATCAGCTTCTTCACGTCCTCCTGCATCAGCGCGACCAGCGACGTGTAGATGATGGCGACGACGGAGAGCACGTAGATCAGCGGCGCAAGCTGTTGCGAGGCTTCCGGGAACATCGGCAGCGAAAAGCGCAGGAAGCCGTAGCCGCCCATCTTCAAAAGAATCGCGGCGAGGATCACCGAGCCGGCCGTGGGCGCCTCGACATGGGCGTCCGGCAGCCAGGTATGAACCGGCCACATCGGCATCTTGACGGCGAACGAGGCGAGGAAGGCGAACCATGCCCAGGTCTGCAGCGAGCGCGGGAAAGCGTGGTGCAAGAGCGTCGGAATGTCGGTCGTGCCGGCATCCCAGTACATCGCCATGATGGCGAGCAGCATCAGCACCGAGCCGAGCAGCGTGTAGAGGAAGAACTTGAAGCTCGCATAGACCCGGCGCGGCCCGCCCCACACTCCGATGATGAGGAACATCGGGATCAGGCCGCCCTCGAAGAACAGGTAGAAAAGAACCAGATCGAGCGCGCAGAAGGTGCCGACCATCAGCGTTTCGAGCACCAGGAATGCGATCATGTATTCGCGCACGCGGCTCTGGATCGAGGTCCAGCTCGCGACAATGCAGATCGGCATCAGCGCGGTGGTGAGGACGACGAATGGCAACGAAATGCCGTCAACGCCCATCGAATAGGTGATGGCGCCGCCCAACCACGGCCGGCGCTCCAGGAACTGAAAATCGGCCGAGGCCGGGTCGAAGCGCCACAACAGCAGCAGCGAGATCGCGAACGTGATCAGCGTGGTCCACAGCGCCACCCAGCGCGCATTGCCGGCACCCGCCTCGTCATCGCTCAAGGTGGCGATAAAGACCGCGCCGACAATCGGCAGGAACGTGATGACGGAGAGAATCGGCCAGCTCACCCGTGCGCTCCTGTAAACATGAACCAGGTGATGAGTGCGGCGACGCCGATCAACATGGCGAAGGCGTAGTGGTAGAGATAGCCGGTCTGCAGGCGCACGACATTGCGGGTTACGTCGAGCACGCGTGCGGAGACGCCGTCAGGACCGAAGCCGTCGATCAGGAAGCCATCGCCGCCCTTCCAGAACAGGCGGCCGATCCACATGGCGGGACGAACGAACAGGAAGTCGTAGATCTCGTCGAAGTACCACTTGTTGAGCAGGAAGCGGTAGAGCACCGGCTGCTCGTGCGCCAGCGTCTCGGGGATGTCGGGCCGGCGGATGTAGAACTGCCACGCGACCAGGAAGCCGCCGATCATCATGACGGTCGGCGCGAAAGAAACCAGCGCCGAGACGTGGTGCATGTCCTCGAGCACGGTGTTGCCCGATGCGAACTTGAGCGAGTCGCGGAAGAACTCGCCGGCGCCGTGAGTGAAGATGCCGAGGAACGGCCAGCCAGCGGCGATCGAGCCGACGGCGAGCAGCGCCAGCGGGATGAGCATCACCAGCGGGCTCTCGTGCGCCGCCTCGTAGTGATGGTGGTCGTGCGGCGCGCCGTGGAAGGTCTTGAAGATGAGACGCCAGGAATAGAAGGAGGTCAGCGCCGCAGCCGCGACCGTCATCACGAAGGCGTAGAGCGCCATCGGATTTTTCCCGACCGACGCCGCCTCGATGATGGCGTCCTTGGAGAAATATCCGGCGGTCAGCGGAAAGCCGGTCAAGGCGAGCGTGCCGATCACCATCACGCCGTAGGTGAACGGAATTTTCCGCCACAGTCCGCCCATGTGGCGGATGTCCTGCTCGTGGTGCATCGCCAGGATGACGGAGCCGGAGCCCAGGAAGAGAAGCGCTTTGAAGAACGCATGTGTGAACAGGTGGAACATGCCGACCGAGTAGGCGCCCACCCCCATGGCGACGAACATGTAGCCGAGCTGTGAGCAGGTCGAATAAGCGATGATGCGCTTGATGTCGTTCTGCACCAGACCGACCGTCGCCGCGAACATCGCCGTGGTGGCGCCGATGAAGGTGACGAAGGCGGCCGCTGTCGGCGCAAGCTCAAACAACGGCGACAGCCGAGCTACCATGAACACGCCGGCGGTCACCATCGTGGCAGCGTGGATCAAGGCCGAAACCGGCGTCGGCCCCTCCATGGCGTCGGGCAGCCAGGTGTGCAGCAGGAACTGCGCCGACTTGCCCATGGCGCCCATGAACAAGAGCAGGCAGACGACCGTGAGCGCGTCGAGGTCCCAACTCAAAAAGTGGAAGCTCTTGCCGACAAGACCTGGCGCCTGCGCGAACACCGTGTCGAAATCGACGGCGCCGGTGAGAAAGAACACGGCGAATATGCCGAGCGAGAAGCCGAAGTCGCCGACGCGGTTGACCAGGAAGGCCTTGATCGCCGCCGCGTTCGCTTCCGGCTTGTGATACCAGAAGCCGATCAGCAGGTAGCTCGCGAGCCCGACGCCTTCCCAGCCGAAGAAGAGTTGCACCAGATTGTCGGCCGTCACCAGCATCAGCATGGCGAAAGTGAAGAACGACAAATAGGAGAAGAAGCGCGGCCGGTACGGATCCTCCGCCATGTAGCCGATCGAGTAGAGGTGGACGAGCGACGACACCGTCGTCACCACCACCAGCATCACCGCGGTCAGCGAATCGACGCGCAGCGCCCATTCGGCATGAAGATCGCCCGAGATGATGAACGGGAAGATCGGCACGCGGGCGTCG
>Ga0335085_10010569_pt1 | contig 13782 bp, 11 predicted proteins | sample Lox_Sample_45_FD_206712 | JGI IMG/M metagenome (GOLD analysis project Ga0335085, IMG submission 206712) | Soil microbial communities from Loxahatchee National Wildlife Refuge, Florida, United States - Lox_Sample_4.5 | ecosystem: Environmental > Terrestrial > Soil > Wetlands | place: USA...
AGCTCGCCGATCAGCGCGTCCCAGTCGGCGAGGACGCCGTGGAGGCCGCGCCAGAAGCTCTGCTCCCGCCGCGCCTCGAACGCCTCGACCGAGACGCCCTGCTGCTCGACCCACGTGTAGTAGCCGAGGTTGAAGATGCGCCGCCGCTCCGGCTCGGTGAGCTCGAGCAGGTGGTCGATGCCCGCGCCGAGCATGTGCTCGCCGAAGGCCTCGCCGGCGCCGACCGCGTCGAATCCCTCCGGGAAGTACCTGGACAGCGCGAGCTCCCGTTCGCTCCGGTACATGCCGGCGCCGTCGGTCGCCACGGTCGCGATCACGTCCTCCGGGCCGAGGTCGAGGTACTTCGCCACCTTGACTGCGGCGAGGACGTTGCAGATGCTCGAGAGGCCGAACGAGCGGAGGCCGTCGACGATCTCCGCCGGCACCCCCCGGCGAGAGGCGAGGTAGGCGCGCCCCTCCTCGTGCGAGAAGACGAGCCCGAGCTGATCCGTCGCGCGGTCGGAGATCGCGAGCGCGATGTCCGTGTTCATCACGTTGTGGATCAGCGGGATGTGCTTGTCGCCGATCCCCTGGATGTTGTGCTCGCCGAAGCCGTTCTCGAGCATCGTCGGGCACTCGAGCGCCTCCGCCGCGACGATGAGCGACCCGTAGGCCTCCTTCAGGTAGTCGCCGGCGCCGAGCGTGCCCGCCGAGCCCGACGCGGAGACGTACGCCCGCAGGCGCAGCTCCGGCCGTGCCGCTTGCAGAGACTCGAAGACCGTCCCGAGCGCGCGGCCGGTCGCGGTGTAGTGGACGATGTGGTTCCCGAACTCGGCGAACTGGTTGAGGATGAAGTTGCCCGGATCGAGCTCGAGCTCGTGGCAGCGGTCGTAGATCTCCTTGACGTTGCTCTCGACGCCCGGCGTGCGGATGATGTCGTCCGGGTCCTCGACCCACGCCTCGAGCCAGTCGAACCGCTCGCGCGACATCCCTTCCGGAAGAACCGCGACACCGCGGCAGCCCATCAGGCGGGAGATCGCGACGCCGCCGCGGCAGTAGTTGCCGGTGGACGGCCAGACGGCGCGGTGAACGGTGGGATCGAACCGGCCGGTCGCGACGCGCGGCGCCAGGCAGCCGTACGCGGCGAGCACCTTGTGGGCGCCGATCATCGGGAAGCGGTCGCCGAGCGCGACGACGATCGTCGCATCGACGCCCGTGAGCGACTTCGGCAGCACGAGGTGCTCCGGCACCGGCACGCGGCTGCGCCGGTCGGCGCCGTTGAACCAGTGGACGCGGAACAGGTTGAGCGGGTCCGCGTCGTCCGGCCCGACGGTGTCGAGCCCCGCCGGCGCCTCACCCGGCGCGGCCAGCTGCGCGAACGTGGGGAGGACGATGCCCCTCTCCCGGAACCGTGCGGCCGTGCGCTCGAGCGTCGCCACGTCGACGATGTCGTGCTCGAGGCCGAACGGCTCGCTCGTCTTCTCTGCCAGTGCGCTCATCGGAGTCCCACCGTCCTTCCGGCTGGATCGAGGTCGATACGAAGGGCTGCCGGCGTCGCATTCAGGCCCGGCATGGTCTGCACGTCGCCGCAGACGGCGACGATCCAGCCGGCGCCGGTGTACGGCCGCAGCTCGCGGACGGGCAGCGTGAAGCCGGCCGGCGCGCCGGTCAGCGCCGGATCGTGCGAGAGCGAGAGGTGTGTCTTCGCCATGCACACCGGCAGGCCGCCGAGGCCGTCGCGCTCGAACTGCGCCGCCTGGGCGCGCGCCGTGGGCGAGAGCTCGACGCCGGCTGCGCCGTACGCGCGGGTCGCGACCGCCGCGATCTTCTGCTCGATCGTGTCCTCGAGCGAGTAGAGGAAGCTCGGGCTGTGCGGGCCCGCAGCTGCCGCCGCCATCGCGAGCTCGGCGAGCTCGACGGCACCCTCGCCGCCGCGCTCGAAGCCCTCGTTGACGGCGACGCCCTCGACCGGAAGCTCGGCCGCGAGCGACCGGGCCGCGTCGACGTCGGCGTGCGAGTCGCCGGGGAAGCGGTTGACCGCGATCACGCAGGGGAGCCCGAAGGCCTGGACGATCCGGAGGTTGGCCGCGAGGTTCGCGATCCCGTTCTCGAGCGAGCCGCCGCCGTGGTGCTTCAAGGCCTGGAGCGTTGCCACGAGGACGACGGCGCTCGGCGCGATCCCGCCGGCGCGGCAGACGATGTCGACGAACTTCTCGAAGCCCATGTCGGCTCCGAAGCCGGACTCCGTGACGATGTAGTCGGCGAGCTTGAGCCCGAGCAGGTCGGCGACGAGCGAGTTGTTGCCGTGCGCGATGTTGGCGAACGGGCCGCAGTGGACGAGGGCCGGCTCGGCCTCCATCGTCTGGACCAGGTTCGGTTTCAGCGCCTCCCTGAGCAGCACCGCCATCGAGCCGGCGGCGCCGATCTGCTCGGCGGTAACCGGGGCGCCGTCGAACGTCGCGCCGACGGTAATTGCGCCGAGTCGCGCACGAAGATCCGAGAGGGTCCTCGAGACGGCGACGATCGCCATCACCTCGGAGGCCGCAGTGATGTCGAACCCGGTCTCGCGCGGGGAGCCGTTCACGCGCCCGCCGAGGCCGACCACGACCTGCCGGAGCGCCCGGTCGTCCATGTCGACGCAGCGGCGCCACGTGATCGAGTGCGGGTCGAGCCCGAGCTCGTTGCCGTGCAGGAGGTGGGCTTCGATCATGGCGGCGAGGAGGTTGTTGGCGGCGCCGATCGCGTGGATGTCGCCGGTGAAATGGAGGTTGATCCGCTCCATCGGCACGACCTGGGCGCGGCCGCCGCCGGTGCCGCCGCCCTTGATGCCGAAGACCGGCCCGAGCGAGGGCTCGCGCAGGCAGAGGAGCGAGTGCTCGCCGATGCGCCCGAGCGCCTCGACGAGGGAGATCGCGGTGGTGGTCTTGCCTTCGCCGGCCTTGGTCGGCGTCATCGCCGTGACCGAGATCAGCTTCCCGTCGGGCGCGCCGGCGAGCCGGTCGATCGCCGACAGGCTGATCTTCGCGGCGTCGCGGCCGTAGAGCTCGAGCTCGTCCTGCTCGAGGTCGAGCCCGTCCGCGATTGCAGCAATAGATGTGTCCGTCGTGGTGATCATGGCGCCAGCTTCCGTCCGGCACAGGGGCCGGGCATCAGGGGCGCCACTGGTCGGACCGCGGGAAACCCGAAGCCGCGGGCGGCGTCTAGCTCAGAGCCGGTCTGTCTTGACGCGCGGCATGCCGGAAGGCGTCGCCTCGGCGGCGGCCCGGTCGGCCGTCTCGAGTGCGTCCTCGCCCGACGACCGCTCCTCGGCGGCCACCCGAGCTTCTTTGCCCTTCGGGCGCGTCAGCCACGCGCGTAGGCGTCGTAGCATTGCGAACCTCCTGGCCCGGATCTTTCCAGATCCGGCTGCAGAGAAACCGAACCTCGCGTCATGGCGACCCCTGACGCGGCCGGCGGCTCACGCCGGTATCCCTGGACCAGTGGCCGACGACCAGAACGACCTGGAGCTCGAGACCCTGCAGCTGTTCCTCCGGGGCGCCTCGCACTACGCGCTGCTGACGGCGGCCGAGGAGGTCGAGCTCGCCAAGCGGGTCGAGCGCGGCGACCCGCAGGCGAGAGAGCGCATGATCAACGCGAACCTGCGGCTCGTCGTGGCGATCGCGAAGCGGCACCAGCACCGCGGCCTGCCGCTCCTCGACCTCGTGCAGGAAGGAACGTTCGGCCTGATCCGCGCCGTCGAGAAGTACGACTGGCGGCGGGGCTACCGGTTCTCGACCTACGCGACGTGGTGGATCCGCCAGGCGTGCCAGCGCGCGATCATCAACCAGGGCGAGCTGATCCGGCTTCCCGTCCACGTGTCCGAGCGGCGGAGCCGGGCCGTGCGGACCCGAGATCGCCTGAGGTCTGCACTGGGACGCGAGCCGACGGCGCGCGAGGTTGCCGCCGCCTCGGGCCTCGATCCACGCACGGTGGAGGCGCTCGCGGCGGTGCCGGTCGTGGCAGCGTCGCTGAACACGCCCGTCGACGAGAGCGGCGAGGTGGAGCTGGTCGACCTCATCGTGGATCCGTCGGCGGCCGACCCGGCCGTCGAGGCGGAGATGATCCTCGTGCGGCAGCAGGTTCGCGACGCCCTCGGGCAGCTTCCCTCGACGCAGCGGCTGGTGCTCGCGCAGCTCTACGGCATCGACGGCGACCCGGTGCCGCTCTCCGAGATCGCCCGTCGCCTCTCGGTCACGCGCGAGCGGGTCCGGCGGCTCGAGCGCCTCGGGCTCGCGAACCTGAACCGGGCACTCGACGGCTTGCCCGCGCGGGCCGAGCCGGTGCTCGCCGCCTAATAGACGGTCAGGCTGTCGGAGTAGCTCGTCGTCGCCAGGGCGTGACGGGAGCGGTCGTCGACCTCGTAGCTCAGGTCGGACTCGACGCTGACCACGCCGGGGACCCGGCGCACATATGCCTCGGCGAGCTGAGCGGTCGTCCGGTTCTCGACGCGGCCGCCGAGGGAGACCTTCCCGTTCTGCACCATGACCGACACGTCGTCGGGATCGACCCAGAGCGTGCGGAGGAGCACGTCCTCCTCGATCTCCTTCAGGATCTCGTCGTCGCTTCGCGTGAACGCGCGTACGAGATCGGCGCGGGCGACGATTCCCACGAGGCGGCCGTCCTCGACGACCGGCAGACGGTTCACGGAGCGCTCGATCATCAGCCGCGCGGCCTCGTCGACCGTGGCGACCGGCGCGATCGTGAGCGCGGGCGCGGTCATCGCGTCGGCGGCGGTCTCGGCCGTCACGCGCTCCTCGTCTCCGTACGCGGCGTCGAGGACCCGGTCGAGGAGCCCAGGGTGCTTTTCGGGCGGGCGAGCCTCTTTCCAGAGGATGTCGGCCTCGCTGACGACGCCGACCACGTGTCCGTCCGGGTCGCAGACCGGGATACCGGCGATGCGGTGCCGTACGAGCAGCTGCGCGACGTCCTTCAGGGACGTCCCCGGCGACACGGTCACGACGTCCCTGCTCATGATGTCCTGAACCTTCATGGGGAGAGCTTTGCTCCACGCCCGCGCTCGCGCATCGGGCTCGACCGTATGGACACTGCGGGCTACTACTCATGCGTCATGCGGAAGTGGCGGGATGACACGGGCTTCGTGCGGGGTCACGCTGGCTCTCGACGGAGGTGAGGTCGATGCGGAACGGCCAGCGGAGGCATCGCGAGCACGGCCGGCGGTGGGAGGAGCGGCACCGCCGGTATCAGCAGGGCTCTCGGAACAGGGGCCGCCGGTCTCGCGCTCGCCAGGGAGCTTCGGCCGGCCGGCGGCAGAGCGGCTGACCCGCTCAGTCGCGGCCGCCGCGGCGCCTCGCCTCGTCGCGCGCGCGCAGCTCCCGCATCGTGCGCAGGAGCTGCCTGAGCAGGAGGTCGATCGCCTCGAACGGCTCGTGGCCGCGTGCCCGTCCATGCGCGACCGTCCCGCTGATCGAGATCGTCGCCTCGGCGACGACAGGTCGCTCGAGCGACGGATTCGGCTCACGCCGGAGCGAGCCGCGAGCCGAGACGACGGTTCGAGGTGCCGCCTCGACGACGCGCGTGAGAGCGTCGCGGAGCTGCTGTCGAGCCCGGCCTCCGGTGCCGCGGGACACGATCTCGATCGGCGGCATCCGATCGGGCGCGGGCGGGGCCTCGGCCGGCGCGAGCGGGGCCGGAGCCGGGGCCGGAGTCGCCTGATACAGGTGCCGTCGCCACTCCGCCCTGACCGCCTCGTCGGTGACGGAGCGAAGGCGCCGTTCGAACCGCGCCGCGACGGCGTCGAGCCTGCGCTCGAGCCGCCGCCGTACGCGACCGTCCGCCGGCGACCGGCGATGCTCCTCGTGTAGATGCCTGTACCTGTCGACCAGCTGTTCGAGGTCGTCGCGAAGTCTGTCCGCGGGCTCGAGCGGCGCCACACGCGTGATCATCTGGGGCCTCCTCGTTCTGGTGCGCATAGTCTGTTCCCCCGCGTTGCGGCTCCGCATCGTGCTGCTCGCGGTGGCTCTCCGGTAGTTGGCCGCAAGGCGCTAGCCGACGTTGAAGGCGGAGGCCATGCTCGGCGCGCTCGCGGCCTGGCCGAGGTAGGGCAGCCCCAGGAGCTGCTCCGTCGTCCGCAGCAGCGAGTAATGGTCGAAGGCCGTCGCGGACTGCGTGCCGGGAGTGGTCGACGGACTCACCACGATCAGCGGGACGTGGTTGGAGCTCGAGCCGTCGTCCTCGTCCCACGTGATGAAGACGACGGTCGTGCCGGCGAGGTACGCCGGCGAGGAGACGATCCTCGGGAGCCACGACGCAAGCCACGCATCGCCGGCGGCGACAGGGCAATCGTGGGTGTCGTCGCAGAGGTCCGGCGTCACGAACGCGAAGGCCGGCAGGGTGCCGGCCGTGAGGTCGCCGAGGAAGGCGCCCGACGACGTCGTTCCGAGCGGCACGTCCCAGCTCGCGCAGTCGGTGCGGATGCCCGTGTAATACGCGGCGGGATCGTGCTTTACGGCATAGCTCCCGCTCGAGGCGAGCGGGCAGTTCCCGGGCGCGCTCTCGGCGTAGTCGCGCCACGTGCCTCCGGCCGCCCTGACCTGGCTGTAGATGCTCGGGACGTCGAGCGGGTGCGAGGACGGCGGGTCGTCGTCCGTGATCCCCTGCGTGCCGCCCGAGGTGGCGGCGATGTAGTTCGGCAGGCTCGGGTGGGCGACGCCGTGGTAGCTCGTCGCGAGGCCGCAGCCGGAGGCGAGCTGGTTCGTGTACGGCGCCGCCGGCGAGCCGACGACCGCGTCGTACGGCTTGTTCTCCATCCAGATCCAGATCACATGGTCGACCCTCGGGGGCGGCGCCGCGGCGCTGCCGCACGGGCCGGCGGTGGCTGCGGCCCCGGGCTCGACGACGAGGATGGGGCGCCCGGCGCTCGCCTCGCGCGACCTGAACCAGAGGCCGGCGCGGGACGTGCTCCTGAGGGCGAGGCTGACGGTGCCGGACCCGGCGACGAGCGGCGTGACGTCGATCGCGACGTAGCCACGGCGGCGCCAGCCCGGCGAGGAGCCGACACGCGCACCGACGGCCGGCGCATTCGCATCGTCGATCGCGTGCTCGCCCCACGTGGTGTTCGAGACGCGATCGACGGTGAGACCGCCCGGCGACGCCGACGTCGCGAACAGGCGAAGGGTGACGCGCGAGACGACGGCGTCGGGTGGAAGCGTGACGGAGAAGCGGAGGTACGCAGTCGAGCCGGCGCCCGTCTCGAAGCTCGTGGCGGTGCCGAAGTTCCGCTGGGGCGCATCGGGCCGCACGTACGCGTCGGCCACGGGTGTCAGCAGCGGCCTATCGCTCCGTGCGGCTGCGAGAGCGGTGACGCCGACGGCAAGGGACGCCGCGAGCGGCAAGCCGAGCAGCAGGCCGCGCGCCTGCGTTCGAAAGCGCATCGCAACTCTTGTAGCACCAGCCATCGCGCCGGACGACCGTAGTTCCAGGCAGATCTCCTGCTACTCGATGACCCAGGTGTCGCCGGAGCCGATGAGCTGCTGCAGGTCGGCCGGGCCGCGCGCGGTCGCGCTGTCGACCTGGGCCTGGACGAGCGAGTCGTAAGAGTCGCGCGGAACGTCCCGGAAGACGCCGACCGGCACGACCCCGTGCGTCGCCTCGGTGACACGCGAGAGCGCGAAGGCGGTTGCGAAGTCGGTCTCGTCGTGGACGATCCCGGTGCTGCCGGCTGCCTCGCCGTGCTGGAGGTAGAGGCGGTTCTCCTTGTGGTCGCGGACGACGTCGAAGGCGCCGTCGTTGTAGATGTTGCAGTTCTGCAGGATCTCCACGAACGCCGCCCCCTTGTGCCTGGCCGCGCGGCGGAGGACGTCCGTCAGCCCCTGCTTGTCCGTGTCGATCGCGCGCGCGACGAAGGTCGCGTCGGCGCCGAGCGCGACGCTGAGCGGGTTGAAGGGATGGTCGACGCTGCCGAACGGCGTCGAGCCGGTGACCTTCCCCTGCTCGCTCGTGGGTGAGTACTGGCCCTTCGTGAGGCCGTAGATCCGGTTGTTGAACATCAGGATCTTCAGGTTCACGTTGCGCCGAAGCGCGTGGATCAGGTGATTGCCGCCGATCGACAGCGCATCGCCGTCGCCGGACACGACCCAGACGGAGAGGTCGGGACGCGTGACCGCGAGGCCGGTCGCGACCGCGGGCGCGCGGCCGTGGATCGAGTGCATCCCGTAGGTCTGCATGTAGTACGGGAAGCGCGCCGCGCAGCCGATCCCGGAGATGAAGACGATCCGCTCGCGCGGAAGCTCGAGCTCCGGCATGAAGCTCTGGACGGCGGCCAGGATCGCGTAATCGCCGCAGCCCGGACACCACCGCACCTCCTGGTCGGACTTGAAGTCCTTGGCGGTGAGCGTCGTCACAGCATTGCCCCGATCGCATCGTCGATCTCGCCGGCCGTGAACGGCTTGCCGCGCATGCGGTTGTGGCCGCGGGCGTCGACGAGGAACTCCGCCCGGACGAGCTTGCGCAGGTGGCCATGGTTCATCTCGGGGATCAGGACGCGGTCGTAGCTGCGCAACACGTCGCCGAGGTTGCCGGGGAACGGGTTCAGCCAGCGCAGGTGCCCATGGGCGATCCTGAGCCCGCGGGCGCGGGCGCGCTTCACGCCGGCGGCGACGGGGCCGTACGTGCCGCCCCAGGAGAGGACGAGGAGGTCGGCGCCCTCCTGGTGGTCGACCTCGACGTCGGGCACCTCGATGCCGGCGACCTTCTGCGCGCGCAGCTGCATCATCAGGTCGTGGTTGTCCGGGTCATACGAGACGTTCCCCGTCTCGTTCGCCTTCTCGAGGCCGCCGATCCGGTGCTCGAGGCCCGGCGTCCCGGGAATCGCCCACGGGCGGGCGAGCGTCTTCGGGTCGCGCTTGTAGGGCAGGAACGGCGTGCCGTTCGCCTGCGCGAACTCGACCCCGATCGGCGCCAGCTCGGCGAGGTCGGGGATGCGCCACGGCTCGGCGCCGTTCGCCAGGTAGGCGTCGCTCAGCAGGTACACCGGCGTCCGGTAGGAGAGCGCCACGCGCACCGCCTCGATCGCCGCATAGAAGCAGTCGCCGGGGCTCGAGGCCGCGAGCACTGGCACGGGCGAGTCCGAGTTGCGCCCGAAGAGCACCATCAGCAGGTCGCCCTGCTCCGGCTTCGTCGGCATACCCGTCGACGGGCCGGCCCGCTGGACGTCGACGATCACGAGCGGCAGCTCGAGCGTCACCGCAAGCCCGACCGTCTCCGCCTTGAGCACGATCCCGGGCCCGGCGGAGGCGGTGACGCCGATCGAGCCGCCGAAGGCCGCGCCGAGGGCGGCGCCGGCGGCGGCGATCTCGTCTTCTGCCTGGAACGTCCGCACGCCGAGCCCCTTGTGCTTCGCGAGCTCCTCGAGGATCGAGGACGCGGGCGTGATCGGGTAGGCGCCGAGGAAGAGGCCGAGGCCGCTCAGCTTCGACGCGGTGAGGAGGCCGTAGGAGAGCGCCGTGTTGCCGGTGATCTGGCGGTAGGTGCCGGGCGGCAGCTTCGCCGGCTTGACCTCGTACTGCACCGAGAACGACTCCGACGTCTCGCCGAAGTGGTAGCCGGTCGTGAAGGCCTTGACGTTCGCCGCCGCGATCTCGGCCCGCTTCGCGAACTTCGTCCTCAGGAACTCGAGCGTCGACTCCGTCTCCCGCCCGTAGAGCCAGCTCATCAGCCCGAGCGCGAACATGTTCTTCGCCCGCTCGGCCTCGCGAGGCGTGATGCCCTCGATGTCCGCGAGCGCCGCCACCGTCATCGACGTCAGCGGCACCAGGTGGGCGTTGTAGCCGTCGAGCGTGTGGTCCTCGAGCGGGCTCGTCTCGTAGCCCGCCTTCTGGAGGTTCCGGGCGGTGAAGGCGTCGGTGTCGACGATGACCGTCGCGCCGTTCGGCAGGTCGCGCAGGTTCGTGCGGAGGGCCGCCGGGTTCATCGCCACGAGGACGTCGGGGCGGTCGCCGGGCGTGAGGATGTCGTGGTCGGCGAAGTGCAGCTGGAAGCCCGACACCCCCGGCAGCGAGCCCGCCGGAGCGCGGATCTCGGCGGGGAAGTCGGGGTAGGTCGAGAGGTCGTTCCCGGAGAGCGCCGTCTCGGACGTGAACCGCCCGCCCGTCAGCTGCATCCCGTCGCCGGAGTCGCCCGCGAAGCGGATGACGACCGACTCCAGCTGCTCGACCCGCTTCGCCATCTCCTCCTACTCTATATCGGGTTCCTTCTATCTTTGGATTGATCTGTCTCTATACGTTAGGACGGCCGTCAGACGTGGCCGAAGCGGACGTCCGGCAGGAGCCTCCCGAGCCAGCGCGGCCTCGCCCACGCCCAGTGGCCGAACACCCGCAGCAGGGTGGGGACGAGGACGAGGCGGACCAGCATGGCATCGAGCAGGACCGCGATGCCGAGGATCACGCCCATCTCCTTCGGGGGCAGCGGCCCCGAGAGGGCGAAGGTGAGGAAGACCGCGACCATCACGGCCGCGGCCGCGAAGATCACCCGCCCGGAGTGGGCGAGGCCGCCGACCATCGCCTCGTGCGGGTCGCGTGAGCGGTCGTAGTGCTCCTTCGCGGCCGAGAGCAGGAACACCGTGTAGTCCATCGAGATTGCGAAGATCATCGCGAAGAAGAACACCGGCCCCCAGGCGTCGAGGTAGCCCTGCGACTGGAAGCCGAGGAGGCCGGCGCCGTGGCCGTCCTGGAAGATCAGCCGAGCGATGCCGAAGGCAGCGCCTGTCGCGAGCAGGTTCGTGAGCACGCCGACGGCCGCGAGCAGCGGTGCCTGCACCGCGATCAGGAGGAGCACGAAGCCGAGGCCGAGCACGACGCCGATCACGAGCGGCGTCCTCGCGGCCAGCGCGTGCTCGAGGTCGTGGTTCTCGGCTGCCGCGCCGCCGAGGAGCGCGCCGGGAGGGAGCGCACGACGGAGCCGGTCGATCGTCGCCCCGGTCGTCCGGCTCGAGGGGTCGGTCGTCGGCGTCGCCTGGATCAGCGCGAGCCCGTTCCGTCCCGGCTGCGCCGGCGACACGCGGGCGATCCCGGGATCCCGCCGCGCGACCGCGGTCACCGCCGCCGCCTCGCGCCGGGGGGCGACGATCTGGAGCGTGCCCGGCGCGCCGGCGCCGAACGCCCGCTGCACCTGCGCGTACCCGACGCGCGAGCTGTCGCCCGGTGGCACGACCTTGATCGACGGCATGCCGGTCTTCAGGCCGAGCACCGGTAGCGCGAGGAGCACGAGGAGCAGCGTCGCCGCCGGCCCGTAGAGGTGCGGGTGGCGCCAGAGCCGCTCACCCCACCGGGCGAAGCGCGCGGAGCGGTGCTCGCCGGAGTGCACCCAGCGCAGCGGGAGCGCGTCGACGGATGGCCCGAGCCTCGCGAGCACCGCCGGGAGCAGGGTCAGCGTCGCTGCCAGCACGAAGACGACGCTGAGCATGATCCCGAGCGCCATCGAGCGGAACGCGGGGCTGGGCACGAGCATCACCGCGGAGAGCGAGATCAGCACCGTGATGCCCGAGAAGAGCACCGCCTTGCCGGCGGTGTCCATCGTCACGGCGACCGCGTCCCGGACGTCGAGCCTCGAGCCGAAGAGGGCGGCGCGGAAGCGGTGGACGACGAACAGCGCGTAGTCGATGCCGAGCGCGAGCGCGAACATGAGCGCGAAGTTCATCGCCCAGATCGAGATCTCGAAGCCGTGCGTCAGCAGCGACAGCAGCCCGGCCGAGGCGACGAGCCCGAGAATCGTGAGCAGGAGCGGCAGCCCCGCCGCCGCCAGCGACCCGAACGCGACGACGAGGATCGCGAGGGTCACCGGCCAGGAGAAGAGCTCGGACTTCATCATCGCGCTGCGGTTGGCGGCGTTGAAGTCGCTCCACATCCCGGAGGCGCCCGTGAGCGAGACCGTGACGCCGCCGGTGCCGGCACGCGTGAGCTTCGACTCGAGGTGGTCTGCCGCGGCGACCATCGCGGTGGCGTCGCCTCGCGCGCCCGCCGTGACGAGCGCGGTGTGCCCGTCGGCGGAGACGGTCGAGCCCGCGCGCGGCAGCTCCACCGCGGTCACCTCCCTGCTCGCGCGGAGGAGGGTTGCGACCCGGGCGACCGTCCGCCGGAAGGCGGGTGCCGCGGCCGTCGCGTCGTTCGAGTGCACGACGGCGAGGAGCGCGTTGCTCGAGAAGCCGCGGAAGCTCTTCTGGATCAGCTGCCGCGCCTGCACGGACTCGGAGCCGTTCGCCTGCCACCCCGCGCCCGACAGCGCCGTCTCGACCCGCGGGGCGAAGACGCCGAGGCCGAGAGCGACGATCCCCCAGGAGAGTGCGACGGCGCGCGCGTGACCGGCGGTGAAGCGGCCGAGCCGCCCGACCGGGCCGACCGGGGTGCTGCTCACTGCTGCGCCCCGGCGACGAGCTCGTTCAGCGAGCGCAGCTGCTCCTGCAGCGCGCCGCAGATCTGCTCGCAGAGCGCGAAGACGCTCTCGTCCGCGATCCGGTAGTAGACGTGGTTGCCGCCCTTGCGGCGGCCGACGACGCCCGCGTCCGCGAGCACCGCCAGGTGCTTCGAGACGTTCTGCTGCGACGCGGCGAGCGCCTGCGAGAGCTCGCCCACGGTGGCCTCGCCCTCACGGAGCCGGTCGAGCAGGCGGATGCGCATCGGCTCGCCGAGAACGCGGAAGCGCCGTGCGATCAGATCGACGATCTCGTCGGGAAGGGGATGGATCAGCGACATCGTCCGCTCCTCTACTAAACAATCAATGAGTTGTATAGATGTATAGCATGACGCGTGCCATCAGCGGCGATGGGAGTGCTGCTCGAGCGGGAACGCGAGCTCGAGGCGCTCGGCGGTGTCCTCGCCGGCCTTCCGTCCGGCGGCGGCTGCCTCGTCCTGGTCGGCGGCGAGGCGGGGATCGGCAAGACGTCGCTTCTGCGCGAGCTCGAGCGGCGCGCGGGCGGGACGCTCTTCCTGGTCGGGGCATGCGAGCCGCTGTCGGTGCCGGTCCCGCTGCAGCCGCTGCGGGACATCGCGGAGGCGGCCGGCGCCGCCGACCCGGCGTCGGGCGACCGGGTGCTCGTCGCGCGGGAGCTCCTCGCCGCCCTCGCCGCGCGGGCGCCGGTGGTCGCCGTGGTCGAGGACGTGCACTGGGCCGACCCGACGAGGCTCGACGTCGTGCGCCTGCTCGCGCGCCGCGTGGAGGGGACGGGGGTCGCGCTCGTGGCGACCTACCGTGCCGACGAGGCCGCTGCAAACCCGCCGCTTGCCCAGCTGCTCGGCGACCGCGCAGGCGGCGGTGGGGAAGCTCGCCGCAGCCGGCGGCGCCGACGCCGCCTCCGTCGCCCGGCTCACCGGAGGCAACCCGTTCCTCGTCGCGGAGGTGATCGCAGCCGGTGACCTGCTGCCGCAGACCGTGCGGCAGGCGACGCTCGCGCGCGTGAGCCGCCTGAGCGGGAGGCCCGCGCGGTGGTCGAGGCGGCCGCGGTGGCCGGGACGCGGGTGACGCCTTCGCTCCTCGACGCCGTGGCTCCCGGGAGCGGACCCGCCGTCGAGGAGGCGCTGGCGCGCGGGGTGCTCGTGGCGGACGGGACCGCACTCGGCTTCCGCCACGAGCTGACCCGGGAGGCGATCGAGCTCTCGATCCCGCCGCCGCGCCGTGCCGGGCTCCACCGGCGCGTCCTGCGGGCGCTGGAGGCCGGGGCCGGCGAGGCCGGCGACGCGCGGCTCGCGCATCACGCCGAGCTCGCGGGCCTCGTCGGCGAGGGCTGCCGCTACGCCATCCGCGCGGCGGCGGAAG
>Ga0335085_10010570_pt1 | contig 13781 bp, 15 predicted proteins | sample Lox_Sample_45_FD_206712 | JGI IMG/M metagenome (GOLD analysis project Ga0335085, IMG submission 206712) | Soil microbial communities from Loxahatchee National Wildlife Refuge, Florida, United States - Lox_Sample_4.5 | ecosystem: Environmental > Terrestrial > Soil > Wetlands | place: USA...
CCAGGGTGAGGATGCGGCCGTACCCGGCGGCGCGCATCGGGGCGGCGGCGGCGCGGCAGGCCAGCCAGGTGCCGGCGACGTTGACTTCCAGGCAGGCCCGCAGGTCCGCGACGGCGAGCTGGTCCAGGGTGCCGCGGGCCTGGATGCCGGCGCTGGTCACCAGCACGTCGATCCGGTCGTGACGGGCTAGGACCGCCTCGGTCAGGGCGCTGACGGCGCGTTCGTCGGTGACGTCGCAGGCCCGGCCGTGCACGGCCGTCCCGGTCCGGGCGGACAGCCGGGCGGCCGCGGCCGCGCAGCGGTCCGGAGACCGGCTGGCCAGCACGACGGTGGTGCCGGCCTGGGCCAGGGCGGCGGCGATGGCCAGGCCGAGCCCGGCCGACCCGCCGGTGACCACGGCGACCTGCCCGGCCCGGGACCGCCCCGGTGACGCCGCCGGGCCGGCCGGCCGGTCCTGGCCGGGCTCGCTGGGCATACCGGCATGATCGCAGAACGCCGGCCGCCTCGGCCCGGCAGATGCCGGTTACCCTCCCGGCCGCCGGGCCCAGGGGTGCAGTCCAGGCTGCCAGGAAGCAGGAGGCCTGACTCGCGGAAACGTCCGTGTCTCCATCCCGACATTACGCGGAGTGACAGGGCGGCCGAGGAGAACGCGCACACTGCCGCCGTATCTCCAGCCCATTTTTGGGTGTTTTCGCCGTAACCGCCGAGGGGTTTTCGCTGCGGCGAGGACACGTTATCTGAAGTCTGTCTACGCCGCAGAACTGGTCGGCACCGGGGACGTGCCTCGTCGGCAGATACTCGGAGCGTGACCACGGAAAGTGACATGGGGACTGGCGGGGAGCGGCTGGCTCCGATGTCACCTCCACCGGGTACCTGTGGCTGCAATCACAGAACCTCCAGGTCGCCGTCGGCAAGCCGTCCCGGAGCGCAGGGCCGCCCGCGGCCCGAGCACCGGAAGCGGCGCGGCAGCAGTGCCGTTCCAGTACGAGCAGACCGCTACCGAGAGCAACGGAGCTGGCGTCTGTAGATGAGGTTGCCGGTTGGCGCGGGACGCTCCCGCGACGACATGTCTACGCCGCAGAAACGGCCTCCTACCAGGCATTATCTGTTGACGACTTCAGATAACCGATGCCGTTATGAGTGGCTGTTCATCCTTTGGCATTTGGCTTGCGAGGGGCGCAGATCTGGGGTTTCTGGTGTCAGGACGGCGTGCGGGGCTTGGCGTGCGGTTCCGTGCTTTTCCGGCCGGGCCTGAACCGTGGTCACGGTCGGGTCCGGCCGGGTGGCAGCGGGTGTCATCGGGTGGAGGGGAACCGGCGGCCTTGCCGGGTGCGGTCCAGGAGCACGGCGGCGGTGGCCGCGGCCAGGGCGGCGGCGAGGGCGATGAGGGTGATCTGCCAGCCGGGCATGCCGCCGGCCGTGATGACCCGGACCGGGGACGGCTGTGCGGCCGGGGCGGGCCCGTAGCCGGCGCCCGCGCCGGGGACCGGGATGACCGCAGCGGAGGCGGCCGGGACGGCGGCGGCCCAGGCCAGCACGCCGCCGGCGGCGATGGCCAGGATGGCGGTGATCCGGCGCACCTGCGCGCCGGTGCTCAGACGGGGCACGCGGCCGGTAATCGGTGTGAACATGGTCGGCTCCTGCCGTTCGATCGGGGCCGGGCGTTCCGGCCGTGACAGCAGGTTCCCGCGGCCGGGCGGGCGCGCGGCAGCGGCCGGATTACCCCTTTGCGGGCTGCCGCGGCGACCGGGGTAGGACTACCCACGCGTGCGCGGCGAGGGTTACACCAGGCCTTCGGCCAGGGCCAGGCGGGTCAGGTCGGCGCGGCGGCGGCAGCCGGTCTTGTCCCGGATCCGGTCCAGGTGCGAGCGGACGGTCCGGATGGAGATGAACAGCTGGGCGGCGATCTGGGCGTCGGTGCGGCCCTGGGCGACCAGGGTGACCAGCTCCCGTTCCCGGCCGCTGAGCCGGGCCGGTCCCGGTGCCGGCTGGGAGGATGGCGGGGCCGGGGCAGTCAGCAGCAGCGCGTACTCACTGGCGGTGGCCATGTTCATGGCGGCGCCGCGCTGCTCGGCCGCGCCGGCCCGGTCCGGGCCGAGCATCTCCCGGATCTGGCGACGGGCTTTTCTCAGGCGGCGCACGTACGGGTCTGTGTCCGCGTCCTTCATTCCGCCTTGCCGCCCGAGCGTTTCGTCAGCGGCCCATGCCGTGAGGGCGCCGGCGGGGTTCCCGGTGGCAGCGCACAGGAACCCGCAGCCGCCCAGGACGACCAGCATCGTGAACCCCAGACCGGTCTGCAGGGCGATCTGGGCGGCCTCGCGCAGGTGCGCGGCGGCGTCGCTGGTGCGTCCGGCCCGCAGGTCCAGGTCCGCCATGATCGGCAGTATCCCGCTCAGGACATTCAGGTCGCCGGCGTCGCGGGCCTGGGCCAGCGTGGCGGCGCAGGCCCGCCCGGCGGCAGGCAGGTCCTCGGTCTCGGCCAGCACCCCGGCTAGCAGGTAGCTGCATGTCCGGGCGGCTGTGCCGGGGATATCCGGGATCTGCCTGCCCTGCCGGGCCAGCCGGGCGCCCTCGTCCGGGTCGCCTGCGTAGCTGGCCGCTATGGCCAGGCCGATGGTGGCGTGGACCTCGCCGAATGGGTAGCCGAGCTCGCGGGCCATGACCTGGGCGCGGCGGGCGGCTGCGGCGGTCTCCGGGACCCGGCCGAGGTTGGCCAAGATCCCCGACTGCAAGGCCAGGCAGTCCACCAGTGCCCGGGACGGCTCGCGGTCCCCGATCACGTCGATGACCGCGGCGCACCACTGCAGCGCCTGGAGCAGGCCGGTCGCGTCGAACGCGGACTGGGCGAGCCAGCGCTGCGCGGCGCACCACCCGTCACTGCCCGGCTCGGCCCGCCCGGCCAGCTCGCGCAGCAGCGGCTCCTGGCCGGCCAGCCGGCCGCGCAGCTGCCACCACAGGCCTAGCGCGGTCACCAGCCGCGCCGCCACCTCCAGGTCATGCTCCACCGCCCAGGCCAGCACGTAGCCCATGGTGGCGGCCTCGGCATCCAGCCACCGGGCCGCGGCCAGCTCCCCGGTCACAGTCAGCACCCCCGCCCCGGCTTCCTCCGCCACCCGCACCGCGTAGCGGGCCAGCGCCGCCTGCGCCTGGTCCTGTTCCCCGGCCCCGGCCAGCAGCCCGGCCCCGTAGGCACGCAGCGTCTCCAGCATCGCGTACCGGGACCTGCCGTCCGGGCCTGGCCGCGGCGGGACCAGCAGCGAGCACTCCACCAGCCGCAGCACCACCGGGGTCGCCTCCCGGCCGGTGACCGCCTCGGCCGCTTCCAGGGTGAACGGCGCCGGGAACACCGACAGCAGGCGGAACACCCGCCGCTCGTCCTCTTCCAGCAGCTGGTAGCTCCACTCCGCGGTGGCGGCCAGCGACCGGTGCCGCCCGGCCGCCAGCCGGTCCCCGCCCGCCAGCAGTCCCAGCCGGTCATCCAGCAGCCTCAGCAGCTGGGACACCCCCAGCGCCTCGGCTCGCGCCGCGGCCAGCTCGATCGCCAGCGGCATCCCGTCCAGCCGGCCCACCAGCCGCGCCACATCGGCGCGGTTCTGGCCGGCCAGCGCGAACCCCGCATCCGCCGCCCGGGCCCGGTCGGAAAACAGCACCACCGCCCCCGCACCCGCGACGTCATCGCCAGCATCACCCGCGCCCGGCACCGGCAACGGCGCCAGCCGGTACACCGCCTCTCCTGCGATCCGCAGCGGCTCCCGGCTGGTCGCCAGGATCCGGATGTCATCACAGGCCTGCAGCAGCCCGCCGCACAGCTCAGCCGCCTTGCCGATCACGTGCTCGCAATTGTCTAGAACCAGCAGCAGCTGCTGGCGGGCCAGCACCCGCGCCACCGCCTCGGCCGCAGGCACCCCCGGCGGCTCGCGCACCCCCAGCGCCACCGCCACCGCAGGAGGAACCCGCACCGGGTCCCGCACCGCGGCCAGCTCGGCCAGCCACGCCCCGTCCGCGAACCGGGCCGCCGCCCGGCGGGCAACTTCACCGGCCAGCCGGGTCTTGCCCACCCCGCCCGGACCGGTCACCGTCACCAGCCGGTACTCCTCCAGCAGGCCCGCGACCTCGCGCACCGCACCAGCCCGGCCGACGAAACTCGTCAGCACGACCGGGAAACCATGCACACCGGCGGCGGCCATACCCGCCGCAGCCCCCTCCACCCCCGTACCATAACCGCGGACCGCGAACCCAGTACATACCGGCCGAGGCAAAGGCACTCACCAGATCCGGACGATGCACTCCCCTGGTTGTATGAAGGTGATGGTGAGGCACCAAGATCCAGGCGCATCCGCATTCCGTCCGGCCGGAACACAGATCCGGGCAATCGGCGCTTACACCGGCCCGCCGCCGCGCTGCTGCGCCACCACTCGTAATCGGCGATCCGGTACTGGCCGGAGCATCTCCTCGTTACGCTCCGTGGTCAGCGCCCGGTTGCTTCCTCGGGGCCAGTATCCGCGTAGCCGGAAACGCGGCAGCTGCCGCTGCTGGCGGCGGCGAGGCGGACAGGGGGCGGAGAAGGAACGCGGCCGCCGCGATGAACCTGCCGACAGTTACCACGAGAGGTTCAGCAGGTCAGGTGCAAGATGGCGTTGGTGTCCGCCCGGCCCTTGGCCAGCGTACCGATCGCCTCCGCCGTGGGCAGGACGACGAGTTCGACCTTGCGGCGACGGGCCTCGTCCCGGACCTGCTGCATCACCGGCAGCGCGCCGTCGGCGCCGCTGCCGACCACCAGCCGGCGGCATCGCCACGGGATGTCCTCCGCGATCGACAATGGGGTGTGCCCATACTTGCCGCGGAACTTCCGCGACGCGGCCTTCTTGCGCTTGCGGATCTTCCCGCGGTCGATGATCAGGTCGTGATCGTAGGTCACGCCGTCGACCCGGATGGAACCGAAGGAGTAGCCGGTGAATCGCATGCTGACGCTCCTTGCCTGCACCGGGATCGTATGGCCGGTACCGGTGGCCGGTCCAGCTCCGTCAGCGATCAGCTGCCCGGTCACGATCGCGAGCCCGCGCGCTGCCCCGTCCCGGCCGGGGACCGGGCAACCGGTAATGCAGCTCGCGGCGGCCACCATGGTGCGGCTTGCCCGGCGGGCAGGGCCATGACGGCCGGCGCGGATGTCGGCAGCTCAGCAGGCTCACCCTCTGGAGGTCCTGTGCTCCCAGGCCTGCGGGTTGAGCAGGGCCGGCGGGCGCCGGTCCTGCAGCGCGGTGAGCAGGTTGCCGGCCGCCAGGTCGGCCATCGCCAGGCGGGTCGTCACCGTCGCTGACCCCAGATGCGGGATGAGAACGGCGTTGCCGCACGCCAGCAGTGCGGGATGCACCTGCGGCTCGCGCTCGAAAACATCCAGCCCGGCGGCGAAGATCCGCCTGCTCCATCCCGCTGCCTAATTCAACGGCATTGGGCCGGTGACCTGTGGTTCATGCGGGCGTCAGGCGGCGTGCATGTACTCGTTGATCAGGCCGCTGAGGACGGGTTTTCGGCGGATCCGCTCAATATCGGGGTTGGTCATGACGGCGGGGGGAGCGGCCGTCCGGCATCGGGGACGCGCTGGGCGATGCCCTGGTGGGGGCCGGGCGGTGTTGTAGTGAGCCTGGTATTCGGTCAAGATGGCGCGCAGATGCTGCTCGCCGAGGATCAGGACACGGTCGAGGAGCTCGCGGCGCAGGGTGCCGACGAGGCGCTCGCAGGTCGCGTTCATGCGCGGAGCCTGGACGGCGGTGCGCAAGATCCTGGTGCCGTTTGCCTGGAAGACGGCGTCGAAGGACCGGGTGAAGTTCGATCCGCGGTCGCGGATCACGAACTTGACGTCCTGAACCGTTCGCCGAGGCTGATCGCGAGGTTGCGGGCCTGCTGCACGGTCCATTCCCCGGTGGGGTCCGCGGTGACGCCGCCCAGGTGCATCCGGCGGGTGCCGTGTTCGATGAACACCAGGACATACAGTCTCTTCAGTGGCACGGTGTCGGCGTGCAGGAAGTCGACCGCGAGGATCCCGGCGGCCTGGGCGTGCAGGAACTGCCGCCAGGTCGGGCCCGTGCGGCGCGGCGCGAGATCGATACCCGCGGCTCGCAGGATTTCATGTACGGTGGGGCTCTGGCTCATATTTCTGGTTGATCGCGGTAGGCGTACGGGCTGGTAACGGGGCCGGTGGCCCCCCGGGTACCCAAGACGGTACCCGGGGGGCCACCGACCCCCAGGCGGGCAGCAGAGCAGCGACCAGTGATGCTTGTGAGGCGCGTGTGCCGGCTCCCGGAGACCGGGCAACGTTATCGTCCCGAGATATGCGACAGAGCCTACGGTGGACGGCGCGATCGTTGCGCCGAGCTTGGTCAGCTCGCCGTGGATCCGGCGGTATCCCCACAGCGGATTCTCTTTGGCCATGCGGACGGCGAGGCGGGCGATGCTGCGGATTGCTGGCGGCCGGCCGGGCTTGCGCCCTCCGCTGGTGTCGTATTTTCTCGCGGCCAGCTTGCGGTGCCAGGCCAGCAGCGTCGCTGGCGTCAAGGAGAAGATCTGAGCCCAGCGCACGCGGGGTATCAGCTGTGCCAGTGCGGCGAACCATATCCGGTCGGCCGGCTCGTACCGGATCCGTCCGGCGTGCCGACGCAGGACGGCGTTCTCGTGGCGGAGCGCCAGCAGTTCAGCGTCCTTGTCCAGATCCCTGCGGGAGAGCAGGACCGCGAGGCTGAGCACCCGGCGAGCCAGCAGGTAGACGATCGTGAGCGGCACCCGGTCAGCCAACCATCACCACCTCCCGGCCGCAGAGGAAAGCGCAGATCAGCTACGGAATCGAGTATTCGGGCGGCACAGGTTTCTGCCATCGAAGTTGAGCCATCGAGGGTCTTCCCCGGTGAAGGGTCACGCGGATGACGCAGGGCGGGCGGTGCAGCTGACAATCGACGCGACGAACCTGCGCTACGCCGATTCGGTGTCGGTGATGACGCTGGTGATGGCGGCCATGAAGGTCAGGACCCGGAACGGACGCGTGACGCTGCTGAACCCGCAGCCCGTGGTAGCCAGGCTCCTGGCTACCGCAGGCTGGTGAGATGATCTCTATCCGACGCCTGCACGTACATCTATGAGCGACTCAGGATACTCATTCATGTTCGCCGGACTGCCTCGCATCGGGTCGGTCTGGGAGTACGCGGGGGCCGCGAGCAGGTTCATTCCGGCCAGCTGGTTTGCTCGGCCTCGGTCACTGGGTCGCGCATCATCAGCCGGGCCCCCACCGTGCTCGCGATCTCCGGCGTGGCGCCGGCTCCTGCCAGAGCGAGCGGAGCGCGCTGGGCGAGCGCGGTGAGCTGCGCGGCGAGGGGCCCGAGGGTCTCCGGCAAGGTCGCGGCCACGACGACGAGGGCCGGGCGCCTCGCGCCGACCGTCCGGGTCAGCTCCGCGAGCGGGGTGTCCATGCCGAGATAGTCGATCCTCCATCCGCTGCGGTGCAGGACGATGCCGAAGACCATCAGCGCCAGGTCGTGAAGCTCCCCTGGGGGGCAGGCGAGGACGGCGCGGGGACCATGCCCGTTCCCCCAGTCCCGGGCCAGCCCGGCGAGCCGCCCGCGGATGACGTTGGTGGCGAAGTGTTCCTGGGCGACGCTGGCCGTTCCCCGCTCCCACCGCTCCCCGAGCTCGGTGAGATACGGCAGCACCACGTCCCGGAGGACCGCCGTCAGGGAAAGGCCGGACAGGAGCCGGTCAAGGACTGCCTGTGCGGCCGGCTCATCGAAGGCATCCAAGGCTTGCCGGAGGGCGCCGGACAGCTCACTTTCCGTCGTTGGGATGCGGTCAGTCCCGGCGGCCCTGCTGTCCTGTGCGAGCACCGCTCGCGCCGCCTCGGCGGCCGACAGGCCGTCGGCGAGGTGAGCCTGCATCCGGCGGACCCGCAGCGCGTCCGCCTCGGAGTACAGCCGGAAGCCGCCCGCTGAGCGTACCGGCTGGAGGAGGCCGTAGCGGCCCTCCCATGCCCGCAGGACGTGGTCGCTCACGCCGAGGCGCCGACTCAGCTCGCCGATACGCAGCAGCGGCGAGCTCTCGGGGGTGTCCATGCCAACACTCTACAATGCTTAGACAAACATTTGACAAGATTGATCAGCCGGAGCTACCGTCATATTTTAGACAAACCCTAGACGGACTTTAGACGAAGGCTGACAATATGGACTCCCGCGCCAATGGCCCGGCAACCGCCGCCGGCTCCGCCTCCCAGGAGCATGGCACAACTGCGGGCGCACGGCGGCCGTCGGTCGCCGTCATCGGGGCGGGAGTCTCCGGCCTTACCGCTGCCTACCTCCTCGCCCGTACCCATGACGTCACCGTCTTTGAGGCCGAGGACCGGCTCGGCGGTCACGCGCATACCCATGATGTCCGAGGCTCGGACGGCAGGCAGCACGCCGTCGACAGCGGGTTCATCGTCCACAACGACGTGACCTACCCCTGGTTGCGCAAGCTCTTCGGCGAGCTCGCCGTCCAGGTGCGTCCCGCCGAGATGAGCATGAGCGTGCGGTGCGAGGAGTGCGGGCTGGAGTATGCCGGCGGCCGCGGCCTGCGCGGCATTATCGCCCAGCCGCACCGCCTCCTCGATCCGCGGTTCATCCGCATGCTGTTGCAGGTCAGGCGATTCCACCGACGAGCCGCCACCTTCCTGCGGGCGGCCGCTGACGGCGACGTGACGACCTACGGTGAGTTCCTCCAGCGGGAGGGATTCAGTGACTACTTCGTCGCCCATTACGCCGTGCCGGTCGTATCGTGCGTGTGGTCCGCGGGGCGCGAGACGTCATTGCGCTACCCGGCGCGGTACCTGTTCAGGTTCCTCGACCACCACGGGATGCTGCGCGTGAGCGGCTCCCCGCAGTGGTACACCGTCGCCGGCGGGTCCGGCGCCTACGTCGGCCGGCTCGCCGCGCTGCTGCCGGACGTCCGTGCGGCCCGCGGTGTCACGGACGTCACCCGCGGCGCGGCGGGCGTGGCGATCCGTGACGTCACGGGTCACGTCACCCACGTGGACCGCGTCGTCATCGCGACCCATGCCGATCAGGCTCTGGGCCTGCTCACCGACCCGAGCGATGAGGAGGTCAGCACCCTCAAGGAGTTCGGCTACTCGCACAACGTCACCGTGCTGCACACCGACAGCTCGGTCCTGCCAGACGCCGCGCGGGCGCGGGCGTGCTGGAACTACCGGATGACATCCTGCGGCCGGCCCGACCAGCCCGCCGTGGTGACGTACTGGATGAACCGGCTCCAGGGACACCGTGCCGCGCAGGAGTTCCTGGTCACGCTCAACGACCGCGAACGCCTCAACCCGGAGTCCATCGTGGCGACGATGGACTACGAGCACCCGATCTACACCCCCGAAGCGGTCCGCGCGCAGTCACGGCTGAGCAGCCTGGCCACCGGCCGCACCGTTTACGCCGGCGCCTACCACGGGTGGGGATTCCACGAGGACGGGTGCCGCTCCGGCGTGGAGGCAGCACGGCACTTCGGAGTGACCTGGTGAGGGCGGCCTCGCTCACGCCAGCGCCCGCACCCGCCCGCCCCCTGCTGCCCCCGCTGCCAGCCCTAGTCATCGGCCAGGTCACGCACCGGCGCCCCGGACCGCTCCGGCACGCCTTCCGGCACCGGGTCTACCAGTGGCTGGTCGACCTGGACTGCCTCCCCCGCCAGCCTTGGCACCTGCGGGCGTTCGCGCACTTCAGCAGCGCTGACCACCTCGGCGACCCTGGCCTGCCGATCAAACGCAACATCGAGAACTACCTGGCGCTGGGCGGCATCCAGCTCGGTGACCGCGGCCGAATCCTCATGCTGGCCAACGCCCGGGTCCTGGGCCACGTGTTCGACCCACTCTCGGTCTTCTGGTGCTACGGCAGGGACGGGGACCTCGTGTGCGTCGTCGCAGAGGTCCACAACACCTACGGCGAGCGGCACGCTTACCTCCTGCGGCCAGACGAGGCCGGGACCGCTGTGACAGACAAGGGCTTCTACGTCTCCCCGTTCTTCGACGTCACCGGCAGCTACGAACTGCGGTTCACCCTGACGCCGGACCTTGTCGCCACGAACGTGACGCTGCGACGCCACAATGCCGTGGCGTTCAGCGCGACCTTCCGGGGTCGCCCCGAACCGGCGACGCGCCCGGCCCTACGCCGCCGGCTCATCCGGCAGCCCCTCATGCCCCAGCAGATCTCGGCCCTGATCCGGGTACACGGCATCTGGCTCCGGCTCCATCGCCTGCCCATCCGCTCCCGGCCACACCACACCCCACAGGAAGGGGTCTGATCATGACCGTCTCCGCCTCCACCGGCTGGCCCGCCGCCGCCACCAGACCACGGGCGCCGCTCAGGGGCACCATCGCGCGGATCATCTTCGAACATGCCGTGCAGCAGGTCCCTGTCCGCGTGACCTACCCCGACGGGCGCGTACTCGGCGGCGGTTCCGGGACCTCGCCCGAGTTCAAGCTCCTCCGTCCCCATGCATTCTTCGCCCGGCTCGGCCGGGATGCCAAGGTCGGCTTCGGTGAGGCCTACATGGCTGGCGACTGGCGGGCTGGGCCCGGCACGGACCTGGCCGACCTGCTCACGCGCTTTGCCGCACGTCTAGCGACCCTGGTTCCCGCGCCGCTGCAGAAACTGAGGGCCCTTGCAGACAAGCGCGTCCCCGCCGACCACGAGAACACCCCTGACGGCGCGCGCCGCAACATCGCCGCCCACTACGACCTGAGCAACGATCTGTTCGCCTGCTTCCTGGACCCGACGATGACCTACTCCGCGGCGTGGTTCGACGAGAGCGAGCCCGTGCAGACCGCAACCCGGCTCGAGGAGGCACAGGTACGCAAGATCGACGGGATTCTCGACCTCGCCGGCGTACGCAGCGGCACCCGGCTGCTGGAGATCGGCACCGGATGGGGCACCCTCGCCATCCGCGCAGCGCAACGAGGAGCCCAGGTCACCACGGCCACCCTCTCCCGAGAGCAGCTGGAACTCACCTGCGAGCGGGCCGCCGCAGCTGGCGTATCCGACCGCTTGGACGTGCGGCTACAGGACTACCGCGAGATCGAAGGCACGTACGACGCCATCGTCAGCGTCGAGATGATCGAGGCGGTCGGCGAAGCCTACTGGGCTGCTTACTTCACCACGCTCGACCGCCTTCTGGCACCCGGAGGGAAGGTGAGCATCCAGACAATCACCATGGCTCACGACCGGGTCCTCGCCACCCGGCGAAGCTTCAGCTGGATTCAGAAGTACATCTTCCCGGGCGGCATCATCCCGTCCTTGCAGGCGATCGATGACACCCTGGCAGCGCACACCACCCTGCAGGTCACGCAGCGGCGTGAGCTCCGGCCGCACTACGCCCGGACCCTGCACCTGTGGCGGGAGCGCTTCAACGACCAGTGGCCGCACATCCAGGCCCAGGGGTACGCCGAGGCCTTCCGGCGGATGTGGGAGTTCTACCTCGCATACTCCGAGGCCGGCTTCCGCAGCGGTTACCTCGGCGTGAGCCAGCTCCAGGTAGCCCGGGAGCCGGCATGGAGCTGAACGACAAGGTCGCCTGGGTCGTCGGCGCATCAAGCGGAATCGGAGCAGCGGTCGCCCGGGAACTAGCCTGCCGTGGAGTCACCGTCGCGATCTCGGCCCGCCGTGACGAGCAGCTCCAGGAGGTGTCGGGAGGACACATGCTCGTCGTGCCACTCGACGTCACCGACGCTGCGTCGGTGGCGGCCGCCGCCGCACGAGTACACGAAGAGCTCGGCCCCATCGACCTTGCCGTACTATCGGCCGGCTACTGGAAGCAGATGGACCCGCAGGACTGGGACACCGAGGTCTTCGACCAGCACATCCGGGTCAACCTCACCGGGCTGAGCAACTCCATCGCAGCCGTGCTGCCCGGCATGCTGAGGCGACACCACGGCGTCATCGCCGGCATCGCGTCCGTGGCCGGCTACCGCGGGCTGGCCGGCTCCGAAGCTTACGGCGCCACCAAGGCGGCACAGATCAACCTTCTCGAGTCCCTGCGCGTCCACGTCACCCGCACCGGTGTGCAGGTGACGACGGTATGCCCAGGCTTCGTCCGCACCGACCTCACAGCCGCCAACCCCTTCCCCATGCCTTTCATCATCGATGCCGACCAGGCCGCACGATCCATCTGCGACGGACTGGAGCGTGACCGCGCCGAGATCATTTTCCCCACCCGGATGGCGCTGCTGACGAAGATCGCGCGCCTGGTCCCCGCCCGTACCTGGACCGCCCTGTGGGCCCGCACCTCACTCACCTGACCACGCCAACCCGACCAGGACCACAAGGAACCCGAAGGAACATGAGACTGCAGAAGACTGTCATCATCGACAAGCCGCGGGATGCGGTGTTCGATTACCTCTCCGACTTCACTACCACAACCGAGTGGGACCCGGGCACCGTGGTCACCACGAACCACCACGGCGACGGAGGAGTCGGCACCACCTACCTCAACACCTCCACCTTCCTCGGCCGGAAGACCCAGCTGACCTACATCGTGCGCGAATTCATCCCCCGTGAGCGCATCCGGCTCCGCGCAGAAAACAAGACGGTCATCGCCGTCGACACCATGACCTTCCGCAGCATCGATGCCGGCACCGAGGTGACCTACACAGCTGAGTTCACGTTCAAAGGGCCGTCCCGTCTCCTCGCCCCGCTGCTCAGGCCCGCCTTCGAACGGCTCGGCCAACAAGCGCAGACCGGCATGCGCAAAGCGCTGAACCAGCTCTGACCAACCCGGTCCGGCAGCACACGAGCCCACGCCGGGCCAGTGGGCTTTGCGGATGCGCACCTGCTCACCGGGCACGACAGTATGTCCGTTATAGATCGCTTGCATGACCATTCCCGCCAACCCCAACGCGCGGGACATCTTTCCAGTCGGCTTGCGGTCATGACGCACCACCCCTACCTGTGCGTGCCGAAAACCCATGCCACCAGGCGATACTCGTGAATCACGTCTCCGGCGCGGTCGCGCCGCTGGACCTGGAAGTGGTCCGGGTTGGTGACGCCGTCGGGCAGCGGGGGCAGTGGCGCGGCTCGCCGTCAGCGGCCGGCGCGGTCATCAGCTGCGTGACGACCTGCTCGACTATCACCAGCCGTTCCAGCTCGTGCTCGGCATCAGCGAGCTGCTTGCGCAGCAGCTCTACCTCGCCGGCCAGCTCGATCACCCGGCCGGTGATCCGTTCCGCCATCGACGCGGTCCATCGCCAGCAGCGCGGACCCGTCGGCGCTCTTGATCACCTGGCGGACGGCGGGCACCGCCACCCCGGCCCGCTCCGCCATGACGGCGGCGAGCGCCTGGTGCTCGACCGCCTGGATGAGCGAGGCGGCGGGCCGGGTGTCGCCGACCTCGCGCAGCCGGATGAACCGGTAGGCGCGGTACAGCAGGTCGGCGTCCCGCTGATCTGAGCCGAGGACCTTGATGAACAACGGCTTTCCATCCCCGGCCGCCGCGATGAACGGCCGCGAGCCCTTCGCCTCGACTCCGGCCGCCTCGACGTTGGTCACGGGCAGGCCTGCCGAGTCCAGCGCCGCGGCGATCTCCGGCGGGCCGAGGCGCCGGTCGGGCACTCCGAACACGACGAGTACACCGGCCCCGGCCGTTACCCCGGCGGCCACTGGCCGGCTCCGGCCGCCAGATCGCGGGGCCGCTGTCCGCCGGCGAGATGAATGAACCCGATCACCACCGCGCTCGCCAGTACCGCGGCACCCGCCAGGCTGGCCAGCAGCCGGAAC
>Ga0335085_10010571_pt1 | contig 13781 bp, 13 predicted proteins | sample Lox_Sample_45_FD_206712 | JGI IMG/M metagenome (GOLD analysis project Ga0335085, IMG submission 206712) | Soil microbial communities from Loxahatchee National Wildlife Refuge, Florida, United States - Lox_Sample_4.5 | ecosystem: Environmental > Terrestrial > Soil > Wetlands | place: USA...
GCAGAATCTGGCGCGTGTTTACTGGATCGAACGGCGGGTAGCGGAGGCGGTGGCGATGCAGCGAATGGCGGCCACGAAAACATCCGGGCCGTCGTCGGAGAAGTTCCTGCGCGGCCTGGCGGAGATTGAAGCAGCGCTGCCCAAAACGGGCTTCCACGAAGCCTGTCTGCATTCCGCGAGAATCATGGAGCAATTCGAGGGGAGTAAGCGCGGTTCGGACGTCCCCCTGCTGTACGGACTTGCGGGAGACGCCCCCAAAGTCCTGGAGTGGTTGGAACGGTCCACCGCCGTCAAGGGGTATGCCAACGTCTACATGCTCGAAACCGCGCCGGAATACGATTTCCTGCGCGCGGATCCCCGATTCCGCGATCTGCTACGGCGCATCGGGCTGCCTTGACGGCCAACCGGAGACAGCCACAGCCGTAGCCGTTTGCCTCCGTACCGAAGTTAAAAACCAGCTACTTGCAGGCGGCAAACGGCCAGGCGTGGCCTTTCCCAAGAATTACTGTTCTTTCACCACGATGACGGTAACTTCCGCCGTCACGTCCTTGTGCAATTTCACCGGCACTTTGTACTCGCCCAACTGCTTGATGGGCTCGTCCAACTGGATTTTGCGCCGGTCGACCGCGGTGAAGTCTTTGGCGGCCAAAGCATCGGCGACGTCCTTGGAGGTTACGGAACCGAATAGCTGGTCGTTTTCGCCGGCCTTCTGGGCGATGGTTACGGTCACGCCGGTAAGCTGCTTGGACAGATCCAGCGCTTCGTCCTTCTGCTTGGCTTCGCGGCGCACGTGCGCCTGGCGCTCCTGCTCGACGATCTTCTTGTTGCCTTCGGTGGCGAGCACGGCCAGGCGCTTGGGCAGCAGGAAATTGCGGGCGTATCCGGGGGCCACTTTGACTACCTGGCCGCGGTTGCCCAGTTTTTCGATATCTTCTCTGAGAATGACTTCCATGGTGTCCTCCGCCTATATGGCCGCCGCGAAGGGCAGCAGCGCGATGTTGCGCGCCTTCTTGATGGCGTCGGTGAGCCGCCGCTGATGCGGCGCGCACACGCCCGAAATGCGGCGCGGGATGATCTTGCCGCGCTCCGCGACGAAGGCGTGCAGCAGCTTGACGTCCTTGTAATTGATGTCGTCAATCTTCTCGACGCAAAAGCGGCAGACTTTCTTGCGCCGGAAGTACTGCTTCTTCTGGGTGGCGACGGCCTTATCGCCGCCGGTGGGCCGCTGTGCGGCGCTCCCTGGTCTTCCTTTGGATTCCGGCATGGCTTAACTCTCCTTCGGCTGGCCCGGCATGGCCGGCATGGCCGGCGCGGGGGCGCCTGGGGCCGCGGCCCCTTCCAACTGCTGCGCCAGCGACGGCTGGGCAGGAGCCGGCGTGGACGGACCGGCCGCGGCGCGCCGGGCGGCACGCTTGTCGCGGGCCTTCTTGCGCTTCTCGAGGCGCTTCAGGGTCTCGTCGATACGCACGGTGAGGTATTTCAAAACCAGGTCCGAGACGCGCAGGCGCCGCTCGAGTTCCTTGACCGCCTCCGGTCCGGCGGAAAACTGCAGCAGCACGTAGGCGCCTTCGCGGTACTTGTCCACGCGGTAAGCCAGCCTACGCTTGCCCCACTTTTCGACTTTGTCTACGGTTGCCCCGGCGCCGGTCAATTGTGTTCGCAACTGCTCCACGAACTGATCGGCTTCTTCTTCCGGAGCATCCGGCTTCACGATGAACAGCTCTTCGTAAATCCTCATGCATCCTCTGTGTTTGAGCCTGGGGCGCGACGATTGAATTTCGTCATGGCCTTTGAGACGCCCTCGGCAATTATCGAACGAACCGCATCGGCGGCATAGCCGGTGAATTCGTCCAATTCCTTGATTTGCGAGCGCCGGAAAGGCGCCAGCACAAATTCCGCCCCATCCTTCACCGGATGGTCCGGATGAATTCCCATACGCACGCGCGCGAAATCGCTGCTGCCGAAACTGGCAATCAGCGAGCGCATCCCATTGTGCCCCGCCGCCGATCCTTTGGGTTTAATGCGCAGCGACAGCCAGGGCAAATCCAATTCGTCGTAAACCACCACAAACTCGTCGAGCGACAGCTCGTGTTTTTCCATGAGCGGCGCCAGCGAGCCGCCGCTCAGGTTCATAAACGTTTGCGGTTTGGCCAGCATCACTGCGCGCCCGTCGATCTCGCCGCAGCCGACCAGCGCTTTGCAATCTTTGCGCGTGACGCGGATACCGTGCCGCTCGGCCAACCGGTCGATGGTAAGGAAGCCCAGGTTGTGCGGCGTAAGTGCATACTCCTCCCCGGGGTTTCCCAGACCGGCCACCAGGAACATGGCAGCTTACTTCTTCTTGCCTTTGTCCTTGTCTTTTTCGGCGGCCGCGGCTTCCTCTTCCTTCTTGCCCTTCTTGATGACTTCGGGCTCGGCGGCTGGAGTGGCACCCGCGGCCGGCGCTCCGGCGGCCGGAGTTTCGGCGGCCGCGGCGGTTTCCGCACGCAGCGCCACCACGTGGGCAATCACGGTATCCGGCGGACCTACCAGCTTCATCGAACCGCTCAGAGGCACGTCGCTGGCGCGCTTGCTCTGCCCGATCATCAACTCGCTGACATCCACCGTGAAGTCCTGCGGAATCTCGTCCGGCAGGCAATCGATTTCGATCGAGCGGGTGACCACTTCGAGCAGGCCGCCCTGCACTTTGACGCCCTTGGGCTCGCCCGCGGTGTGGACCGGGACGGTAACTTTGATGCGCTTGCTCAGGTCGATGCGCTTCAGGTCGGCGTGCAGCAGCGTGCCCCTTACCGGATCCAATTGCTGATCGAGCACCATCACCGGGGTGGTCTCGCCGCCCTGCACGGCGAGGTTGAAGATGGTGTTCAAGCCGCTCTTGCTGCGCACGATGCGGTTGATTTCCCGCGGATCGACGCTGACGCTGATGGGTTCTTTGTATGCTCCGTACAGCACCGCCGGAATTTGTCCGGCACGGCGCGTACGGCGCGCTTCGTTCTTGCCGCGCGAGGCTCGCACCTCGGCGATGACGGTTATGTCCTGTCTCACTGCATTCTCCTTGGCGGGAATCGAAGTCCGATCGCCCCTAAAGGGCTGACGTGGGTTCGAACACCCGCACAGCGACTCATTCAGGCTCTGTATCACCGCGTTTCCGCGGTGAATACGGCCTAACACTCAAATAAACAACACACTCACCGAAGTCTCGTCGTGTATCGATCGAATGGCATCTGCAAGCAACTTCGCCACCGACAACGACTTGATCCGGCTCGATTTCTGCGCCTCTTGCGAAAACGGAATCGAATTCGTAAAAACCACTTCCTTCAAACACGACGCTTCGATCCGGCTGACCGAAGAACCGGACAGCACGGCGTGCGTGGCGCAGGCCGAAACACTGGCCGCGCCTTTGGCCATCAGCGCTTCCGCCCCTTTCACCAGCGTACCGCCAGTATCGATGAGGTCGTCCACGATCAGGCAATTGCGGCCGGCCACTTCGCCGACCACGTTCATCACTTCGGCGACGTTGGCTTCCTCACGCCGCTTATCGATAATCGCCAGCGGCGAATTCAGCCGCTTGGCAAACGCCCGGGCGCGCTCCACACCGCCCGCGTCCGGAGAAACCACCGTCAGCCCCGAAACGTTGAACCCCTTGAAATGCTCGATCAAGACCGGGGTAGCAAACAAATGGTCCACCGGGATGTCAAAAAACCCCTGGATCTGCGCGGCGTGTAAATCGAGCGCCAGCACGCGATCCGCGCCCGCGGTTTCCAACAGCGCGGCAATCAGGCGGGCCGAAATCGGAACGCGCGGTTTGTCCTTGCGATCCTGCCGGGCGTATCCATAATAGGGTAACACTGCCGTGATGCGTTCCGCCGAGGCGCGCTTCAGCGCATCGATCATCAGCAGCAATTCCATCAAGTTGTGGTCCACCGGCGTGCAGGTCGGCTGGACGATGAAAACGTCCGCGCCGCGAACGTTCTCCTGGATTTGCAAGTGGATCTCGCCATCGGCAAACTGGCGGATTTCGGCATCGCCCAGTTGCATGTCCAGGTGCACGGCGATCTCCCGGGCCAGCTCGGGGTTGGCATTACCCGAGAAGATTTGCAGACGATCTCGACTCTTCATGCGTACAGGCTGCGGGGAGGCCATGCTTTCCCGTGACAGTGCTCCTTGAGCCAGCGCCACCACAACGATCGGTAGCGCGACCGGTTGACCAGCGAAAATCGAAACATCCGGGGTTGCCCTGCCGGAGGCTGATCCTCCGGCGCATCACCCCAGGCCGCGAGCGCCCGTGCAATCTGTTCGGAATTGCCGAACAGTCCGAAGAGCGCCGAGCCGCTGCCGGTCATCATCGCCGGCCGGGCACCCGCTTCGAGCAGCCGCTGCTTCCACGCGGCCAACTCCGGATGCCGCTCGAAAACAGGCTCCTCGAAATCATTGCCGGCAGGCGCGGCGCGACTTACATCCCAAACCTGCGACTGGAAACTAAATATTTTATTTTGTTGTAATTCAGTTGTCAAACGAGGGGTCAGCGCACGGTACGCCTCGGCTGTGGAAACATGCACGTCGGGGGCGATCAGCAAGCCGCGGGAGGCAGGCAGGTCGGCAAGCGGAAACACTTCCGTCCCGCGGCCGATCCCCGCGGCCCGTCCGCCGCACAGGAAAAACGGTACGTCGCTGCCCAATTCGCGACCCAGCGCACAAAGCGTGCTCCACTCAATCTCGCGGCCAGCCAGAACCGGCAAGGCCAGCAGCACCGCGGCCGCATCCGACGATCCGCCGCCCAGCCCGGCGCCCATGGGGATGCGCTTGGTAAGGCGCATTTCGACCGATCCCCCGAGGCCCATGGCCTCCATCGCCATCCGCGCCGCACGCACCACCAGGTTGTCCGGTATGGCCGTCGCCTCGTCGAGCGTGATGGTCCGTTCGGAGCCTGGCGTGAAAGCAATGTCCAGCTTGTCCGCCAGGGAGATGGTTTGGAAAATCGTGCGCAGCTCGTGGTATCCGTCCGGGCGCTTGCCGAGCACCCGAAGGTCTAGATTGAGTTTGGCCAACGCGCCGACGCGCGCCCTTCTCGCGGCGCGGAGGCTCATCGGCAATGCTTGCGATCCTGCATAGGGAAACTTCCAGTTATACAACATGGCGCAAGCGGCTGCGCCGCGCGACGAAGTCCACGGGGATCCCGCGCGAATGTGGTTTGGTCAGGCAGGTGGCCGGTTTTACGGCACGCTACGACTCATTTCTCGTACTGGATGAGCGAGAAGACGTCGTAGCCGGCCAGTTTGCGGCGGCCTTCGAGAAACGTCAGTTCGACCACGAAGCCGACACCCGCAATGCTGCCGCCCTGGGCGATGACCATGCGGGCGACCGCCGCGGAGGTCCCTCCGGTAGCCAGCAGATCGTCCACGATGAGCACGCGCGTGCCCGGTCCGACGGCATCGCGGTGCATCTCCAGGCAATCCGAACCGTACTCCAGGTCGTAGGTGACCCGCACGCATTCGGCCGGCAACTTTTTGGGCTTGCGCACCGGCACGAAACCCGCGCCCAAGGCGTAGGCCAGCGCCGGAGCAAAAATAAAGCCGCGCGCCTCCACGCCAATCACCACATCCACCTGTGCATCGTGGTAGTGCGACCGCAGGCCGTCGATCACCGAACGCAGGCCGCCCGGATCCTTCAATAGCGTAGTGATGTCGTAGAACAAAATGCCGGGCTTGGGAAAGCCGGGAACTTCGCGAATCAGCTTCTTCAGATCGTCCATAAGGGGGAACTTCCGTTATACAACAGACACTTCGAGTTTTTCGGCGGCGGCGGCGCTTCGGGCCGCAAACATAAACCACCAGGATTGTTTCCGCCATGCCTCGCGCGCCGTGCTGCTTCTTACAATCGGACTCGGCGTATGAAAGCCGACCAGTTATATGCGAGGCGCTTCACCAATTAACTGTGAGTCATTCGACGACTCTTCGTTCTGGGCCATAAGATACAACTTCACCGAATCTCTACTTAGTGATAAAACTAAGTACATATCCGACCAATCCGCTTTCGGGGGTGAAATGCTTTACGGAACTTACTTTCGGTGTTCCGCGGTTATATTGACACTTACTCCGGCCAATTCCGATACTGGTTTCGTTGAAGTTGCACTGGCTTCGGCTTCGGAGGAAACGGATGAAAACGAGCATGTGGGCCACAATAGTGGCAATTGGTTACCTAGGTCTATCGGCGGGCACCGCGCTGGCCAGCCCCATCGGCACCTTGGACATCACGAATTGCGCGGGCGGCGGCGTTACAGTTACCTTAACGACGATCGTCTTCTCACCCAACGGGTCGGCGCCAAACACCGGCTGTATCGTCACGGGTATCTCCACGAGCGTGACTTACTCGACGGGAACGCTGAGTCCCGGCGCCCTTGGGGACATTATGGACTTAACTGCGGGCGGCGGCGCGGTCAACGACTTCATGACCTTCCCGCCGTTAGTGCCGGGCCCAGTCGCTCTCGATTTCGTTCTGAACTCGCTCGGGCCCGGTGTGGCGAGCACGGCCTGCGGCTCCCTGTTGGTGGGGCAGTCCTGTTCGGTGGATCTGGGATCGCCCTTCATTTTGACCGCCACATCCAGCACCAACACCTCAGTCGTCGACGGCACCACCGTCACGCTGGCGGCAGCGGGCACGGTTAGCGATTCGGCGGGATCGAGCAACTGGTTCGGCCAGTTCAGCGTCTCGCTCAACCAGACGCCGGGCACAATCCAGAGCACCATCAACGCAGGCGGCTCCGTGAGCACAACGAATGACGGCAAGTTCACTCTGTCGACGGCCGTGCCCGAACCCGATGCCGCATGGATGATCGGCTTCGGCTTGATCGGAGTGGGCGCGCTGATCCGCCGCCGGATCCGCTCCTAAGCCGGCCCGCACAATCGATCCGGTTTCACCAACGGACCGCGTGAGTCTTGCGAGGCTCACGCGGTCTTTTTGCGCGTGAACGCACATGCCTCGTAACCGCGTGATGGGGTGGCGGCCGCCGCGATCCGCCGTCGGATGCCGATGAGCGCAGCCCGCAAGCGCATTCTGTTCCTCGCCGAAGGCGCCACCATGGCGCATTTCGTCCGGCCGCTGACGTTGGCCGACTCGCTCGACACCGAGCGCTACGAAGTCCACTTTTGCGCGCCCGCCCGCTTTTCCCGCTACCTCGCCGGCAAGACGTTCGTGGGACACGAACTCGCGACCATGCCGGGCGAGCAATTCCTGGCTAACCTCGCTAAAGGGAGGCCGATCTTCCCCGCCCCGGTGCTCCTCGACTACATCGAGCAGGACCGGAAGTTGATGCGCACGCTCCGGCCCGACCTGACGATCGGCGACATGCGCCCGTCGCTGCCCGTCAGCGCGCGCCTGGAAAAGGTCGTGTGCGCCGCGATGATCAATGCGTACTGGAGCCCCTACGCCCAGCGTCGTTCGATTCTGCCCTCCGTGCCGATCACCCGTGTCATCCCGCCGCGCGTGTTGAGTCCGTTGTACCGGTTGACGGAGCCTCTGGCCTACGTCGCACACGTCGCGCCAATGAACACCGTGCGCAAACAACTCGGTCTACCGCCGTTGCCGCCGGATGTGCGCAAGATGTACACCGAGGGGGATTATGTGCTCTACCCCGATATCCCCGAGTTCGTCCCGACGCCCGGCGCGCCGCCCACCCACCATTACGTCGGCATCTGCCCCTGGACGCCACCCGACTCGCTGCCGGACTGGTGGGACCGGATGGTCGCCGATCCGCAGCCGAAGGTGTTCGTCAGCCTCGGCAGCAGCGGCGTGCTGGAGGCGGCTCCGGCGCTGTTCGAAGCGCTCTCGAAGTTGCCCGTTTCGGTGGTGCTTTCCACGTCCGGCCGTAATCTCGAGACCGGTTCGCTGCCGGTCTACCGCGCCGAGATTCTTCCGTTCACCGAAACCGCCGCCCAGGCGAGCGTGGTCGTCTCGCACGGCGGCAGCGGCGGACTGTATCCCGCGATTGCCGCGGGTGCACCGGTGCTGGGCATTCCTTCCAACGCCGACATGCACCTCTCGACCGCCGTGATGGTCGAGCAGGGTGTCGGGCTGGGAGTTCGAGTGGAGGAGGCTTCCGCTGAGCGATTGCAGGCAGCGCTTCGCAGGTTGCTCTACGAAGCCAGATTCCGACGCGCAGCGCAGCGCTGGGCGCGTGTCTTTGCCCGATATGATAGCGGCGCAATGTTCGGGGGCTTTCTCGACCAGGTATTCGGGGCGCGGGCGGAGTAAGTCACGCTTTCCGGAAAGTTACCAGGATGTTATCGCCCAGCGGCAGAAAGTATCCGAAGAATGCCAGGAACAAAAGCTTGGGCGACCTTAGCACCACGCTGGGCCGCGGCGGTTCCACCGACGCATCCAGCAATCCGCCGCTCTTCTGAATGTACAGCCACATGAACCGCGAATTCGCCGTCGGGATCAGGCTGTCGTAATACGACCGCCGCCAGATGTGCACTGGCTCGAGACCGTATTCGGCGCCCAGCGCCAGCAGAACCTTCTCTGAAAGAATATGCCGGTGATACGGCGGATGCAGCGAGGGATCGGCCGTGCGGCGCAGATCCACGCGGTCGGCGTTCGGCGTGCCGATCACCAGAAGGCCTCCGGGACGCACCAGCAATGCCATCTCGCCGAGAAAGGCACGCGGATCGTCGTGGTGCTCGATGACATCGTACGACACGACCGCATCGTAGGTTTCCGCCAGCCTTTGTTCTTTGGCGTACTTGGGCACGAAGGGGTCATAACCGTAGGCCTCGCCGCAGCCTCGCCCGCGCAGATATTCCACGAATAAACCCGCGCCGCAGCCATAATCGAGCAGGCGGCCGGACCGCCGGAAGCCTTCCCGTTCGAGTAGCCGCAACCGGTTGCCATAACCGATCCGCTCATGCAAGCCCAGCTTCTGCGACTTCAGTGGATACTCGGCGTAGAACCACGGTAAGTCGGCATCTTCGGCGCAATGCAGCGAGTTACAACCGGTGCAGCGCCACATGGTAAATTCCAGGTGCTGGAACTTACGAACGTTGCTGGGAATTTGTCCGATATCACGTGCTTCAGTGGCCGTTCCAGGCCGGCCGCACAGTTCGCATTGGACGCACGCTGCCAACTTACTAAGATCCCACCGCGGCCGCGCGCGCCTTCTGTCCCGCGGCCACGCCCTGATAGCGCCCCGGCGCCAGGATACCGTTCGGATCGACGGCGTTCTTGATCGAATCGATCAGCGCGGCATACCCGCTCGCATGGCTCATCTGCGCCATGGACTGAATGCCCAGCCGGTAAGAATAATAGCCACGTGCAGCCAACCTCTCCAGCAAATCGTGATGGCAAGCCATGGCGCGGGCATCCTCCCCCGGCACGTCGCGATCGTAGGCGATCGAGATGACGCAGCACAGGCTACGCTCGCTGATCAAGGTCAGGGAAATGGCCGGCTCGAATCCGTGGCGCAGCAGAATCTCGCTGGCCAGCGAAGTCAATTCGCGGGCATGCGGCCCGTCGGCCGGAGCCACCGGACTGGCCCACAGGAGGCCGCATCCATCGCGGTCCGGATCCATCTGTGCGGCCGGCGGAGTTCGCTTGCGCCAGTACGTGCTGGCCAGCGGATGCTCGGTCGGAATGCCTTTCATCAGTCCGAAGATGGGCCGGAATGCCGAGAGCACCCGGTTGAGATCCCACCCGGTAAGCATCCGGAAAGGCCGGGCGAAACGCCCCGCCAGGCGCAGCAGCCGATCGTCCAGAAATTGCAGCTTACTGACTTTGCCCTTGAGTGCCCGGCGCACCAACCGGCGCGCCTCGGCCACTTGCCGCCGCGTGCCGTACAATCCTCCCGAACCGCTCCACGCTCCGATCTCCAGTTCGCGCCGCAGTTGATCCAGCAGCACACCACGCAAAGGCGTCGCCCCATCCGTCCGGTCCCAGGGATACTGCCGCACCGCCGACACCACCTTGTAATCGTTGGCGATGTGCAGCGCGCTTCGGATGGTGCCATCCAGCCGCAAGGGCCGCAGGGCTTCGATCACACCCGCGAGGTCCTCGTCGCGTTCGCAACGGAAACAGTAGGCCTGAAAATATTCCGGCGCCGGCATCAGCCACACCGTCATGCGGGTAACGATGCCAAAATTGGATTGCGAAAAGATTCCGTCCACCGACGGGCCCACGCCCCAGCGGTACAGCGGCCCAGCCTGCGCGCCGGCGAAGCGTCCAAAGCCCGTCTCCACCACTTCGCCGTTGGGCAGCACCACCTCCAAGCCGCAGCAGTGCGCAAAATGGTCGCCGTAAGGCGTATGGCCAAAGCCGCGCTCCATCGCGTTGCCGATCAGGCTGCACTCCGGACTGGCGCCGGTCGCATCCATCCACAATCGCGAGCGGCGCTCCTGCAGGAACCGGTACAGTTGGCCCTGCGTCACGCCGGGCTCGACAGTGACGTAGGCCAGACCCTCGCTGAAATCCACGATGCGGTTCATGCGGCTCAGGTCCATCAGGACGCAGCCATCCTGCGCCGGCACGCGCGAACCGTAGCCCCAGTTTTTGCCGCTGCTCACCGGATACACCGGAACGTGGTAAACGTTGGCTACCCTCAGGCATTGCTCGACTTCCTCCCGGGTGCCCGGACGAATCACCGCGGGGATGGCCTGGCGCGTCGCGAACGTCGCGGTCTCGGCGGCGCGCACAGCCAGCGCGTTGGTGAGCACGTTTTGGGGTCCCAGGATCTGCCGCCAGCGGCGCAGGGCAAGCTCGGATTCGGAGTGGCGCATTCAGTTCCTTATCGCGGCAGGTTACACCGCAACCGGTAGCAGCTCGGGGCCGTGCGGAAATACCGGCCGCGGCGTCTCCCGCACCCAGACCTTCCCCGGCGCTGGTTGGCCGGCGCTCCGGCAAATCACCGGGGCGGCAGGAAGCGACATTCGCAGCGAATGAATCCAGTCGCTATAACGCGGATTGGGATATCGCGAATCGAACCGCAGCACCTCCATATCGCAGCGGTAATACGGGTCGTAATAAGGCGGCAATGCCGCGCCGTTGAGCAGCAGCGAGGTCAGGCCGATGCGGCGCAGGATGGTCGAGGAGTGGTGCCGGAAACTAGCTGTCGCGACTCCGGCGCAACCACCCAGGAGTTGCAACAGGGCGCAGGTGGCCAGCACCAGGCGCAGCGGCTCGAGGGTCAAGCGGCGTTCTTCCCCGACCGCCCAGCCGCCCATTTCCCCGAAGCCCAGTCCGATCCGCCGGGCCCGCTCCATCTCGCGCGTCACGGCCGTGCGGAACTGGCTGCCCAGTTTGGCGCAACGCGCCGGGGTGGAATGCCGCAGATACAGATCCTCGAAGCCTGCCGCGCCCGATTCATCGTGGTAGCGCAGACAGGCGCACACACGCCCGCCGCCATCGATCGAGAGGATATGCCAGCTCTCGTCGTCGATGCGCATGGCATGCCGGCCGTCGGCGGTCAACTCATCCGGCCGGATGGCATTGTCACTCAAATAAATTCGTCCGCGGAAGCACTGCATATCCGCCAGCAACTCTTCGTGCCGGCGGTTATCGATCAGAACGTTATCGAATGCGCCGGAATCTTCCAGTGTCGATGGCGCTAATAGGACCAGCTGCGTTCGAAGTATTTTGGAACCGGACAACCCCATGGGTTCGTGCCTCCCGCTCGCTCAGGATCTGTCTGCTGGTCCATTGAGGAATTTCTCCACGGCCAAGCCGGACAGTGTAAATAGCACACACGTTTGCGCTGTTCACCGGAAGCACTATCAGGTTCCACACTCGCGCGCACTTAAAATAGCACTCTGCGTTCGAACCTCACCAGTCACCAAGGGTTATACCGCGTTTAATCCAAGCAGGATGATACGGCGCTGCTTACCTTGGTGAAGCGTGAACTTTTTACCAGACTTGTTTTTGTGAGGAGAGCGAATAGCAATCGAAGCTCCAAAACCGTGGATCGGGCGGCGCTTCGCGGCTCTCTCATAGCGCGGCGTGTGTCCGACCCCCCGCGCGACAGCAACGCTCACTAACTCCCAACCGGGCCGGCTCTGCGTGCTATCGCGTCGTTCCATACCTGTCGTGCGGACACACTTCCAACGTAACTTCCGGCGGATGCCTGCCGCGCGCCCGTGCCCTCGTTTACGGACGCCGCACGCGTTGCCGGAAATCGGCAATTCAGATGTTATTAGGTTGCAACCGGCCGGTTGATGAGCGTGGGCAGAAGAGGAGCGGGATCGGTGTCGGGCCGAGTGGATAACCTTTATTCGTTTAAAAAATCACTATACACCAAGTACACGTCGAATACGTGAACTTTTTTGCGGGCGGCCTCATCAGCGCATTTGAGGGGCAGAGTTTTCCAGCGCTTCCGCGAAGCCCGGCAATCGGCCGGCAGCCGCGGCGGATTGCGCAGGCGCGTCGCGTGAAATACGTCGGCGCGATACGATCCTAAGCATTGACTTCATCCCAAGCGACACCACCAGCAATAGCTATGAAGGGCAGTGGATTTTTCGACCGTGCTCCAGGCGCGGTCTCTTCTCGGCAAACGAGGGCCTGCGCGCCGATGTCGCGGGAAGCATCAATTGCGCGGTCAGCGAAAATGCTCCATCACCATTAAATCGCTCGTCTCTTTGCCTCGAAAGTCGAGCGCTCCCCAGTTTCCATCGGGCGAGACGGAAAAGCGGACAAACGGCCGATCGGGACGCCGCAGCACTCGCGCTGAGAGCCGAGACGCTTCGTCGTAGCGGTAGATGTCCCCGGTGCCCGCCGCCTTGAAGTAGAAGCCGGTTGACGATGGCGAGTTGCGGCAGGTGATTCCCTGGGGCTTAAGCGGGACGGGCCGGTCGCCCTCGGCCGTTCGCTGCATCAATGTGCCCGGCGAGTCGATCTCGCCTTGCCAATAATAGAAAACGCCCGAAGGCGACTCGAAGCCGCACATTCCGCCGCTCGCCGTGACCTGTCGGGGCTTTCCACCGGCGATGGGGACTTTCCACACTTCCGGCCGGCCCGACCGCGCAGACGTATAGTAATACTCGCTGCCATCGTGCGACCAACCGTCTCCGGAGCGGATTCCCTGCTGATTCGTAATGGCGGTGGCCAGTCCCCCCGAGGCGCCGACTACATAAATCTGCCGATCCGCGCGATCCTGCGACACAAAGGCGATCTGCGCGCCCGAAGGCGACCAATCCGGAGTTTCGGTAAGCAGGCGATGCAGATCCGTCAACTGCACGGGTTGCGACCCATCCTCGTTGGACGCCCAGATTTCCAGATAGCCGGTGCGGTCGGAAGCAAACGCCAATCGGTGCCCGTCGGGCGAGTACCTGGGGCACGCCTGAGTGTGGCTCGAAGACACGAGTTCGATGGCCAGCCCGCCGGGACCCGATTCCGTGCTGTAACGCCAAACGGTTGTGGCGGACGTAAAGTTCGTAAAAGAGAGGGACATGGCGCCACCAGGGTGGCGCGCCACGGCGGGTTGGGAAGCCGTAGGCGGAACACCGAAGACAGGGCGCGGCGGGCCTCCGCCGCGATCCACTTCGCACAAACCGGCGCCCGCGCAGTAGCCGTCGAATACGATACGTTTGCCATCGGCTGTCCATGCCGCCCCGCGCGCGGAACCGATATCCGTAAGGCGGCGGGGAGGCGCCGCGGGAGTCAGGTCGGGTTTGAGGTCCAGAAGATAAAGCTCCGCCGTGCGCCAAAACGTCGCACGCGAAAAGGCTACGGTTCGACCGTCCGGTGAGACTGCCGGGTCGGCATCACCGGGAATGCCGGGGGGCGGAGAAGTTAGACGGCGGTGG
>Ga0335085_10010573_pt1 | contig 13779 bp, 9 predicted proteins | sample Lox_Sample_45_FD_206712 | JGI IMG/M metagenome (GOLD analysis project Ga0335085, IMG submission 206712) | Soil microbial communities from Loxahatchee National Wildlife Refuge, Florida, United States - Lox_Sample_4.5 | ecosystem: Environmental > Terrestrial > Soil > Wetlands | place: USA: Florida...
TGCCAAATCGATCCCGATGATACTAACCTGCATTTTCGGACCCTCCCTACTTTGATTGTTGGTGGTCGAACGTACCACCATGGCCCACCGAGGCCGTTATCAGTAGGGAGCGGTCCATCCCATCAGGGTACCCTTTCCGAATAAGTCCTCTCGTGCCTAAAACACGGCAGTTTTGCTCCTCTGAACGCCTTCAACCTTAAAGTCCTAAACGACTGCCAAGAGCCCCAGCGCCACGAAACACAGAATAAGCAGCAGCATCCCAGTGCGTAGACCACGCTCCGCCCACTCCCGGCTGTTGATGCCGAGTCGGCTCGCGGCCACGATATTCGGTATATTGCCGGGAATAAGCATTCCGCCGCTGATCAGCAGGCCAAGCAGCGCGAAGCGCTGCTGATTCACACTCAGCGTGGGCCCGATCTCCACTGCGGCGAGCGTAGCGTTGTCCACAACCGCCGAGATAGTGTTGAACCAAAATAGCAGCGTGCCAGGAAGGTGGCGCAAGTAGACGTCAACCACCGGCCTGAGGCCCGCCGAAAGTCCGACCAGCCCGGCAATGAAGATATACACCTTCGCCGCGCGAATCGGGACGGGCGCCCACGAATCGCTATCCTCATCGAGAGGCGGCGCGGGCTCACCTTCTCCGAATGGCAGGAAAAGAGTCGGTATTGCGACCAGCACAATTCCGACGATCACGAAGGGACCGAGGAGTCGGGCGAGGTACCAGAAGTCGGCGTGCAGCGCGGACAAAACGAGTGTGCTGGCCGGCATACCCAGGGGCGTCACAGCGGCCCCCAGGCCGATCGCAAAGCATCCAAACACCGTCGCGGCAATCTGCGCAGCTCGATCCAGCCTAAGCAGAGAGATCGCCTCAGCGAACACCAGTGCTGCCACGACCGCGGTAATGAAACCCGCAAGCAGGCCCAAGATGATCGTTAGGCCAAAGCACAACCAGCGGTGGCCGAACATTCTGATTGCTTTTGAGAAAAGACGATCGAGGCGTCCTTGCAGGAGGCGAAATATAATCCCAAAAATGAGAATCGCTGTCGTCAAGGCTATCGGTTCGCTCAATGCGGTTCGCACCAGCCTCGAGTTAAATTGCCCCGTCAGGATGGAGGTGAGGACCCCAGCTACCAAAAAGAACAACTCGAGGTTGTTCTCGATCGGCTCGATAAGGATTGGACCGAGCAGAACCGCGAGGATCGCCAGGGAGGCAAGGACCACCGCCGTCACCTTTCCGCAACTAAGACAGCAAGTGAGATGCTCATGCGAACAGGGGCAGTAGTGAATCCTTCCCGCTCCCAAGGACGATCAGGAAAGTATTCCTAACTCAAAGGTACCTTTTGGTTCCGGTCTTATACCAACTCGGCGTATTCGCTTTTTTGCCACGCCTGAGACCCGCACCAACGAGAGTACCTCTGCAAACGCAAACTTCACAAGATCGGTTCTGTCGGTGGTATTGCGTTTTGCATTGGCATTTTTTCGAGTCACGCGCAGTTCATTGTGAAATGCGCCGGCATAGGCGCCCGCATGTTTCGTTTGCGTCTGCTTAACACCTATTCAGCGCCTGAGAGTTGACAACATACAGAGAGCCCCCCATCGCTCGGGTTTTGGAGTGCACAAGTTTTGCAATTCTCCGTGTTCGGACGATCGCCGGTCTGACGACCGGCATTTGGTATTGCGACTCCAAACCGACGGAGAGAACGAAGACGATGTGGCTTCTTCCAATTACGATGCTTGCAACGACGGCTATCCTGGCAATTCCGCTGAGCCGCTATCTCGCCTGGATCATGAATGGCGAGTACCACCCGCCGCGGTTTCTCGCGTGGTTCGAGCGGCGCCTCAATACCGGCGATCAGGACTGGAAGCAGTACACGATCGCGCTGCTCGTGTTCAACATATTGCTTTTTGCATACAGCTACCTGGTGATGGCGGTCCAGCCGTGGATGCCGCTTAACGATCTGCATCGCGGAATGCTCGCGCCCACCACGATGGCGCACGCCGCGATGTCGCTCAGCACTAATACCGACCTGCAGCACTGGTCGGGCGACGTGCATTTTTCGAATTTCAGCCAGATCTTCGTAATGATCGCGAACTTCTTCTTTTCGGCATCGATTGGCTTCTGCGCCCTGGCCGCGATCATCCGCGCCCTGAAGTTCGGACCCAAGAAGGTGGGCTGCTTCTTCATCGATATGTGGCGGGTGATGATCTACATGTTCCTGCCGATCGGCTTCGTCCTTTCATTGGTGTGTCTGCAGCAGGGCATGCCGATGACCTTCAAGTCCGCCCAGATGGTTTCAACCGTTGAGCCGGCTTCGATGGGGTTGGACGACAAAGGGGTCGCCAAGCAGCAGACCGTGGTTCTGGGTCCGCTGGCCGCCTTCATCCCGATGAAACAGCTCGGCACCAACGGAGGCGGTTTCTTTGGCGCCAACTCAGCCCATCCCTTTGAGAATCCGACCGGCCTGACGAATTTTTTGGAGAGCGTCGCGATGATGCTGTTCCCGATGGCGCTGGTCTTCATGTACGGCCGGATGTTGGGGAAGTTGAAGCACGCGTGGGTCATCTATTCGGTGATGATGGCGCTGATGATAGGCACCATCGCCTGGTCGATTTACTACGATACCTACAGACCCAACCCGGGACTGACTGCGCATCCCAAAGAGCGAACATTCCAACTCGAATCCAACGGCAAGAGCCGGCCGATTACCTTGCCGGCGGTAGCCGGACTGCCGGTCGACCAGCATCTCGGCAATCTCGAGAGCAAGGAATTGCGCTTCGGCACCTCGGCCGGCGCCACCTTCGCGGCAATGACCGTCGACGTGACCTGCGGGGCCGTCAATTGCGCCCACGACAGCCTCAATCCGATGGCGGCCGTCTCTCCGATGGCCGGGATGTGGGTCAACTGCATCTACGGCGGCAAGGGCGTCGGCATGATCAATCTGCTCGTCTTCCTGATCATCGGCGTGTTCATCGCGGGCCAGATGGTGGGGCGTACGCCCGAGTATCTCGGAAAAAAGATTGGCGGGCGCGAGATGAAGCTCGCGATGATCGGGCTGCTAATCCACCCGATTATGATTCTCTGGCCAAGCGGACTCTTCGCCGCGACCACGTGGGGTCAGAAAGCTGAATTCAATCCCGGTTCTCACGGTTTTTCGGAGATTGTCTACGAGTTCTCTTCGGCCTCGGCCAACAACGGTTCCGGCTTTGAGGGCCTGGGCGACACGTGGGGGCTAAATGACAATCCGAATCCCGCACCGACCAGTCAGGCATGGGATATAGCGACCGTCATCGTAATCTGCATCAGCCGATTCATTCCAATCATCGCGCCCATCGCCCTGGCCGCCGGCATGGGTGCGAAAAAGGCGGCGCCGTTCGGCTTGGGTACCATGCGCGACGACACGCCGACGTTCGGTTTCCTTTTGATCGGCACGATCGTGATCATCGGCGCCCTGCTCTTTCTGCCGGTCGCGGCGCTAGGCCCGGTCGCAGAACACATGGGACCGATCCCGTTCGGCGGCTAGCGGTTCTGACTGAAGCACAAGGAAATGAAACGCACCCAGGAGACTCCAAGACGATGGACTTGATGATCTGGATACCATTCACTTTTTTGCTCGGCGTCGGATCGATGCTTCTCTGCTACGCGTTTCTGATCGCCTGCGAAAACATCTGAGGAATAGTCGAATGATTTATGTCACCGCAGCAGTTTGTATCTTTCTGTTCATCTACCTCACCGTCGCTCTCGTACGTCCTGAGAGATTTTAGGGGCATCGGTGAGATAGAGGGCGATTACTCAGTGTTCGCCATAGGGCAATAGCCGTTGTGAGAAGCAACAGGAATAGAAAATGGAAGCTGTAAAAACTGTACCGACACACGAACTGAACATGACGCCGCCGCCGCTGGAGCAGGCCCCGCCTCGCCGCTCGCGCGCGCAGGCGCTCTTTGCCCCCGAGTTCGTGCGGCCGGCCATCAAGGAATCGTTCCTGATGCTGCGACCCGACATCCAGTGGCGCAACCCGGTGATGTTCGTCGTAGAAGTAGGGGCAGTGCTAACGTTGTTGTTTATCATCCAGGCGGCGTTGGGCGCGTCGTCGAGCCAGATTCCAATCAGTTACTTCATCGCGCTGGATTTCTGGCTGTGGCTGACCGTCATGTTCGCCAACTTCGCGACGGCGTTGGCGGAGGCTCGCGGGCGTGCCCAGGCCGAGTCCCTTCGCCGCGCACGCAAGGACACACCGGCATTCCGCCTGAAGGGCGCGGATATCATCGAAGAGGTCCTGTCATCCGACCTTCGACCCGGAGATCGGGTTGTAGTCGAGGCCGGACAGTTTATCCCGGGTGACGGCGAAGTCATTGAGGGCATCGCGTCGGTCGATGAATCCGCGATTACCGGTGAGTCCGCCTCCGTTATCCGCGAGGCCGGCGGCGATCGCTCCGGCGTCACCGGCGGCACGCGGGTCCTGTCAGACCGAATCGTGGTCAAGATCACGGCCGCGACCGGCGAGTCGTTCCTCGACCGAATGATCGCCCTGGTCGAGGGCGCCGTCCGCCAGCGTACCCCGAACGAAATTGCGTTGAGCCTGGTGCTCACCGCGTTCACCCTCATCTTCCTGATCGTCGTCGTGCCGCTGTGGCCGATGGCTCTCAATGCCGAGATCTACATGATGGGCTATCTCGGAATCACCGAGCCTCTCAAGAGCCTCGGCACCGACGTGCCCACGCTGGTTGCCCTCCTGGTATGTCTGATCCCGACCACTATCGGCGCGCTGCTCGCCGCTATCGGCATCGCGGGAATGGACCGCGCGCTCCAGGCCAACATCATTTCGAAGAGCGGTAAGGCAGTGGAGACCGCCGGCGATATCGACACGTTGCTGCTCGACAAGACCGGCACGATCACGATGGGCAATCGCCATGCGACCGACTTCGTCCCGGTCGGAAAGTACACGGCGCTCGAGCTTGGCCGTTTCGCGGCAATGGCGTCGATCGCGGACGAGACCCCCGAAGGCAAGACCATCGTCAAGCTCTATTTCGAACGCGGCGGTGCGGCGGGCGATATCACGGTTCCAAAGGGCGCAGAGTTCGTGCCGTTTTCGGCTCAGACCCGAATGAGCGGAGTGAACCTTCCGAGCGGCCGACAAATTCGCAAGGGAGCGCCGGACGCGGTGCTGCGCTTCGTCGAGCAACAGTCGGCAACGCTCCCGAAAAACCTGCAAGAGACGATAGAAATGATCGCATCACAGGGCGCAACGCCGCTGGTGGTCGCAGACGGTTGGAGCATCGCAGGGGTAGTTGTCCTCTCGGACGTCCTCAAGTCCGGGATCAGCGAGCGCCTCGAACGTCTGCGAAAGATGGGCGTGCGCAGTGTGATGATCACCGGTGACAATCCGCTGACTGCCGCGACTATCGCGAAAAAAGCAGGGGTGGATGACTTCGTCGCCGAGTGCACACCTGAGTCCAAGCTCGCCTATATCCGCAGAGAACAGGCCGACGGCAAGCTGGTTGCGATGGTCGGTGACGGCACCAACGATGCGCCCGCGCTCGCGCAGGCCGATGTTGGCCTGGCCATGAACTCGGGCACCCAGGCAGCCAAGGAAGCCGGCAACATGGTCGACCTCGACAGCAACCCGACCAAGCTCCTCGAGGTGGTCGAGATCGGCAAACAACTGCTGATGACCCGCGGAGCGTTGACGACATTTTCGATTGCCAACGACGTCGCCAAGTACTTCGCGATCGTGCCGGCGTTGTTCGCGGGCACCCTGCCCTGGCTGAAGGGCATGGACATTATGAACCTGCACTCGCCAACCTCGGCCATTCTGTCGGCGGTCATTTTCAATGCTGTAATCATTCCATTACTCATTCCGATCGCGCTGCGTGGCGTCAAATACACGCCGCTTGGTGCGGATGCCTTGCTGCGCAGAAACCTGTTGATCTGGGGCTTCGGTGGAGTGGTTCTGCCGTTTCTCGGGATCAAGCTGATCGACATGATCATGGTCGCGGGCCACCTGGTTGCCTGACGCGACTGAATCAGAGGAGTCATTACGACAATGGGACGCTATTTCTCGAAGAGCTTTCTACTGTTCCTCTTCGTAATTCCTACGGTGTGCATCGCGTATCCGCTGGTGCTGTGGGTAATCGGGCAGGTGTTCTTTCCGTTCCAGGCCAACGGCAGCATGATCCGCGACGGCAAGGGCAACGCGATCGGCTCCAGGTTAATCGCTCAGCCGTTTACGAAGGATGAGTACTTCCAGCCGCGCCCGTCTGCCGCGTCTTACGATGCATCGGCATCGGCACCTTCGAACCTTTCAGCATCCAACTACGCGCTGCGCGACCGCGTGGCGCGTGCCTTGGGCCCGATCGTCAAGTACGGCGATGGACCGAAGAAAGGCCAGCCGGTAGCTCCGGATATCGAGGCGTGGTTTCAGCAGGACAAGTTCGGCGGCCAGCCGCATGTGGTGGCGCAGTGGGCCGATGCGCACAACGAACTGGCGACAGGATGGGTGAATGCGGATCCGTCGCATGGGGCTTATGTCGACGACTGGACGAAGAAGCATCCGAACGAATTGGCGCAGTGGAAGAAGGACAATCCAGGCACGCCGGACCCAAAGGCTCCCGACCTGGCGGTCCTCTTCTTCGAGAATTTCTCCAAGGAAAACCCCGGCAAATTCCCCTCAGCCGTTACGACGACCGGTACGGATGGAAAGAGTACGACTTCAATTCAGCCAGTAGGTGATGGCTCCGACGTCCAGTCCATCTTCTTCGACATGTGGCGCCAGGAGCACGCCGATGCGCCCATCGAGGATGTCCCGGCCGACATGGTGACTGCATCAGGCTCGGGTCTCGATCCTGATATCAGCCTGCAGAACGCGGAGTACCAGCTCGATCGCGTAGCCGACAAATGGGCGGCAGATACCAAGCGAGACCCCAAGCAGATTCGGACCGAGATCGAACAGATTCTCCAGCAGAACGCGTCGGCACCGTGGGGCGGACTCGCAGGCGAGCAATTCGTCAACGTGCTGGAGGTGAATCTTGCGCTCAAAGATCACTACGGCGAACCCAGATAACCCGACAATGGGAATCTCCAGCCAGCAAGTGAGCTGCTTCTTTTAGAGGCAATCCGGTCCGGGATATTTCCGAGGGCCGGATTGCTGCGCTCATTCAATCTGCAACGACCGGTCCTTCAACATGAACGACACGCAATGTCCGTGGCCGGGGAATCGCTTGTAAATAGTGAGAATCCACATGCGGCACACGACTTGCTGTCATTAGAAGGTGAACTACTCCAGTGGAAAGTGACTGGCTGGAACGTGCCCGCAGGCCTAGTGTTTGACCGAGGTTTTGCCGAATGGATTCCGCAGCCGCGATTGATGACCACTACAGGATCGCCGCCCTCATCGAAAGTCTCACGATTGGGGCGATCCTGATCGACAGCGATTTTCGAGTGATTCATGCCAACCTGCTCGCGTCGCTAATCATGGGGCTCGAGCGCGGACTCATGGCAGGGCAACCCCTGTTCGGGCTTGACTGCAAACATCCGCACTATCTCCAGGTCTGCGATGCGCTGAATCGCATCCGCGAATATCCTCCCGACGAGCAGCAGGTCGAAGTCGATCTCCATGTCCGGGGACGCGACCACAACTATCTGCTGAGGCAAAGCCTGCTCCTCAACGACGAAAGCAGGCAGATCGGAACGCTGGTTCTCTTTCATGACGTGACTCACCTGCGCGACAAGGATCGTGCGCTCAGCAACCTGGTCGCCTCGTTGTCGCATGGCCTGAAGACGCCGCTGACGGCACTTTCGCTGGCCGTGGATCTGCTGAAGCGAGGCGTCGCCGATCAGAAATACCGGGAAATTGTCGACACGATTGCGGAAGAGGTCTCACGCATTCGCAACTTGTCCGATGGACTGGTGCATGCGGTCCGAGGCGAAACCGCATCAATCCCGGTGCGCTGTGTCAGCTTCGACTTCGCGCAATTGGTCTCCTCGGTGGTTCAGAGCTTCGTTCTTCCCGCGGGTCAGAAGGAAATACGGCTCAAAAGCCGTTCCGATCCGGCACTGGAATGCTATGGCGACCGCACGAAGCTCTCGTGGGTACTTTCAACCCTGGTTGGGAACGCGGTGAACTACACGCCGGAGGGGGGCGAGATTGCGGTATGCGCGTTGCGCGAAACGAATCGCCTGCGCCTGCGCGTGTCGGATAGCGGCTCCGGGATTCCACCGGACCTAGCCGACGTGGTCTTCGAGCGCGGCCTCGAAGGGAAAGCGGAGAGTCCGGAGCCGGGATCGATTGGGTTGGGGCTGATGCTGGCCAAGGAAATCGTCGAGGCTCATGGCGGTCGAATCTTCGCCGAGGGTTCCCGGCATGGGAACGTCTTTACGATCGATCTGCCTCTCGCCTAGGAACACACTGCGATGGTGAAACTGCTGGTCGTCGACGACGACAGGAATATACGTGTAAGTCTTGCCCGCACGCTGGAGCCGCTGCATCACGAGGTCCAGTGTGCGGAGAGCGGCGCCGAGGCGCTCAAGCTGATCGATACTCACGGAGAATTCGACCTGGTACTGAGCGACTGGCGGATGGCTGAGATGAACGGGCTGGAGCTGCTCAAGAAGATCAAGGCCAGCTCCGAAGACACGGTAGTCATACTGATGACGGCGTACGGCACCATCGAAAACGCCGTCGCCGCAATCAAGGAAGGCGCTTACGACTACCTGACCAAACCATTTTCGGTGGACCAGATTCGCCGCGCGGTCGAGCGCGCCGTGGAAACGCGGCGCCTGCGATCGCAGTATCGGACGCTGGGGGTCGCGACCGCATCGTCATCGATCCTGTTCACGCGCAGCCCTTATTTTCAGTCCCTGCTCGAGACTGCCTACACCACTGCCTGTAGCGAGGCGACCGTGCTGCTGACAGGAGAGACCGGGACAGGGAAGAACGTGCTCGCGCGCCAGATTCATCAATGGAGCGCACGCCGTGAGCATCCCTTCACGGTGGTCAATTGCACGACACTCTCGGACCATCTGCTGGAGAGCGAGTTATTCGGCCACGTGAAGGGTTCCTTTACCGGGGCAATCAAGGACAAGCCGGGAAGGCTCGAGGCCGCCAATGGCGGTACGGTGTTTCTCGACGAGGTTGCGGAGCTTCCGCCGAACCTGCAGGCCAAGTTCCTGCGCTATCTCCAGGAGAGTTGTTTCGAGCGCGTAGGCGGCCAGGAAACCATCAAGGTCGATACGCGCATCGTAGCGGCCACCAACCGGAAGCTCGAAGATGAAGTTTCAGAGGGCCGGTTTCGGTCCGACCTCTACTATCGGCTCAACGTGATAAGCCTGCGCGTGCCCCCCCTGCGCGATCGCCCTGAGGACATCCTCCCTCTCGCGGAGCGGCTGCTCGCGGAAGCGACGATGCGCAATGAGCGACCCGAACTGCGCTTCGCCGAAGAGGCGAGTTCCGCGCTTCTGGCGTATGCGTGGCCGGGAAACGTCCGCGAGCTGCGCAACGTGGTGGAACGGGCAGCGGTTCTATGCCGCGGGCGTGCGGTGCAGAAGTCCGATCTGCCCGAGGCCATCTTCAAGGCGGGCCCGGTCACGGCGGAGGATTCTTATCCGAGGGTGACCCTCGAGGAGCTCGAACAGGAGCACATCCGCAAGATCCTTAACCTGAGCGCGACCCTGGAAGATGCCGCCAGCACATTGGGCATCGGCAGCGCCACGCTGTGGCGGAAACGCAAGCGCTACGGGATCGTGTGAGCGTCGGAAGAGCTTACCTTTCAATTTGCAACCGTGCAGGTTTCAATTTGAATCCTCGCGACCAGCATCTCCCATAATAGTCACCAATTTCGCGGATTATTCCGAGGTACGCCGCTTGCACTCTCAGAGGCAGAGGGACGGCGCAAGCCGCCATTGAAGTTATGGTTCGGGTCATAGCAGCAGTCGCATTTTCGGTTCTGAATCATTTCCGCGCCGCGTGGATTGCGCTGGCCGTGGTTCCATTTCCGGGATCGCTAAATCCGGGGAATGGTCCCTCTTCGGTCGGAGCGGCAGATGCCGTCTCAGCGCACGATGCGATGATGACTATTCTGGCACTCGGTATCGAAATCGCTTTTTTCATATTGATACCGATTTATCTGCGTGCGCGCCGCCGCAAGGAGCTGCGCTCCGCCATTCGTATACGGTACGACAGCCGATGCGAGCCCGCTGGAGCCATCGGAAAGGTATTGCCGGCGGTGCCCGCGGCAGCGATGAAGGAGAGTGCGCCGAAGGTCACGCCACTTCGATTGGTAAGCAGGTCCAGGCTGTCGGCCTGAGCTTTCGTGGCGCTGCGAGCCGGCCTTCCAACTGCTTTCGGAACCTGGAAAAGAAAAAAGCGGCTGCGGAGTGTCGGGCCGCAGCCGCTGTATCTATGCCCGGAACTTTATTTGTTCGTAGTTTTAAGGGCTCCGGGCTTTGTGGGTTTCAGGCGCTTGCGGTTGCTGAACGGTTAACCTCTCACGCCTTACGCCCTCGGTCAGAGGGGGGACTTCACGCTATCGGGGGCGAATCGACCGTCGCGGGAGAAAGCGACCCAATCCCGATTCGCCGCCACATCCGTGTCTAAACTTAATGCGTTCATTCCAGTGGAACGTTCGAATTCCACGCCGGACAATCCCGGCGGCTCCCGGTTTCCCGGGAGCCGCCCTGGTTCCAGATTTAGATTTCGTAGGTCAGCGTGAACTCGAGTTCGTTGGTACGCTGCTCCACGCTGCCGAGGAACGGGTCGGTGTAACGACCGCTCCGTCCGAGGAACCAAACCGCGTTCACGCCGAACAGGACGCTGCGCGAATAGCGGTACACGTTGGTCGACTGCAGCCACATCACCTCGTCGTCGATGTCATGCACATACGCATTGGTCGTGACCAACTGACCATTGAGTACCCAGTTCACCGCAGACAGGAAGAAGAAGTTGCTGTCTTCACGCGGACGGCCGACCGAGTTCGCGATACTGTTGTACGCGTTGGTCGGGCGGTTCGGGTACCACGTATTGACGTACTGCGCCGTCAGGAACGTGTGCTGCTTGGAGATCCACGGAATGTAGGTCGGACGGTCGCCGGCCAAGATGAAACGGGTCTGGGTGGTCCACTGCGCGTGGCTGCCCGGCACCATTACGCTGGCGTTGTTCGTGTACAGAGTGTCGTAACGATAGACGACGTCAGTCCATTCCTTGTCGTAGTACGTTCCGGTCAAACCGAAGTACGAGTTGCGGCGGTAGCGAACGTCGAGGTCGACATCCAGGGTACCGGCCACAGGCACGCCCGCGCGCGGAGCGAGACCGCGAGCACCCTTGGGAATTCCGCCCGGGAACGGAGGCGGCGAGGCCGGCCCACCGTAGTAGTAGGAGCCCGCATAGAACGGGGCCGCGAGCACGCCGGTTCCACCGGCAGTACCAGTGTCGCGCCATTCATACAGGTAGATGAAGCTGGCCTGCAGACCGTTGCCGATCGGGAGCAAGCTCGACAGACGCAGGCCGAACTCGCTGTTCTGAATCGAGTTGGACGGCGCGCGGCTGGTCTGGAGAACGTTCTCGTACGCAAAGAAGCCACCCGTCGGTGAACCGATGTTGAACATCGGCAGCGCGTTGATCTGCAGGAAGCTGCGGTTCTGCGTCGGCTGCCCGTTCTGGTTCACGCCGTTGTTGTTGTTCTTGGAGCCGTTGGGACCCGCCGCCCAAGGGCCCGTGCCGGTCGCGGCCGCGACTGCCCACGGGTTACGTGAGTCAAGGGTGTTCACGATGGTTCCGTTGCCCTGGTAGTCGCCGGGGATCCAGAAGGCTTCGATTTCGTTGTTCGCGGTCTTCATGTAGTCCGGCAGGATGTAGTTGAACTTCACCATCCGGACGTTCTTGCGCAGGTCCTCGGCGGACTCGAACGGGATGAACCCGTGATAGGTCGAATCGACCGAGTTGGTTACTTCGGTTCCTGACAGCGCATCGGCTTCCGACCAGATGACCTGCTGCTTGCCCACGCGCATCGAGAAGTTGTCCGTGAAGTTCAACTGCGCATAGTACTCGTGCAGGTCGTTGCGGAAGTACTGCTGCTGCAACTGGTTGTGAGTGTAGTTGAACCAGTCTTCGTTGGTGTCCGCGCGGCCCTTGTTCTTCAGGGTGCCTTCGGCGTCGTACCAGGGACGGTAGAACGCGAAGAAGTCGGCATCCTTGAGCAGCAAGGTGTCGAAGCGGCCCATGAACTTGTAGTTCTTGACCATGTGGTAGTCGGGCCGGATGTCGGCCAACTGCCGCATTTCGTCGAGATCCCAGTGGTTGAAGTCGAAGCTGCCACCGGTCGATGAAGCTGCGGTTCCGATGGTCGCGAAGGTTGTGGTGGGCGTCGGATGCGTGAAAGTCGTCGGGGTGCCGTTGTTGGCGGTGCTGCCTTCACCCCATCGCCCTTCCTCGCGGGTCTCGAAGAACCCGAATACCGAAAAATCCCCCTGCGTGATGGTCGCCCTGGCCGCCGTCGACCACAGCGTGACGATTGACGCCACCGTGACCACCAGCAGGCTTCGCCATCCGGCGACGCGGCCTGAACCCAAGGTCCTTGATGTCATGAAGCTCCTCCTCCTCCCGGACACCTGTATTTTCACCTGACCCCCAGTCCGGGCTCTCCCTTGTAGAACCCGCGCATGCCGTCCAGCGCCGACCAAAGCCGCCGGCGCAAGGGCACACGCAAGGACCAAGACGTTAGGTCCTCGTTAAATTTAGGGGTTCAAACGGTCGGAACGATGCTGTTCCTTTGGATGGATCGGCCGTGGAACTCTTGATCGAATTTCGTGTCCATCTGAATTCGGGCCGTTTCGTCTACAGATTCCATGCGACGGGCGAGCGATCGTCAGGACGATAGACGCACAGCAGACCGGTCTTTATCCGTCTGGCCAAAAGACCTGCCAACCCGGGACTATGCGGCCGGATCTTCTCTATCGTCCGTTTGATGGCGCGGGTTACGTTCACCCTGGATCGCTGCGCCATCGAAGCCGCGCGGCGATCGCGTCCTCCAAGACCGACGGCCCGGCTGAGTTCGCGGGTCAGGAACGCGATCTCATCTTCTATAGCGGCGGCACGTTCGGCATTTCCGCCGGACTCCGCCGCCGTGAGATCCTCGCGCAATTCACGGACTCGGCGTCGGTAAGCCTGCTTCGCATGCGTATCGAGCATCTCACCAGCATCGCCGGGGCTGTCGGAGTGCAACCCGGCATCGGCCAGTTCTTCTTCGCTGACCTCGCTCGACCCGCGCAGAGGGCCGAGGTAGGTCGCGCTGGATTCGCTGCGAATCTCAAGTTCGTTGGCGTGAAATTCGCGGCCCGGGTAGCGCAGCAGTTGCGCAATGTACCGGAGACCCCGAGCATCGCGCAGGCGGAAGGTTTCCATGCTGTAGGCGATGGTCCAATACTCGCCCTCCCGGCGGAACAGGGCGCCATTGGTTTCCGCGACTTCACTGGAAACGGATCCGTCCGCGGCACTCGAGAATTCCGGCGCCTCGCCATTGTGGTTGCAGAGTTCGGCCTCATCCGGTGGGTCCAGGGCTTCGGCCCGGGATTCCGTCGCAGGATCATCGCCCAAGGCGCGCGAGATAGCGGAGATGACGGGCGCGGAGTTCCCCAGGAATGGAAGGTGCGATGTTCCCACCAACGGCACAAAGCAACTGGTCGGGATACGCGCCGCAAGTTCGCGGCCAGCCTGGTATGGCATGGTCGGATCGCCCACACGGTGAATCACGGTGGTGGGAACCGTCAGTTTTGGCAGGAGATCGAGCAGG
>Ga0335085_10010575_pt1 | contig 13777 bp, 11 predicted proteins | sample Lox_Sample_45_FD_206712 | JGI IMG/M metagenome (GOLD analysis project Ga0335085, IMG submission 206712) | Soil microbial communities from Loxahatchee National Wildlife Refuge, Florida, United States - Lox_Sample_4.5 | ecosystem: Environmental > Terrestrial > Soil > Wetlands | place: USA...
CATCGTTACCTACTCTGTCTGTTCGTTCGCATCGGGACTCTCTACGTCCATTCTGATGCTCGCCGTCTTTCGTTTCATCCTGGGCTTGGGCATGGGTGGAGAATGGAACACCGGTGCAGCCTTGGTTGCCGAAACCTGGCCTGCCCAATTGCGCGCCAAGGCTCTCGCCATCGTGCAGAGCTCGTGGGCCATCGGCTACGCGCTGGCTGCGCTGGTCGCGGGAGTGGTGCTGCAGTTTGCCAACTGGCGAGCCGTATTCTTCGTCGGCATCCTGCCCGCATTGCTCACCCTGTGGATTCAAAAAGATGTCAACGAATCCGAACTCTGGAAGGAACAACAGGTCACAAAAGCTACTCTTGGTTCCTTCCGGGAGATTTTTCAGCCCCAGTATCTGCGATCCACTTTAGCGCTGCTTTTCCTCAATTTCTTTTGCCTCTTTGCCTGGTGGGGACTGTTCACCTGGATTCCGCCCTATCTTTCGCTGCCCATCGAGCAAGGCGGCCGCGGCTTCGGAGTGATGGAAACCACAACCTTGCTGCTGGTGCTCAATCTTGCCGGCATGTTGCCCGGCTACCTGAGCTTCGGATGGGTCGCCGACGCTCTCGGCCGCCGCAAGGCCTTCGCGCTCTACACCCTCATTGCAGCCATTCTTGTTCCCGTGTACGCGATCGCGCGTCAGCCGGTGACATTGCTGGTCGTGGGGACCGTGCTCGCTTTCTTCGGAACGGGATATTTTTCCGGCTCGGGCCTGATTGGCAGCGAGATCTTCCCGACAAACGTTCGGGCCCGCGCCCTGGGATTTACCTACAACGGAGCTCGTGCCATGAGCTGCATAGCGCCCTTTGTCATCGGAAGCCTCGGACAGGCCAGGGGCTTGAACTCGGCCTTTTTTCTTTGCGCGGGATCGTTTCTGCTGGCCACGTTCTGCGCGACACTGCTCCCGGAGACCAAAGGAAAAACTCTGGCCTGAGCCAGGATCTACTCGATCGGTTCCACCACCGTCACCGGCTCGTGCAACTTCCGGTCAGGCATCTGCACCACCAGCGTCGCCGCTAACACCAGTACAATGCCCACGCTTTGCAGCGGGCGCATCACTTCTCCCAGGGCCAGTGCCGCCAGCAGAATCGAAAACACCGGTTCCAGGCAGCTCACCACGATCGCGCGCGTCGGTTCCAGGTGCTGCAATCCGGCAAAATAAAACGAAAACGGCGCCAGCACCGAGACCAGCGAAAATACCAGGAGAAACAGCCATTCCACGCCCGCGTAGTGGGCCGCGGCGATCTTCCACGGAGGGTTCACAAAGATCCAGAACAGCGCCGTGGCACCCGTCACGTACAGCAGCACCGTCCAGCGATCGTAGCGCGAGAGGATGCTGTGTCCCGCCACATTGTAAAAAGCAAACGAGAAAGCCGCGAGCATCGCGGCGATCAGTCCGATGGTATCGAGATGCAGCCCACCCCCGCCCACAATACCGATCACCAGCCCAATGCCCGTCAGGGCAAGCAGCACAGCAATCACCCGTTGCGCCGTTGCCCTCTGCAGTCCGCGCGAAACCATATACAGCAGCACCCAGACCGGCGCCGTGTATTGCACGATGATGGCGATGGCGACGTTGGTGCGCTGGATTGCGAGGTAGTAAAAGTAATTTGACGCCGCCACCCCCAGCACGCCCAGCAAGACCAGGCGAACGATATCTGCCCGAGGCAGCGTCAGCCGTTCCCGTCCTCGCAGCAAGTACAAGACCGGCAACAACACGAAAAATGAGAACGTGGTACGGGTCTGCGACAGAATCAGCGGGTCAATGGGGCGCATCGCTCCGCCGGGCAGAAGCCTGCCGGTGAAGGCGGCGCGGCCCAACGTGGCAGCGACGCCCCATAGAAAGGTGGCGGATGCAATGTAGAAGTAGCCGCGAACGGGATGCGCTTTATGCACCAAGCAGTTGGTCGAGCCGTGCTCGATCGAACCCCACCATAATCTCCTCACCGATCACCAGGGTGGGCGTCGAACGGCTGCCATATTTATAAACCAGATCCTGAATCGCCGAAGGATCGCGGCGAATGTCGCGCTCCTCGTACGCAATTCCTCTTCCCGAGAGGTAGGCCGTGGCCGCCCGGCACGGCGGTCAACCGGGTTGGGTAAAAAGGATGACCTTGGGCTCCGGATCCATTCCATCCCCCTTCCATCGAGATTTACGCCGATTCTACGTACTCAATCTCGTAGCTGATCTTCGCCGACTTGCGCAGCATCGCCGCCACCGAGCAATATTTTTCTTCTGATAATCTCACCGCGTCTTCTGCCGCCTTCTCCGATACCTTCCCGCCGATGCGGTAGGTCAGCCGGATCTCGGTGAACACCGAGGGCGGATCCGACGCTCGCTCCGCGTGCGCTCGCACTTCGAGGCTCTTAAGCGGCTCGCGCTTCTTTTGCAGGATGCTGACCACATCGTAGGCGGTACATCCGCAGAGCCCGATCAATACCAGTTCCATGGGACTGGCAGCGGTTTTCTTCTCCCCATCCATCACCATCGCATGCCCACTCGACGCATCCCCCACAAACTGCTGCCCGTGGGTCCAGAGAGTTTTGGCTTCAACCATGATTCCCTTTCGTTATTGTTGATTTTTGATTTTTGATTGTTGAATAAAACCCTTTTTGGCGGCCGTCTTCGAGGCATTAAAAATTGCAACGAGTTGATTGGCCTCTGATCTCAATTCTGGTGAGGCGGCCGCTTTGGGCACCGAACCCAGCCGTCTTTCGGTGACCTCCATCACCGCCGGTTATCCGTGCTCGGCTCGGGATGAATCAGCACGCGGAAAAGCTCAGGCGACTCCTGCTTGAAGCGAATCTCCAGTTCGGTTTGAATGTCGTGCACGCGGGTGAGCGCTAAATCGTCCGACATCGTGCAGTGGCAGGAAACATATAACCGGCCGCGCACCCGCTTGAAGATGAAGTCATGGGTATCGAGCACCTCGGGAAAATCCCCGGCGATCTTCTTCAGCCGCTTCTCCAGCGCAACATCGTGAACGATCTCGTCTCCCGTCTCGATCGTCGCCGGTTCGCTTTCGATATGCGTCAGGATCGAGGCGATCTCCGGCACATCATCCCGCATTTCCGCTTCGAGCACGGTGACCCGGTCGTGAGCGTCCTTCAAACTGAGCCGCTCATCGAGTTCCAAATGCTGCTCCACATGAAGCTTTCCCCCCAGGTCTTGCACGCTGACGTCGTGCACGTTGAAGTTATTGCGCATGGCCACCGCCCGGATACGGTCAAAAATGTTTTCCGAATTCACCGCCCGCGGTATCGAGTGCACCACCACGTCGGCGTCCGGCAGGATCTGGTGCACGGCGTTGGTGACCGCGTCCGCCACCTGGCCGGATCGCTGGAAAGTCACGTTTCGTGCCAACCCGATCGACAGGTCCGCAAAGTACCGGTTCCCCGCCCGCCGGATGCGCACCCGGTCTACCTCGAGCAAGCCGTCGACCCCAGACACGGCTGCAATAATGCGGTTACGCACCCCGGAGGGGGCCGCATCCAGCAGGGCATCAATCGTCTTGCGTGCCAGCCGCCAGCTCACCCACATCACTACCCCGGCGACGAAAAGCGCGGCTGCAGGATCCGCCCCGCGCAGCCAGTCCACGCCGTAGGTGCGCCCCAGCTGCACCAGGAGCAGCCCCAGCACCACTACGGCGCTCGACCAGATGTCCGTCGAAAAGTGCAGCGCATCCGCTTCGAGGGCCTGGCTGTCGTACTTGCTGGCAATTCTCGCCAGCGCCCGTGATCGCCAGAAATCCACCGCCATGGAAACAAACATGACAGCAAAAGCCGCCAGCGTCGGCTCGATCTCCACGTGGTGATAGAACAGCCGCTTAACCGCCTCGTAAACGATCCCTATGCAGGTCAGCAGCAGCAGCCCTGTCTCCAGAAAAGCGGAAAAGTTTTCCACCTTGCCGTGCCCATATTGATGGTCGAGATCCGCCGGTTTGTCCGATACACGGACGGAAAAGAAGGTTATAATAGCCGCGATCAGATCCAGCCCGGAGTGGGCCGCTTCCGAAAGAATGCCCAGGCTACCGGTAGTCACACCGACGACAATTTTCAGTGCGGTTATGGCGATCGCCGCCAGTACGGAGTTGCCTGCCACGGCCCGCTTCTCCGCACGCATGGACTCGGAACTGTAGACCGCTGGCGTCACCGGCATGGGCGCATTATCGCTGTTGGACACTTCGTCCGCCAAGTTTCTCCCCTTGCGGATGGCCGTGACCGGAGCCGCTCCCGCTCTGTGCTAGGATTTTCGGTTACTTCGAACTCTTCTGGAGGATTTCCAATTATGACCCATCGTGGGTTGGTATGTCTGCTTCTGCTGGTCGCCACTTTTGCCGCGGCCCAGGAAGCCAAGCCGGCAACTCCCGCACCACCCGCCAACGGGCAGATGACCGAAGACCTCACTGCCAAGGCGGACCCGTCTAAAGTCGCTGCTGATGCCGCCGTCATTACCATTCCCGGCATGTGCGCCAATCCCTCGGCGGACAAGAGCGCCTGCAAAACTGTGGTGACCAAACAGGACTTCGAAAAGCTCATCAATGCCATCGCCCCCAACATGCCCCAGGGCGGCCGCCGTCAGCTCGCCAACCGTTACGCCCAGGGCCTGATGATGGCTCAGGAAGCCGAGCAAATGGGCCTCGACAAAGGCCCCAACTATGACGAAATGATGAAGATCAGCCGCATCCAGGTACTCGCCCAGGAATTGCAGCGCTCCTTGCAGGAGAAGGCTGATCAGATCCCCGACAAAGACATCGAAGATTACTACAACAGCAACAAACCCCAGTTCGAAGAAGCCGGACTCCATCGCCTGTTCATTCCCAAGAACAAGCAACTCGAGCCTACCAAAGAGAAACTGAGCGATGCCGCCATGAAAGCTCGCCAGGATGCCGCCGAAGCCTCGATGAAAGCGGTTGCCGAAAAGCTTCGCGCCCGCGCCGCCGCCGGCGAAGACTTCGACAAGTTGCAGACCGAAGCGTTTGCCGCTGCCGGCCTTAAGGCCAAAGCCCCCAACACCGACATGGGAAAGCTGCGCCGCACCGCGCTACCTCCGGCTCACGCCGAGGCCTTCGACCTGAAGCCGGGACAGGTTTCGTCCCTGATCACCGACGGCTCCGGTTATTTTGTCTACAAGATGGGCGAGAAAGACACCATGCCCCTCGACCAGGCGAAAGAAGAAATTCACAATGTCCTGCGCGCGCAGCGCATGCAGGAATCCATGGAGGCCTTGCAAAAGGCGGCCAGCCCTGAGTTGAACGAAGAGTACTTTGGTCCCGAGATGCCCAATCCCGGCATGAAGCCGCCTATGCGCCGCCCCATGCCCGGAAAGATGCCGGCTACCACCCCATCGTCTGAGCCCAAGTAATGTCAGGTACGAAATCTACGGTCGTGGTCACCGGTGTTGCCGGCAATCTCGGCCAGCGTTTGTTGCCGCAGTTGGCGGACTTTCAAGTCATCGGGATTGACTTGAAGCCGCCGGCTGACGGCTTCACCGGACAGTTCGAGTCTATGGATCTCGGGCAGGAGGCGTCCTGCCTGGAACTCACCCAGCTTTTGAGAGATAGCGGCGCGATGGGGGTCATCCATCTCGCCTTTGTCATGGATCCGGTCCGCACCGGCGTGCTCGACGTCGACCGCATGTGGCACATCAACGTCGCCGGCACCGCCCGCGTCCTCGAGGCCATCACCGAGGCCAACCGCGAGAGCGCCGTGGTCCAGAAGTTCATCTTCCCCAGCAGCGTGTCCGCCTACGGCAGCGATTTGCCTGGCTTGGTCACCGAAGATTTCCCCCTCGGGGCTCATACTCTGCCTTACGCCATTCACAAGATGGAATGTGACCGCGTGGTACAGCAGCGCTCCCCTGCTCTTCGTGGCTGCAGCGCCTATATGCTGCGCCCTCACATCTTTGCCGGGGCCAGCGTCGAAAACTACCTGCTGGGAGCCTTTCGCGGATCTCCCAATGGCCCGGCCAGGCGCGCGCAACGCATGCGCGACCAGGGTAAGCGCCTTGCCTGCATGTTGCCCTATGGAAAGAAGTATGTGGAAAACAAGATTCAATTCGTCCACGTCGATGACATGGCCCGGCTTATCGCACATCTCCTGCGCAAAACCCAACCCGAAGCCCAGCGCCTGACCATTCTGAATGTGGCCGGCCGCGGCGATCCCCTGACCTTCGGACGCTGCATCGAGATGGCCCAGGCCAAACTGTTGCGCGTTCCCGGCAAGGGCGCCATGCGGATGGTCTTACAGTTCCTGTGGAAGTCGGGAGTATCCGCCATCCCTCCCGAAGCGCTCCCTTACATGACCGGCGAATACGTCATGAACACCGACCGCCTGAAAAAATTCCTCGGCGCCGACTACGAGAAAGTCATTCGCCACACCATCGCCGACGCCTTCGCCGACAGCTTCAACACCCGCGCCCAGGCCGTCGCTCACGGCTCTGCGGCTGATTAATTGCCGCCGTACACCTTGGGTTCGCCCAGACTTCCTTTCGGCGGCAGATGCCGCAGGAACACCACCATCAGCCAGATCTCGTCATCATTCATGCGGGCGCACAACTCCTCTTTCAGGTGCGCAAGCACCAGATCTCCGTCTTCCTTTTCCAGGATCGCGACGTCGACGCTGGGCTGGCTTCAAATTCAGGCCCGGCTAAAGATCGTTCCTTCAACCTGCAAACCTGGAGCGAGTCGGGTCTGCGTTATTTTGTCATCGGAGATGCCAGCGCCGAGGATATTGCCAGGCTGGCGGAATTACTGAAAACGGCAAATCATTCCTGACGTGTCCTTGTCATTCCGAGCGGAGCGAGGAATCTGCTTTGGTAATTTCCTGCCTGCAGATCCCTCACTCCGTTCGGGATGACAACATCGCAAGAGAGGCCGAAGTCTTACTTCTGCCCCCGATACAGCCCGGCGATGCCAAATGTGTATGGCGTCCATGACGCTTCGCAAAAACCGGCTCTCCGCATGCGCTCCAGCATCTCTCCCGGCTCAGGAAACCGCTCCACCGAAGCCGGCAGATACGCATACGGCCCTTTCACGCCGGAAATCACCGTGCCTACGGCTGGCAACACGCGCTTGAAATAAACGCGATACAACTTGCCCATCATGCCCTTGGGCTCGCCGAAATCGAGAATGCCGCACTCTCCACCTGGCTTCAGCACCCGCAGAATCTCGCCCAAGCCCGCGTCATAGTCCGCAAGATTGCGGAAGCCAAACGCCGAAGTCACCAAATCGAATTGCTCTCCGCCGAACGGCAGATTCAACGCGTCGGCCTCCACCCACCGCAACTTGGTCCCTTCGCCCTTGCGATGCGCGCGCGCGAGCATGGCATGAGAAAAATCTCCACCCACAATCTCGGCGGACGAATGCGCTCTTTTCTGCAGCGCAAACGCCATGTCACCCGTTCCGCAGCACAAGTCCAGAGCCCGCGCACCCGGACGCCGCAGAATCGCGGCGAACCTGCGCGCCGTTCGCGACCACCACAACCGGTCCACATTGCATGACAGCACGTGATTCAGCAGGTCGTAGCGGGGCGCGATCGAGCTGAACATTTCGCGGATCGCCCGCGCCGCCGCCTCCCGGTCACCCGCCCCCGCTGGCGCCGCGCCAATCACCGCCGGTTTTTGCTCGACACTCATTAGCTTCTGCTCGAAACTCTCACCAGCTCCTGCACCGCCTCGATCACCACGTTCTCCGGAACTCCCTTCATAATCTCCACCTGTCCAATCTCCCGCGGAAGCACAAAGTGCACGACGCCAGCTTCCGTCTTCTTGTCATTTAGCAATCGCCGTAAAATCTTCCTCGGACTCACCCGCACTGCCGGCAATCGCCCCATTCCCAGCACGGCATCGGTGATGCGTCCCGCGTTCACGCTGCCCAATTTCCCCATGGTCAGCGCAATGTGCGTGGCCGCCACCATCCCCCACGCCACCGCCTCTCCATGCAGATAGCCGCGATAGCCCGTCTCCGCCTCAAGCGCATGCCCGATGGTATGCCCGAAATTCAAAATCTGCCGCAGCCCGGCTTCTTTCTCGTCCGCCGCCACTACCTTCGCTTTCAGCCGCACCGACTCCGCAATCACCCACTCCAGCGCCGCCGCATCCCGCTTCAGGATCTTGTCTTTCTCTTCTTCGAATTTGCGGAACAGCTCTGCGCTTGCAATCACTCCAGCCTTCAGCGCTTCATACAATCCCGCGCGAAACTCGCGTTCCGGCAACGTCTTGAGCACTGCGGGATCAATCCACACCGCCCGCGGCTGATGAAACGTCCCCAGCAGATTTTTCCCCGCTTTCAGATTGACGCCGGTTTTGCCCCCGATCGCCGCGTCCACCTGCGCCAGCACCGTCGTGGGAATCTGTACCACCGTGATCCCGCGCATGTAGAGCGATGCCAGCATGCCCGCCGTGTCCCCGGCCACCCCGCCGCCGAACGCCAGCACTACGGCCTTGCGATCCGCGCCGAGCCGCGCCATCTTCTCCGCCAGCGCTTCCACTGTCGCCAGCTTTTTCGCGCTCTCGCCGTCGGGCATCTCCAGAATCTTGATGTCGAAATCCTTCAGCGCACCCAGCAGTGCCTTGCCCCACCTGCGCCGCACGGGAGCCACCGTCACCACCACCACACGCTCACGCCCGTCGGTGATTTCCCGCAGCAAGGCTCCCGCCTGCCGCAGCAAGCCGCTCTCAATCACCGCTTCATAGGGACGCGGTTCGACCGCAATCTTCACTCGCACCATGCGTTCTCATCATAACGTAGCCCGCCGCCCACCCCCTCCGCGTCCGCGTGGTACCATTTTTTTATCTATGAAGTGTGCTCCGCCAGAGACGGATTTTCTGGTCGTCGGCGCCGGTGTCGCCGGCCTGCGCGCCGCCATCGAACTGGCCTCGGCCGGGCGCGTCGTTGTTCTCGCCAAGCGTGAAGTGACCGACTCCGCCACCCACTACGCCCAGGGAGGCATCGCCGTCGCCCTCAGCGACGAAGACGAAATCAGCGTTCACCTGCAAGACACCCTGGTCGCCGGCGACGGGCTCTGTAACATCGCCGCCGCCAAGATCCTCGTCGAAGAGGGCCCGCAGCGCATCGAGGAACTCATCCAGTGGGGAACCGAATTCGATCGCGATGGCACCAGGCTCGCCTTCACCCGCGAAGGTGCGCACAGCCGCGACCGTATCCTGCACGCTCACGGCGACTCCACCGGACGCGAAATCCTGCGCGCCCTGTATGCCAAAGCCAAGACCCTGAAAAACATCTCGGTGTGCGAATTTGAATTCTCTACCGAATTGCGCTTCGACCGCGGTCGCGTCAGCGGCATTGACAGCATTGGTGATAAGGGCGCCCATGAATCCATCACCGCCAGCTCCGTCCTTCTCGCCACCGGCGGCCTCGGCCAGCTCTATCGCAACACCACCAACCCCAACGTCGCCACCGGGGACGGCGTCGCCATGGCCTACCGCGCCGGCGCCGAGGTCAGCGACATGGAGTTCATCCAGTTCCACCCCACCGCCCTTTACCTGAAGAACGCCCCGCGCTTCCTGCTCTCCGAAGCCCTGCGCGGCGAGGGCGCCTATCTGCGCAACATGGAACTCCACCGCTTCATGCCGAAATATCACGCCTTGGGTGAACTTGCTCCCCGCGACGTCGTCGCCCGCGCCATCGTGCACGAACTGGAAACCACGCGCTCCAAGGATCCCGTCGTCTATCTTGACCTCACCCACCTCGACGCCGAGCACGTGAAGAAACGCTTCCCGCGCATCTACTCGACTTGCCTCGAGCACAACATCGATATCACCGCCGAACTCATCCCTGTCCGTCCGGCCGCGCATTACGCCATGGGCGGCGTGCGCACCGATCTCGATGGACGCGCCACCCTCCCCGGCCTCTACGCCGCCGGAGAAGCCGCCGCGACCGGCGTCCACGGTGCCAACCGTCTCGCCAGCAATTCCCTGTTGGAAGGATTAGTCTTCGGCGCCCGCGCCGGATGCGTCATGCGCGAGGAACTGAAGCATCGATCGAAGAAGCCCGGCGCGCCGCCGCACGCCCAGTACTCAAACGGGCCCGTAGATGCGGGATTGGAAGCCCTGATCGCGGAAATGCAGGACCTGATGTGGAACGAGGTCGGCATCGTGCGCACCAAGGAATCGCTCAAGCGCGCCGTCGCCCGCCTCGAAGAACTTGCGCCACGCGTCGCCCATCCCAACACCCGCCGCGCCTATGAGGCCCAGAATATCCGCCTCGCCGGATCCCTCGTCGCCCGCAGCGCTCTCGCCCGTGAGGAAAGCCGCGGCGCCCACTACCGCACCGACTTCCCTGCTCACGACGACGCCCGGTTCCTCAAGCACTCCATGGTCGAGAACGACAATATTCGTTTTGAGGCTGAGTAGTTAGGATTTTCAAATTGTTAATTGCCGAACTGCCAATTCACCGCTTAAGAATTTGTCATTCCGGGTAACGCGAGGAATCTGCTTTCCTGGCAGTCAGTTTCTTGCCAACGACGTTCTTTACCCTGCCGCCTTTTTTGGAAACATCAGCGAGGCGGCCACCGAAATCGCCAGCGTCCCGCCCACCACCGCCAGCGCCACCCCTGTCGGAATCTTGTAGTAGGCCGAGACCAGCATCTTCCCGCCAATAAAAATCAACACCACCGACAGCCCGTAATGCAGGTAATGAAACACCTCCATCATCCCTGCCAGCGCGAAGTACATCGACCGCAACCCCAAAATCGCGAACACATTCGACGTATAGACAATGAACGCGTTCAGGGTGATCGCCAGGATCGCCGGAATCGAATCCGTCGCAAACAGCAGATCGGTCGTCTCCACCACCACCAGCACCACCAGCAGCGGCGTCGCCATCAATTGCCCGCGCCGCACCAGGAACTTCCCTTCCTGGTAATCCTGGGTAATCGGAATCCAGCGTCGCATCCCCTTCAGCACCGGGTTCTTCTCCGGATGCACGCCCTCATCGTCCTGGAACATTAACTTGATGCCGCTATACACCAGGAACGCCCCGAAGGCGTAAATAATCACGTGGAAACGCGAGATCAGCGTCACCCCCACCAGGATGAACACCGCGCGCATCACCAGCGCCCCGACGATTCCCCAGAACAGAACCTTGTGCTGATCAGAAGCCGGAACTTTGAAGTAGTGGAAAATGAGAAGAAAGATGAAGAGATTGTCGACCGAGAGCGACAACTCGATCACGTAGCCGGTAACGAACTCCAGCGACTCCGTCCGCCCGTGCCAGAAATACAGCACCGCGGCGAACGCCATCGCCAGCGTGATCCACATCACGCTCCAGCCCACCGCCTCGCGGAACTTGATCACGCGCCCGGGACGATGAAATACCCCCAGGTCCAGCGCCAGCATCGCCGCCACGAAAATATTGAATAAGACCCAGAAGATAAGCATCGTGGACTGTGGATGGTTGATTTCCCGGGTGCCTCCGGCCACCGGCCTCCAATCAACCATCAACACTCAACCATGCCTCCGTGGCTCAGTCTCTTCTCCCTCTCTCCCCGTTCTCCCATTGCTTCCATGCTCCCGAGGCCTTCATGCCTTCATCCATATGCGACTCGTGCAGAATCTTCTCCACCTCCGCCCGGTGCAGCCGCGGGCCAATCCTTTCCGGGGCATCGGCAAGCGCGAAAACCGTCACCGCCGACTCCGCCACCAGCCTCTTCAACTCCGGCACGTCAACTTTATCGAACGTATCGGAACTCGCGTGGTAGTTGATGATGTAATTGGCCTCCACCTGGTTGGCATAAAGTGTCGGCACGCCCTCCAGCAGAAAATCGAAATGGTCGGTATCGCTGCTGACATCGTAGGTCAGGTTAGTCGCGTCGTATCCCTGCAGGGGGGAGATCAGCTTTTTCACCGCATCCCCTATATCTTTTCTTCCGCCGAGCGAAAAGCCTGTCATGCGCCCGTTGCCGTCGTCGTAAACGACCATCGCCACTACGTTGTCCATCTCGGCCCGGTGCGCATGCACATAGGCCCGCGAGCCCAGCAAACCTTCCTCTTCCCCCGAGAACAGGATGAAGCGAATGGTCCGCTTGGGGCGCAACCCTGAGGCTTTGATCGTCCGCAGCGTATCCACCACCTGCGCCACGCCGCATCCGTCGTCAAGCGCGCCCGTCCCCAGGTCCCACGAATCCAGGTGCGCGCCCAAAATGACCACCTCGTCGGGCTTCTCACTCCCTTTCACCTCGGCGATCACGTTGGCCGCCTTGACCGGGCCGCCGATGCGGTTCGGAATCGCGAGATCGGCATACAACTCCTGCCCGTCGCCCATCAGGCGAATCATCCGCCCAGCGTCCTCCCGCGAAAGAACCACCATCGGAATGTCTTCAATCTCGCCATGTTCGCTGTCGGTGCGCCGGTAAAGCACCCCATACGGACGGCTCGACTGAAACGCAATCGCCATCACCTTGGCCCGCCGCGCCCGCTCGATGATCTGGTCGGCATGGTCATATTCCGCGTCCAGGTCGGCCCAGGTCTTCATCTCGATCTGCGGCACCAGCAGAATGCTCCCCTTGATGTTTCCCGCACGCACAAAATCCTCCATCGTGCCTGCGCCAATATTCACCACCCGCACGTGATGTTGCGCCCCGAGTGCCGGAGTCCACCCGGCCGAGACCGCATGCACGGGGAACGCTTCCGGCGCCACCACGCTCATCTCCGTCGCGCCCTCTGCCCACGACGCCGGCACGGTGTAGCTCTCCGTGTGCACGCTGTCCGCCCCCGCTGCCTTGAACGCATCCACGCCCCATTCGACCGCCCTGTCCATCGCCCGCGTCCCCGGTATCCGTCCCCCCACCGTGTCGGTCAAACGTTCCAGGTTTTTCCCGATCGCCGAAGGCGCGAGCGCCTCTTTGATCAGGATTTCTGCGTTGGAATCAGAGGATGCGGAAAAACCGGGAGAAACCAGCAGCAAAGCCATTGCGCTCGCCCGGAGCGCCCGTGAGGTTCGCATACGAGGGAAATTAGAAATGAAAAGCGAAGAAAAGAGAAGCAAAAGCCGGTACGGTGGTGCGGGCGCCCTCGCCCGCGAACGATCAGCTCCCCGCCTTCTCCACCAGCCGCACCGTCTCCAGCACCACGTCGCCGACAATCTCAAAGCTCTTCGGACTCAGCTTGTCCATCGTGTCCTGCGGCGTGTGCCAGAAAACGTTGTCGTACCCGTAATCAAAATCAATCAAATCCGCCGACGGCACTCCGCGCGACACAAACGGATCGTGATCATCCGACACGGCAATCGTCCGGGCGAAGAAGTGCGACTGGTACCCCATCAGTTCCGCCGCCTTATACACAAAATCCTCGAGCCAGCCGGTCGAATTCGAGTCGCGCTCGATGTTCAGGTCCGCGTCCCCAATCATGTCCACCAGCAGGAATGCCTTGATCTGTTTCAGCGTCCCGTCTTTCTCCCACTTTTCTGCCAGGTGCCGCGCACCGTAAGTATTGTCGTTGCCGCTCCACTCCTTCACCGCCTCTTCCCCATCCGTCCATAGCAGCCAGACGCTGTAACCGTCGCGTTTCTTGCCGCGCAGCTGATTCGCCAACTCCAGCAGCAATCCCGCCGACGAGCCGCCGTCGTTCGCCCCCACATATCCCTGCTCCTTCAGCGGGTAGTTGGTGTCGTAGTGACCGGCAATCACGATCACGCCCGCGCGCGTTCCCGGAAATTTGGCCACGATGTTCCGCACCGGCAGTTTGCCCGCCGGGGTGTCGGCCATGAAGTAATCGTCCTCG
>Ga0335085_10010576_pt1 | contig 13776 bp, 8 predicted proteins | sample Lox_Sample_45_FD_206712 | JGI IMG/M metagenome (GOLD analysis project Ga0335085, IMG submission 206712) | Soil microbial communities from Loxahatchee National Wildlife Refuge, Florida, United States - Lox_Sample_4.5 | ecosystem: Environmental > Terrestrial > Soil > Wetlands | place: USA: Florida...
GGTGGTGAGCGAGACATTGCAGGAAGTGTCGAAGTGCAAACGCGCGGGAATCCTGATCAACACGTTCATGCTGGCTTCGGACTATGGACTGGTTCAGTTTGTGCAGAAGGTAACAGAAATGTGCCGCGGCAAGGCCTATTTCACCACGCCTTACACGCTCGGGCAGTACCTGCTGATGGACTACATGTCGCGGAAAACCAAGACTGTCCACTAGGGCAGGCCCCAAAAAACCTTCAGGACCGCGATTCGCGATCCTGCCGGTGTTTTCGTTGATGCGCGGCTTAGCTCTTGGGCGGCTCTGGAGCCGCCGCGTCGGCCTTTTGTACTGCCGCCTCCGCGCCCTGGAACCCGATCTTCGAATGCGTCCCGTCGCAGAAGGGTCTGTTCACCGAGCCACCACAACGGCACAGTGAAAACGCAGTCTTGCCGGAAAGGTCATAAGGATTACCGTCTGCATCCACCAGTTCAATGACGCCCTCGGGCGCCTCCACCCTATAGGGCCCATTCCTACGCACTGTGATCTTCACTTGCGCCATCAGTTCCTCCAAGGTTAGCGCCGTGCAGCGGCGTGGTCTCATTGTAGCGAAGTTCGCCGGCGGGGCCGCTCAGCCAACCGACTTCGGCGATCGACCTCGCTGGCTCGAGCTTTTCGGAACTAATCCTTCGGTACTTCGTACCTAGCTACAACTCACTATGTCCGGCAGTGGACAATTCAACTCGACGTTGGACAAAGTGGGCACCGGCAGGCACCTAACTTATTGAAAACAAGTTGTTCCGCAATGGTGGCCTCCGTGCAGAGACAGTGTAGGGACCTCGTTTCAGCGACTTGAAACCTTCCCCGAAGGGTCAATCGATGCTGCAAGACTTGCGATATGCGTTGCGACAACTGAAACGGAACCCGGCGTATACCGCGCTGGCAATTCTGACTCTCGCGGTGGGGATTGCCGCTGTCACGACGGTTTTCACCTGGGCGAATGCGGTGTTGTTCAGCCCGTGGCCCCAAGTGCAGCGCGCCGGTGAAATTCGTTCGCTCGCGGCGCGCATCGACACCGGCAGCGGATATTCGTTGCACTATGACCAGTTGCTTTATGTGCGCGAACACCACCGTGGTTTTGCCGACTCCCTGGCGCACGAGATGTTCCCGGTCGATCTGGCAAGCAGCGGTTCTCGGCCCGAGCGCTACTGGTCCGGCATTGTCACAAGCAATTACTTCCAGATGCTGGGAGTGATCCCGACCCTGGGACGTGGCTTTAGCCCTCATGATGATCGTGCCTACGGCTCCGCACCTGAAGTGGTCATGGGCTATGACATGTGGCGATCTCGCTTTCGCGGTGATCCCGGCATCCTGGGGCGAACCATCAGCGTGAATCGGCAACCCCTGACCATCGTCGGTATCGCGCCTAAAAACTTCGTCGGCGTTTATGGTGGGATGGCGCAGTCCCTATGGGTCCCGTTCAGCGAACTCCCTGCTCTGACCGACGGCAAACCGGACCCCCTGATGAACGGCGTCGGTTTGCAAGTCATGGCCCGGCTGCGGCCCGGAGTTACCGACCAGCAGGCCTCCGCCGAGTTGCACAATGTAGCCCAACAGTTTGCCGCAAATAAGAATTCTGCTTACTACAAGAAGTGGGACCTGCTCATGTCCGACGCGGGTCACATGTCACGTGGGCTTTACGGGAGCATCAGTGAGGTCATTCCGATTCTCTTCGGCGCCGCGGGTTTGCTTCTGATCCTGGTCTATGCCAACGTCGCAGTGCTGCTGATTCAGCGCAGCTCTCGTCGGACACGTGAGCTCGCGGTGCGCACATCGCTGGGCGCAAGCCGCTCTCGACTTCTGCGGCAGCTTCTCACGGAAACTGCCGTCATCGCGTTGTTGGCGGGAGTAACGGGTTGGCTGGCGAGCATCGCCCTGTCGAGAACAATGTACGCCTTGCTTCCCAAGGCTGACGTGTCGTTTGTCTTCAACTTTCAGCCTGATGTGCGGATCCTGGCTTTCGCCTTCGGCCTGACGGCGATTACGGTTCTCGCGTGCGGGCTCTTCCCTGCTCGCCAAGTTTTGAAGTTTTCACAGACCGCCGCACTTCATGATGGAGCAGCATCCGTTGTGGGGTCACGGTCACGATCTCGCCGGAATGTCCTGCTCAGCTTGCAGCTGGCTCTCTGCTTTGTCGTGCTGGTGGCCTGCGGACTTCTAACACGCACGCTGTGGAACGTCGTCCACCGTGACCCGGGCTTTGCCACCGACAACACTCTGGTCGCCTCGATGGACCTGAAGCGGGCCGGGTACTCCGAAGAGAAGGCGCTGGCCTTTCAACACACTCTGCTGGAACGTCTGCGGTCGTTGCCTGACGTCAGCAGTGTTTCACTCACCAGCTACGTTCCCATGGGGATGAGCGGAGGCGGCAACGTGCGCGACATCGCGGTTGCCGGATATGAGCCGGGCAAAGATGAGAGCATGAGCATCGTCGTCGACTCGGTCGGCCCCGATTACTTCAAGACGTTGCGCATCCCGATTCTGCAAGGACGCGAATTTTCCGATCGCGATGGCAACGCGGCCGCGTGCGTCGCGGTCGTGAATCAAAGCATGGCGAACAAGTACTGGCCCCGCAGCAGCGGGGGCAACGTCGTTGGCTCGCAGATTCAGGTAGGAAAACGGGCATGCGAGGTGGTGGGCGTAAGCCGCAACATCATTTATCGCAGTGCTACTTACGACAGTGGCGATCCTGTCGTGTATCTATCGATGTTGCAGGATTATCAAGGCTGGTTCTCCATCGTAATGCGCGGTACGGCGTCGGTCCAGAGCCTGCTTCCGGAGCTTGATCGCGAGGTCAGCGCACTTGACGGCACACTGCCGATCAACGACATCGAGACGCTACGCGATCACGTTGAGACGTCGTACGCCGACGCCAAGGTACCAGCCGAAATGATCGGCGTGTACGGCTTCTGCAGTCTGCTGGTTGCCACTCTCGGTGTTTATGCGGGACTGGCCTATTCTGTCGTCGAACGCACCAAGGAGTTCGCACTACGGGCCGCCCTTGGCGCTGAGAGGAAGCGCATCTTCGGCATGATCCTGGGTGAGAGTGGAAGGATCGCTTTGGGCGGGATCGTCGTCGGCGCAATCGGCGCTTTCTTTGCGGTACGCGTGATGAAGAGCCTGCTCTATGGCGTCTCGCCCTTTGATCCCGTCTCAGGCGCTGCCGCTGTGCTTTTGCTGACCGTCACTGCGGGATTTGCCGCGTGGCTGCCGGCGCGGCGGGCCGCGTCCATTGAGCCAATGCAGGCGCTGCGTACGGAGTAGTTCATCGCGAGGAGACCGGAATGCATTCAATCGCTCGTCAATTTCGTTATGCGGTTCGCCAGCTGGCCAACTCGCCGGGCTTCGCCTTGGTCTCCGTGCTGACGCTCGCGCTCGGCATCGGAGCCAATATCGCCGTTTTCTCGGTGACCAATGCTGTGCTGCTGAATCCAAGCGGCATTCCGCACTCAGCAAACCTGGTGGCGCTGCGTGCTCACTATGACAGTCCGCCCGATCTAGGCAATATCTCGATGTCGCCGCCCGATTTTGCCGACGCCGCCGAAGGCAAGGATGTCTTCTCGGGCGCTGCCATTATGACCGGCAGCAGCTTCAACTACAGCCGCGAGAACGCCAACCCCGAACTGATGCAAGGGGCGCGGGTTTCCTCGGGCTACTTCGACGCATTTGAGGTGCGCCCTGCCCTGGGTCGAGTTTTTACGCCGGAAGAGGACCAGCCCGACGCCGGCCCGGTGGCGGTGCTGTCGCATCAGGCTTGGCAGAAGCGCTTTGCCGGCGACCCCAACATCGTTGGCCAATCCATCATTCTCGATCAGCGCTCGTATCGCATCATCGGCGTTATGGGTCCGGAATTCAACTGGCCCAATCGGGCCGAGCTCTGGGTGCCAATCGCGCTTCCGCCGGCCCGTTATCACGATCAGAACTACCGCTACAACGAGTATTTGTTCGCGGTGGCACGCCTGCGGTCGGGTGTGACGGTGCAGCAGGCCAACACTTACCTGAAGAAGAAAGCGCAGGAGAACATCGCCTCCGAGGGCAGCAACAGCTACGGCCGGATTAGCGGCTGGGGTATGTTCGCCATGCCGCTGACCGAGTTCGTCGGCGGCACCCTTCGTAAACCTCTGCTGATGCTTCTGGGGGCTGTCGGCATGGTGTTGCTGATCGCCTGCGCCAACATCGCTGGGCTGCAAATCGCTCGCGCGTCCGCCCGCCAGCGTGATCTCGCAGTCCGTATTGCGTTGGGGGCGTCGCCCTGGACCCTGATCCGTCAAGCCGTGGTGGAAAGTGTCGTGCTGACCGTCGCGGGCCTGGTTCTGGGATTTCTCGTCGCCCTTGCCGCGGCGCCGCTCCTGCTGAAGGGTTTGCCTCCTTCCTTGGGCGAGCATCTGCATCTTTCCTTCATGGGACCCGTCTTATTTTTCGTAGTGATCGTTGCAGTCGCGTGCTCCCTGCTCTGTGGAGTAGTACCGGCATGGCATCGCACACAACCCGGATGGTACAGCGCTCTCCATGAATCCGGTCGCTCGGGGACTGGGGGGCGTGCAGGCCAGAGGGCGCGTTCAATTCTCGTAGTTGCTCAAGTTGCGCTTTCGCTCCTGCTATTAGCCGGGGCCGGCCTACTCTTCAGCAGTCTCAAGGCGCTGGAGACCGTGGAGACCGGCTTCCAGGTCGGTGGTGTAGCGAGCGCCTACTTCTCGCTGCCTAAAACCGTTTACGCAAAAGACGAGCAACAGGCCGCCTTCATGACTTCGCTTTCGGAGCGCCTGCGAGCGATCCCTGGAGTGCAGTCCGCCACCCTCATCGATGCGATTCCGTTCAGCAACAACGGCGGCTCCGCCAGCTTTTTTATCCAGGGACAGACTCGGGCGCCCAATGCTCCTCCGCCACACGGCAATATCCATCTGATCTCGCCCGGATTCTTTGCCACGCTGCGTATTCCTTTCGTGCAAGGTCGGGACTTCACTGATGAAGATCGACTGACCACCCAGCCGGTGGCCATCGTCGATGAGGTGCTGGCTCATCAGTACTGGCCCGGCCAGGATCCAATCGGTCAGCACATTTCCATTGGCGATCCCAATAAAGGCACGTGGATTACCATTGTCGGGCTGGTTCAGCATTCGCGCGAGAATTCGCTCGAGGCCGACACCAATGAGGGCACGTACTTCCTGCCCATCGCACAGGTCCCCAGCCGAACCGCCGGCATTCTGGTCCGTAGTTCGCGCCCCGCGGAGGGGCTGACCGCTGATCTTGCATCCGCGGTTCGCGCGGGCGATTCCAGCGTGCCGATCTACGACGTGAAGAGCATGGAGCTGCGTGTGAATGAGTCTCTGATCGGCCGCAGGTTCGTTGTAATGCTGCTCGGTACCTTCGCCGTTCTGGCCTTGTTACTGGCGGCGCTGGGACTCTATGGAGTGATCAGCTACTCGGTACGCCTCCGAACCCGCGAGCTCGGGGTGCGGATGGCCCTAGGCGCCCAGCGTGGCACAGTGTTGAAACTGGTGCTGATGCAGGGAATGCGGCTGGCGGCGATCGGCATTGCCGTGGGCGTGGTCTTTGCCGCTTTCCTCGGCCGTTTGTTCACCAGCCTGCTTTTCCGGGTCAGCGTTCTGCACGTGCTGCCCTGGCTGTGTGCGGCCGCAGCACTCGTGGGTGTTGTTCTGGTGGCCAGCTTCCTGCCCGCACGCCGGGCGGCTTCGATTGAGCCTATGAAGGCGCTGCGGACGGAGTAGCAGCTCCTATAAGGGAATTTGTAATGCATATCATCCTTCAGGAAATTCGTTTGGGCCTGCGGCAAATGCGCAAGGCTCCCGTGTTCACCGCCGTCGCCATCCTTACGCTTGCTTTGGGCATCGGAGCGAACACCGCGGTATTCACGCTGCTTGATCAGGCGCTGCTGCGCAGTCTGCCAGTCTCGCATCCCGAGCAGCTCGTGCGCCTGCACTGGACGGGCGATGCCCCCGGACACTTCAATTCCTACGGCGGCGACGACAATGATTACTTTTCCTATCCCATGTATCGCGACCTGCGAAGCATGAACACCGTCTTCCTGGATGTCATCGCCAACGACCAGCAGAACGTCGCCATCAGCTGGAAGGACAAGCCCGACATGGCAGGCTGCGAATTGGTTTCGGGAAATTACTTTGAAGGACTGGGTGTTCGTCCGGCGCTGGGGCGGCTCCTTGTGCCCTCCGACGAAGCCCTGAATGCCAACGTTGTCGTGGTCCTGAGCTTCAACTATTGGAAGGCTCACTTCGCGTCCGATCCAACCGTCGTGAATCAGACGCTCTTGATCAACACGCAGCCCTTCACCATCATTGGGGTCGCGCCGCCGGGCTTCCACAGCATCGTCGCCGGATCGGTTGAGGATCTGTTCGTTCCCGTCACTGCCAAGGGCGTTATTACGCCACGCTGGCAGGATCTGGAAGACCGCCGCTCGAGCTGGATCACTCTCACAGCCAGACTCAAACCCGGGGTTACTCGCCAACAGGCCGAAGCGGCGTTGGCTCCCTTGTGGCACTCGCTGCGCGCCGAGGAATTCAAGACGTTCCAGCACAAGGACCGCTGGCAGAAGAGCTTCCTTGACGACTCGCGCCTGCAAGTCTTCGACGGCGCTCGCGGATTCTCTCCGCTCCGGGACCAGATCAGCGTACCTCTGATGGTGCTGATGGGAATGGTCGCGCTGATGGTCCTCATGGCCTGCGTTAACGTTTCCAGTCTTTTGCTGGTTCGAGCGGCCGGCCGTGCTCGTGAGATTTCCGTTCGCTATGCCGTGGGTGCTGGTCGCTGGCAAATTGTTCGGCAGTTGCTCATCGAGGGGGTTCTGCTGGGCCTGTTGGGCGGGGCGTTAGGGGTGGCCTCCGCGCCCGCTGTATCGCAAATCCTGATTCGGCGCTTGCTCGGCGAAGGCAGCACGGAACTGCCCTTCAATCCTGCCCCCGACTTCCGCGTACTGGCGTTCGCCTTTGGGTTAGCCTTCCTGGTTTCGCTGGCGTTCAGTCTTGCGCCCGCCCTGCATTTTCTGAATGCGGATATGGTGAGCTCACTCAAGCAGCAGACCCTGACCACCTCCGGCGGCCGCTTGCGCTTCCGCCGCATCACTGTCGGCGCGCAGATCGGCTTGAGCCTCCTCCTGCTGATCGGCGCAGGACTCTTCGTGCGAACCCTTCACAATTTGCAATCGGTCGACTTGGGATTTAGGCCCGATCATCTGCTTGGGTTCAACGTGAACCCGCGGCTCGCCGGATACCAGCCCGACCAGGTGAATGCGCTGAACAAACGCATTCTGGAGACGCTGGGGGCTTTGCCCGGGGTCCGCAACGTGGCAGCCACCGACGATCCTGATCTTTCAGGCGAAGATGACAACGGAGGCATCCGGATCGTGGGATACAACGCCCGCGAAGACGAAGACATGCAGGCCGAGCAGCCGTGGGTCACGCCGCAATACTTCGCGACGATGCAAGTGCCGTTGTTGGCCGGCCGCGTCTTCACCGACGACGACGCAGTCGGCAAGGAAGATGCCGCAATCGTCAACGCCAGCTTCGCGACGCACTATTTCGGCACGCCTCAGGCTGCTCTGGGACGCGTCGTAAATTTCGGCAGCGTGAGCGAACCAGTCAATACGACCATTGTCGGCGTTGTCGGCGATACTAAACACCACAGCGTGCGCGATCCCGTGAAGCGTACCGTTTACCGCGCCCTGTTCCAATCACCGCAGCCCAACTTTACGACGTTCCTGCTGCGAACGTATCAGCCGCCATCGGCCGCCGAAAGCTCGGTGCGTACGGCAATGCAGCAACTGGATTCGAAGCTCGCGCTGGGCAAAGTTCGCACCATGGACGAGTTGGTCGCCGACAGCCTCTCCAGCGAGCGAATCATCGCGTTGCTGGCCATGAGTTTCGGAGTCCTGGCAGTGTTGCTCGCGGCCATCGGCCTCTATGGCGTGCTTGCCTACTCCACTGCACAGCGTACCCGGGAGATCGGTATCCGCATGGCGGTCGGCGCACAACGCAGAAGTGTGGTGCAACTTGTGCTCTCTGATGTGTTATGGCTGACGGGAATTACGGTCGCGTTGACGGTTCCGCTGTCGATGCTGTTTGCGAATTTGCTGCGCAGCCAGCTCTTCGGCGTCAGCCCCTTCGACCCGTTGAGCCTCTTGGGAGGCACCCTGCTGATCGCTCTGGTTGCGTTGCTCTCAGCGGCCCTGCCTGCCAAGCGGGCAGCCTCGACTGAGCCGATGAAGGCGCTGCGAACCGAGTAGTCAACCACCTCAAGGTGCTGGCGCCCTCATTGCGCCGTCGTCGCTGATTTGGCAGTCGTGCGGCCGCTCGCTCGGCCGTCGAGCCTGATCCGCATCTGCTCGGCGAGATCGTAGACTTCCTTCACCTTGGCCGCAGCATCAGTCGAAAGCTCTTCCTCGCGCAGCGCCAGCTCAGAGTTCAGCAGGATGGCAGTGACTTGCCCGCGCAGTTCGTTGCGCAGCAGGTTTTCCGCCATTCGCATGGACGACAGCCTTTCCGCAGTCAGGCGCTGCAGCGCACGATTCACCTCCACTGCGACCCGCTCCGTCCCGTGAAGCGCCAGGTTAACGTAAACCGGAATTGCGTTTCCTGCGTGGCTGGCGACTAGACTCTCCGCGCCTGCTTCTACCTGCTGGAAAGATTCGTCGACCACGATGATGTCGTACTCATGGGCCTGCAGATACTCGATGGCTTTTGTCAGCGAAGTGGCGACCTGGGTCTCCTGGTGGTTTTTCTGCTCGATCGCCGCCGCGCACTCCTTCGCACGCGACGACGCACTCACAAGAATGATCATAGGGTTCCTCCCGGGGCGAGGGAATGGGCGTTCGGAACGCACTTCACCTGTCCCGTCTGAATACAGGTTTCTCGCGTGGGGAAATCCGCTCGACCGCTAGACGGCGGAGCCGTATTCCTTCAACTTGCGATAGAGAGTGGTCTTGCCGATGCCGAGCTGCTTAGCGGCTTCCAGCTTGTCGCCGTTCAGCGTCGTGATCGCATGCAGGATCGCCCGCTTTTCCAGTTCCGCCAGGGTTGCTATGCCGGAACTCTCCAGATTGACCGGCAACACCGGCTCCTGTGCATGGAAGTTCTGCAGCGTGGTCGGCAGATCGCCGATGTGGACGGTTGGACCGGAAGTCAGCGCGCATGCCCGCTCCAGGCAATTCTCCAGTTCGCGCACATTCCCCGGCCAGTCATAGTTGAGCATGAGTTTCAGGGCGTCATCGCTGATGTTGCGCTGCACGCCGGTTGTGCGTGCCACGCGCTCCAGGATGTGGCCCGCCAACAGCGGAATGTCCTGCTTGCGCTCCCGTAGTGGCGGCACCCGCAGCGTCAGCACATTGAGACGGAAGTAGAGATCGCGCCGGAAGGTGCCCTGTTGCACGCCTTCTTCCAGGTCGCGGTTTGTGGCCGCCAGGATCCGCACATTGATCGGAATCGCCCTCGTGCCGCCCACGGGACGAATCTCTTTCTCCTGCAGCGCCCGAAGCAGCTTGGCTTGCAAGTCGATCGGCAGCTCGCCGACTTCGTCGAGGAATATTGTGCCACCTTCGGCTGCCGCCATCAGGCCATCTTTGGCGCGGACCGCACCGGTGAAGGCCCCCTTCACGTAGCCGAACAGTTCGCTCTCGATTAGGCTCGGCACCAGCGAGCCGCAATCCACGGGAATAAACGCTTTGTCGCGGAAGGGACCGGAATAATGGATCGACCGCGCCACCAGCTCTTTCCCAGTGCCGCTCTCGCCAAGAATCAGCACCGGATGTGTGCTGAAGGCTGCCTTAGCGATGATGCGATAGAGGCGGTCCATCTCGGGCGCCTGACCGATCATGGCGCCAAACCCGTGTTTCGATTTCACCTGCTCACGCAGGAGGCGGTTCTCCGTCGCCATCTTGAGGTGTGCCGTCACGCGATCGAGCACTAGCCGCAGCTCGTCGAAATTAAATGGCTTGGTGACGTAGTCGTACGCCCCCGACTTCATCGCTTGCACCGCCGACTGCACCGTTGCATAACCGGTCATGATGACGACAACCGTATCGGGACGACGTCGCTTGATCTCGCGCAAAACCTCCAGGCCGTTGGTTCCCGGCAGCCGCAAGTCCAGCAGGACAACGTCCACGTTGGTGCTATCCAGCATTCGATAGCAGTGCTCCGGCGAATCGGCAATCGTCGTACGGAAGCCCAGGGCGTCGGCTACCTCTCGGCATGACTCGCGCACCGAGCGCTCGTCATCGACAATCAGCAGGTTCAAGAGATTGGAGTCACGGGTCTGTTCGGCAGGGGTTGCAATCTCTGCGGTTAGCACGGTTATGCCCTCGCTTTTAGCACGGTCTCGACGGATTCATCCAGATGGCTCCATGAACCCGCGTATGATCATTGTCCCTTTTTGGGAAATCGACGCTAGTACGGACGTCACACAGGCGTGTGAGGCCCGTTTTCGCCAGCCGGAGAAAAAACAGGAGCCACGCAACCCGGTGATTCGATCACAGCATGCTCACATCGAATCGGAGGCGCTGGCTCCTGTTCCGCCACCGCTGCATTAGTCAGAGCCGAATCAAGTGTTCCTGCCGCGTGGTCACCGGCTTCAGAACCCCGGCGAGACATCGCGTCCAGCCGGTTCAAAAGCCGCTTGGCTAGCTCCCCTCCACGTTGCGCATTACGTTGCACCTCGTGCAGGTTGCGCCTTAGGCGGCTGTAAGACGGCAGCTTCCACTCCATCACCTGTGTATTGAGCAGCACGCTGACAAAAACGTTGTTCAGTTCATGCAACAGCTCGGCGCTTTCCTTGGCGAAGGACGCAAGCGGCGAAACCTCTTCATGCACGTCCGTCAGCGCCAGTGCCGGCTTCGGCTTTTGCCGTTCCTGTCGGTTGTCAGTACTGCGCTGCGGTTTATGTAGAACATCCATGCCACGTCTCCGTCCGCTCTCCTGTTTCGCCACGCAGTCGGAGATGCAATCGCGATGCCATAAACCGCCATTCACCCAAACGCCGTTGTTGTACAGGGTTAGAGACACGGTGCGGTTCATGAGGGCTGCAGGTGGGAAGGTCGCCGTTCCAAGTCGGAACGCAGACTGCCTTCGCAAACGATGTCAGGTTTGTCTCCACGTCACGCGATGATCTGACCTGGCCTTGACTCGGTTACGCAAACCCCTGAATTGATTCGGTTAGAACATCACCTCGTGGAATCGTCGAAGCAGTTAAGACGTCGTGATGTTGCCCAATTGCCATTTCCCAAAACGAGACTCCACATCCACGGCGCTTCCCGTTTTAGAAACTAATTAGTCGCGGAGCAACGCAAAACGGGAGGCGTCGTGCCTCCCGTTCCACGGAACTTGAAAGTTCAGGCACTATTCTTGTTGTTGACTCTTAGTGCTCGGCGTTACGGCACTTGCACTGGCGCTCGACGCCGTCGCGCTATTGACTTTCTGCAGCAATAGTCCGTTGTGCCACGAAGTGGCCAGTAACTGCCCTTGATAGCCGGTCGCGCTCCGAATGGAGAAGCTTGCCTGCGGAGTCTCCTTCCAACTCTTGCCGCCGTCGTTGCTTTCAAACACACCTTTCGAGTTCATGGCAGTCGCCAACAGGTGCTGGGTGTTCGGATCGTAGGTGACGCTCAACACGCCACTGGGAGGCAGACCACTCATGACGTGTACCCACTTCTCTCCACCGTTGCTTGAGCGCGCCGCGCCTTCCCGGGTGGCAAGCCACAGCGTAGAGTCGGAAGTCATGGTGAAGTCGTAGATGCCGGTCACATAGTTCGGAATGGTCAGCTCACTCCAGGTACGGCCACCGTCGCGTGACAGGAATGCGCGCTTCACGCTCGCCAAGGTCAGCGTGCCGTCTGAGTACTCGTTGGCAACCACAAAGTCGCTCTCGCCTTCCACGGGGGTTCCATACCACTTTTTGCCGCCGTCGACGCTGATAAACAGGCCTTCATTAGTAGCTGCATACCAGGCCTTGTCGGTGATCTCGAGTGAGCGCACGCGGGGCGCAATGGCGATCGGAATTGGAACTTCCACCGGCCCTTTCTTCTTCGCGGCGGTCGTGGCAGGCTTTCGCGCCGTTGTTCCTTTAGCGCCCTTTGTCGCGGGCTTCGGCGCCGGCGCAGGCTCTTCCTTGGGCTGCCACTCCGGCACTGCCCCCACGATCATCGTTGCCGGTTGCCATGCTCCGACCAGGGACGACAGATAGAAGATGCCGTGATTGGTCCCTGCGTAAAGGACGCCGTTCGCGGCTTGTTGCAGGCTGAGAATGTCACGGTCTCCCAGCCCCTTGCTTACTTGAAGCCAGCTCTTGCCCAGGTCGTCGGTCGTGAACAGACCGCCATGGACCTTGTCGTTCACAATCCCGACGTACAGTCGGTTCGGATTCTTATTGTCCGCGATCACCGCGCCGACCATACGGTGGGAGAACCCGCGATTGGAGGGCTGATATTTCGCGTTGGCGAAGCCATCATTGGTGGCCAGTACGCCTCCTCGGTCGGTCGCCAGCAGCACACGATCCGGGCTGCGCGGATCGATCAGCACATCGTTCACCACCACGTCTGCCGAGGTTACGAGCGACCATTTGGCTCCGCCATCGACGGTCTTCCACAATCCGCCCGTGGTGCCCGCGTAAACGATCGACGGACGCACCGGATCCTGCTTCAGCACGCGGGTGCGAATCGCCGAGTGCGGCATGCCCTGTACGCGATGAAACAGGTCGGCCCCGTTGTCGCTTTTGTAGATACCCGAGCACGCGCTGGCGTATACGCGCGAGGGCGTCTTGGGATCGACAATGATGCTGAACACGTCGGAATCGTCCAGCATTCCATCGTGAATGCTATGCCAGCTTTCTCCGCCATTCGAGGTCTTCCACGCCAGGTGCCGGGTACCGCCATAAACGATCTCGGGATTCTGCGGATCGATGGCGACCGACACGAAATTCTTCATAACCGAATAGTGATCGGAGACCTCAGGATTTTCCGGCGTCATGCGCTTCCAGGTAGCCCCGGCATCGCGCGACCAGAAAATGCCATCCAGTGCCCCAATGACGAGCGTGTTGTGGTCACTCGGGGCCATTGCCAGAGCGCGGATCGACTTACCGTGAGCGCCCTTCAACGCCCGCCACGTCGCGCCACCGTCATCTGAGCGGAACACATCGCCTTCATCGTCGTGATAGAGGCCCCAGCCCGCGGCATAGATCGTCATCGGGTTCGTTGGATCGAAGATGACATGGTCGATGACCAGGTCGTCGCTGTCGCCGAGGTGCGCGAACGGCGCCCAGGTATTCCCGCCGTCACGGGATACAAACAGCTGCGCGGCGCTCGTTCCCAGCAGGATGTGGTTGGGGTCGGTGGGGTCATAGGCCAGGCTGCGAACGTTGCCCCCATCCGGACCGATCAGGCTCCAATTGGAATCCGGGGGATTCGCGGCTTCCGCCGAAACAAGCAGCGCGATTCCGACCGCCAGCACCGCGGCGGAACAGATGAGTTTCCTCATAACCACTCAGACATCTCCGGTTTGAATTTCACGAACTCTGCACGCCTCTCAAAATCATACTTGCGTGCCGCATGAGTCGCACAGTGGCAAGGTGTGTGCGTCTCCCAGATATCCAACGTCGCCAGCGCATAGGCGGAGCTTGTCGTGTACTCTCGCCCGGACAGATCGCACCCGCGGGCCTGCCGCCATGTTATCTGAATCTGGGCAGGCGCGCTCCCACCAAGCTGCCTTGAGCCTCAGCTTTCGGCT
>Ga0335085_10010577_pt1 | contig 13776 bp, 12 predicted proteins | sample Lox_Sample_45_FD_206712 | JGI IMG/M metagenome (GOLD analysis project Ga0335085, IMG submission 206712) | Soil microbial communities from Loxahatchee National Wildlife Refuge, Florida, United States - Lox_Sample_4.5 | ecosystem: Environmental > Terrestrial > Soil > Wetlands | place: USA...
TCAACGCGATCAACATGAACACCAATTCACCCGCAAACAAATTGCCGAACAAGCGCAGCCCCAGGCTCAACGGCTTGGCCAGTTCCTCGATCAATGTCATCACGACATTGACCGGGACGAAAAATTTCCCAAACGGGTGGAACAGGAACATCTTGATATAGCCGACGACACCTTTTTCCTTGATGTTGTAAAACACGATCAGCGCAAATACGGTAAACGACATTGCCAGCGTCGTATTGAGATCGGTCGTAGGCACTATTTTCAAATGGTGTACACCCAGCAGACCCGCCGCGGTCGGCAGCAAATCGACCGGGATCAGATCCATGAAATTCATCAGCCACACCCAGACGAAAATCGTGAGCGCGAGCGGTGCAATCAACGGATTGGGATGGGGAAAAGCGTCCCGCACCTGGCCCGAAACGAATTCGAGAATCGATTCGACAAAATTTTGGAATCCGCCGGGCCTTCCCGTTTCGAGGTTTTGCTTCAGGCGCCAGCTGACGAACACGATCAGCGTGCCAAGCAGAATGCTGAAAAACAGGGTATCCACATTGAGCGCCCAGAACCCGCCACGTCCGCAATCCCGACCGACACAAAAATTGGTCAGATGGTGCTGGATATATTCGACCGATCCTCCACCGGAAGCCGCCTCGCTCAACTTCTGATCCCCTATTCGCCGCGCGCCACGTGGCGCGCGTTTATGAAATACCCTGCTTGCGCTGAAACAAAGCCGACCAACAAGGCCAGCGGCTCCAGTTTCAACACAGCCAAGCCTAAAACGAGTGCGCCCAGCACAAAAAAGAAACGCTGCGCGGCACCCCAATACAGGACCCGCATGCTGGCGGTCGGATTGCCCGCAGCTCTACTGGCCCGCTTGATGCTGCGACTCAATAACAGGGTAGCCGCAATCCCGACCGCCCCCCCATACAGCACGGCTCCCGACGCCGCCCATCCTCTGCCGATAAAAAAGGCAGCCGCTGCCAATATGCTGCCTATCACCTGCCACGCGACAACTTTGCGGATTACCCGGTCGTCGACTTCGTGCGCGGCGTTGTTCAATGCGGCGCTGGGTGGGTTAAAAGTTTATAGACTTTCAGAATGCCGCCAACGAAGCCCAAGCCGCACAACATCACCATAAACACCGGCTTGGTATCGAGCCAGACATCCAGCACATAGCCCAACAAAAATCCGGCGAGCACCATGGAGGTTAATATCGTGCCAACCCCCATCAACAACAGCCCGCTACTTTTGGGCCGGTTCATTTTCAGCCTAAAAAACGAGCAGCATTATAGCCTTGCGCCCTCGTGGCCCGCAAGCAGGCAGCGCGCGGGGAAACGGATTCACCGGCACCCGAAACGCCCGCTTTTATCGGGTCAAATGAAGGGGCAAACAACATGTCAAGTGAGGGGGGCTGCGCCAGCATTATTTGATGTGCCCCAGGATGCCCTGCAGTTCATCGAGACTGTGGTAATGGATGATCACTTTCCCCCGGCCCTTGACGCCGCACTGGAGCTGCACTTGGGCGCCGAGCTTTTCGGATAGTTCCTCCTGCAACCGCAGCACATCCCGATCGGCGGATTTCAACCGCCCTCGTTTGCCGCCCACGCCGCGCAATCGCAGCGAAACCAGGCGCTCGGTGGCACGAACCGATAATCCGCGCGCAATGACTTCGCGTGCTGCCTCGACCTGCTGCGCAGCGGACAGGGCCAGTAAAGCGCGCGCATGCCCCATTTCCAGTTGCCGGTCCCGCATCAGTTCGCGCACTGGCGCGGTTAGCGTCAACAACCGCAACAAATTGGTCACCGTGACGCGCGAACGTCCGACTGCTTCGGCAGCCTGATCGTGCGTCATGCTGAATTCTTCGACCAACCGCTGGACGGCACCGGCCTGTTCAAGCGGGCTCAAGTCTTCGCGTTGAATGTTTTCGATCAGCGCCATCGCGAGCGCTTCCTTGTCGGAAATGGCGCGTACCTGCGCCGGAACGGTGGTCAGGCCGGCGAGTCGGGCCGCGCGCCAGCGCCGCTCGCCGGCGACGATCTCGTAACGGTCGGTGGCGGTGGGGCGCGCCAAAATCGGCTGCATCAGACCCTGTGCCCGGATCGAGTCAGCCAGCTCGCGCAACGCCACTTCATCAATGTGGGTGCGCGGCTGATATTTGCCCGGCTGCAACGACGTTATGGGTAATTCTATAAGGCCGCGCGTCTCGTTGACGGTCGCCGTTGCCGATTCACTGCCGCCAAGCAACGCGTCGAGTCCGCGACCCAGTCCTCTCATTTTCGTCATGTTTTCTCCTCGGCGCCTTGAGTCGCGCGGTTAAGCATTTCACCTGCCAATGTCAGATAGGCCTGCGCTCCCTTGGATGTTTTATCGAAATCGATGGTTGGCGCGCCGAAACTCGGCGCTTCGGCAAGCCGTACATTACGCGGGATGACGGTGCGGTAAACTTTGTCTCCAAAATGCCGTTGCAGCTGCGCTGAGACCTGCTGGGCAAGCGTGTTGCGCGGGTCGTACATGGTGCGCAACAATCCCTCGATTTGCAACGCCGGGTTCAGGTGTGCGCGTATTTTTTTGATCGTTTGCACCAAATCACTTAGACCTTCGAGCGCGTAGTATTCGCACTGCATCGGGATCAGCACGGCCTGTGCCGCGGTGAGGCCATTCACCGTCAGCAAATTGAGCGCCGGCGGACAGTCGATCAGGATAAAATCGTAGTTGTTTCCCATCCCGGCAAGCGCATGCTTAAGCCGGATTTCTCGGTCCTCAAGGTCGACAAGTTCCACTTCCGCCCCGGCGAGGTCACGATTGGCCGGCAACAAATCATAATGGCCGCGAACTGAAACAACGGTCGTGGCGCTGATATCCGCACTTCCCAACAGCACCTGATACACCGTTGTTGCCAGCGTACGTTTATCGACGCCGCTGCCCATCGTCGCATTACCCTGTGGATCAAGATCGACCAACAATACACGTTGTTTGGCTCTGGCCAAACTGGCCGCAAGATTGACACTGGTCGTCGTTTTGCCAACACCGCCTTTCTGATTGGCAATCGCGAGAATTCTCGCCATGGTCAAAGTTCCGGCCTGACAAGAATCAAGTGGCGCACCTCGTTTAACCCGGGCACCGTAAGAGGAATCGCCCGATCGAGCTTGAATCCGCGTGGCAACTGCGCGAGCTCTTGGCGGGGATAAACACCTTTCATCGCAGCTAACACGCCGGTGGGGGCGCACCGTTCTCCGGCAACCGTAACGAAATCAAGCAGGCTCGAAAACGCGCGCGATATGACCAGATCGAATTTGCGTGGCGGGCGCCAAGTTTCGGCGCGCGCGCAAACTACCGTAACATTGACGAGCCCTAACTCTATGAGGGCTTGGCGCAAAAATGCCGTTTTCTTCTGGCTGCTATCCAGCAAAGTGACCTGTGCCTGCGGTCGCGCTATCGCCAATGGAATTCCCGGCATACCCACGCCACTTCCGACATCTAATATGGAGTGTGCGCTCACATGTGGTAGAACTGCCAAACTATCAAGCAAGTGCTTGTTTATCATCCGCGGCTCTTCACGTACCGCTGTCAGGTTATAGACCTGATTCCACTTTGCTATCAACGTCAAATATTGAAGCAGCTGACGCTGCGCCGCCACGTCCACTGACAAGCCGAGTCCAGCGATGCCTTGTGCGAGTTGCTCGCCAAGACCACTCATGCCGATTTTTGTTCGCGCGCCGCTGCAAACCCGCGTTTCAAATGAACCAGCAACACCGAGATTGCCGCGGGTGTGATCCCCGAAATCCGCGCTGCCTGCCCGAGCGTTTGCGGACGGTACAGGTTTAGCTTTTGCTGTGCCTCGACCGACAGCCCCCGTACCCGGCAATAATCGATGTCTTCGGGCAATCGCGTCGCTTCATGCGATTGCCGGCGTGTAATTTCTTCGCGCTGCCGTTCGATATATCCATCATATTTGATTTGTATCTCGACTTGTTCGGCAACCTGCGGATCTTCGACCGCTGGGCCCGCGCCAGGCAAGGTCATCAATTTGGGATAAGACACGTTCGGCCGGCGCAGCAAATCCTGCAGCGTATGCTCGCGCTCCAAGGATTGTCCAAGTACACGCTGTACTTCGTGTTGAGCAATGATCCTGGGATTAATCCATGACGATTTCAGACGTTCCATTTCACGCGTGACTGCTTCGCGTTTTTGTTCAAACCGCTGCCAGCGGTGATCGTCGACCAAACCCAAGCGCCGGCCTATCTCGGTCAACCGCATATCGGCGTTGTCCTCGCGCAGGCTAAGACGGTATTCGGCTCGACTCGTAAACATCCGGTAAGGCTCCGACACGCCGCGCGTAACCAAGTCGTCAATCAATACACCGAGATACGCTTGATCGCGACGCGGATACCAAGGTTCCATGTCTATCGCAAAGCGTGCAGCATTAATGCCGGCTAGCAGGCCCTGCGCCGCAGCTTCCTCGTAACCGGTCGTGCCGTTGATTTGACCGGCAAAAAACAAGCCGGAAATTGCCCGAGTCTCAAGGGTCGGCTTAAGTCCACGCGGGTCAAAATAATCGTATTCGATCGCGTAACCAGGGCGGGTAATATGCGCCTGCTCCAGTCCCTTGATCGAACGCACTAGCGCGCATTGCACATCGAACGGCAGGCTCGTTGATATGCCATTGGGATAAAATTCCCGCACCATCAGTCCTTCAGGCTCAAGAAAGATCTGATGCGACGCTTTGTCAGCAAAGCGTACCACCTTATCTTCGATCGACGGACAATAACGCGGTCCTACGCCCTCGATTACACCGGTATAGAGCGGCGAGCGGTCGAGTCCTTGGCGGATGATTTCGTGCGTTCGCGCGTTGGTATGTGTGATCCAGCATGAAACCTGCGGCGGATGCGGCGTCGCGTCGTTCATGAAGGAAAATACTGGGGTTGGCGTATCACCGGGTTGTTCAACCAGCGCTGAAAAATCGATGCTGCGCCCATCGATTCGCGGCGGAGTCCCGGTTTTTAGCCGGCCAACCGGTAACCCGAGTTCACGCAAACGCTGCGCCAAGAGAATTGCCGGTGGATCACCCGCACGGCCCGCCGCATGGCGCTCGAGCCCCATGTGTATCAATCCAGCCAGGAAAGTGCCTGTGGTAAGCACCACTGCAGCTGCGGGAAATCGTACTCCAGCCTGAGTTACAACCGCCACAATATGGCCATTCTCTACCACCAGATCGTCTACTTGTTGCTGGAAAATCAATAGGTTATTTTTATTTTCCAGCCGTTCGCGGATTGCTCTCTTGTAGAGTAGACGATCTGCCTGAGCACGCGTAGCACGTACCGCCGGTCCCTTGCGTGAATTCAGGATGCGAAACTGGATGCCAGCTTCATCCGTCGCCAGCGCCATTGTTCCGCCCAACGCATCTATTTCCTTAACGAGGTGGCCTTTACCAATGCCGCCGATCGACGGGTTGCACGACATTTGCCCCAGCGTCTCCACATTGTGCGTCAGTAATAACGTGCGTTGCCCTACGTGGGCGCTGGCCAGCGCAGCTTCGGTTCCGGCATGTCCACCGCCGATAACAATTACATCAAATTTTTCAGGGAAATACATGCTGGAACGCCTATACTTAATAATGGGCGAAATGATACTCCAAGACGTGCATTAGAGAAATAAAGCCCATGTTCCACGTGGAACATCATTTACCGATACAAAATCGGGAGAAGATTTCTCCAAGCAGATCGTCAGAGGTAAACTCGCCGGTGATGCGCGACAGCGCAGACTGCGCAAGGCGTAATTCTTCAGCCAATAACTCCGGCTGTCTGGTTTGAGCAATTGCTTGTGTCAGGCATGTTGCCGCTTGGCGTAGCGCCTCCAAATGCCGGGCACGTGCCATGTATATGCCTTCTTCTCCATGAGAGCTCCAACCAATCATTTCGAGTATTGCTGTACGCAACAACTCTATGCCCGCCCCGGTCGTTGCCGACACGCTGACTTCAATGACGTTTTCGGCTTTGTATAAAGTCGGATGAGTTTTCGTTAGGTCAACCTTATTTTCGACGCGAATTTGCTTCGCCTTCATCAAAGGCTTGTGCTTGGCTTCCACTGCCTGTGCTCGAGTTTCGGGACGGGCTATATCGCTGACCCAGAGCACGATGTCCGCTTTAGAAATCTCGTCATAAGCTATTGATATTCCTATTTTTTCTATCTCATTTTTGGGTTCGCGCAAACCCGCGGTATCAACCATATGGAACGGAATGCCGGCCATGTTTATCGTTTGTCTGATGGCGTCTCGCGTTGTACCTGGGATATCGGTGACGATAGCCAAACTCTCGCCGGCAAGCCGGTTAAGCAGGCTGGATTTACCGACATTGGGATGCCCTGCCAGCACCACGCGCACGCCTTCGCGCAACAAACTGCCTTGGGATGAAGCGACAAGCAATCCCTCGAGCTTAGCGTGCAGCGTTTCCAGCGTACGCTGGACCCTCGCTTGCTCCAAAGCCACAATGTGTTCTTCTTCCGGAAAGTCAAACGTCGCCTCAATCTGCGCGCGCAGATTGACCAGCGACGAGACCAGATCCCTGACCTCGCGCGAGAAGTGCCCCTGCAATGAGCGCATGGCGCAACGTGCCGCCTCAACGGTCGCGGCATCGATCAAATCGGCAATGGCTTCCGCTTGAGCAAGGTCTATTCTATCGTTAAGAAATGCACGCCTCGTAAATTCACCTGGTTCCGCGGCGCACGCACCAAGCTCGAAACAACGCTGCAGCAAAAGCTGCATTACCACGGGTCCGCCATGTGCCTGCAGTTCGATCACGTCTTCGCCGGTATAAGAGCGGGGCGCAGGGAAAAACAATACCAACCCGCGATCAATTGGAGCGCCATCAACGGCCCGGAAATCAGCTGCTGTCGCATGACGCGGCGGCACATGGCGGCCAACCAGCTTCTCTAGCAGGGACTCAAGATGGGGGCCGGAAATCCGCACGATGCCAACGCCACCACGGCCGGGCGGGGTGGCGATTGCGGCAATGATGTCATTAGCCATCGGCGGCGAGTATACCGCCTGACCTCAGCATAAATGCTGCTTATTTGCGTCCCAGCCCGACGCGTTCCAAAGCGCGATTGATATACCACTGCTGCCCGATCGACAGAATATTGTTGACAAGCCAGTACAACACCAACCCTGCCGGGAAGAAAAAGAAAAAAATACTGAATACCACTGGCATGATTTTCATGACGCTGGCCTGCACCGGATCTGGCGGTTTGGGGTTAAGCATGGTCTGAATAATCATCGTCGCCCCCATCAAGAGCGGCAATATGTAAAACGGATCGGACACAGACAGGTCGTGTATCCAAAATACAAATGGTGCATTCCGCAGTTCGACGCTGGCGAGCAAGACCCAGTAAAGCGCAATGAACACGGGTATTTGCACCAATATCGGCAAACATCCGCCGAGCGGATTGATTTTCTCTGTCTTATACAGCTCCATCATCGCTTGGTTCAGGCGCTGGCGGTCATCCCCGTAATGTTCTTTGAGTTTTTGCAACCGCGGCGCCAGCACGCGCATGCGCGCCATCGAACGATAGCTGGCGGCTGAGAGCGGATAGAACAATGCCTTAATAATCACCGTAAGCAGGATGATCGCCACCCCCCAATTATTGACCCCCCGATGCAACCATTGAAGCAGCCAGAACAACGGTGCGGCAATAATAGTGAGCCAGCCATAGTCGACGGTAAGATTAAGACCGGGCGCCAAGGCGGCAAGCTTGTCCTGTTCCTGCGGCCCCGCGTAAAGCGGGACCGTCAACGTGGCGCGCTGGCTTGGGGCAATTTCTTCGAGCGGTACTTTTACGCCGACTGAGTAAAGGCCATTATCAAGGCGCTGCACGTAAAACTCGCGCGGGACATTGGCGGGCGGCAGCCACGCGCCCAAAAAATAATGCTGAAGCAGCGCGATCCAGCCGTCATTGCTTTTCTTCGGGTAATCCGCCTTGCCCTTGTCGATATCGGCAAATGAAATCTTATGAAATTTTTCCTTTTCCGTGTATATCGCGGCGCCAGTAAATGTGGCCACCATTGCCGGACTTCCAGCCGGCGGCCGGCCATCGCGCACGAACTGGAAATAAGCATCGCCTTTAATAGTTGCGCTGCTCCTGTTTTCAATCTCATAACCGACGTCAATCACATAGCTTGCGCGATGAAAAGTGTAAGTCTTGAAGACCCTTAGCGCTCCGGCACCTGGCACCGTCAATCGCACAACAATTTGGTCTGCGCCCGCCTCAAGCGAATAACTCAACGCCTCCGCCGTGTAATGCGCATAATGATTGGGCAAGCCGGCGCCAATCAGGCCGGATTCAGCAATGTAAACGTGCGACGGCTGCCGTTCGAACAATATGAAATTTCCGTGTTTGTCCACGGCATCCCGGTGCCTGCGCAATTCCAGGCGGTACAGGGTTCCGCCATTGGTATCGATTTCAGCGGTTAAAAGATCCGTTTCAACGCGTACGGTCTCGCCCTCAGTTGCCGGCGATTCTGGCCGCGTTGGGGATGGAGATTGTGCTGGAGTGGCTGCGCCAGTCGTTGCGGGCATGGCGACAGACGAAACAGCGGGGGCAGGTGGCGCCGGTGCCCGCTTCTCTTTCTGCCACGCTTGGAACAGAAAGAAAGTCGAGAAGAAAAACAACAGAAACAGCAACAACCGTTGGTTATCCATGATCGTGAGGTGGCGATTTCTGTCGCCGGCACTTTCTCAGTAATCGCGCCAACAACTCCCGCAACTCGGTGCGGGCAGCTACGCGCACCGAGAAGGGCATTCCGCCGCGCGGACGCACCACAAAATCAAAACCAGCGAGCGCCGCCTGTTCCTGTTGAAAAACTTCCCGCACGAGGCGCTTGCAATAATTACGATCCACTGCTCGCGGTATGACACGCTTGCTGATAGCCACGCCCAGCCGCACGATGCCCATTCCGTTGGGCCTACCATAAACCTGAAATTGTTCGCCCGCAATCCTGTTTTTAAAAGCAAATACCGCAGGGTAAGCGCGCGCGCCTCTCAAGCGCCGCACGCGTGCGGGACGGTTAATCGAGCCTGTCAAGCGCTCAGGCGTGCGCGGCCCTTAGCGCGGCGGGAGCGCAGTACGGCCCGTCCAGCGCGGGTCTTCATCCGCACGCGGAATCCATGGGTGCGCTTGCGACGTACAGTAGACGGTTGATATGTGCGTTTCATATTTTTTCGAAGGGCCAGCTAAAAAGGCCGCTATTACAACCGTTAACACCATGCATTGTCAACGCCGCCTGTCCAACCCACTAAAAGCGCAGGCACTTGGTAGATGCCGGGTCGCAAAAACGATAAAATTACAAGTCCAGTGGCGCCCCTTTATCCCCCTAAAAAACCAAGATAACCTCTCTTCAATGAACAGCTTCTGGCGCTTCTGCCTAGACCATTTTCAGCAACAGCTGCCCCCCCAGCAGTTCAAGACATGGATCACCCAACTTCAGTTCGAACTTGACGGGAGCCATGTTACATTGATTGCTCCCAATCGTTTTGTTCTGCAGTGGATACGTGACCGGTTCTTGCCGGAAATCGAGCGTTTGGCGCAGGATCGCTTGGGCGGTACGGCAGCGGTCACGTTACGAGTCGCGGAGCGGGAAACGCCAGCGGCCCCCGCAAAACCCCGGACGACCAGCGTCTCGGCGCCGAAACCGAGCGCTCGGGATCTCTCGCGTCTTAATCCTGAATATACCTTCCAAACCTTTGTTACGGGCAAGGCCAACGAGTTGGCGCGCGCTGCCGGCTTACAGGTTGCGGAGCGCCCAGGCGAGGCTTACAACCCCCTGTTCGTGTACGGCGGGTCGGGACTCGGCAAAACGCATTTGATTCACGCGATTGGCAACTTGGTACACCAGCGTGGCGAACAGCCGCGTGTTCTTTACATCAGTGCAAATCAGTACATCTCTGACATGGTTCGGGCCTACACGCACAAATCATTCGATGATTTCAAGCATTATTACCACTCGCTTGACTTGCTGCTGATTGACGACATTTACTTTTTCAGTGGTAAGAGCAGGACTCAAGAAGAGTTTTTCTATGCATTCAACGCGCTGATCGAGTCCCGCAAGCAGATCGTCATCACCTGCGATACCCACCCGAGGGAAATCTCCGGGATTGAAGACCGTTTGGTGACGCGCTTCGGGTGGGGTCTCACGGTCGCTATAGAACCGCCTGAACTCGAAATGCGGGTTGCGATTCTGCTCAAGAAAGCGGAAGCCGCCGGCATTCAACTAGAAGAAGATGCTGCATTTTTCATCGCGAGCCATTGTCATTCCCATGTTCGAGAACTCGAGGGCGCATTCAACCGAGTCTTGGCCCATTCGCGCTTCGTCGAACTACCGATTTCCACCGATTTATGCCGGGAAGCGCTCAAGGATCTTATTACGCTCCGCGGACGTCAGGTTTCAATTGAAAACATCCAGAAAACCGTCGCCGACTACTACAAAATCAAAGTTTCGGAGATGTATTCAAAAAAACGGAGCCGCAATATAGCGCGCCCCCGCCAAATTGCAATGGCCCTAGCAAAGGAACTGACCCAGCTAAGTCTGCCGGATATCGGCGAGGCCTTTGGCGGTCGAGATCATACGACTGTGCTCCATGCCTGTCGTACAATCTCGTCGCTGAAGACAACAAACCATGAAGTTACCCGGGACTTTGACTCTCTATTGAAAGTGCTGCGAAGCTGATATGCGCTGGCTATGGACAGTTTGTGCACAACACCGTGCTGCTGCACCCGCACTAATTCCGTCAAAGATCCATCCACAGCCGGCATTGAGGTTACACACAGGGCTCACCGAGCTAAAAGATATCTCCACCAATAAATTATGAAAGATACCCACAAAAGCGTACTACTCAACAACAACTGAAGAATCAAATGAAACTAATACAAAGCAAGCGCAACGATATACTCAACCCGCTACAGGCTGTTTCCGGGATAGTTGAAAGACGACACACACTCCCGGTTCTTTCAAACGTCCTGATTGAGAGAACAACAGACATGCTGCGTTTTCTTGCCACGGATCTGGAAATCCAAATCACCACGAGTTTCGACAGCCCCCAAAAAAACAAGGAAAACGCCCAAGTTACCGTCTCGGCGCGCAAACTCCAAGATATTCTGCGCGCGTTGCCAGAACAGATAGAGGTTACATTGGAAATACAGCAGGGTCGACTTCAGGTAAAAGCTGGCAAGAGCCGTTTCAACCTCCAGACACTTCCTGCAGAAGACTTCCCCAAACTTGCTCTGACAGAATCCCAGGCTGCGGAAATCAAAACATCGCAGAAGGCATTGCGGGCGCTTTTGATGCTCGTCCAGTATGCCATGGCCCAGCAGGACATCCGCTACTACCTGAATGGAATGTTGCTGGTACTGGATGCAAACCTGTTGAAGGCGGTGGCAACAGATGGACATAGGCTGGCGTATGCCACTTTGGAGATTAAAGAAAAGGTTCCACACCAAGAAGTAATTTTACCGCGCAAGGCAGTGCAGGAAGCCGTCAAATTACTAACAGACAGCGAGGAACCAGTTAGGCTGGCTATTACGCCGTCCCAAACACAAATTAGTTTCGGTGGTGTTGATCTAGTTACCAAGGTGGTAGACGGGAAATTCCCGGACTATACGCGAGTGATACCCAGCGGCTATACCAAACAGCTTACCCTTGAGCGGGGGCTGCTGCAGGGCGCCCTGCAGCGGGTTGCGATTCTCTCTAGCGAGAAATTCCATGGCGTAAGGTGGATGCTTGACGAGGGACGATTGCGTATTTCCTGCACCAACAACCAGCAGGAGGAAGCCCAAGAGGAAATGGAGGTTCCATACAAGGGGGAGGCACTGGATATAGGGTTCAATGTGACTTATCTTCTCGATGTCCTCAGCAATGTCAACAGCGATGAGGTGGTCTGTTCCTTTGGCGATGCCAACAGCAGCATGCTGGTTACGTTACCAAAGGACAGAAACTTCCGCTACGTTGTCATGCCAATGAGAATCTAGCGACATGGCAGACAAAGAGCACCGTTCTGCAGACGGCAATAACGATTACGATGCGGAAAGCATCAAGATCCTGAAGGGGCTTGAGGCCGTACGCAAGCGTCCGGGGATGTACATCGGCGACACCAGCGACGGCACCGGATTGCATCACATGGTGTTTGAGGTGGTGGACAATGCTGTTGACGAAGCCTTAGCTGGTTATTGCACCGCAATAACCATCACCATTCATGCTGATAACTCTATCAGTGTCGTTGATAACGGTCGCGGCATACCGGTGGACATCAAGGAAGATGACGAGCAACGACGTTCTGCTGCCGAAATCGTGATGACCGAGCTCCATGCGGGCGGCAAGTTCGATAATAACTCGTACAAAATTTCCGGCGGACTGCACGGGGTCGGAGTATCCGTCGTTAACGCACTATCGGAGTGGCTACGGCTCACGATCTGGCGTGACGGTAAAACTTATTTCATGGAATTCCGGGACGGGGTGGCCGTTGCGCCGCTTCGCGACATTGGCGTGACCGAGAAGCGCGGTACGGAAGTGCATTTTTTTGCAAGCAGGCGGACCTTCAATGCGGTCGAATACCACTACGATATTCTTGCCAAGCGCCTGCGCGAGCTGTCGTTTCTGAACAATGGAGTGAAGATCGTGCTTGCCGATCAGCGCACCGGAAAGCATGAAAACTTTTCCTTCAGCGGCGGCATCAAGGGGTTCGTCGAGTACATGAACCGCAGCAAAATACCGCTGCATCAGAAAATCTTCTACGCACAGGGAGAAAAAGACGGCATTATCATCGAGGTTTCGATGCAGTGGAACGATTCCTATGCCGAGTCAGTGCAATGTTTCACCAACAATATACCGCAGCGCGATGGCGGTACCCATTTGACCGGGCTGCGGGCGGCCATGACGCGTACTTTAAACAATTTTATCGAGCAGAGTGAAATAGCCAAAAAGGCCAAGGTCGAGACTACGGGCGATGACATGCGCGAAGGACTCACTTGCGTATTGTCGGTCAAGGTTCCCGAGCCCAAGTTTTCGTCGCAAACCAAAGACAAGCTGGTATCAAGCGAAGTACAGCCGGTGGTGCAGGAAATCGTTGCCGCCAAACTCAACGAATTCCTGCTCGAAAACCCGAACGACGCCAAGATAATTACCACCAAGATCGTCGAGGCCGCACGGGCGCGCGAAGCGGCGCGCAAGGCGCGTGAAATGACCCGTCGCAAAGGCGTACTCGATTCACTGGGCCTGCCGGGCAAGCTCGCCGACTGCCAGGAGAAAGATCCCGCGCTGTCCGAGCTTTATATCGTCGAGGGCGATTCAGCCGGCGGGTCGGCGAAGCAGGGGCGCGACCGCAAGTTCCAGGCGATCCTGCCGCTTAAAGGCAAGATTCTCAACGTTGAAAAGGCCCGCATCGACAAATTGCTGTCATCGGCAGAAGTCGCGACGCTGATCACGGTGCTTGGTTGCGGTATCGGCAAGGAGGAATACGACCCCGCCAAGCTGCGTTATCACCGTATCATTATCATGACCGACGCCGATGTCGATGGCTCGCATATCCGCACCCTGCTGCTGACATTTTTTTATCGCCAGATGCCGAAATTGATCGAAGGCGGGCACATCTATATTGCGCAACCGCCGCTCTACAGGGTCAAACACGGCAAGAGCGAGCAATACCTGAAAGACGATCACGAATTGAAAGAGCATCTGCTGAAATTGGCACTCGACGACGCTGAACTGCACCCCGCTGCAAATGCCCGCCCGCT
>Ga0335085_10010578_pt1 | contig 13776 bp, 14 predicted proteins | sample Lox_Sample_45_FD_206712 | JGI IMG/M metagenome (GOLD analysis project Ga0335085, IMG submission 206712) | Soil microbial communities from Loxahatchee National Wildlife Refuge, Florida, United States - Lox_Sample_4.5 | ecosystem: Environmental > Terrestrial > Soil > Wetlands | place: USA...
TTGAGCCAAAGTCCGCGGCGACGTCACCGAGTCGCCATGCGCCCGGACGATGCTCCCGCCATCGAACCGGAGAAACCGTCGTGAGCGAAGGAAGCGAGCCGCTGGTCCAGATCTTCCGCCGCGGCAGCGGCTACGCCGCGCGCGGCGCGCTCTTCTACCTGTGGGACGAGGACGCCGGGGAGCTGCTGCGGAGCGCGGCCATGTTCGCCGGCTCCGGCCGCGCGCGTCCGCGCGGCGCCGCTCCCCATCCGCGCCGCTGGCGTCGCCCCCCGCGCAGGGCGTAGCTGAGCCGCAGCACGTCTTGGTGAACTTCGCTCGGCTCCGCCTCGCTGCGCGCGATTCGGCCTCCGGCCGATTGGTGGTTGCTGAGCTGCAGCACGTCTTGGTGAACTTCGCTCGGCTTCGCCTCGCTGCGCGCGATTCGGCCTCCGGCCGATTGGTGGGTTGCTGAGCTGCAGCACGTCTTGGTGAACTTCGCTCGGCTTCGCCTCGCTGCGCGCGATCGCTTCGCGATCGCTTGCGGGATGATCCAGACGAGCGGGTTGCCCCGGAGGCGACGGGAGCGCTCAGCGAGAAGTCTCGGCTTCCTTGCGTAGGGCGTCGATCGCGGCGCGGTAGTCGCCGGCGCCGAACACCGCCGTCCCGGCCACGAAGGCGTCGGCGCCCGCGCGGGCGGCGCGACCGACCGTCCCCGGCGCGACGCCGCCGTCGACCTCGAGCGTCACGTCGAGGCCCCGCTCGTCGATCCAGCGGCGCAGCTCCGCGATCTTCTCGAGCATCGACTCGATGAACTTCTGGCCTCCGAAGCCGGGGTTCACCGTCATCACCAGGACCTGGTCGAGATCGCCGAGCACCTCCGAGACCGCGATCGCCGGCGTCGCCGGGTTGAGCACGGCGCTGGCGCGCGCGCCCGTCTCGCGGATCTGCGCGAGCGTGCGGTGCAGGTGGCGGCAGGCCTCCACCTGGACGCCGATCGTCGCCGCGCCGGCGTCTGCGAAGGCCTCCACGTAGCGCTCGGGCTCGACGATCATCAGGTGTACGTCGAGCGGCAGCCGCGTCGCCTTCCGCACCGCCTTCACCACGACGGGCCCGATCGTGAGGTTCGGCACGAAGCGTCCGTCCATCACGTCGACGTGGATCCAGTCGGCGCCGGCCGCCTCCACCGCGCGCACCTCGTCGGCGAGCCGCCCGAAGTCGGCCGATAGGATCGAGGGGGCGATGACGACGCGGCGACGGCTCAACGCGTGCGCTCGAGGCGCGCGGCGAAGAAGCCGTCAGCGTCGGTCTGGTGGGGCAGCGTGCGCAGGAAGCCGTCCGCCCCGACGAACGGCGCGATCGAGGCGGGCGTCGGCGCGGTGGCGGGCCCCAGCTCCGGCGCGTCCGCGAGCAATGCGTCGATCACCGCCTCGTTCTCCTCCACCGCGAGCGTGCAGGTACTGTAGACGAGCACGCCGCCCGGCACGAGCAACGGCCACACCTGCAGCAGGATCGAGCGCTGCACGGCTGCGAGCCGAGCGGGCGCGTCCGGCTCGAGCCGCCAGCGCGCGTCGGGGTTGCGCCGCAGCGCGCCGAGTCCGGAGCAGGGGGCGTCGACCAGGATCCGGTCGAAGCGCGCGTCCGCGCCGAGCGAGACGTCGAGCGGACGCGAGGCGTCCGCGCGCAGGGCGTGGACGTTCTCGAGCCCGAGGCGCCTTGTGTCGCGGGCGAGGAGATCGAGCCGTCGCGCGTGGCGATCGAGCGCCACCACCAAGCCCGCCTCGCCCACGCGCTCGGCGATCGCCGTGGCCTTGGCGCCGGGCGCGGCGCAGGCGTCGAGCACCCGCTCGCCGGGCTGGGGGTCCAGCCACTCGACGACGAGCTGCGAGGCCTCGTCCTGGATCGTGAAGCGCCCCTCCCGGAAGGCTGGATCACCCGCCAGATCGCCGCGCGCGAGGGAGATCCCGTCCGGCGCGAAACGACACGCTTCAGCGTCGGGGAAGCGCGCGCGGAGTTCGGCGAGCAGTGCATCCCGCTGGACGCGCCGCCGGTTGGCCCGCACGGTGTGGGGAGCCGGTGCGTTCGACGCGCGCGCCAGCGCGGCCGCTGCCTCCGCGCCGTAGCTGGCGATCCAGCGCTCGGCGATCCAGCGCGGGATCGAGAGCGCGTGCACGAGGTGGCCGAGCGGGTCGTCCGCGAGGAGCGGCAGCGGAAGCGCCTCGCGCTCCCGCGCCAGCCGTCGGAGGGCGGCGTTCACCAGCCCGGCGGCGCGCTCGAGCCCTACGGCTCGCGCGAGCCGAACCGACTCCGACACCGCGACGGCGTCGGGTACCCGGTCGAGGAAGAGGATCTGGTAGGCGCCGAGGCGCAGCACGCTGGCCACGCGGGGCTCGAGCGAATCGAGGCCGCGGTCGAGCACCTGGACGAGCGCGAAGTCGAGCCGGCCGCGCCAGCGGAGAGAGCCGCACACGAGCTCGGTCGCGAGCGCGCGATCGGCCGGCGCGAGGCGGCTGCGCGCGAGCGCGGCGTGCAGCGCCAGGTCGGCGTAGGCGCCCGCGTGGTCGACGTCCTGCAGGACCTGGAGCGCGAGCTCTCGCGGGCCGGCGGGATCCGCGCGGCCGCGGCGGGGTGCGACCCCGCGCCGCGGGCGGCTCTCGGCCCTCAGGCGCGCGCCCGAGCGGCCGGTGAGGTTCGCCGCAGCGGGCCCAGCTCGATGCTCAGAGGGCCCGGCTCGATGCTCAGCGGGCCCAGCTTCGATCCCGCAGCCGGGCGATGCGCTCGGCGGTGGGCGGGTGGGTCCCGAACATGCGGGCGAGCACGCTCGCGGCGCTGTCGCGTGCGCCCGCGAGCGGGTTCACGATGAACAGATGGGCGGTGGCGGGGCTCGCGTCCATGGGCACCGCCCGCGAGGCCGCATCGAGCTTCTCGAGCGCGCGGGCGAGCGCCTCGCCGTCGCCCACCAGGCGTGCGCCGCCCGCGTCCGCCTCGTACTCGCGCGAGCGCGAGACCGCGAGCTGGATCAGCGTCGCGCCGAGGCCGGCGAAGATCGTGACGACCAGCAGCGCAAGCGGGTTCGTGCCGCGGTCGTTGGAGTCGCGGCCGCCGCCGAACAGCATTCCCCAGCGCGCCATGCTCGCCAGCCAGGTGATGGCGCCCGCGAGCGTGGCCGCCACGCTCGAGATCAGCGTGTCGCGGTGCTTCACGTGTGAGAGCTCGTGCGCGAGCACGGCGCGGAGCTCGTCGCGATCGAGGATGCGCAGGATGCCGGCGGTGGCTGCGATCGCCGCGTGGCTCGGGCTCCGTCCGGTCGCGAAGGCGTTCGGCGACTCGCTCGGAATCACGTACACGCGCGGCATCGGCATGCCGTCGCGCTGGGCGAGCTCGGCCGCGATGCCGTAGAGCTCGGGCGCCTCCGCCTCGGTCACCGGCTTCGCGCCGTAGCGGGCGAGGATCATGCGGTCGCTGAACCAGTAGGCGCCGATGTTCATCGCCCCCGTGACGACGAGCGCCAGCGTGGCGCCCTGGCGTCCTCCGAAGGCTGCGCCCACCCAGACGAGCAGGGCGGATAGGGCGACCAGCAGGACGAAGGTCTTGACGTTGTTCACGGGGGGCTCCTCGCGGCGCGCTCGGAGTACGACGCCGAGTCTAGCTGCCGGCTTCACCGGCGCCGAGGTGCGTGCCGTCGGGAAGGCCGTGTCCTCGCTGGAAGACTGCGACCTCGAGCGGATTTCCGCCGGCGCGCTGCAGCACGCGCGGCGCGAGCCACCCGTCGCCCGTCGCGATCCGAAGCGGCGCGAGCCGCACCGTGCCCGGCGGATCCGCGCCGGGGCCCACCGCAGGCAGCACCACGGCCCGGAGGATGCGCAGCCGCTCTCCTCCGAGGTGGGTGAACGCTCCCGGTCGGGGCGAGAGCGCCCGCACCCGACGCGCGAGCGCGTCGGCAGGCTGCGACCAGTCGAGCCGCGCGTCGTCGGGCGTGAGCTTCGGCGCGACGGTCGCGAGCGCGTCGTCCTGTGCCGTCCACGCGACGCGCCCCTCGGCCACGAGCGCGACCGCGGCCTCGATGGCCTCTGCCGCCAGCCGCGCGAGCCGCTCCTCGAGCTCGCCGGCCGTCTCCTCGTCGCCGATGGCGGTGCGCCGCACGAGGGCGACGGCGCCGGCGTCCATCCCGCGCTCGACGCGCATCACCGAGATCCCCGTCTCTGCGTCGCCGTCCAGGATCGCGTGGGCGATCGGTGCCGCGCCACGGTGTCGCGGCAGCAGGCTGGCGTGCGCATTGATCAGGTAGCCGACGCGCGGCAGCTCGCGCACGCGCCGCGGCAGGAACTGGCCGAAGGCGACGACCACGCCGAGGTCGGGATCGAGCGCCGCGAGCTGCGCGGCGAAGGAAGCGTCGCCCACCGACTCGGTCCGCAGCGCGGGGATCCCGAGCCGCTCGGCGGCGTCGGCCACGGGCGACGGCGAGAGCTTCCGCCCCCGGCCGCGGGGGCGGTCGGGCTGGCTCACCGCAGCGACCACCCGATGCGGGCCGGCGGCGAGCCTCTCGAGGGTCGGGACTGCGAACGCGGGCGTGCCGAAGAACACGAGCCGCAGCGAGCGCTCGCTCAGAGGCGGGTTCCGGGCAGGCGCGGCGGCCGCTCGCCGGAGGCCGGCCACGCCGCTCCCTCCTCGCGCGCCGCTTTCTTGCGCTTCTGGACGTACAGCTCGCGCTTGAGCCGGCTCACGCGGTCGATGAAGAGGACGCCGTCGAGATGGTCGAGCTCGTGCTGGAAGCACACCGCCCGCAGCCCCGTCGCCTCCTCGGTGATCGCGTTGCCGTCGAGGTCGACGGCCTGCAGCACGACGCGCTCGGAGCGCTCGACCTCGGCGTTGAAATCGGGCACCGACAGGCAGCCCTCGTTCCAGACGATCTGCCCCTCGCGCTCGCGGATCTCCGGGTTCACCAGCACCCGCGGCCTGCGCTCGGCGCCCTCCTCGGTCCACTCCGTGTCGAGGACGACCAGCCGCAGGGCCGTACCGACCTGCGGCGCCGCCAGGCCGATGCCCGGCTCCGCGTACATGGTCTCGAGCATGTCCGCGGCGAGCTGGCGCAGCTCGTCCGTGATCTTCTCGACCGGCTCCGCCTTGCGCCGCAAGCGCGGGTCGGGGAACTGCAGCACCTCGAGGATCGCCATGGACGACGGAATCTAGCGAATCCTCACAGCATGTTGAGCGGGTCGGGATCGACCGACACGCGGATGCCGTGTGCCTCGCGCCGTGCCCCCGCGCGCGCCATCGCGCGGCCGGCCGCGATCACGCGCTTCTCGTCGGTGCCCTTGACCAGCACCTGGAACCGGAAGCGGTCGCGCAGGCGAGCGATCGGCGCCGGTGCGGGACCGAGCACTTCGAAGCCGGCGGCGAACTCGAACGGAGCGGCGGAAGCCGACGGCCGGACGGCCGCTTCGCCCCCGCTCTCGCGGGCGCGCTGCGCGAGCTGCTCCGCCCGCGCGGCGGTCGCGTCGGCGTCCGGACCCGACACCAGCGCGTGCACCAGCCGCCCGACGGGCGGATAGCCGAGCGCGGCGCGATGCGCGATCTCGGCGCGGTAGAAGGCCTCGTAGTCGTGCTGCTGGACCGGCGCGATCGCCTCGTGGTGCGGCGCGAAGGTCTGCACGATCACGCGGCCCGGGGCGGCCCCGCGGCCGGCGCGGCCGGCGACCTGCGTGAGGAGCTGGAAGGTGCGCTCGGAGGCCCGGAAGTCGGGGAGCTGCAGGGCCTGGTCGGCGGCGATCACGCCCACCAGCCGCACGCCGGGGAAGTGGTGGCCCTTTGCGACCATCTGCGTGCCGATCAGGATCTGGACCTGGCCGGCGGCGAGCGCCGCGAGCACCCGCTCGGTCTCGCCGCGCCGGCGCGCGGTGTCGCGGTCGAGCCGCGCGATGCGCGCCTCCGGGAAGCCGCGGCGGACCTCCTCCTCGAGCCGCTCGGTGCCGAGTCCGAGCAGCGCCGTGTCCGGCGCTCCGCACGCCGAGCACCGATCCGGCGGGTCGATGCCGTGGTCGCAGTAGTGGCAGCGCAGCCGCTGCTCCGTCGCGTGGTACACGAGCGAGATGTCGCAGTGCGGGCAGCGCTCGGCGTGGCCGCACTCGAAGCACAGCACGCGCGTCGAGAAGCCGCGACGGTTCAGGAACAGGATCGCCTGCCCGCCGTCGGCGAGCGTCTCGACCAGCGCGCGCCGAAGCGCACGCGAGAGCACGAGCTTGCGCCCGCGCGGCACGAAGGCGCGCTCCGCCGCCAGGTCGACGATCTCGACCGCCGGCAGCGGCCGCCGGCCGATGCGGTATGGCAGCGAGAGGCGCACCAGCGCGCCGCGGTCGGCAGCGAAGCGCGACTCGAGCGACGGAGTGGCCGAGCCGAGCACGAGCGGACAGCCCGCCGCGGCCGCGCGCCGCGAGGCCAGATCGCGCGCGTGATAGCGGAAGCCCTCCTCGTTCTTGTAGGCGGGCTCGTGCTCCTCGTCGATCACGACGACGCCGAGGTCGTCGAGGGGAGCGAACAGCGCCGACCGCGCGCCGATGCCGATGGGCGTCGACCCGCCGAGGAGCCGGCGCCACTCCGCGATCCGCTCGCCTGGACGGAGCTGGCTGTGCAGCACGGCGACGCGCGCGCCGAAGCGCGCGGTGAGCCGCGCCAGGAGCTGGTGCGTGAGCGTGATCTCCGGCACCAGCACGAGCGCCTGGCGCCCGGCGGCCAGCGCCTCGGCCACCGCGCGCAGGTACACCTCCGTCTTGCCGCTGCCGGTGACGCCGTGCAGGAGGAAGCGCTCGAAGCGGCGCGCACGCACCGCGCCGCCGATCGAGTCGAGCGCCTCCTGCTGCTCCGGCGTCAGCGCGAGCGGCTCGGCGTCGCCGTCGTCGAGCGGCGCCGGCGCGGACGGCGCGAGCGGGCGCTCCTCGACGCGGACCAGGCCGCGCGCGACCAGGGCGCGCAGCGCCGGCGCCGCGCCGGCGCCGAGCTCCGAGGCCACGGTCGGGCCTCGCGCAGCGAGCTCCTGGAGGAGCGCCGCCTGCCGCGGCGCGCGAGAGAGCGGGCCCTCGAGCGCCGCGTCGAGCGCGGTGCCCGGCGCGAGCGACGCCAGGCGCTCGGTCGGCGCGCGCGCGCCGACCGCCTCGATCCGCTCGCTCGAGACCAGCCCGTCGCGCTCGAGCGCCGCAAGCCCGGCGCGCGATCCAGGGAACCGGCGCTCGATCGACGCGCGCGAGCGGGGCGAGGTGTCGAGCCACTCGAGCAGCGCGCGGAGCGGCGTCGCGACCGCGCCGCGCGCGAGCGCCTCGCGCCCGCGCGCGGTCGCGGCGAAGGCGGCGGAGGCGCGCGGCGCGCTGCCCGAGGGCGTCGCGCACGCGAGCGCGAGGCCGACCGGGCAGAAGGCGTCGGCGGCCGCATCGATGAGGATGCGGATCAGCGCGGGGGACACCACGGGCTCCGCGTCGACGAGCCGGACGACGCCGCGCAGCGCCGGCACAGCCGGAGTCGGGTCGTGGCGCGCGACGATCAACCCCGTCATGCTGCGCGCGCCGAACGGCACCAGCGCCCGCCGACCGGGCTCCGCGGAGGGCGCGAGCGCGGCGGGCACGCCGTACGAGAACAGCGAGTCGACGGGGACCGGCAGGGCGACTTCCACGCGCGCCGCGAACGCCGGCGGAGACGGCATGAGGCCAGTGTACCGACCGGACCGCTCCGCCGAACCGAGCCGGATCCTCGTCCACCGGAGCGCGCGCACGCGCCGCCTCGTGATCGACGGCACCTTCGCGTCCCTCTGGCGCCTCGATCGCATCGCGACCGGGTCGGTGTGGGATGCCCTCGCCGCTCCGCTCCTGGTGCTCCCGCCGGCGCGGCGCCGGAGCGTCCTGATGCTCGGGCTCGGCGCCGGCAGCGCGGCGCGCGTGGTGCGGGCGATCGCGCCCCGCGCGCGCATCGTCGGCGTCGAGCTCGACGCGCGGGTCGTCGACGCCGCGCGCCGCCACTTCGCGCTCGATGCGGTCGGCGTCGAGGTCGTCCAGGACGACGCCGCCCGCTTCCTGGCGCGCGAGCGCGGCCGCTTCGACCTCGTGATCGAGGACATCTTCGTGGGCCGCGGCCGCAGGCTGCACAAGCCCGCCTGGCTGCCCGAGCCGGGGCTCGCGCTCGCGGCGCGCCGGCTCGCGCCCGGCGGCATCCTGGTCTGCAACGCGATCGACGAGGCGCGCGCGGCCTCGCGGGTGCTCGCAGGCCTGCTCCCCCACCGCGTCGTGCTGCGCTACGCGGACTTCGACAACTCCGTCCTGGTGGCCTCGACCCGTCCTCTCGACGCGCGCGGACTGCGCGCCGCGATCGCGGCCGACCCAGTGCTCGGAGGCGCGCTCGGCCGCGTCGCGCTCCGCACCCTGGGCGCCCCGGGGCCGCCTCCAAGGCAACGCGGTCGCCTGGAGTATCCCGGCAAGCGCCCGCGAAGCGGGCGCGCGCAGCGAGGCGAAGCCGAGCGAAGTTCATCGAGACGTGCTGCAGCTCGGCAACCAACGGCCCCGCAGCCTCCGAGGCAACGCGATCGGCCGAAGTAGACCCGCAAGCGGCGCCGAAGGCGCCGCGCGCAGCGAGGTGAAGCCGAGCGAAGTCAACAGATGGAAGCCGAGCGAAGTTCATCAAGACGCGCCACAGCTCAGCAACCCACCTCCATCCGCTAGCATCGCAGCGTGGCGGCTCGCAAGAAGACGGTCCGGAAGAAGGCGGGGAGCGCGCGCAAGCGCCTGACACCGAGCCGCGAGGCGCGCGGAATCGCGCCGGCCGAGGCGCCGCTCCCGCTCGACGCGCCCGAGCTGGCGCCGCTGGTCGCGGCGGTGCGCGCGGCGGGCGGCGCGGCGCTGGGCGCCTATCGCGATCCCCTCTCCGCGCGGCCGCTCCTGCTCGCGGCGCTCCCGCGCGACGCCGTCGAGCCGACGCCGTTCCAGCGCGACCTCTCGCCGACGCACGCCAAGCGGCTCGCGCAGAAGATCGCCGAGAGCGGCGCCTTCCTCGATCCGATCATCGCCGTGCGCAGGAAGGAGGGCGGCTTCTGGACGCCGAATGGCCGCCACCGCCTGGCGGCGGCCAAGGTGCTGGGCCTGCGCGAGCTCACCGCCCTGGTCTCGCCCGACGAGGAGCTCGCCTTCCGCATCCTCGCGCTCAACACCGAGAAGGCGCACAACCTGCGCGATCGCAGCCTCGAGGTGATCCGCATGGCGCGGGCGCTCGCGAAGCAGGACGGCAAGGCGCGCGAGTCGACCTACGCGGCGCAGTTCGAGGGCCCCGAGCTGCTGACCCTCGGCATCGTGTACGAGAGCGAGCCGCGCTTCGCGGGCGGCGCGTACGCTCCCTTCCTGAAGAAGGTCGACCGCTTCGGCGAGGGCACGCTCGCGGCGGCGCTGCGCGAGCGCGAGGGCTACGCAGCGCGTCTGCGGGAGATCGACGCGGCCGTGAAGGGCGTCGTGAAGAAGCTCGCGGAGCGCGGCTTCCGCTCGCCCTACCTGCGCTCCTACGTCGTGGCGCGCATCAACCCGGTGCGCTTCCACAAGGTGAAGAAGGGTGAGACGGCGCCGCCGATGCCGATCGGCGCCGCGCTCACGCGCATGGCGGCGGCGGCGAAGCGCTTCGACGTCGGCTCGGTGCGCGAGCGCGATCTGGCGCTCGTGGCCGCGGTCGCGCCCGAGAGCGACTGAGCCGCCCGATCAGCGCTCGTCCTCGAGGAACTGCAGCACCACCTGGTCGAAGCGCTTGGCGGCCTCGGCCATGACCAGGTGCGCGGCGCCGGGGATCGTCACCAGGTGGGCGCCGTGGATCCCGGTCGCCAGCTCGCGCGAGAACTTCGGCGGCGCGAGCTGATCCTGCTGACCGCAGAGCACCAGCGTCGGAGCGCCGATCTCGCCGAGCCGGGCCTGCGTGTCGTGCTCGAGGCACGCGTCGCACTGGCGTGCGAAGGTGTCGTCGGAGAGCGGGAAGCGCTCCCGCAGGTAGCCCTGCAGCATCGGATGGACGAGGTCCGTCTGCTCCAGCGTCTCGTCGGAGAGCGTCCACAGCATGCGCTCCTTGGCGAGGACCTCGAGCGGATTGCCGTGCTCGACCATCTCCTTCCACTTCTCGAGCAGCATGCGGCGCTTGGCGTCGGCTCGCGCCCAGGAGCCCACCAGCACGAGCCGGTCGACCCGGTCCGGGTGCCGCAGCGCGAGCTCCTGCGCGACCATGCCGCCCATGAAGGCGCCGAGGACGTGGGCGCGCTCGATCGAGAGCGCGTCGAGCAGCGCCGCGGCGTCGTCGGCGAGGTCGGCCGACGAGAAGGCGCCGCCCGGGTCGCCGCTCTCGCCGACCCCGCGGTGGTCGTAGATCACGGTCCTGTGTCGGGGTGCGAAGTCGGGGACCTGAAGCCCCAGCCAGCCCCGGCACGAGCCGCCCATCCCCGTGACGAGCAGGAGCGGCGGACCCGCGGCCTCGCCGTGCACCTCGTAGTAGGCGGCGTGGGTGGGAAGCCGAGCGTGCGGCATGGGCGGAGTCTACCAGGCCAGGGTTGCTGAGCTGCAGCACGTCCTCATGGACTTCGCTCGGCTTCGCCTCGCTGCGCGCGATCGCTTCGCGATCGCTTGCGGGGATGATCCAGACGATCGCTTGGTCTCGGAGGGCGGCGTGACCTGTCAGCGGGCCATGCGGCGGAGGTCGTTGAGGACGCCCTTGGCGACGGCCTTCAGCGTCTCGAAGACGCCCTTGCCCGAGGTGGCGCACGCCTCGAACTCGGTGATGCCGCCCGGATTCAGCATGCGCTGCATCTCGGCGAGCGGCGCCGCGTTCGGCAGGTCGCGCTTGTTGTACTGCATCACGTAGGGGAGCTTGTCGAGCTCGTAGCCCTGCTCCTGCAGGTTGCCGCGCAGGTTGTCGAGGCTCTCGAGGTTCGCCTCCATCCGCTCGACCTGGCTGTCGGCCACGAACACGACCCCGTCCACGCCCTTCAGGATCAGCTTGCGGCTGGCGTCGTAGAAGACCTGACCGGGCACCGTGTAGAGGTGGAAGCGCGTGCGGAAGCCGCGGATCTGGCCGAGCGCCAGCGGCAGGAAGTCGAAGAACAGCGTGCGCTCGGTCTCGGTGGCGAGCGAGATCATCTTCCCCTTGAGCTCGGGGTTGGTCTTCGAGTAGATCCACTGCAGGTTCGTGGTCTTGCCGCACAGGCCCGGGCCGTAGTACACGACCTTGCAGTTGATCTCTCGCGACGCGTAGTTGATGAACGACATGGGTGTCGGTCAGTCCGCGAACAGTTTGTCGATGTCGTCGTCGGTGATCTCGGAGAACGGGCTGCCCCCGCTGCTGCGGGCCCGTTCGCTCTTCTTGCGGATCTCCTCGAAGAGTCGGGCGAGCTCGCCACCGGCCTTCTTGACCCGCAGGCGCACCAGCCCGAGCGACGAACGCTCGTCGAAGATCACGACCAGGATGATTCGCTTGGCGACCACCGTCATGTGGAGGTTGTCGCGCTGGCCCTGGTGGAAGTGGATGGGGAACTCTTCCTCGCCGATGATCTTGGCCAGGCCCCCGGTCGCCGCGATCGACCCTGCGGTCAGCGACGCGAGGCTCGTGGTGTCGATGCCCCGGATGTCGCCCGCCTCGGCCATCAGCTGGCCGTTCTTGTCGACCACGAAGACGCCCTTGGCGTGGGCGTCGCGGGCGAGGCGCTCGCAGACGCCGAGGACCTTGCGGTAGTCCTCGTCGTACAGAACGAGCTGGGTTTCGGCCATCGGCATGTCCCGTCCGCAAGTGCCCGGTCCGCGGGCGTTCGCTCTCGTGCACTCTACTCTGCGAGCGGCGCGCGCAGCAAGCCGGCCCGCTCGGTGCTCGAAGCCTTCCGTGCCATCGGCGGGCGGGGGATAGGTCTTTAGCTGCACGCTCGTCGCCTCTGAGGCGACGCGGTCGTCTGGAGATCCCCGCAAGCGCCGCCCCTGGCGGCGCGCGCAGCGAGGCGAAGCCGAGCGAAGTTCATAAGGACGTGCTGCAGCTCAGCTACAGATCCCGCCGGTTCTCGAGCGAGCGCGCGACGGTCACGTGGTCGGCGTACTCGAGGTCGCCCCCGAGCGGCATGCCGCAGGCGATGCGGGTCAGGCGGGCGCCCGCCCCGCGCAGGCGGTCGGCCAGGTAGTGCGCGGTGGCGTCGCCCTCGGCGGTCGGATTGGTCGCCAGGATGACCTCGCGCACCCCGCCGCGCGCGACGCGGGCCTCGAGGTCGGCCACCCGCAGCTCCTCGGGCCCGATGCCGTCGATCGGGGAGAGCGCGCCGCCCAGCACGTGGTAGCGCCCCGGGAAGCGTCCCGAGGCCTCGATCGCGGCGAGGTCGGCGGGCTCCTCGACGACGCAGAGGAGCGACGGGTCGCGGCGCGCGTCGCGGCAGATCGCGCAGGGCGAGGCGTCGGTCAGGTCGAAGCACTCCGCGCAGAGCACGATCTCCTTCTTGAGCCGCGCGATGGCGTCGCCCAGCTCGGCGACCTGGGCGTCGGGCGCGGAGAGCAGATGGAAGGCGAGCCGCGCGGCCGACTTCTCCCCGATGCCGGGCAGACGGCGCAGCGCCGCCACCAGGCGGTCGATCGGGGGCGAGGAACGCACGCGGCGATGCTAGCAGGCGAGAGCTGCGGCCAGGCTCAGCGCGGGAGTGTCGGCCCGATCGGAATCGGCAGCCCGCCGGCGGCGCGCTGCATCTCCTCCTGCATCATGCGCTGGGCCTCGGACAGCGCCGCGTTCACCGCGGCCGCCACGAGGTCCTGCAGCAGCTCGCGGTCGTTGCCCGCAAGGAGCTGCGGATCGATCTCGATGCGGAGGATGCGCAGCTCGCCGGTCGCGGTGACGACCACCAGGCCTCCGCCGGCGCTCCCCTGGACGGTGCGGCGCGCGAGCTCGCGCTGCAGCGCGGCGAGCCGCTCCTGCATCTCCTGCGCGCGGCGCAGCAGGTCGCCCAGATCCGGTGCGCTCATCGCGACGGCGCCGGCTTGATCTCGACGACCTCACCGCCGAGGATCTCGAGCGCCGCGTTGACGGCGGGATGGTCGAGCGCCTCGCGCCGGCGGCGCGCGCGCTCCGCGTCGACCTGCTCTCGAGCCCCCGGCTCCTCCGAACTCGGTCCGCTGATCGCCACGCGCGTCGGACGGCCGAACAGGCGCTCGCACACGGCCTCGAGATCGGCGATGCGTCGCTCGAGGCGGCGCGCCGCGAAGGCCTCGGGCACGGCGATGCGCAGCGCGCGATCGCTGCGCTCGACCAGCGTCGCGCCCTCGAGCGCCGCGGCGAGCCCGCGATCCTGGTCGGCCAGCACGACGCGCAGGCGGTCGAGGACGACGGGGAGCGGAGGGGAGTCGTCCGATTGCTGAGCTGGAGCACGTCCTGATGAACTTCGCTCGGCTTCGGCTCGCTGCGCGCCGCCTTCGGCGGCTTGCGGGGATACTCCAGACGGCGGGATCGCTTCGGAGGTGACGGGGGCGCGTCGTCGAGGGCTCCGATCTCCTTGCCCCGGAGGTGGCGGGGGCGTGTCGCCGCCGCCGGAGAGGCGGCGCTCGAGGGCGTCGAGGCGGGTGAGCAGGGCCTGGACGTCGTCGCCCTCGGCGGTCGTCGCGAGCCGCACAACGGCCATCTCGAGCACCGCCATCGGCTCGGGGGCCCACGCGAGATCCTCCTGCTCGCGGATCAGGGCGCGGAACATCCGGCGCAGGCGCGCGCCGTCGCTGCGCTCGGCGAGCGCGCGCAGCTCCCCGACCTCGGCATCGCTCGCCTCGACGAGCCCGCGCGCGT
>Ga0335085_10010579_pt1 | contig 13776 bp, 9 predicted proteins | sample Lox_Sample_45_FD_206712 | JGI IMG/M metagenome (GOLD analysis project Ga0335085, IMG submission 206712) | Soil microbial communities from Loxahatchee National Wildlife Refuge, Florida, United States - Lox_Sample_4.5 | ecosystem: Environmental > Terrestrial > Soil > Wetlands | place: USA: Florida...
GTGATCGCGTGCTTGCTGGCCGTGTAGGCGGCCGCGAACGGGCGGGGGACGTGCGCCGACACCGAGCCGTTGTTGATGATCCGGCCGCCCTGCGGATCCTGGTGCTTCATCTGCCGGAACGCCGCCTGCGCGCACAGGAACGAGCCGGTCAGGTTGGTCTCGATAACGGCGTTCCACTGCTCCAGCGGCACGAGGTCCAGCGGGCCGCCGTGGCCGAACGTGCCCGCGTTGTTGACCAGCACATCGACCCGGCCCCACCGCGCGGCGACCGCCGCGAACAGGGCCCCGACCGACTCGGCCGACCGCACGTCGGCCGGCACGACCAGGGCCTGCCCGGATGCCCCGGTGCCGGACGCTGCCGGGCCGGGAGCCGCCGCGCGGGCGGTCGCGTGCAGCGCCGCCTCGCCCCGGCCGGCCAGCGCCACGCGGTGGCCGGCCCGCAGCATGGCGATCGCGATGTCCCGGCCGATCCCCGAGCCGGCCCCGGTGATCACGACGACCCGCGACCTCCCCGGCATCAGGCGCCGCCGGCGATCGGGCGGGCCGGCCACCGGCGGCGCCGGGCAGCCGGGCCGGCCATCAGCCGGTGACCGTCACCGGGATGGCCTCGCTGTAGCGGACCCGGCCGAAGTACATGACCTTGACCAGCGCCCACCACTGGGTGCCGGGCCGGGCGGCGGCGGGGACCCGGGCCCGGAAACTCAGCGTGGTGCGGCCACCCGGATCGATCCGGAAGCCCTGCGTCCACGGGCCGAGCGCTTCCCAGCTGCCGAACGCCGACACGAGCTGGGCCTCCCCGCGCATCTGCGACGCCAGGCCGCTGGACAGCCCGACGGTGAGGCCGGCGGCATCGCCGGGCGCGAGCCGCAGCGCCGGGGTGAGCACGGTCAGGCCGAGCTCGGCGGCCATCGCTGTCGCGTTCGCCTCGATCAGCGGCAGCACGTCCTGCAGGGGGAGGTAGAGGTCGGGATCGCCGGGGCCGCCGGCCTGCACCACGGCCGCGTCCTCGATCACCTGGCCGAGGTCGTCGGAGATCTGCGCGGCGACGATATAGCGGCCGGCGGGTGCGCCGGGACGGGCCCGGACGCGCACGTCCCAGCCCGCGTAGCCGCGGGCGGGCAGGTCGTAGGCGACCGCGCGGGCGTTCCCGGGCGCCGGATCACCGAAGCCGGCGGACAGCCCCTCGGGCACGAGCAGCCGGAGCGTGCCCGCGGCCGGCTCGGGGCCGCACGCCACGGTCACCCGCAGCGGCGCGGCCGGCTCGCCCGGGGCGGCACCGCCCGGGGCGGGGCCGCCGAGGCGCAGGCCGCTCAGGCGCGGCGAGATGTGCACCGCCACCGGCAGGTTGCCGGCCGGGGCGGGGCCCTTGCCGTGCAGCCAGTACCGCCCGTACACCGGCTGGGCGGGCTCTGGCAGGCCGGCCAGGGTGCCGTCCGGGACCGCCGTCTGCGCCAGCAGGTTCGTCGTGCCCTGCGGCACCGGCGGTTCGGTGTCCGCGGCCGTGGCCGGCGGCACGAGCGGCCGCACCACCGCGGTCACGGTGCCGAACGGCGGCAGGTCAACGACGGCGTGGTCGTCCCGCACCGGCAGCGGGCCCAGGTCCCGCTCCTCGAGCAGGTCGGTCAGGTGCGCTGAGGCGATGCCGCCACGCAGCCGGAGCCGGGCCCGGGCCGGCCGCCCCGCGGTCTCCCGCAGCCGCACGGTGAGCCCGCCCGCGGCCGCGGGCAGCCCTGGCCGGCCCCGCGCCAGCGGGTTGCCGCGCGGTTTCAGCGCGCAGAGCGTCACCGCGGGGTGATCGACGCCGATCAGGCTGACCCCGGGCGCGAGGGGCGCGGCCGGGCCGCCGCCCTCGCAGGTGATCAGGTCGTGGTTGTAGTCGCTCGCGGCGGCGCTGAACCCGGCGTCCCGCCAGTCGCCCTGCCCGGCGGCCAGCGCGTACTCGAACGTGTGGCTCCAGTGCTGCCAGGCGAAGCTGCTGCCGTCCGGCGCGGTGCGCTTGTCGCCGTCGATCCACACCCCGGCCGGCCACGAGCTGCAGCACCGCATCAGCGACATGTGCAGCGTGCCGTCCGTGCTGACGGCGCAGCCCGGGGTGCCCCGGTTGAGCAGCGCGACGGACCGGTCCGCCAGCGGCGCGTCGCTGTCGGTCACCCGGTCCGCGATGTCGGCGGCGGGCACCTCCACCACGGCGTCGGCCAGATCCTCGGTCAGCGCGGCGATCGCCGCGCTCAGGGCGCCGGGCTCACCGGGCCCGCCCGGGCCGCGGGCCCCGGCCACGATCAGCACCGGCAGGTCGGCTGCGCCGCGCAGGTCCGCGCTGGGCACGAAGGTGCCGGAACGAGCCCTGGCCGCGGGCAGCCACAGCCGCGCCGTGCCGCTGGCCTCCAGCCGCTCCGCGAGTTCCTTGGCGTAGGCGGAACCGGCCGCGCCGAGAGCCTCGGCGGTGAACGCGTTGTCCTCGGGGCCGCCGAGCGCGATCCGCACGTCGGGCAGGTTGGAGTCCGCGTCCATCGAGCCGTACCGGGGGCCGTCGGACCGTGAGCAGGTGGCGGTGACGCCCGCCGCGGCCAGCGCCGCGATCAGGCCGCGGATGGCGTCGCGGCCGGCCGCTGCCGCCGCGGGGCTGATCACCTCGGCGACGCCGATCGCCTGCGTCAGGCGCGTGCCATCCGGGCCGGTGAGCGCCACCCGCGCGGTCGAGCCCACGCCGAACCAGTCGTGCGCCGGGTTGTCCAGGGTGAACCAGTGCTCGGCCGCGTCGACGTCCGGATGGCCGAACGGGCGCCCGATGACGGCCGTCGCCGTCTGGTAGACGGGCAGGCCGCCGGGGACGTCGGCGGGGAAGCGGACCCGCAGCAGCCGGTCCTGCCCGGCATCGCCATCCACGTGGGTGCGGAACTCCACCCGCTGCTCGCCGTCCCACAGCAGCGTTTCCTGGGTGACCGTGAGCCCGCCCAGGACGAATTCGGCGATCAGGCGCGAGCCGACGGGGCAGCGCTCGGCCCGGACCCGCGCCGGGGCGGCCGCCGAGCCCCGGCCCGGCCCCATCGGCGACAGGTGCCACGGGCCCTCGCCCCAGTGCGGATGGGACGGGTATTCCTCCGCCAGGACCATTTCGTTGCCGGCGCCGCGCAGCAGGTTCCTCCCGGTGCGCCGGTCGGTGATGGCGCCGAGCGTCCCGCCGCGGGCCGGGTCGGCCGTCACCCGGAACCTGCCGTTCTCGATCGACGTGCCGGGCGTCCCGCTCCACCCGCCCAGCATGGGCGGCTCCGGCGCGGGCCCCGGGCCGGGCTCGGCCGACGCCCTGTAGGCCCGGTAACCGACGGCGGGCACGTCCGCGGCGCGGAAGGTCACGGTCACCTCGGCCAGCGAGTGGTCGGCATGCCGCCGGATGCCCTCGGCCAGCGCGGGAAGCTCCGCACCATCGTGATCTTTCACCGCGATACGTTCGGTGCCGGGATCTTCGATCGTCAGCGTGAACCGGGCCATGCCGGACCGCGGCCGGGAAAGGGTGTTGAAGACGCACAGCGCCCTCTCCCACCCGGGCGCGGCCGCGGCACCGCCCGCGCCGGATTCGTGCGGCGCGCCCGCGAGGTGCCGGGCCGCCGCCGTGCGCGCCACGTCGCCGCGTTCCCAGGCCTCCCGCCAGCCGGCCAGCAGATCGAGATAGACCTCGTCGCCCTCGGTGCCGGTGATCGCGTCGTGATGGGCGCCGTAGGCGATCTGGCGCCAGGCCTTGTCGATCGACTCGGCCGGGTACGGCGCGCCGGCCAGCCAGGCGGCCGTGGCCAGCCGCTCGCCGTCGAGGCAGGCGACCTCGGCCGCGCGCTGCGCCTGCTTGGTGTCGGTGTAGGAGACGTCCTTGCCGTTGTAGATGGGGTTCATGTCCCGGCTCTGCGGCGTGATCCACGTCCCGGTGCCCGCGGCGTCCGACCGGACGGCCTCGAAGAAATCGGCCGGCACGGCGGTCACGAACTTCGGCCAGACGTAACGGGCGTTCCAGTCCCGGTGGATGTCGGTGACCCAGCGCGGCGGGATCACGTGATCGGCGCCGACCGGCAGCAGCACGTTGCGGGTCGCGGCGACCTCGGCGAGGAGGCGGAACTGGTTGTACGCCTCGATTTCCGCCGCCGCCAGGTCCGGCAGCTTCTGCATCCGCCAGCCGGCGCCATAGTGGTTGGCCATGTACGACGTGAGCAGGCCACGGCCGTCGGGTGACATCCACTCGAACTCGCTGGCGAACTGCATGCGCCGGTTGCCGCCCTCGGTGCCCGCCGGGCCCCACTGGTGGAACGGGCCCCGCGCCCACGAGGAGGACGTCAGCCCGGCCGCCGCCATCAGCCCCGGGTACCCCGGGTCGTGCCCGAACACGTCCAGCATCCAGGCGGTCCGCGGGTCGCCGCCGAGGACGTCGCGCTGGAAGCCGACCCCGAAGACGGCGTTGCGGATCGTCGCCTCGGCCCCGGTGAGGTTGGTGTTCGGCTCGTTGTAGTTGCCGCCGACGATCTCGATACGGCCGTCGGCGATGAACCGCCGCAGGTCGGCCCGGTCCTCGGGGTACGCGTCGAAGTGCGGCTTGAGGTAGTCGATCTCGGCCAGCACGAACTTGTAGTCGGGGTCTTCCCTGGCCTTGTCCAGGTGCAGGCGGACCAGCTCGAACGCGGTCCGGACCTCCGGGAGCTCGCCGTCGGAGTCGGGCAGCAGCAGCCGCGACTCGGTGAACTGGCCCTGGGTGCCCCACCACACCGGGTCGTAGTGGAAATGGCTGACCATCCACATGGTCCAGCCCGGCTCGGCCGCCGTCACCTCGGCCGCCAGGTGCGCCCGGGCGTCCGCGGCCGCGGCGGCCTGCGCGGCCATCCTCCGGACGCGGGGCCCGCGGACGGCCGCCGCGGCCGCCGTGACCGTGCGCAGGCTCCCGCTCTGGTACGGGGCGGCAAACTCGACCGGGACCTCGGCCGTCAGCGTGCCCCCCGGCTCGAGGCCGCCGATGCGGGCCGGCACCGGGGTGGTCACGCCGGGGCCGTCGACGCGTATGTCGACCGGGACCTGCGGATCGGTGACCATGCCCGGGCCGTCATTGACCAGCGTGACCTGGATGATCTGCAGCGGACGCTGGGCCGTGCCGGTGAACAGGTCGGTGGACGTTACCGCAGTTATCCGCATAAGACCATCGTCGCACGCAGGTCGTCGCGGAGCGCCGGCGGAGACCTGTTTCGGGGCATGCATGTACATGCAGTAGATGTAAGGACAATTAATGCACTTGCATAATCCGTGGCGGCGCCCTACCCTCCGTCCGTGGACGTGACGCAGTCCGGGCCCCCGGCGGATGAGCTGGCCGCCGATGAGGTGGTCAGTGTCTGGCGCGCCATCGCGGCCAGCCACGCCGCCGTGTGCTCGGCGCTGGAACGCGAGCTCGGCGAGCGGCACGGCCTCGGCGTGAGCGACTTCGAGGTGCTGGAGCGCCTCGCCGAGAGCGTGGATCACCGGTTCCGGGCCCAGGAGCTGGCCGACGCGGTGCACCTGAGCCAGAGCGCCCTGTCCCGCCTGATCAGCCGGCTGGAGAAGAACGGGCTGGTCGAGCGCTGCATGTGCGACCGGGACCGGCGCGGCATCTACGTGACGCTGACCGGGGCCGGGCGGCAGCGGCACGCTGAGGCGGCCCCCACGCACCGGGATGTGCTGGCCGGCGTGCTGTCCGGCCCGCTGCCGGCTCCGGCTCACGGCGGCCGCGGCCCCGATGCCTGACCGGCCGGCCACGCTCCGGGACGTCGCCGCCGCGGCGCGCGTGCACCCGGCGACCGCCTCACGCGCGCTCAGCCCCGAGACCCGGATCATGGTCAGCGAGCAGACCGCGCGCCGGGTCACCGAGGCCGCGGCCGCGCTCGGCTACCGGCCCAACCCGGTAGCGCGGAGCCTGCGGACCCGGCGCTCGCATATGGTCGGCGTGCTCATCCCCGACCTGAACAACCCGCTGTTCCCGCCCATCGTGCGCGGCCTGGAAGACCGCCTCGCGGCCGCGGGCTACGTCGCGCTGCTCGGCAACACCGACGGGGACAGCGGCAAAGAGCAGAACATCTTCGAGCAGATGCGGGCCCGTCACGTCGACGGGTTCGTGCTGGCGACCGCGCACGAGCGCAACCCGGTCCTGGCCGAGGCCGCCCGGGCCGGGCTGCCGGTCGTGCTCATGAACCGGCTCGCCCCCGACGGCAGCTTCTCCTCGGTCTCGGCGGACAACGAGCAGGGGATGCGGATGGCCGTCGCGCACCTGGCCGCGCTCGGGCACACGCGCATCGCGCACATCGCCGGCCCCCCGCAGGTCTCGACCGGCGAAGGCCGCCGCCGGGGTTTCCTGGCGGGCATGGCAGCAGCCGGCCTGGCCACCGGCGGCGAACTGATCGTCACGGCCACCGGGTACACCGTGGACGAGGGAACCCGCTGCTGCCGCGAGCTGCTGGCGGGCGGCGCCCGGTGCACCGCGCTGGCCGCCGCCAACGACATGCTGGCCGTGGGCTGCTACGCCGCACTGGATGAGGCCGGCCTGCGCTGCCCCGATGACCTGTCCCTCGTCGGGTTCAACGACATGCCCTTCGTCGACCGGCTCCGGCCGCCGCTGACCACGGTCCGGTTCCCGCACTACCAGCTCGGCACCGAGGCGGCGCAGCTGCTGCTGGAGCGCATCACCGGCCGCGACCAGCCCGTCAAGATCCTTTACCTCGCGCCGGAGCTCGTCGTCCGGGGCACGACCGCCCCGCCTTAGGAGCCAGCGGACGCCGGCGGGGAGGCGAGCGCGCGCAGAGCCGGGCCCGTGAGCCGGTAGCTATCCCACTCGCCCATCACGCGCGCCCCGATGGACTGGTAGAACTCGATGGCGGGGGTGTTCCAGTCCAGCACTGCCCATTCCAGCCGCCGGTACCCGCGCTGGACGCAGATCCGCGCCAGCTCGGCGAGCAGCGCCTTGCCGTAGCCGCGCCCCCGCGTGCCGGGCTCGACGAAGAGATCCTCGAGATAGATCCCGTGCTGGCCGGTCCACGTCGAGTAGTTCAGGAACCACAGGGCAAAGCCCACGACGGCGCCGTCGTCGCCCGCCGCGACGTGCGCGTAGACCGCGCGATCCGCGCCGAACAGCGACCGCCGGAGGTCCTCCTCGGTGGCCGTGACCTCGGGCAGGGATTTCTCGTACCGGGCCAGCTCCCGGATGAGCCGGTAGATCGCCGGGACGTCCTGCGGCCGGGCGACCCTGATCATGGCGGGCCGGCCCGGGCCGGAGGCCCGGGACTCGCTGGCCGGTTACACCCGTCCCGCCGTTGGCTCACCAGAACGTCACCTCTTGCGGGCGAGCGTAAGACCGTCGCCGAGGGGGAGCATGACCACTTCGACCCGGTCGTCGGCGGCGGCGTGGTCGTTGAAGTCGCGGACGGCCTGGACGAGCTCGCTCTCGTTGCCCGCGTCGATGACCCGCCCGTGCGAGAACGTGTTGTCCACGAGGATGGCGCCGCCGGGGCGGACCCGCGGCACGACCTCGTTCCAGTAGCCCAGGTAGCCGGTCTTGTCGGCGTCGATGAACGCGATGTCGAATTGCGGGTGGCGGGGCAGCGAGCGCACGGTGTCCAGGGCCGGCCCGAGCCGCAGCTCGATGGTGCCCGCGAGCCCCGCCCGTTCCCAGTACTTGCGGGCCACCGAGGTCCATTCCTCGCTGAGGTCGCAGCAGAGCAGGTGCCCGCCGGCCGCCAGCCCGCGGGCCAGGCAGATCGAGGAGTATCCGGTGAACGTGCCGATCTCCAGCGCCGAACGGGCCCCGATCAGGCTGGTCAGGATCGTCAGGAAGGTGCCCTGCTCGGGGGCGATCGCCAGGGTCACCTCGCCGGGGAACCACTCGGCCGTTTCGTGCGCGAGCTCACGCAGGATGGCGTCGGGCGGCGTGCTGTGCGCGCAGAGGTACGCGTTGATGTGCATGCCGATCTGTTCACTTCGCTGGGCCACACGGATAACCTAACCGACCTGGTGGTCCCGGCCCACGATGGCGGCGAACCCGGCGCGGGCAGCCGACCGCGCGGCCGGGCGCCGGTGCACTAGCCTGGGGCGCATGGCGTCGCATGCGATAGCCCCGCCGGTCAGCGGGGCGTTGCACATCCCCAGCCCGTCGGTCAACGGCTTCCACATCGGCCCGCTGTTCATTCACGTGTACGCGCTGATGTACCTGGTCGGCATCGCGGTGGCGATCATCATGACCCGCCGCCGCTGGGCCGCCGCCGGCGGAGACCCCGACCTGATCTGGGACGTCGCCATGTGGAGCGTGCCGGCCGGGATCATCGGCGGCCGTATCTACTTCGACATCACCACGCCGATGGATATCCCGCACGTCTGGTACGGCGTCCTCGCCGTCTGGAGCGGCGGGCTCGGCATCTGGGGCGCGATCCCGGTCGCGGTCCTGGTCGGCATCTGGCGGGTGCGCCGGGCCGGCGGCAACGTGCCGGTGATCATGGACGCGGTGGCGCCCGCCCTGCTCGTCGCGCAGGGACTCGGCCGGATCGGGAACTACTTCAACAAGGAACTGTTCGGCGGGCCGACCAGCCTGCCCTGGGGACTGCAGATCCCGCTCGCCTACCGGCCGCCCGGGTACACGGCCTTCGCCTTCTTCCAGCCGACGTTCCTTTACGAGCTGATCTGGGACGTGGCGCTGGCCCTGGCGCTGATCTGGCTCGGCCATCACCGGAGGATCTTCGCGCCCGGCCTGTTCGCCCTGTACGTGGCCGGCTATTCGGCGTTCCGCATCTTCGAGGAGTCACTGCGGGTGGACTCCTCGAAGTACTTCCTCGGCCTGCGGCTGAACATGTACGTCGCGTGCGTCCTGACGGTCGCGGGCGTCACCTGGTTCGTCCTTGTCCAGCGCCGCGGCCGGAAGATGGCGGCCGCCGGGCTGGCCGCACCCGAGCTGGCGGCCGGCGGCGCCCAGCCCGGCAGGGCCGGCGCCGCCGACGGGGCCCGCGCCGAGGCCGTCATCCCCGCCGGCCCCGCCCCGGACGTGGCCCCCGGCGCGGAGCCGGCCAGCGCTGGCGCGGATGGCTCCGCCGCGGTCCCGGACGGGGAGCCGGCTCCGCCGGGCGCCTAGCTCGCGGCCCGCTAGGCGGGGACTTCGGCGCGCTCCGGGGCCGGCTGGCCGGCGCGGGCGCGCCACCAGGCCTGGCCGTGTTCCGGCAGCATGTAGATCGGGTCGTAGTAGGCGTACTCCCGGCCGATGGCCAGCAGGTCGTCGGCCTCGACGGCGGTGCGGTAGTTCTTCGTCCAGTAGGAGATGCCCCGGCCGGTGTCATACCGCGCAACCTGGTGCACCCAGCGCTTGCCGACGTAGGGGACGTCGCAGACCACCCGCGGCGTGGCGAATCCCGGCAGGTACCCCATGACCTGGTGCTGCAGGTCCTGGCCCTCGCCGACGGTCAGCCGCCAGTGCTCGCTGCCGGGGATCATGTCGCACATATAGAAGTAGTAGGGCATGATCGTGGCCTCATCGAGCAGCGCGAAGCACAGGTCGAGCAGGGCCGCCGCGCTGTCATTGACCCCGCGCAGCAGCACGCCCTGGTTCCGGACGTCCCGGATGCCCGTGTCCAGCATCGCCCGGGCCGCCCGGGCCACCAGGGGGGTGACCGACTGGGCCGCGTTCACGTGGGTGTGGATGGCCAGGCTCACGCCGCGGCCGGCCGCGCGCCCGGCCAGCCGGGCCATCCCGGCCCGCACCTCATCGCCGAGCCAGTGCTGCGGCAGGCCCATCAGGGCCTTGCTGGCCAGCCGGATGTCGCGGATGCTCTCGATGTCGAGCAGCGCGGCCACGAACTCCTCCAGCCGGGGCCACGGCAGGTTGGCGACGTCGCCGCCGGAGACGACCACGTCGCGCACGCCGGGGGTGCGGCGCAGGTAGGCGATCATGGCCCCGAGCCGGTCGGCCCGCGGCAGCTCGAACTTGTGCTTGCCCGCCGCGGGTGTCGGGTTGCCGACCAGGTCCATCCGGGTGCAGTGCCCGCAGTACTGCGGGCAGGTGGGCAGCACCTCGGCCAGCACCTTGGTCGGGTAACGGTGGGTCAGGCCCTCCACGGCCCACATCTCCGCCTCGTGCAGCGAGTCACGCTGTGCGTACGGGTGCGACGGCCAGTCGGCCCGGCGGTCGCTGAACACCGGGATCATGTACCGGCGGACCGGGTCGGCGTAGAAGGCATCGGTGAAGCCCGTGCCCGGCGCGCCCGGCGCGGTGCGCGGCGCCATCGTGTTGAGCATCTGCGGCGGCACCAGCATCGACATGGTGGCCCGCGCCCGCTGGTCCTGCTCCAGGTCGGCGAAGAACGCCTCGCTGAGGCCGCCCCCCGTCACCTGGCGCAGCTGGCGCGCGTTCTTCACGCAGTGCGACCGCTGCCACTGCGCAGACTCCCACTCGGCGGTGCTCACGCCGGCCCAGCCCGGGAACCGCCGCCAATCCGGTTCGGCGAGCTCCCGGCGCCGGTAGACGTACGGCTGGTCGATCACTAGGGCCTCCCCGGTTACGGATTGTTCGGATAATCTATCGTCTAGCCTGATTCTACTGAAGAAGATCTTGTCAACATACTATTTGGCAGGAAAATTTATTGTTACATACGGATTTCGTCCTGCTCACGCATGGACGGCTCACGCCGCCGGGAAGGAAGATGGGCATGACCAGTTCCCCGCTCGGACTGCACCGCGTCCGCGAGCCGGAGCCCGGCGCGCCGGGCACCGGCGGACTGAAGACCGCTGCGCCGGGTCCCAATGAGCCGGGTCCCGGTGAGCGGGGGAGCGGCGGCGCTGTCCTGCCCCAGGCCGCGTGGCGGCTCGACCCCGATCCGCGGATCCAGCCCGATGAGGTCCGTGTCGGCGTCGAACGGCTGAACCTCGACGCCGCCTCGTTCCGCCAGATCCGCGAGTCCACCGGCGGCGCCCCGGACGCCATGCGCGCGGCCGTGCTCGCCATCGTCGGCGCCCGCGGCAAGATGCACAACCCGGTGACCGGCTCGGGCGGCATGCTCACCGGCGTCGTCGCCGAGGCGGGCCCGCGGTCCCCGCTCGGCCTGCACGCCGGGATGCGTATCGCCACGCTGGTCTCGCTGAGCCTGACCCCGCTCGCCATCACCGACGGGCTCGCTCAGTGGGACGGCCAGTCGGAGCAGATCCCGTGCACCGGGCACGCGATCCTGTTCGCCCGGTCCATCGCGGTCCCGCTCCCGGATGACCTGCCCATGCCGCTCGCGCTGGCCGTCTTCGACGTCTGCGGCGCGCCCGCGCTGACCCAGCGGGTGGTCAGCGCCTGCCGCGCGGGCCGCCGCTCCGGCGAGGCGCCGGCCGGCTCCCGGGGGCCGGTCGTCGCCATCTTGGGCGCGGCCGGGAAGAGCGGCTCGCTGTCGGCCGCGGCGGCCCGTGCCGCGGGAGCGGCCGCGGTCATCGGCGTGGTCCCGACCGGCGCCGAGGCGGCCCTGCTGCACCAATCCGGTCTCGCCGACGCGGTCGTGCGGGCCGACGCACGCGACCCGGTGGGCCTTGCGGACGCGGTCGCGGGCGCGGGCGGGCCGGCCGACGTGACGGTGGTCTGCGTGGATGTGCCCGGCTGCGAGGGCGGTGCGATCCTGGCCACGGCCCCCGGCGGCACGGTCATCTTCTTCTCCATGGCCACGTCGTTCAGCGCCGCGGCGCTCGGCGCCGAGGGCATGGCCGCCGACGTGACCATGCTGATCGGCAACGGGTACGCCCCCGGCCACGCCGAGCTGGCCCTGGACCTCATCCGCACCAACGAGCCTGTCCGGGCCCTGTTCGAGCGCCGTGTCTTCCATGATCGGGGCGGCTTTTCCGCGCATACCGCGGAAAAGCCGCCCCGGGCCCTGCCGCAGCGAACCGCAGTGACGGAAGAGGCTGTGGTGACGGGCACTGCAGTGGCGGCAGAGGAGGCGGCTGCGGCGACCGAGACCGGGGCGCTCACGGGGAGGGAGGCGTGATGACGTCGAAGCTGGGGCTGGATCCGGCCACCGTGCGCGAGGTCCGCGAGCTGGCGACAAGGGCCGGTGAGCCCATCACCGAGATGGCGAGAACGCACACGACCGTCTCGGTGGAACGGGCCGTGCTGCGGCTGGCCGGGCTGGACGGGGCCGGCCCGGACGGCATGCCGTGGGTGAACCGGCTCACCGACGCGGTGAAGGACAGCGTGGGCCTGGAGTACGGCGTCGCCCTCCCGGTCTGGCACGCGCTCGGCACGGCCGGCCATCAAACCCTGCGGGACCTCGCCGGGGCCGCCGCCGCGGGCACGGTGACGTTCCGGCTCCCCGGCGGGGAGGCCGCACAGCGGGCGCGCCTTGCCGCGGCCCGTTCGGTATCCCGGGGCTTCGCCACCATCGACGCGCAGCGGGCGCGGCGGTCGGCCATGATCGCGGCGACCGCGGACCCGCCCAAGCCGTGGATCTACCTCATCGTGGCGACCGGCGACATCTACGAGGACATCCCGCAGGCGCAGGCCGCCGCGCGGGAGGGGGCGGACATCATCGCGGTCATCCGCTCCACCGGCCAGTCGCTGCTGGACTACGTGCCCGAGGGCGCGACCCGCGAGGGGTACGCCGGCACGTACGCCACCCGGGAGAACTTCGCGCTGATGCGCGCGGCGCTGGATGACACCTCCCGCGAGCTGGGCCGGTACGTGCGGCTCACCAACTACGCGTCCGGGCTGTGCATGCCGGAGATCGCGGCGCTGGCCGGGCTGGAGCGCCTGGACATGATGCTGAACGACTGCATGTACGGCATCATCTTCCGGGACATCAACCCGCGCCGGACGTTCATCGACCAGCGGTTCTCCCGCCAGGTGCACGCGCGCGCCGGGATCGTGATCAACACCGGCGAGGACAACTACCTGACCACGGCCGACGCGGTGGACGCCGCGCACACCGTCGTGGTCAGCCAGCTGCTGAACGAGTACTTCGGCAGGGAAGCGGGCCTGGCCGACGCGCAGCTCGGCCTGGGGCACGCGTTCGAGATCGACCCGGCGGTGCCGGACTCGTTCCTGCTGGAGCTGGCGCACGCACAGCTCGTCCGCGAGCTGTTCCCGGACGCGCCGCTGAAGTACATGCCGCCGACCAAGCACATGACCGGCAACATCTTCGCCGGCTATCTGCTGGATGCGTTCTTCAACCTGTGCGGGCTGATGACGGGCCAGTCGATCCTGCTCATCGGCATGATGACCGAGGGCATCCACACGCCGTTCCTGTCCGACCGGGACCTGGCGCTTCAGAACGTGCGGTACGTGCGCGCCGCCGCCGGGCGGCTCGGGGACAGCTTCCGCCCGGAGCCGGACGGGTTCGTCGCGGCGCGGGCGCGCGAGGTCCTCGCGGAGGCGACCGGCCTGCTGCGCCGGATCTGCGGCGAGGGCCTGCTGCGGGCGATCGCGGACGGGACGTTCGGGGTGACGAAACGCCCGCCGGACGGCGGCCGCGGCCTGGACGGCGTGCTGGAGAAGGCCCCGGGATACTGGAACCCGGCCGCCGATGTTCTTGATCATGCCGAACGAGACTCAGCCGGGAGCCCGCCTGCCCGCGACCCGGAACCGGTGGAGGCGTCATGAACCGGGACGGTCCGGCGAGCGGCGAGGGGCGCAGCCGTGATGCTACGGCGAGCGGCGAGGGGCGCAGCCGTGATACTACGGCGAGTGGCGAGGGGCGCAGCCGTGATACTACGGCGAGTGGCGAGGGGCGCAGCCCCGAGATCACGCAGCCGCGGGGGGCCGTCAGGCCCTCCCGG
>Ga0335085_10010580_pt1 | contig 13776 bp, 12 predicted proteins | sample Lox_Sample_45_FD_206712 | JGI IMG/M metagenome (GOLD analysis project Ga0335085, IMG submission 206712) | Soil microbial communities from Loxahatchee National Wildlife Refuge, Florida, United States - Lox_Sample_4.5 | ecosystem: Environmental > Terrestrial > Soil > Wetlands | place: USA...
TCAGGGAGTCGCTACAAGTTCACTCCCATGCGTACCACAGTGGCCTTACTACAACGGCCACTGTGGTTCGAAGTGCACGAGTGAGAAAAACTTACGTCAGCTCCGCTTGAATTCGCCGATCCAGTTAAAACAGACGAGGCGAAGGCGGCTTAGGTTCAGGGTACATCAGGTGGCTTGCTTGTTCCATCCGTGGAAATGCGAGAAGTCGCGCGCCTCCCATGCCTCACGGAGTCCGGGTTTGCTCAGATCCCAGTCCGGGCGGATTTCGCTCGTCACGGTGCGCAAGTCGTGCCAAAGATCGACGACCGATGGACGGCCCCAGAACCAGTAGCCGTTATAAATGCTGTAAATCTTGAGGCCGGGCTTGAGCACAAGGGTATGCGGGATCATCGGATTGTGCTCGGGATCGGTGTACTCCTGGATGTCGAGATCTTTCTGAACCGTCCGGTCGGGATCTGAGAGGAAGGTCCACTCGGCTCCGAGCGATGCGCGAAACTCCTGCAACGTGTGGTGGTCGTCGGTCGAAATCGTAGCGATCTGCGTGTAGGCTACGGCGATCTTCGGGTAAAACGCCACGAGTTCTAAATGCTGCTGGTGCTCCTTCGGGCAGTAGTGCCCGCGCGCGAGCGTGAGGATCAGCGGATCGTCGCCCTGCAGCTCACTGAGCTTGCGCGGCTTGCCCGTGTGATCGGGCAGTTCATAGTCGGGGAAAATACCTCCGGGCACAATATCAGAACGCATGGCTGACCTCCTTCGATAGGGATCCGTGGGTATCGTTCATTATGCCGGCACGTCCGCCTTGGGCGCCACGCCCAGCCATTCGTTCAACGCGCCACACTCATCGGACTCAAAATGGCTAAAGCTGATGTGGCGTAAATCCAAAACCTTGATGAGCTTGGAAACCGCTTCACGAATTTCCGCGTGCCATGCCGTCTTCCTTCCTGTGAGATTAGTTGCGCCATAGCGCGAAGGCGAATGTCCGCCACTGGCCTGCTTGTTCCCATCCACGCGATCTTTCTCCATTTCGAGTTTCCTTTAGACTGTGCATGCCCAGCAAGCGTTCAAGCTACCAGCAATATCTTCCCGGCGCCGCCCTTCTCGGCAGCCGCTTGAGCCTCGGCCGCTGCACTGAGCGGTAGTTTCAGGCTAATCGGGATTACCAGCTTGCCATCGCGCACCGCTTCAGCCATGAACTCCAGCGTTTTCCTGTCGAATTTCGAGAATACCGGCACCACCTTTACGGATGGGTACTCTGCGGCGTTCTTTGGGGCCCCGACGACCGATGCATAGACCCCTCCCGGCTTGACCTTGGCGATCAGCTTCTCCGCGGTTCTTCCGCCGACCGTATCCGCCACCGCATCGAGCGGCGGAAGACTCGCAATCGCGGTATCGTCGTCGGTTGCCACGACCTGGTCAGCGCCCACAGTCTTCGCGTCATCGATCTGCCTTTTCAAAACCCCCGCAATCACCGTCGCCCCGCGTGTCTTCGCAGTGAATGCCGCCGACCGCCCCACATTTCCCGCAGCACCTACGACGAGAACCGTCTGGCCGGTTTTGATTCCCGTAGCGGAGAGCAGTTGATTGCCAGTCGTCGTGGCCAGCGGCAACGCCGCCGCCTGAATCAAATCGAGCCCCTTGGGAACTTTCGCCAGGACCGCGGCTTTCACCACACACAGTTCGGCGTAAGTGTTATCCGCCATAGCGAACACCTGATCGCCAACCGAAAAGCCCTCCACTCCTGGCCCAATCTTCACCACAGTGCCCGCCATATCGACTCCGATCAGTCCGGGGAACTTGAGCGGGTAAAAATCTTTCGTCAATCCAGCGCGGCGCTTATAGTCGATCGGATTCACGCTGCTGGCAGCGACCCGCACCAGTACCTCGCCCGGCCCCGGAACCGGGTCAGGGTATTCTTCGAACTTGAGTACTTCGGGACCGCCATATTGGTGGACAACCACTGCTTTCATGTTTGATCTCCTTACCTCACGGTGCATTCCCCGCTATCTACATCGAAAATAAGCCTCACACAGGGTTCAACGCTTCTGGTATGGGTGGAAAATGTAGTCCTTAGCCTTTACGGCCACATGGCACGAGTGTCCGCAGTCTGCAAGGGCCGTCGGATCGGCGGTGAACTTGTCCGACGCTGCGTCGTAGTTGAAAACAGCGTATCCCCACCCGCCGGTTTTCGGGAATCTCTTGCTGTCCTTCTCCATCACGAAAGCCTGCTTAAAGACATCGGGCACATCCACCGCGAACGGCGCTTCCGTGCTCTTCTTTGGCGTCCACTGGAGCTTCACGATCATGGACCCTTCCGGAAATGGCTGGCTGTTTCCCGGAACCCCGGCCTTATACGCATTGATCATCGCCGGATTGGCGACGATTACCTTAAGCACCTCTTCGGTGCGGGCGGAAGAAACCACAGACCAGTCTTCGTATCCCCTGAAGCCGGAAAACGCGATTCCGCCCGGCGACGTCAGCGAATACTTATCTCGGTCTTGGCCTTGCGCGCAAAGGTCCGCGCCGGCGAGGATGGCAACCACCAACGTGGCCCCAACGATGGCAAAGACCGCGATACGTTTTACGGCGGTGCGTCTTGCTATCTTTTGCTTTTGTTGCACTTCCGTCAAAGATTCCGTCATAAGTCCGGTCATGGCGCACTCTCCGTCACAAGAAAGTCTTTTAAACCATCGATCACGCCAATGGGCCAGCGCTCTAGGCGGACATTTGTAAGAGTTTAAGTCCGCATCCCCGTCTGGGCCGAGGTTTAACCGTACGTCAGGTCGGTGCTCTGCCCGACCTCGATAATATAACCGTCCGGATCGCGGATGTAGCAGCGGATCTCGCCATACTTGGGAATCGGTTCCGTGATGAACTCGGCTCCCCGACTTTTCCATAACTTGTAGCACGCTTGAATGTCCGCAACGCGGATATTCATAAAGCCGTTGATCTTATCCGGATCGGGAACGCTGAGGGTTACCGTCGGCTTGTCGGGGGTCGGCCCTCCCCCGACGTTGACAAGCAGCCACGTATTCGCGATCTGAATGTAGGCCGGCGCGCCATCGCTGTCGCCTGTGCTCAGAATGCGGCCGCCAAACACCTTTTCGTACCAGCGGGCCGATCGGTCGATATCGGCGACGGTGAGAAAATGTGCGACGCTGAACCCCTCCCTCGGGGGCATCTCATAGCTCTTCTGTTCGACTTGTACGCTGTTCATTGACGGCTCCTATTCCGATACAGTGCTCATCACAAATACGGTGCTCCGGGACGTCCCGATTCCCGCTGGATGCCGGAACTCGTGCTTGCAGTGCCCATCATTGCTCCGATCAGCCCCACGGTCATTTAGCCAGAAGCGCAACGGCGAATCTATTGGACGAACGTATCGGTCCATACCAAAGTATGCATTGGACATTTGGGGCGGAGTGGAGCATTCTTAATTCAATCGGACAAACTGGGGCTCCGCTCGAGATCATGTGGAGGACACGACATGAAGAAGGCCGCTCCAATTCCCTTTGCCGGCTCCTTGCTCAATGAAACCCGTCATGTTTGCGCTTTCTTCAACAGCGCCGACGAAGAGTATCGGGTCTTGCTTCCATTCATAAAAGACGGGTTCCAGTGCGGCCATAAGGCGATCCACGTTGTCAACTCGGCCGAGCGTCAGGAACATCTCCGACGCCTGGCTGAGGCAGGAATCGACGCGGCGGCCGCTCAGCAAAATGGGCAACTGGAACTTCGCATTAATACTGATGTGTACCTCCCGGATGGCCGCTTCGATGCGGACCGCATGATCGCGGCGTTTGAGCAACTGGCCAGTGGCAACTCCACCGCGCGATATCCGCTGAGCCGGATTTGCTGTCGCATGGATTGGGCGGTGACCGATCAATCGCATGTCGACGACGTCATTGAGTTCGAGTCGCGTGTGAATGATGTCTGGCGCCGTCACGAAGACGCGGTCATTTGCACCTACCATCTCGGTCAATTTCGCGGCAACGAGGTGATTGACATCATGCGGACCCACCCGATGGTCATCATCGGCGGCATCCTTCATCAAAATCCCTTCTATATTCCTCCCGGCGAGTTCCTGGAAGAATTCCGTCAACGCCGGGCGGGGCGAAATAGCTCTTCTGCGGCAGCCTGATATGGCAGAGCCAGTCGCAGATCCGGAGCGGGAGATCAAGCGTCTTCAGCGCTGCATCAACGATCTTGTCAGTTTGCTCGCTCTGCCGGCTATCTGGAGCAGCAACGAGCCCGCGCAGATTGTTGCCATGTTGCTCGATGCGCTCCTGCGTATGGTCAGGCTCGATTTTGCCTGCGCCCGGCTAAAAGATCCGGCCACCGGGGTACCCCTGGAAATTTTCCGTGTTGCCGATTCATTCAAACTGAAAGCGCCTCCGCAAGACATCGGCGCGATGCTCAGCAACTGGCTTAAACGGGAAGGGCACGATTCGCTGCCGCCGACGGGAAGCCGATTCGCGCGCGAGGACATTTCGATCTTTCCCGTGCCACTGGGTATACACGGCGAGATCGGCATGATCCTGGTCGGTTCCGAACGCGCCGGCTTCCCCAGCCAGACCGAGAGTCTTCTTCTGAGCGTGGCTGCGAATCAAGCCTCTATCGGGCTGCGAGAGGCTGCAGTCCTAACGGAACAGAAACGGATTGCCAATGAACTCGATCGGCGAGTTGCGGTGCGGACTGCGGAACTTGCCGCCACCAACGAGGAGTTGAGGAAGGAGATTGCCGCGCGCAAGCTGGAAGAGGAAAAATTGTGGCGTAGCGAGGAACGATGGCGGTCGGTCTTTGAGAACTCGGCGGTTGGCGTTGCCCTTACGGACCTGACTGGCCGGTTTATCGCTACGAATCCCGTCTACCAGAAGATGTTGGGCTACGCCGAGGCCGAACTACAGCAACTCACCTTCCTTGACATCACCCACGAAGAGCATCTCCCAGAGAATCGGAGGCTGATCGAAGATCTGCTCGGCGGAAAGCGCCAGCAATTTCAAATCGAGAAACGCTACCGCCGGAAGGACGGTCAAGCGGTTTGGGTACGCAACAACGTCTCGGCCGTACTGGATGCTGACCGGGTGGCGCGCTTCCTCATTGCGCTCTCCGAAGATATGACGCAGCGGAAACTGTCGGAGGAAGCTCTGGCCAAGGCAAGGGCGGAACTTGCAGAGGTGGCAAGGAGTTCCAGCCTCGGAGTGTTAGCGGCGTCAATCGCCCACGAGGTCAACCAGCCTCTTTCGGGAATAATTACCAATGCCGGCACTTGCCTGCGGATGCTTTCCGCGGATCCCCCGAATATCGATGGCGCCCGGGAGACTGTCCGGCGCACGATTCGCGATGGCAATCGAGCCTCTGATGTAATTACGCGTTTGCGGACACTTTATAGCAGGAAAGAACTGTCGCCCGAATCGATGAACCTGAATGAAGCGGCTCAAGAGGTGACGGAACTATCGTTGAGTGAGCTCCAGAGAAACGGTGTAATGCTGCGGTATGAGCTCGCGGATGACCTCCCGCTAGTGGTCGCAGACCGCATCCAGATTCAGCAGGTCATCCTGAACTTGCTGCGAAACGCAGCGGACGCGATGAGTTCCATCGACGATCACCCAAGGGAGTTGCTCATCCGAACTGAACGGGACGGGGGCAATCAGGTTCGGTTAAGCGTGCAAGATTCGGGAATCGGGCTCACTCGCCAAGCCGCGGGCAATATCTTCGAAGCGTTCTATACGACCAAAACCGACGGCATGGGAATCGGGCTTTCCGTTAGCCGTTCGATTATTGAGGCTCATCAGGGGCGTCTCTGGGCGACACCCAATGATGGGCCCGGGACGACATTTTCGTTTGCCATCCCTTGCACACTCGATTTGGATGAGGCCGAAGCCGGTGTCAATCGGAGTGCTCAATCGACAGACGCCGCATAATTATGGGCTTCACTATCACAATCGAGGCAGAGGCAATACCAAGGTACAATGGACGCCCTGCACGGTATGCCCCATTGTCTTGTGATGGAGTACCCGAAGGACAGGAGCGATGGCCAAGCTCAGCTTCTTTCCGTTGTAGTTGATGATGATGAGTCGGTGCGTGAGTCGGTCCCGGACCTGCTTAGGGAATTCGGCTTTGCGGCTCGGGCTTTTTCGTCAGCGCCGGAATTCCTCTCATCGGGGTGTGTGGATGAGACCAGCTGTCTGATCCTCGACATCGCTATGCCAGGCATGAGCGGACCGGAACTTCAACAGGAACTGAAGCGCCGGGGGCATGAGATTCCGATCATATTCATCACCGGTCGAAAAGATGAGGCGATTCGAGCTCGGGTGCTCAAGCAGGGCGCGGCGGCGTTCCTGCTGAAACCGTTCAGTGACGAAGCTCTGCTGGCCGCCATCAAGATGGCTCTGCAAGCCATTTGAGGTTCTACCGTTCAATCTCTCGGGGGGGATACAATGAACTTGGCGCGCACCATGGGTTCTGAGATGGGGGCACTACCAACGTCGGCCGCCATGCCCGTCGTTTTCATTGTTGACGATGATGTTTCCGTGCGCGAATCGCTGGAACTGTTGGTGCGGAATGAGAACTGGAAGCCGGAGACATTCACGTCCGCCCATGAATTCCTGAACCACCCGAGAAAACCCGTTCCCAGCTGCCTCGTTCTTGACCTTTCGCTCCCAGGCCTGAACGGTCTTGAACTGCAGAAGCAATTGGCCATTAAGCAGATCGACATGCCCATCATCTTCATCACCGGGCATGGCGATGTGCCGAAATCAGTGCAAGCCATGAAAGCGGGCGCTCTTGAGTTCTTGACCAAGCCGCTTAACAGCGATGCTTTGGTGAGCGCTATCCGAAAAGCTTTGCAACGAAGCCGTCTCGCCCTGGCCCGAGACGCCGAGATGCAGGAACTCCGGAACCGCTACGCCTCCCTTACTCCTCGAGAACGGCAGGTGATGGCCTTAGTGGTCGCTGGACTGCTGAATAAACAAGTCGGCGGAGAGCTCGGCATCAGCGAAATTACGGTAAAGGCGCACCGTGGGCAGGTCATGCACAAAATGAAAGCGAACTCCCTCGCTGACCTGGTGAGGATGGCGGCCAAACTCCGGCCCGTGAATGAGGCAATTTACGTGGCGTGACTGGAGCTCACGGTTTTCGCCTAAGCCGGCTCGAGGCCTGGGTGGTCGCCGGTGAAGAATGCTAAGTCGGTCTACTTTAGGTATACATTCAAGATATTCTGCTTTGCGCTCTGAATATGTCGCCGAATGCTTCTCTTCGCACCCTGACGATCCTTGTTTCGAATCGCACTTACGATCTGGGCATGTTCCTCTGCGATTTGGGGGCCTTCATCCTCACGGGCCACGGTGAGATACCCTAAACGGCGCAATTGATTCAGAACATCGGCTAGCATGCCGACTAGGCAGCTATTTCCCGCCAGCTTCGCAATGGATAGATGCAGGTTGAAGTTTGAGTCAATAAAATGCAGATAGCTTTCTCAATCCCCAAGCCGAGAAACGACCTGACCCAGAGCTTCGATTTCCCCCCAGCAGCTCTGGATCATTCTTGCTGCACGCCTCCTGGACAGCTTACTGACGAGCATCTCGATGTCGTATTGCAAACGGGTTCCGAACTGCAGGCATCGGATTTGTGCAACCGGTTGCATAATCCAGGAAAGCAGGAGAGCTGGCCTGCGAACGTCAATAACCCTTAGGGATTGTTGATAGGTGTCACATAACCATGACCATCCGTCGCGGGGGCTGTGGATCGCCGAACCACCAGTTCCGTTTCAACGTAATATTCGGCGCCCTTTTTGCGTTTCATATTCATCATTCTATCCAGTGCATGGAAAGCAATCGCCCCGAGCTTGTGCCTGGGAACTCGAATCGTCGTCAACGGCGGGCGGGCCAGAAAAGCGAAAGAAATATCATTAACCCCGACTACTGAGATGTCCTCCGGAACCTTCACTCCAGATTCTTCCAGTGCATTCATCGCTCCCATGGCAATGAGATCGCTGCCACAGAAAATTACTGTGGGTCTATCCCGATGAGCAAGGATGCTGCCCACCGCGGAAGCACCGGCATCCACTCGATAATCGCTGTTCATAACTAAGGAAGGAGTCAATCCGACTCCTTTCAGTCCAACCACAAGCGCACTCTGAATTGCGACTGCGGTGCGGTTCTCCAACGGACCAGCAATAACGGCCGCGCGACGATGGCCGAGTCCGACAAGATGCTCAATTGCCCCTTTAATACCGAGTTGATAATCGATGACGATGTTAGCCACCAAGGTCTCTGGGGGCCCAAGGTTACAGAACACTAACCCTATTCCTGACGCTGTCAGTTCAGAGGTAATGCTCTTTGCAATCGATGACGTCATGACCGCAGCGCCTCGAACACCACTCTCAATGAGCTTCCGCATCACAGCATCTGTTTGCTGCAAATCGTAGTCGGTATTGCAGAGAAGAATATCGAAACCTCGGCTCCACGCTTCAGCCTGGAATCCTCGAATGACCTGGCCAAAAAATGGATTTTCAATGTCCGAAATCACTAGCCCAAACAGATTGCTTTGTCCCGTTGCCAGTCGACGCGCATGAATATTGCGGTGATAATCCAGTTTACGAACGGCATCCATAATCCGCCTTTCGGTCTCTGGCCTCATGCAGTGGGTCTTGTTGAGGACACGACAGACCGTGGAGGGCGAGACCCCGGCAAGATTCGCTACGTCTCTTATTGTGGGACTCATGATTTTGCCCAGTCCCGAATTATGGCTTGCCCCTGAGCATCGGCAACATCATTTGACAGCTCGTGGGGGTGCCTGTCCGAAGGCGCTCTACCTAGCTCAGAACATTCGCAAAGAACCAGCATGCACATAAAAAAGAGAGCAAGTCCCACCGGCTTAGTCTTTTAGCTTACCAATGAAACTTGGCTTAGAGACAGGCAGCCAATCAAGTCGGAATTCTTTGCACACGCAAATAGCGAACGCAAACGGCTTGACAATGATTAGTTGCGTAGAGTACAAGAAACCGGTTGCTTAATCAATTTTGAAATCGTTTCTACAATATAGAACCAGTGGCGCGCTAAGAAAAAGCAGATTTGCCGTCTTCCTGGATTCGTTAGCCATTGCCGCAAGGTTCGTTTCTGGTTGCAGGTGACCGTTGTGCGGGTTGATCAAGCGTGGCCAAAGTGAGGCGGTGACGCGAGGCCTTGTGAAATGTTTTCGGCGAGGCAGAATTCGGTTCACTCCGTTGCCGGCTTGAAGTACCGAATCAGTTTGGGAGGTTTTCGATGGTAAGACGTACTGTACTGCTCATCACCACTATCTTCTTAGGCTCGATCATTTGTCTCGCCCAACTTGAGACCGCCACCATTCTCGGAACCGTATACGACCCCTCGGGGGCTGTAATTAGCGGCGCCAAGGTCGTGGTTACGAATACGGGGACAGCTGCGACGACGGAGTTAAACTCGGATCAAAGCGGGACGTTTATTGCTCCGGCGCTGAGGATCGGCGATTACAAAGTCACCGCCTCGGCCACCGGTTTCAAGACATACGTGCAATCGGGCATTATCCTCAACGTAAACGCCCGGGTCAACTTGCACGTGGTGCTCGTTCCCGGCGCAGCCAGCGAGGAGGTAACGGTCACCGGGCAGACGCCGGTCGTGCAGACCGCCTCGACTACCTTGGGCGCCGTCGTCAATACCCAGCAAACAGAAGATCTTCCGTTGAACGGCCGGGATGTCTCCATGTTGACGAGCGTAGTCCCGGGCACCATCGCTCTCGGTACGCGCGCCTTTAGCGGCTCTGGAGAGGACCGCCTCTGGGAGAACGGCACCAGGTATCTATTGGATGGCGGCGATTCCTCTCAGGTGGACTCAGACTACGCGTTCGGCGGCTACGGTTCCAATGCTCGACTCACTCGCGGCAGCGTGGATTCAATTGAAGAATTCCGCATGGCCAATAACTCTTATTCGGCCGAGTACGGCGCTTCCGTCGGTGGGGTTGTGAACTTCATCACCAAGTCTGGTACGAACAAGTTTCACGGGGACCTGTTCGAGTTCTTCCGCAATGACAAACTCAATGCACGCAACTATTTTAATGCCGCTCCTGCCGTGAAGCCAGAGGACCGGCTGAACCAGTTTGGGGGCACCATCGGCGGTCCCATCAAGAAGGACAAGATATTCTTCTTCGCCGCTTATGAAGCCGTCCGGCAGCGCAACGGTGCGTTTTTCACTGTTTTAACGCCCACCCAGGCCTATCGCGACAGCCTCACCGACCCCGCACTGCTGCCGGCAATCAATCAACTCCCCTTGCCGAACGGGTCCCTGATTAGTGCAGATTCCGGCTTTTACAGCGGCGCACGGGTCAATAGCCTGACGGAAAACAGCATCACCGGCAAGGTCGATTGGCAGGCTACCTCCAAGGACCGGTTTAGCGTCCGGTATTCTGCGGATCCCAACACCACTTTAGCCTATTTTGGCGTCGGGGATGGACAATACCGTAATGTGCCCGCTCTCCCGCAATTGGCCAGCATCAATTACACACGCACGTTTTCCAGCAACCTTCTAAACGAAGCCGGATTTCATCTCAACCGCGAATATTGGGATTTTCCGGCCGGGGCAGGTGGTTATGCGGCGGGATCCTTCCGGCAGTCGCCGTTGGTGGAATTCCTCGATGGTACGGCTTCTGCGGGTCCCACCTTCTGGGATCTGAACGTGGCCAACACCCTGTTCGACTACCAGGACACGTTGACCTGGGTCAAGGGACGCCACCAGATGAAGTTTGGCATGCAGATTGTGCGCATGGGGAATAACAAGTTGACCCGAGATCAGGTTTGGGAGGTTTACCTGGGCTTGCGTGGAGGTCCCGGATCCTACGAGTCCAACACACCCTACCTGCTCTACAACGAAGGTTGGCCGCGGCCCAGCGTGCGTATCCAGCAGAATTCCATGTTCGTCCAGGACGACTTCAAGGCTTCGAGCCGCCTCACTCTCAACATGGGTCTTCGCTACCAGTATGACGGAGCGCCGACGGAGCAGTTCGGACGGATCGCCAACTTCGACGAGGCGACCGGCACCCTGGACAAGCCGGGAACGACCGTTTTCAATGCACCCAAGACGCAGTTCGCGCCGCGCTTCGGTTTTGCCTGGACACCCTTCAGTTCGCAGAAAACCGTCATCCGCGGTGGCTTCGGGATGTTCTATGCGGACTACAACTCAGCCGATGCGCAATTCCTGCCTACCAATGTTATCGGATTCGCCCACAATTATGTGGCGGTTACATCTCCTCAGCAGCCGCTGGTCGGATTTCCGCCAAGCGATATCGCTGGGCAGACCGGTACCTTGTCTCCCACAAGCTTCAACAAAGACTGGCATAACTCTTATACCGAATCCTGGAATTTCAACATTCAGCAGGGGTTCGGAAAAGACACGGTCTTAGAAGTCGGATACGTGGGCAATCGAGGATTGCATCTCAGCACCATCAACGAGGGAAATCCGATTGTTGATCCAGCAACCGGCGCACGCCGATTCCCTGATTTTGGTGGCGTCACTTACTATTGTGCATGCCTCGACACCAACTACAATGCGTTGCAGGTGACCTTCAAGCGGCAGTGGAGCCACGGCCTGACTTACAACGTCAACTATACCTACGGAAAGAATCTGGACGACGTTGGGGATAGCTTTGGGCAGGCAGCTGCGGCAGAAAACCCTTTTAACCCTCGAGCAAGCGAGTATGGGCCATCGGACTACGATACCCGCCACGTCGTAGAGTTCAACTACACTTATGAAATCCCGACGCCGCACCGCATTCCGACCTGGCTCGGCGGATGGCAGGTAAACGGCATCACCCTTCTTCAGTCGGGACAACCGTTTTCTGTTTTCTGCGGGTGTGACCCCGCGGGAGTCGGCGTAACAAGCTCGCGGGCGAACCTCGTGCCGGGAGTCAAACTGTATACAGGAAACCCCTGGCCAGGGGATGCAACCCACCCTGTAATTAATCCTGATGCCTTCGTAACCCCGGAGGGAACCGGCACGTACGGCGACTCCGGCAGAAACATGCTCCGCGGCCCGGCGCTCATGAACTGGGATTTCTCAGTCTTCAAGAATTTCAAGCTGCGCGAGTCTCAAAACCTGCAGTTCCGCGCGGAGTTTTTCAACATCTTCAATACACCGCTGTTTTCCATCCCGAGCGCGAATGTGAACAATCCGGCCACCTACGCCAGTTACTCGACCATTAGCCCGCCGACCGGATTTCCCTCACAAAGGCAAATCCAGTTAGCACTGAAGTATTCCTTCTGAGCTGTTAGGCAAGCTCACGATTTGCGACTATGCGGAGAGAAACACCAAGAAACACTCGGTGTTTCTCTCCTCTTCACATTGTTCAGGCTGCTGCAAACAGTGCTTTCCTCGGGTGTATTCCGTAGTTCGGTGGTTATGAACGGACTCACGCTCCACGCGGCTGGTTTGTTTCGTCGAAGGATCCAAGGCGCGTTATCGCCTCCGATGAGCTTTTGAAACGGCGTAAATTGCTTATTTCAATGTCGGCTAAAAGCCTTAAAATGCGCAGATTGTTCTCGCTACTACGAACATGAATCCCAATTCAACTTACAGGAAATCCATGCGCTTGTTCGCCTCATCTCGAATCCCGAATTCTCTTTGGCTCCATGCTTCCCTGCTTCTTGTGGTAGTCATGATTTTCTCTGCGACAGGGCACAGTCAAAATCGCAACCCTGGACCTTCCTCGGACCTTCCCCGGGTACGCACCGACATCCGCAATGGCGCCGCCAATTCTCTGTGGAAGTACGACGCCTACCCGGACCTCCAATCTCTCGATGCGCACAAGACGGTGACCATTGTCGACCTCAAGGGTCCAGCGCAGATCAACACCATTTACATCGGAGAGATGATGTTCTGGCGTCCTTCCAAAAACGAATTCCAGCCTTCCGATGTGCGGGACGTGGTCCTGAAGATATTTTTTGATGGCGCCAGGGAGCCCGCGGTCGATGTGCCGCTGGGCGACTTCTTCGCCGATGGAAACGGCAAGGCGAAGGACTTTACGACCCAGTTCGTGGAGAAAAGTCGCGGTTCTTACGTTTGCTACATTCCCATGCCGTTCAAGGCGTCGGCCCGAGTCACCCTGACGAATGACAGCGACCAGGACATTGCCAGCTATGCGGATGTTGAGTGGCAGTCTCTGCCGCGCTGGGAACCCGACGAGGGATATTTCCATGCGCAATGGCGGCGGCACTCGTTTCAGTTGACGCCCGACACGCTGCAACCTTTTTTCCAGATCGACGGGCCGGGCCATCTGGTAGGCGAGTACTGGCTCATTCAGACGGACGAGCCGTTGTTTGCCGGAATGACTTTTGTTATGGAAGCGAACAATGAGTATCGCATTGACGGCGAACGAGAGCCGTCCATCAACTATCTGGGCAGCGAATGCGCATTCAATTTTGGCTGGGGCTGGCAGACCTTGTTTAATGGGTACAAGGTGGGGGTAAACCTTCTCGATCTCAAGGCAGGTGAAACGGCCGTTTCAACTTTTCGATTCCGCGACCGTGACGTTATTCGTTTCCGCGAGAAGCTTGGCCTGACGCTGGACTGGACTGAGGAATTCAAGACAATTCCCACGTTGAAAGAATTTCGTGACCGCGTTCAGAGACGGAACGTGGAAGGTGGCGGGTGGGTCGATTACTCCGAGACCACTTATTGGTACAGCCTTCACCCGGAGGGGCCCGGCGTGCCGCTGCCCGCATTGGCGGAACGGTTGAAGCCGATCCACGCCAACCCGAGAACCACAACCAAT
>Ga0335085_10010582_pt1 | contig 13775 bp, 11 predicted proteins | sample Lox_Sample_45_FD_206712 | JGI IMG/M metagenome (GOLD analysis project Ga0335085, IMG submission 206712) | Soil microbial communities from Loxahatchee National Wildlife Refuge, Florida, United States - Lox_Sample_4.5 | ecosystem: Environmental > Terrestrial > Soil > Wetlands | place: USA...
GTGGATTCGATGCCCAGCCGGGCGAGGAAGCGGGTGACGAACTGCCGCGTCCTCCGGTAGCAGTCGCTGGTGAGGACGATGTGGTCGCCGGCCTTGAGCAGCTCGAAGAGGGCGGTGGTGGCCGCGGCCATCCCGCTGCCGAACAACGCCGCGTCGCCGGCGCCCTCCAGCGCGGCCAGCTTCTTCTCGGCCGCGCGAACGGTGGGATTGCCGTAGCGCCCGTATTCCTCCCGCTCCAGCTCGCCCGTGAAGTACCTCTCGATCTCCGCCGTGTCGGCGAAGGAGTAGGTGGCGGACCAGACGATGGGGGTGGTGACGGCGTCGTGCGCCTTCTTCCGCTCCTCGCCGCCGTGGACGGCGAGCGTCCCGGGCCTCGGTTCTGTCGTGCGCGTGTCCTTCACAGCGGGCTACCTTCCCCGCCCACCACGATCGCCGCTGAATGGAACCCAGCCGCTTAGAGTGAGATTTGTAAGGCGCGTCACTCAAGGTGGGCAAAATTCCGCGCCGCCCGGGATCGCCGGGCGGGCAGAAGCTAGCAGACACAGCCGCGGTGTCAAACGGGGCGGGGCGCCATCAGCACCAGGACCGCCGCCCGGGTCGGGGAGCGGTTCTCGATCCCGTGCTCGCTGCCGGCCGGGGCCAGCACCGCATCCCCCGCCTTCAGCTCCTGCTCCTCCGCTCCCACCCGCGCGTGCACCGAGCCTTCCAGCACCGCGTAGACCTTGTCGCTGCCGGCGTGCGCGTGCGCCTTCTGCGCCTGGCCGGGCTCGAGACAGTAGACGTCGAGGAAGAACCGCTCGGTCTCGAAAAGGTTGATCTTCTGCAGCTTCGCCGCATCGAAACGGCGCTGGGAGAGCCGGGCCACCTTCACGGCCGCGGCTCCAGCGGGGCGATGCCCGCGGCCTCGAAGAGGGCCATGTCCTGCTCGTAGGCGGGGTTGCCGGTGGTGAGCAGCCTCTCCCCGAAGAAGACGCTGTTCGCGCCCGCCAGCATGCAGAGAAGCTGCGCCTCCTCGGAAAGCTGCTGCCGGCCGGCGGAGAGTCGGACCATGGCGCGGGGCATGAGGATGCGGGCGGTGGCGATGGCCCTCACCATCTCCAGCGTGCCCACCTTGGGCCGCTCGGCCAGCGGCGTCCCCCGCACCGCCACCAGCGCGTTGATCGGCACCGACTCGGGATGCGGATCCTGCTCCGCCAGCGTGCGCAGGAGCTCGCAGCGGTCCTCCACCGACTCGCCCATCCCCAGGATCCCGCCGCAGCAGACGGAGATCCCCGCCCGGCGGACGTTCTGCAGGGTCTGCAGGCGGTCCTCCCAGGTGCGGGTGGTGATGATCTCCCCGTACCTCTCCCGGCTGGTGTCCAGGTTGTGGTTGTAGGCATCGAGGCCCGCTTCCTTCAGCCGCTCCGCCTGCCCGGCGGTGAGCATGCCCAGCGTGCAGCAGGCTTCCATCCCCATGCGCTTCACCCCCCGCACCATCTCCAGTACCCTGTCGAATTGCGGGCCGTCCTTCACCTCCCGCCAGGCCGCGCCCATGCAGAAGCGGGTGGCCCCCGCTTCCCGCGCCTTGCGGGCGGCGGCGAGCACCTCGTCGAGCTCCATCAGGGGCTGGGCTGCGACGCCGGTCTGGTAGCGCGCGGCCTGGGGACAGTAGGCGCAGTCCTCGGGGCAACCGCCCGTCTTCACCGAGAGCAGCGAGCAGAGCTGCACCTTGTTGTCCCCGAAGTGCTCCCGGTGCACGCCCTGCGCGCGGTGGACCAGGTCCAGCAGCGGCAGGTCGTGGATCGCGCGCACCTCGGCGAGCGTCCAGTCATGGCGGATCATGCGCGCTCAGTATCACGCGACCGCGTCTTCCACCACGCGGTTGCGGCCCGCCTGCTTGGCCTCGTAGAGGGCGGCGTCCGCCCGCTTGAAGAGGTCCTCGGGGCTGCGCATCTGCTGGTCGATGGTGGCCACCCCGATGCTGATGGTGACCCGCACCGGCCCGTCGTCGGTGTCGATGGGCTCCTCCGCCACCCGGCGGCGGATGCGCTCCGCCAGCACGGTAGCGGCGCTCTTCTCGCTGGCGCCGGGCAAGAGGATGGCAAACTCCTCGCCCCCGTAGCGCCCGAGCAGGTCCACCGAGCGCAGGGCGGAGCGGCAGCGGTCGGCCAGCACCCGCAGCACCTGGTCGCCCACGTGGTGGCCGTGGCGGTCGTTGATGCGCTTGAAGTGGTCCACGTCCAGCATCATGGCGGTGAGGGGGTGGCCGAAGCGGCGGGAGTTGTCGTAGGCCTGCTGCGCCCGCTCCATGAAGTGCCGGCGGTTGAAGGTGCCGGTGAGGCCGTCCAGGGTGGCGTAGCGCTGCACCTCGTCGAAGAGGCGGGCGTTCTCCACCGCCATGGCGGCGGGCTGGATGAGCGACTGGGCCAGCCGCACCTCGGCCTCGCTGTAGGGCTGGATCCGGCTCTCCAGGCAGACCACGCCGATCACCACGTTGCGCTGCACCAGGGGCAGGGCCACCATCTGCCGCCCGTCGTTGAGCGCCGGCTGGTGGGTGAACACCGCCTCCTCCACGTGCGCGGCGGTGGGGATCAGCCGCTGCGCGGACTCCTTGCCGCGCGAGCCCCGGCTGACCACCACGTCCAGGGCGTCGCGCGTTTCCACCATCACGGCGGCGTCGTCGTACCGCACCGCCCGCCCCAGGCTGTCGAGGAGCTTCTCCAGCACCTCCTCCAGCTTCAGCGACTCGGAGAGGGCGAGGGTGAGCTTCAGCCCCTCGCGCTCGCGCAGCCCGCGGGTCATGGTGTTGAAGGACTCGGCCAGCTCGCCCAGCTCGTCGCGGCTCTTGACGTTGACGTTGGTCTCCAGCGCCCCGCCGGTGACCGCCAGCGCCGCCTCCCGCAGCTTGCGCACCGGGGCGGTGACCGTGCGCACGGAGGTGAAGCCGAGCAGCACCGCCACCAGGAGCCCGACGGCGAGCCAGGAGAAGGCCTCGCGGGAGAGATCCCGCAGGGGCCGCAGCGCCTCGTCGGCGGACTCCTGCACCACCGCCTTCCACCCCAGCAGGGGCACGGGCGCGGCGGCGCCCAGCCATTCGTTGCTCTGCACGCCCTTGACCAGCGGGTGGTCGCGCAGGCTGGCCTGCCTGAACATCAGGTCGTGGTCGGGGTGGACCACCACCTTCCCTTCGCCGTCCACCAGGAAGGCGGCGCCCGATTCGCCGGGCCGGAAGCGGGCGAAGCTCTCCACCATCGGCCGGAGCGAAACCTCGACCGCCACCACCCAGCGCGACCGGTCCGTTCCCGGCACGCTGACCGCCAGGACCAGCCGGGGGATGGGCTTTCCCTCGGCGTCGGGAAGGACGTAGACGGGACCGATGGCCAGGCCCGCCTGCAAGGCGCCCTGCAGGGGGACCTTGCCGGCGTAGACGGCCAGCGCCTGGTCGTCGACCGGCTCGTGCTCCGAGGCGAGCGCTCCCTGCAGCCGGGGGAAGTGGATGATGTTGCCCACCGCATCGGCGTGCGCGTCGAAGAGGCCGACGATGTCCGCCCCGCGCGTCTCTTTGTAGAGGAGCAGGAGCGCTGCATCCCGCGCCTCCGGATCCAGCTTCCCCAGTGGCAGGGTGGAGGCGGCGAGCGTGAGCGAGTCGAGCTTGTCCACCAGCGCCCGGTGCACCTCCGCCGCCAGCGCCTTGGCGTCCCGGGCGTAGATTTCGTCCAGCTTGCTACGCAGGGTTTCCCGGCCGCGCGGGAAGGTGAAGGCCGTCGCCAGGAGGAGGGGAAAGCAGGTGGCGGCCGCGAGCAGGAGGGAGAGCTTGACCGGTAGGCGCAATCAGGCCCCTTCAGGCGGTCGGAAACGGCCCGAAGGGGCCGGCACCTCCCGATGCTAGCATGGCCTCTTTCCTGCGCTAATTCAGGGATGTGCGAGCTTGTGGGCAGCGTGCGACAAGGCTTCTTCGAGCTTTGCGGGCTCGCCGCTGCCCTGGGCGAAATCGGGCCCGCCGCCGCCCTTTCCGCCCAGGATGGAGAGGGCGTCCTTCAGCAGGTCGCCCATCGCGGGGCCCTTGGTCCCCTTGGGCCGGGCGAAGACGAGGTGCGCCCGCCCGTCCTCGGCCGCGGCCAGGAGCGCCGTCGTGCCTGCCTGGGCCAGCGACTGGGCCACCGCCCGGGCGAAGGCCGGGCCGCGGGAGAGCTTGGCAACTACCGGAGAACCCTTGCTTTTCAGGCTTTCCGCCTCCAGGGCCGCGAGGTCCTCCAGGAGCGCGTCGGCCGCCTTGCGCCGCGCCTGCGACTCGCTCGCGATGCGGGAGGCCGCCTGGGCCACGTCGGCGGGAGCGGTCTTGAGGGCCTCCGCCGCGGCCGCCAGCACCTCGTTGGCCTCGTGCAGCAGGCGCACCGCCCGTGCGCCGCAGGCGAACTCCACCCGCGCCTTCCCTTCGCCCCACTTCTGCGCCCGGAGCACCGCCACGCAGCCCACCTCGCCGGTGCGCGCCGGGTGCGTTCCTCCGCAGGGGGAAGCGTCCACGCCCTCCACCAGCACCACCCGGTCGCCCTTCACCGGCTCCTTGCGCAGCGGCAATCTCGCCCGCTCCTCGCCGCTGAAGTCGCGCGCCACCACGGGGAGGTCGCGCCAGATGCTCTCGTTGGCCATGGCCTCCGCGCGCGCCAGGTCCAGCCGGGCGGCCGGGGCGTCCAGGTCGATGGTGCAGGTGCGCTCGCCCAGGTGGAACGAGACGGTGGGCGCGGAGAGCTTGTCGAAGGCGGCCGAGAGCAGGTGTTGCCCGTGGTGCTGCTGCATGTGATCGAAGCGGCGCGCCCAGTCGATCTCGCCCTCCACCGGCCCCAAGCCGAGCGGTTTCTCCAGCACGTGCAGCACCGCGCCCTCGCGCTCCTGGGTGTCGAGCACCTTCACCTCGCCCAGCCGGCCCCGGTCGCCCGGCTGCCCGCCGCCCTCGGGATAGAAAGCGCTGCGGTCGAGGACCGCCGCGGGCCGGCCGTCGTGTTGGCGGAGGTCGAGCACGCGGGCGCTGAACGACTTCAGATAAGGATCCTGCAGATAGAGGCGCTCGGTCATGGGGCGCGCGACCTTAGCGCATCGCGCCCGATCAGCGCAGCCCGGAGAGCCAGGCCATCACGTCCATGCTGGAGAGGAACCCCACCAGCCTTCCCGAGGAGGTGACCACCGGGAGCCCGTGCACCTGCGCGCCTACCATCAGCTCGGCGGCCCTCCGCAGGGTGGCGTCCTCGCTCAGGGCCATCACCGAGCGGGACATCACCTCTTCCAGGGTCGCCGCTTCCGGCTGGAGGTGGTAGCCGCGCTTCTCGGCGATCAGCGCCTCGCGCGCGGAGAGGCCCTCCCCGGCGGCGCCGGCCTCGTGCGCCTTGGCCACCAGGTTGGTCTTGGAGACCACGCCGATCAGCCGGTCGACCTCGTCGACCACCGGGATGCGGCTCAGTCCCTGGTCCAGCATCAACTCCACTACGGATTCCACGCTCGCGCCCTTGCGGACGGTGACCACCTCCCGGCTCATGATCGAGGCGACGTGCGGCTCGCGGGCGGGCGTGGAGCGCCGCTTCTTTTCGGGCGAGGGCTTCCTTCCCTGCTTGCCGGAGGCGGTCTTCTTCCCACGGCGGGCGTTCGTAGAGCGCATGCGTTCTCCTGCCTGGCGCCGCGATGCATCCCGTATACCCGCATACAGACCATCCCGGACGCGGGGCCGCACCCTCTCACGGACACGCAGAAAATGCATCTCGATGCACCGACTGCGCCTCTCCGTGGCGCGATGGAAATTGCGTCCCTCGGGAAGTTCTGCGCTTGGGGGCGGGAACGCCTGTTGCAATGCAGCACGCCGGAGGTGCTCCGATGATCAAGTCCATCCTCTGCGCCGTAGAAGGGGTGCCCCGTTCCTTCGACGCCCTTCGCTATGCCGCCCGCCTGGCTCGTGACCTTTCCGCCAGCCTGGTCCTGCTCCATGTCGAGGCCGAGCCTCGCGGCGGCGTCCTCTTCTCGGCTTTCAGCCCCGACGAGCCGCCCGACGAGGACCACTGGAACTCCATCGTCTCCGGCCTGCTCGGCCACCCGGTGGAAGTGCACTACGCCACCGGTGACATCGCCCAGGAGATCGTCCGCTTCGCCAACAAGGTGAAGGTCGACCTGATCGTGCTCGGCTCGAGCGCGCGCAACCCGGCATCCTTGGCCATCGCCTCCGCAGTGGGAGGAGTCCTCCCGCACGCGCCTTGCCCCGTCACCGTGGTTCCGGCCGGATCCGAAGCCGCGCAGTCCGGGGAGAGCGAGGCCGCCTAACCGGGAAGCAGCGAAAGCTGGCGGTTTCGCGGCTGCCTCTGCGCCGGACCGCGGACGTCGCGCCCGCCGTAGTCCGCGGAAAGCTCGTTCTCGGTTTGCAGGAGATCCTCGAACGATGGCCCGCCGTTGCCCTCGAGCCGGCGGGCCTGGTCGTCGAGGCGGCGGATGGCCTCCAGTTTCTCGGTCCGGCCCAGGCGGGCCGCGGAGACCGCCTGCTTCAGCACGGAGATGGTGCGGTCGTAGACCTTCAGCGGCACGGGGAAGGGGTGCCCGTCCTTGCCGCCGTGCGCGAGGGAGAAGCGGGCGGGATCGTCGAAGCGGCAGGGGGCGCCGTGGAGCACCTCGGCCACCGCCGCCAGCGCCTCGACGGTGCGGGCGCCCACACCCGGCTGGAGCAAGAGCTCCGGAAAGTCGCGCGGGCCCGCTTCGCGAGCCGCGGCGAGCGTGCCGTGCAGGCGGCGGAGGAAGACGTCGGAGCGGCGGACCTCGTGGTGCGCGGGCATCTGCAGCCGGGGCAGCTCGCGCAGGACGCGCTCCGGCTCCCGCGAGAGATCCAGTGCCGCAGAGCGCGAGGCGCCCGCCCGGCGATCGGTGAGGTTGAGGATGGCGCCTCCCGGCCGGCCCTCGATGGCCGCGTGCGGCTCCTCCACGAAGCTGCGCACGCCCTCCGACAGCCAGTGGTAGCGCCGGGCCTGCTTGCGGCCGGGATTCATCCCTTGCTGCACCACCGTCCAGGCGCCGTCGCGGGCGACGACGAAGCCGTGGAGGTAGAGATCGAAGCCGTCCTGGACGAGCGCGCTGTCCACTTTCGCCACCAGCCGGCTGGTGCGGGCCAGGGCGCCGCCGTCGATGCCGGTGCGCTCCCCGAACTGGACGAGCTCCTCGGGCGTCCTGCGCGAGTGGCGGCCGCGGCCGCCGCAGACGGTGAGGCCCAGCTCGCCCTCGCGGCCTTGGAGTCCGCGCTTCAGCGCGCCGAGCACGCTGGTGGTGATGCCGCTGGAGTGCCAGTCCATCCCCATCACGCAGCCCAGGGCCTGGAACCAGAAGGGGTGCGCCAGCCGGCGAAGCACGCCCTGCGGCCCTTCCTCCAACACCAGCGCCTCGACCATCACCTCGCCCAGCCGGGCCATGCGCTGGGCGAGCCAGGCGGGGACGCGGCCGCCGTGGAGGGGAAGGTCTGCGCTGCCGGTACGACCCATACGGGCGTTCAGTATAGCGCTTCAGGAACGACGGGGGCGAACTCCGGCGCGAAAGACTTCGCCGTCCCTGAGCACCCAGCGCAGCTTGTCGGGCGCCTGACCGGTCACCCGCATGCGGCCCGGGTGGATGGCGCGAAGGTGGTGGACGGCGCAGAGGGCGGTCTGGTTCCGGGGATCGTCGCTGCCGCCCTGCGAGAGGAACTCGACATGGTGACTCTGCCCGGCCGCACGGCTGCACCCCGGCACCGCGCAGCGGTGCCTGTCGCGCTTGCGGATGCGCTGAGACAGCGTCTGTTTCCCCTTCAATCCGGGCTTCCAGACCTCGATGAAGTGATCCGCGATGCGCAAGAGGCACTCCGTGGGTGAAATCCACCGTCCGGCTTCGCGCTGCGCGGCCCGGAACGCGGCCGAAGCGACCGCGGCGACGGTCGCCGGTAGCCAGATCCGGAGCGCCCCCCGAGCGCACATCTGCCTCTCGTCCTCTTCGTCGAGGGCACGGCGCAGTTCGATGCAGGTCATCGTCTCGGCCCGCTCGATCCAGCCGGGAATGGAGACGGGATCCAGATCACGGGCGAGCAAGCGCGCCTTCTCGTAGGAGATCCGCTTCTCCCGCATCGCCGTGCGCAAGAGGGGAGTCTGGTAGAGGCTCCGCTCCAGCCTTGCGCGCTGGATCACGGTGCGCACTGCCATCCCCAGCCGCTCCTCGCAGTAGTGGGCGAAGCTGGCGAAGCCGAGAAGCTCCCAGCTCCGGGTGCTGCGCATGAGCGTGGCCAGGTGGCCGAACGACTCCTCCCACCGGTCGCGCTGCGCTACCCGACGCCGGATCAGCGCGTCGAGATGCTTCGCGTCGTACTCGAAGCTCTCGGGTGGCGCCTGCACCGGATCGACCTGGGTCAGGCCAGCCCAGAGATTGCTCTGCTGCTCGAGGTACTCTTTGAGCGGCTCCAGATCTTCTTCGGTGACGAAGAACGACTCGCTTTCGCCTTCCTCGTCAGGCCCAGGGTGCGCATTCAGGTACTCCTGGCACATGGCCTCGAAGAGCTGCGGCTTCGGCGTCGTGGGCCCCATCTCCCTCCGCGCCAGCTCGAAGGCTTCGTCGACCCGAGCCCGCTCGGCAGAGGACATTGGTACGCAGAGCTGCTTCCAGGGAAGCTCGTCCCCTTCTTCCCCGGGAGGCTTCCCCAGATCGGCCTGAAGCTTGCGGACCGTCTCCGTCTCCGCGCGATGTACCCAGCAGGCTTCCGCCTCACCTCGGGCTACGGCCACCACGATCTCCGCCTTGCGCGGACTGACCCTGCCGGCACGCACCGCCTCGCGGAGCAGGGGGCGTTCCCGCAACCGCGTCGCCAGCCGGGCCATCTTCACCGCCGTGCTGGCGTTGATCCCGTGCTCTTCGCGCGCGTAGTCCCCGATGTTCGAGTAGCCCAGGTCCACCACCCGATCCCCGATGGCCAGCGCCGCCAGCCCTTCCCCGATGGCGATCTCCAGCGCCCCGCGGCCGCGAGAAAGGGGCACCAGCACCTTGTCGACCAGGTAAGCGACCTGGTGGCACTCGGCCGGATCCCGCACCCGCGGCATCGGCCAAGGGAACATGAGAGCCACTTCCGCCAGCGCATCGAGCCGCGCCGCATCGGGAATGTCAGCCAGCGGGTCGGCCGGGTCGAAGGCTTCCGCCATGTCAGGATGGTACCAACCCCCTCCGACATTCCCGGTCGGTTGGCACGGCGAGTTGCGTATTGTGTCCCCGAATTCCGGCGAAGGTCTCAGCGAGCGAGGTGGAGGGGCCTCAATTCCAGACGGCGCGGGCGCCCCAGCCTGACCAGGCTCCGCCGGGCAGGATCGCCGATGGGATCCGGGCACACCCGCCGCAGCTTGCAGGTGGCGCACTCGAGGCCGCTCCAGATCGAGCCGAAGAGCGCTTGCACCCGGTCGACGGTCTCGAAGTCCTCGGTGCAGAGGCCCAGCTCGAAGTTCCGCTTGCCCTCGCTCTTCGCGCCCAGGCCGGCGCCGGTGAAGTTGGCGCTGCCCAGGTAGACCCAGGCGCCGTCGACCACCACCGCCTTGAAATGGACGCGCGGGCAGATCTTCAACTTTAGCGCGCCGGCCGTCAGGTGGCGGCGCTTCTCGAAGGAGGCACGGAACGGGCGCGAAGGGAGCTCGGCGTGCAGGATGCGCAGCTCCACGCCCCGGCCGGCCAGCTCGGAGAAGAGGCTCATCACGGATTCGAACTTGCTGCCCCGCTCGACCTGCATGTCCTTCAGGTTGGCGGTAGCGATCAGCACCGACTCGCGGGCGTGCGCGAGCTTGTCGAGGATCACTTCGCGGTACAGCTCGCTGCCCTGCAGGAGGGATGCCCGGATGGGGCGCACGACAACAGCAATGCCACGACCCGCGCCAGAGGCAATTTTACTGCGAGCAGCCCGTAACGGTCCGGATGCCGTACTTCTGCGTCGAATACGGCGGGCTCGCGTTCCCGGTGTTGCGCCCGTCGCGCCGGAGCGTGGGCCAGGCGGTATCCGCGAGCCCCTTGTCGTCGGAGAGGAAGGCGTAGACGGTGGCCCCCGCTCCCACGAACACGCGGCCCGCGCAGTCGATGGTGGCGTAGCGGAGGATGGTGGAGGCGGTGGGCGCGTTGAAGGTCCAGGAGAGCAGGTTGCCGTCGTAGGCCAGGAGGGAGGAAGGCCGCCGCGGGAAGTAGATGTGCCCGTCGGAGCCCTGCAAGGGCGTGAGGCCCGCGCCGCCGGTGAGGGTTACGAAGGCAGCCTTGGTGCCCGTGGCCGGATCGAAGGTCGAGACCGCGTTCCCCAGGTCCGCCCCGTAGAGCTTGCCGTCGATGCCGAAGGTGGGCTCTCCGGCGAGAGCCGAGGTCAGGGCCGTGGTCCAGGTGGCAGCGGTGCCGGCTACGAAGGCCGGATCGATGGCGAAGATCGACCCCGCCCCGGCCGCTGGGTGCGTGGCTCCGTAGAGGGTGGTGCCGTCGGTCACGAGGCCGAAGTAGGGCGCGCCGCCATTGGTGGCCGATGCGACCGCGGCGCCCAGGGTGTTGCCGGAGAAGGTGTGCCGGGTCAGGTGCGTGGTCGTGCCCGCATTGTTCTGGCTGGCGAAGTACACGTTGCCGTTCAGGATCAGCGGCGCGGCAGTGAAGTCCTGGTTGTTGCTGGCTACCGCCGTCACGTCCGTATCCGACGTTCCCCGCCACAGGCTGGAGGTGCCGACTGTCACGGCATCGGGAACGAGGATTTCCTCGACCTGGGCGGCCGCGATGGTCACCTGTGCGACCGCGGGTCCCACGGCGAAGGCGTTGGCGGCGGTGGTATTCGTCCAAACGGTGCCGCCGTCGGGATTGAGGGCATAGAGATCCCCGATCGCGCTCGCCAGGTAGATCCGCGCCGTCGTCGCATCGCCCGCGCCGATGGCCGGAGTTCCCGGCGACCCCACCACCGGCCCCGAGACGTCGAGGGTGAACCCCCAGTGCATCGCCGGCTGGTCGGCGGCGAGCGAATAGACGGTGTTTGCGCTCCCTCCGTCCATGGTGACGATCACATCGGTGTCGGGGTGCACCGCCAGGCCGGAAACGGCGGCGCCGGCCAGCGTCATCTGCCAGAGCAGCCGGGTGGTGCGGGCCGTGGTGGTGCTCGGCCCGGACTTCGGCGACGCTGTCCCGCCGAACGCGGTGGAGGTGTCCTGGGCGTCGATGGTGAACCGGAAATCGCCGGCGGGGATCGCGCCCACCGTGCTCCCCGCGTCGAAGGTGGAAGCGCCGGTGTGGAAGGGCACGCCCGCGTCGTTCAGGGTCACGCTCAGCGAGAACGGGCAGCTCGTGCTTCCGGGAGTGCACCCGAGCGAGCGGGTAGCGCCAGCAGCGACACCCCCGTCCAGCTCGATGCCGTCCACGTGCAGGGTCGCCGAGCCCACGCCGCTGATGTCCGTGATCGTCCCCGACACGTGCACGGTGTCGCTGTACACGAAGGTGGCGCCGGTCCAGCCCGTGTTGGGGACCGCCGCCGGATACGTCACCCCGCCCCCGTCGGGCACGTCCTTGTAGATCTGGACGGAAGCGTCGGGGGGCGCGTCGTCGATCTTCGAGCTCCCGGCCACCTGCCGGGAATGGCCCAGGCCGTCCTGCGCCGCCACCTGGAACGCGTAAGCTCCCTCCACCCCGGCCGGCGCGTCCTTCGGGTCCAGCGGGAAGAAGTACTGGCCGCCGTCCACGCTCGAGGGCGTCACCGTCTTTCCCGCGGAGAGGAGCCGGGGCGATACCACGCCGGTGGTATCGGTGATGATGGCGGAGACCACGATCGGCACCGCGCCGCCGTCGGGCAGGGTGCGGGCGTAAGCCAGCGGGTCGGCCGTCACCGAGATGCTGGGCGGCTGGTCGTCGAAGAAGACCTGCTGGCTGGGGCTGGTCGAGGAATGACCGGTCGCGCTGGAGGCGGAGATGGCGAACGACAGCGGAGTCCCGTCCGCCGGTCCCGCCGCTCGTGGCAGCGCGAAGGTAAAGGCGTCGGAGGCCCCCGCCGTGCCCGGGATGCAGGTCCCCCCGTCCACCTTCAGACAGACGGTGGCCGGATCCACCGAGGCGCCCGCGCGGCTGGTGACGGTGGCCGAGACCGCCAGCGGCGCGCCGGCCGTGTCGAAGAAGAGGCCGCCGTCGGGAGCGGTGAAGCCCGGCGCCGTGGTGACCTGGACGTTGGTGATCTGCGGCGAGTCCGTTTCCACGCAGACCTTGTTCGCGCCGTCGCAGATGGCGTTGGCGGAGCAGTCGGTGTCGCTGCCGCACGAGCCCAGGTTCGAGGTCGGGCAGCCGGCGGCGAGCGATCCGAAGAGGAGGAGGGCGAAGGTGGCGCGCATTTGGTCAGAAGGCGAAAGTGAGGGCCGCGCCCGCCGCCAGCAGGACGCCGGAGGCGATGAACAGCGCGTTGGCGGTGTGCGCCTTGGAGTTGCCGGAGTTCAGGGTGTCGAGGTCCGCCGGCTTCCAGGCGTCTCCGTTGGCGTGGTAGGCGGACTCGGCCGCGTCGATGTCGGACTTGCTCTTCAGGCCGAAGTAAGCGCCGGCGGCGAGCGCCACCACCGCCGCCCCCCCCGCCACGTACCCCGCGGTCTTCGTCCAGGTGCGCTTCTCCTGGGGCAAAGGGGCCGCGCTCACCGCGGCCGCGGGTGCGGCGCGGGTGGCCGCGATGGTCACCGGCGGGCTGCTCTCGATGAGCACGGGCAGCGCCCGGGAAGAGTCCTTGCCTCCCTCGCGCACGCGCAGGGCGTGCACGCCCACCGTCAAGGTGCGCTTCTCGCCGGAGCGCACCGGCTGGCCGTCGATGGCCAGATCGATCCCCGGCTCCGCCACCACCAGCGCGTCTCCCGTGCACCCCGCGATCACCATCAGCTTGCAGGCCAGCGCCTCCGCCCAGGCGGTCACCTGCGCGGGATCGGCGGCGATGAACCCCTGCTCCGCCTCGCCGATCTGCTTCTTCCCCTTCACGTCCAAGAGGCGCACCCGCAACAGCCCGCTCTCGTATCCGGCGACCAGCACCCGGTCCACCTTCCGCGCCGCCCCCGCCGTCACCCAGCAGGCCTGGTCCGGGCAGGGGTCCGGCGCCTGCAGGAGCGACGTCTCCGCCACCCCGGGAGCCCTCCGCGCCACCGCGCGCAGGCCTTCCCCCACTCCCACCGCATCGCCGCCCGGGATCGCCCCCTGCACCAGCACGCCCACGCTCGCGGCCGTCTTGGAAGGAGTGAGCGGGGCCAGAGGAGGAAGGCTGAGCGGCGGCTCGGCCTGCTTCTCCTCCTTCGCCGGCGCCTTCTTCTTCTTGTTCTTCTGCAGCCAGGGCGCGTCCTTCGGCACCAGCGGCTCGAGCGAGGGCGGCTCGGCCTGCTGCCCGAGCGCGGGAAGCGCGAGGGCCAGGGCCAGCGCGCACATGGACCGGGGTTTCATCCGCAAGGCTCCTGTCAGGAACCATCAATGCTACCTCTACCCGCTCCCGGCGTCGCGCCCCCCCGATGTGGCTTTTTTCCGCAGATGAGGCTACACGCGCTCGATGCGCGTCTTCCGGCCCGATTACCTCTTTTCCGGGGGGTCCCTGCTGGCCGGCGCGGCCCTCGCCATTCGCGACGGTGCCGTGGTCTCGGTAGGGGAGGCGCCGGCGGGGGCCGAGGTGGTCGAGATGCGGGGACAGGCCCTGCTCCCCGGCCTGGTGGCGGCCCACAGCCACGCCTTCCAGCGCGCCATCCGGGGAAGGACGGAGCACCGCAACCATCCCCGCGACGACTTCTGGAGCTGGCGGGAAGCGATGTACGCGG
>Ga0335085_10010583_pt1 | contig 13775 bp, 13 predicted proteins | sample Lox_Sample_45_FD_206712 | JGI IMG/M metagenome (GOLD analysis project Ga0335085, IMG submission 206712) | Soil microbial communities from Loxahatchee National Wildlife Refuge, Florida, United States - Lox_Sample_4.5 | ecosystem: Environmental > Terrestrial > Soil > Wetlands | place: USA...
TGGCCGCCCTGGCCGGTGCCGACTCGGCCACCAGGGCCGCCGACAGGCCGAGCAGGCACGCCGCGGCCAGCAGCGCCGCGGCCACCGCGCTCAGCGGGCGGCCTGGACGCGGGGTCAGCCACGCGCGGACCGCGCCGACCAGGTAACTCCAGGCGATCGAGACCGCCGGGGCGCCGTCCGCGATGAGCAGCGCCGCCAGCTCGGCCGCCTCCTCCGCGTGGCGCCGCCGCCAGTACGGCGGGTAGCAGCGGAGCGCGGCACCGGCCAGCCTGCTGGCCCGGGCCTCGGGGCCGCTCATCAGGCGCCGCCCAGCTGGAGGCGCAGCCGCCCGGCCGCGCTCACGCGCTCCAGCGAATCCAGGTGCGCCCGCAGCGCGGCCGTACCTGGCGCGGTGATGCGGTACGGATGCCGCCGCTCGTCGGCGGGCAGCGGCTCGATGAGCCCGAGCCGCTCGAGCCGGTCCAGCGCGCCGTACAGCGTGCCCGGCCCGAGCTCGACCTCCGCGAACTGCCTCACGTCCTGGATCAGCGCGTAGCCGTGCTTCGGCCCGTCGGCCAGGCTGATCAGGACCAGCACCGACGCCTCCCCGGTCCGGCGCAGCACGTCCTGTTCTCGTGTGCCCATCCACCCTCCTATTACGTTCACCAATATATCATCCAACGTAATAGTCGGCAGGCAGTCCCACCTGATGCCGGGCCCCGGGGCAGCCTCTAGTGTCCCGGCTGTCACCTGGGCCTCAGGTGTCCCGGACTGGCCTGATCGCGGCAGTCCCGGAACCGGTGCGATGTGACGTGGGTGTGGCTCTTCCGGAGTGAGGGGCCGGGTGCGGGAGCAGGCGGTGCCCGTGGTGCGCATAGTGCAGGCGGCGCGGCCGGTGCGGCCGGTGCGGGTGAGGGCGGGCCCTGGCAACCACGTCGATGTGGCAGCGAGGTGGCTGGAACAACGTCGCTGTCACAGCGACGTGGTTAGGTGCGGGGCCCGCGGGGGCCGGTGGGGCCAGTGCGCCGGATGAGGTGCCGGCGGCAGGCGCATATGACGCGATCAGTCCAGTCGCCCGCCTCTCCCTCTCGACGAGCCGCACCCATGTGACGTTGTGCCGGTCCCAGGCGGTCCCAGGCGGTACAGCTTCACATCGTGCCGGGCCGCACCCACCGGGACATCGCGCCGATACGCGGGCACCGGCAGAAAATCATTCGCGTTGCGGCGGGCGGGATACGACAATGCCTGGAACAGCGGGCTGGCCGTCCAGGCTGGCCCCGGGGACCGGGAAGGAGTCAGTAATGCGCGGAGCGACTGTGTCCATCGAAAAGCGTCTGTGGGCCTATTCGGAGGATGTGGCGCGTGCTTCGCGGAATACTGAACCTGGGGATCCTCGCACATGTTGACGCCGGCAAGACGACGCTGACCGAGCGCCTGCTCTACTGCGCCGGTGTCATCGACGAACCCGGCAGCGTCGATGAGGGCACGACGCAGACCGACTCGCTGGCGCTCGAGCGCCAGCGGGGCATCACGATCAAGTCTGCGGTCGTCTCGTTCACCATCGGCGGCACGGTCGGCGGCACCGTCGTCAACTTGATCGACACGCCCGGCCACCCGGATTTCGTGGCCGAGGTGGAGCGGGCGCTGAGTGTGCTGGACGGCGTCGTGCTGGTGATCTCGGCGGTCGAGGGCGTCCAGCCGCAGACGCTCATCTTGTGGCGGGCCTTGCAGCGCCTGCGTATCCCGACGCTGTTCTTCGTGAACAAGATCGACCGCCGCGGCGCGGACTGCGAGCGCCTGCTGGACGATATCGCCAGGCGGCTGACGCCCGCGATCATCCCGATGGGCTCGGTGAGCGGCCTGGGCACCCGCGCGGCCGCGGTCATCCCGGCCGGCGGCACCAGCCAGCGCCCCGGCCCGGCCTTCGGGCGCCGGCTGGCCGAAGTGCTGGCCGATCACGACGACGCGGTCTTGGCCGCCTACCTCGACGACAAGGCGGCGATTCCCGGCGGCTGGCTGCTCGGGAAACTGGCCGCGCAGGTCAAGGACACGCTGGTGCATCCGGTCTACTTCGGGTCGGCCATCACCGGCGCGGGCGTCGACGCGCTCATCCGCGGCCTGGCCGGCCTGCTGCCCGTGGCGGACGGCAACGCTGACCGCCCGGTCTCCGGCCGGGTGTTCAAGATCGAACGCGGCGGCGCGGGGGAGCGGACCGCCTACGCCCGCATGTTCTCCGGGACGATCACGGTCCGGGACCGCGTGCGCTTCGGCCAGAGCCAAAGCCAGAGCCGCGCCCACGAAGGCAAGGTCACCGCCATCAGCGTCTTCGCCGACGGCACGGCCGAACGCCGCGATACGGTGCGCGCCGGCCAGATCGCCAGGCTGTCGGGCCTGACGGAGATCCAGATCGGCGATGCGATCGGGACCGAGCCTGACGGCGCGGGCCAGCACTACTTCGCGCCGCCCACGCTGGAGACGGCGATCGTGGCCCGCGATCGGCGCGACAAGACGCGGCTGCACGCCGCGCTGACGCAACTCGCCGAGCAGGACCCCCTCATCAACGTCCGCCAGGACGACATCAGGCAGGAGATCTACGTCTCGCTGTACGGCGAGGTCCAGAAGCAGGTGATCGAGGCCACCCTGGCCGCCGAGTACGGTCTCGAGGCCGGCTTCAGGGAAACGACGCCGATCTGCGTCGAACGGCCGGTCCGCACCGGCCGAGCGGAGGAAATCCTGCACGCACCGGGGAACCCGTTCCTGGCCACGCTGGGAATCCGCATCGTCCCCGCCCCGCCGGGCTCGGGCATCAGGTTCGCGCTCGAGGTCGGCCATCAGGCCGTGCCGCTGTACATCTACAAGAACGTGGAGAACTTCGCCGCGGCCATGGAGCGGCACATCACCGAGACGCTGCGGCAGGGCCTGTGCGGCTGGCAGGTCACCGACTGCACGGTGTCGCTGATCCGGTCTCAGTACAGCGTCCCCGACGGCCCCCCGTCGACCCGCGGACCGCTCAGCGGCCCGCAGGATTTCCGCAAGCTCACCCCGCTGGTGGTCATGGATGCGCTCAAGCGGGCCGGCACGGTGGTCTGCGAGCCGGTCCACCACTTCCGCCTGGAAGCCCCGGCCGACACGCTCAGCGTCCTGCTGCCGGTCCTGGCGAAGCTGCGCGCGGTCCCCGAGGTATCGGTGACCAGCGGATCCTGGTGCGTCCTGGAGGGGGACATCCCGGTGGCTCACGTGCACGGGCTGCGGCAGCAGATCCCGCCGCTCACCCGGGGCGAGGGCATCATGGAATCGTCGTTCGACCGCTACGAGCCGATCCGCGGCCCGGTTCCGACCCGGCCGCGCACCGACGATAATCCCCTCAACCGCGATGAGTACCTCTACCGCGTAACCCGGCGCGCCGCCAGGGAACGAGGCGCCCCGCTGACCAGCCAATGACCGCCTCAGCCCATGGTCCATCCCGCCAGAACGCGGACCGGCGCACCTGCCCTTCCCGAAAAGGGCAGGTGCGCCGCTGCTGCCGCGTCCGGGTCAGGGCTGGTCGCACATGACGTGATCGACGAGCCCGTACTCGGCGGCCAGCACCGGGTCGTCGACGTTGGAGTTGAGGGACAGCACGACCGTGGTGCGCCCGTCGCTGCTGACCGCGCTGACGGTGTTGTACCCGGGCACGTCCCCCTCGTGCGACCAGTAGACGCCGCCGCAGGTGAGCGGGATGGAGAAGATGCCGAGCCCGTACCGAGAGCCGGGCACGGCGGCCACGTCACCGTTGGCGGCGGGCACCGTCTGGCGCATCTCGCGGATCTGCGCCGGGGGCAGCAGGGTGCCGTTCCCGATCGCGCTCCAGAACCGGCTCAGGTCGGAGGCGGTGCTGATCAGCGCGCCCGCCGAGTCGGCCCAGGACATGTTCTCCAAGGTCGTGTCCACCCGGGTGTTCTTGTCGAAGATCAGGTAGCCGGTGGCGTGCGGGCGGGGCAGCCGGGTGCTGGTGCCCGGCGCGAAGGTGTGACGGAGACCGAACGGGCGGATGATGCGCTTAGTGACCTGGTTTTCCCAGGAGTCGTGGGTCACCTTCTCGATGATCATCCCGAGCAGGATGTAGTTGGTGTTGGAGTAGTTGAAGGCGGCGCCGGGAGCCGAGGTCGGCTGGTGGGAAAACGCGATGTTCAGCAGGTCCGCCCGGCTGAACTGCTCGAACTCCAGCTTGGAGTACGCCTCGGGCGAGGTGATCTCCGCCTGCAGGTCACCGGTGTAGTTGTGCAGGCCGGACGTGTGCTGCAGCAGCTCGCGGACGGTGATCTTGTTCCCGTCGTTGCCGTTGCCGTGCACCACGCCGGGCAGCCAGCGCGCCACCGTGTCATCCAGTGACAGCCGGTGCTCCGCGACCAGCTGCAGCACCACCACCGAGACGAACGTCTTCGTGTTGCTCCCGATCCGGAAGTACCCGCTGGCGTTGACCGGCGCGCGGGTGTCCAGGTTAGCTACGCCGCTGGTGCCGCGCAGCACGTGCGAGCCGGTGCGCACCTCGGCCAGTACCCCCGGCACTCCGGTGGCGGTGATCGCGTCGAGGTCGCGTTGCAGGTCTTGCTGCGTGTAGGCCTGCCGGGCCGACGTCGTGGCGGCGGTGGCGGCGCTCGCGGTGGCGGCGCTCGCGCTGGTCGTAGTGGCGGTGGCGGTGACGGCGGCCGCGGCGGTCGCGGCCAGGCTGATGGCGATCCACGTGCGAGGTTTCATGGGAACCACGCTGCCGCCGGGACCGTCCGCTGACAGTGGGGCACTCCGGCGAGCCTAGGTGGGGTTTCCCCCACCCGCCGCCATGGGGCCCGGACCGTCACGCATCCACGAAAACGCTGTGACCTGGGCGATCGAGTGCGAGCAGTAAAAGATACGTCAACTGACCGATGTTTCGCGGTGCAAATTGCACGAGCATTTTCACTGCAACGAGCCAGGCTAGTTGCGGGACATGTTCCGATCATCGCACCGGAACAGGCTCCGCGGAACGGCAACGAGACAGCCCGCCAACCTACGTCCCTAAGGAACTGATGAACGTGATGGCGTCGACACTGGTCCATCCGGGAACCGCCCATGCCGCGTCCGGCTGCCTGGGACTGGCCGCGGCCGCGGTGGCCGGCGGCCACGCGGCCGCGGAGGACGAGGACCTGATGACCCGCAGGCAGGTGGCGATGCTGTTCCGGGTGACCTCGGCCGTGGTGGCGACCTGGGCCCGGCGCGGCCGGCTACCCGAAGTCCGCAACTCCGACGGCAGGCCCCGCTACCGCCGCGGCGACGTCGAGCAGTTGTTCCGCGCCGATGTCGCCAGGAGGCTGCGGTGAGCGGTTCAGTCTTCCGGCCGGAAGGCCAGGAGCCTCAGCCCGACGAGGTCGATGTCCCCGTGCGGCAGTGCGGCCGCTGCGGCGGGGTCGGCACCCACTACCTGACCTGCCCCGCGCTGAAGCTGCCGCCTGGCTACCGGATCAGCGACTCACGGCTTGAACGCGGAGCTCGCTAGGAAAGCAGGGCACGCTAGCATCGGGCGATGAGCCGACGGGCGAAGATCGTAGCCACTCTCGGTCCGGCCACGTCCGGCCCGGACCAGATCGGCGCCCTGGTGGCGGCGGGCCTGGACGTGGCCCGGCTGAACATGAGCCACGGCGACCACGACAGCCACCAGGCCGCCTACGACGGGATCCGCGCGGCCAGCGACGCCAGCGGCCGCAGCGTCGGCGTGCTGGTCGACCTGCAAGGCCCCAAGATCCGCCTGGGCACGTTCGCGGCCGGTCCGGTGATGCTGGCGCCCGGCCAGGAGTTCACCATCACCGGCGAGGACGTGCCCGGCGACCAGCACGAGGTATCCGTCAGCTACCCCGGGCTGGCCGGCGACGTCCGGCCGGGGACCCGGCTGCTAGTGGACGACGGCCGGGTGGTGCTCGAGGTGACCGCGGTGCACGGCCAAGAAGTCCGCACCCAGGTCCTGACCGGCGGCCAGGTCTCGGACCACAAGGGCCTCAACCTGCCCGGGATCAAGGTCAGCCTGCCCGCCCTGACCGCTAAGGACGCCGACGACCTGCGCTGGGCGCTCGGACTGCGCGCCGACCTGGTCGCCCTGTCCTTCGTCCAGGAAGCGGACGATGCCAAGCCCGCCCGCGCCATCATGGACGAGGTGGGCGTCCGCCTGCCGCTCATCGCGAAGATCGAGAAGCCCCAGGCGGTGGCGGCGCTAGCGGAGATCGTGGCCGCGTTCGACGGGATCATGGTCGCCCGCGGTGACCTGGGGGTGGAGTACCCGCTCGAGCAGGTGCCGCTGGTACAGAAGCGCGCCATCAGACTGGCCCGGCAGGCCGCTAAGCCCGTGATCGTGGCCACCCAGATGCTCGAGTCGATGGTCGGCGCGCCGCGGCCGACCCGGGCCGAGGCCTCCGACGTGGCCAACGCCGTGCTCGACGGCGCGGACGCGCTCATGCTCTCCGCCGAGACCAGCGTCGGCGCCTACCCGGTGGAATCCGTGGCCACCATGGCCCGCGTCATCATGGCCGCGGAGGCGGCCTGGCCGTTCACGGCCGAAGGATCCGCCGTACCGGAGACCACCGGCTCGGCCATCGCCCGGGCGGCCGGCGAGGTCGGCGCGGCGGTCGGGGCCCGGGCGCTGGTGGCCTTCACCATGACCGGGGAGACCGCCAGGCGGCTGGCCCGGTGCCGGTCGCCGATCCCGCTGCTGGCCTTTACCACCGAGGCCGCGACCCGCAGTCAGCTGGCACTGACCTGGGGCGCCGAGACGTTCCTGGTGCCGGCCGTGGAGCACACCGACGACATGGTCCGCCAGGTCGAGGCGGCGCTGCGCGACATCGGCCGGTGCACGCCAGGCGACCTCGTGGTGCTGGTGGCGGGCAGCCCGCCGGGCACCCCTGGCCGCACCAACGCCCTGCGCGTCCACCGCATCGGCGATGCGATCGAGACCTAAAACCCCCAAACCATTCATAACGAACGGCGTTTCTTTCACGCCCCCGGCCCGGTACCACGCCCCGCCGACGGGGAAGATCACCTTCATGGCACCGGTCTCCATCGTCGTCCTCGGGGCGGGCAACCGCGGCACCGGCTACGCCCGCTGGGCGCTGCGGCACCCCGATCGCGCGCGCGTCGTCGCCGTCGCCGAACCCCGCGAGGTCCGCCGCGCCCGGTTCGCCGGCGAACACGGCATCCCGACCGCGGACGCCGTCGCCGACTGGGAGGACCTGGCCGCCCGCCCCCGGTTCGCCGACGCGGTCCTGATCTGCACGCAGGACCGGATGCACGAAGGCCCGGCCGCGGCGTTCGCCGCGGCCGGCTATCACATCCTGCTGGAAAAGCCGATGGCCCCGGACGAGGCGGGGTGCCGGCGGATCGTCGCGGCGGTGGAGAAGGCCGGGGTCATGCTGGCCGTCGGGCACGTGCTGCGATACACGCCGTACACGCGCATGGTCAAGGAGATCGTCGACTCCGGGCAGCTCGGCGCCATCATGAGCGTCCAGCACCTGGAGCCGGTCGGGTTCTGGCACCAGGCCCACTCCTTCGTCCGCGGCAACTGGCGGCGCGCCGACCTGGCCACCACGATGCTGCTGGCCAAGTCCTGCCACGACCTGGACTGGCTGGCTTACATCCTGGGCCGGACGCCGCACCGGGTCTCGAGCTTCGGCAGCCTGACTCACTTCACCGCGGCCAGCCGCCCGCCCGGCGCCACCGACCGCTGCCTGACCTGCCCGGTGGAGACGAGCTGTGCCTACTCGGCGGCGCGGCTCTACGGGGACCTGCTGGAGCGGGGCCAGCACGGCTGGCCGCTGGCCGTCCTGCTCGACGACTTCACGCCGGCCGCCCTGGAGGAGGCGCTACGCGACGGCCCGTACGGCCGGTGCGTCTACGCCTGCGACAACGACGTCGTCGACCACCAGGTGGTGGCGCTGGAGTACCCCGGCGCGGTCACGGCCACGTTCACCATGACCGCGTTCGCCCAGGGCGCCGACCGGAGCACCCGGCTGTTCGGCACCCAGGGCGAGCTGAGCGGTGACGGCCTGAACATCCGCGTCTACGACTTCCTCACCAGGAGCGAGCGGGAGGTCAGCCTGCGCCCGGCCGGGGCGATGAACGCTGCCGAGGGTCACGGCGGCGGCGACGGCGGCCTGATGGACGCGTTCACCGCCGCCGTGGCCAGCGGAAACCCCGACCTGATCCTGTCCGGGCCGCGCGAGTCGCTGGCCAGCCACCTCGCCGTGTTCGCGGCCGAACGAGCCCGCCGCGACGGCACGGTCGAGACCATGGCTCCGCTTGACGGCGTGCTTATGCAGTAAGCGTCGCCAGCTGGATATCGAACAGCTCCTCCGCGTCGAGGCCCATGGACGCGAAGTTCCCGGCGATCTCCAGGCTGACGATGCCATGGAGCCGGCTCCAGGCGAGAACCGCGCGCAGCGCGGTCGCCCGGCCGGCGCCGGGCCAGCTGTCGGCAGCGTACGGCTGCGCCCACGCCGCCAGCTGAGCAGCGAGCGGCTGCGGGAGCCCGGCCTCATGGATACTTTCTCCCAACGCCCCGAGCAGCACCTTCATCGCGGGCCAGGCCGCCTCGACGATCCGCTCCGCGTGCGCGTCGTAGCCGGGTCACGCCCTCCTCCGAGCAGGCCGAGGCGCAGCAGAAGCGCTTCGCCGACCTGGCCGCCGCGGCCGGCGTCCGCCACCTCGTGGTGCTGTCCCAGCTAGCCGCGGCCGAGGATTCGCCGGTGCGGTTCCTGCGCTATCACGCCGCGGTCGAGCGGCACGTCCGCGACCTGGGCATCGGCTACACGTTCCTGCGGCCCAACCTGTTCTTCCAGGGCCTGCTCGCCCTGGCCAAGCCGATCGCCGCCGAGGGCCGGTTCTTCGCCCCGATCGGCGACACGCCGGTCAGCGCGGTGGACGTGCGGGACATCGCCGACGTGGCCGCGGCCGCGCTTACTCAGGCCGGACCCGAAGGTGCCACGTACACCCTGACCGGCCCGGCCGCCATCACCCACGCGGAGATGGCCACGGCCCTCGGCGCCGCCCTCGGCCGCGAGATCACCTTCACCGACGTGCCGCCCGAGGCTCTCGCCGAGAGCCTGCACGGGGCGCTGCCGCCAGAACAACTGCTCGCCGGTCCACACCAGGCCGGCCCCGGCCACCAGGATCGCCGCGAACACGGCCACCCCGGGCCAGCCCCAGTGCTGGCTGACCGGGCCGGCCACCGCGGACGCGGCCGCGCCCCCAGCGAAGATGGTCGTCATGTACACCGAGTTCATCCGGGCGCGGGCATCGGGGCGCAGCGCGTAGATGTCGCGCATGTTCAGCACGTGGCCGCCCTGGACCGCGAAGTCGAGCAGCACGGCGGACAGCGCGAGCAGCACCAGGTGAGACGCTGCGGTCGCGGCGAGCAGCAGCGCCGCCACGCCCAGGGCGACGGCCGTCCCGCGCACGGACGCCCCGAGGCCGCGGTCGCCCAGCCGCCCGGCCACTGGCGCCGCCACCGCGCCGGCCGCCCCGACCAGGGCGAAGACCGCGATCCCGGCCTGGGTCAGGTGGTGCTGGCCGGTCAGTTCGAAGGCGATGGCGGTCCAGTACGCGGTGAACGCGCCGAACATCAATGCCTGCGACAGCGCCCGCCGCAGCAGCAGCGGCTCGGCCCGGGCCAGCGCCGCCGAGGACGCCACCAGCCGCCCGTAGCTAGCGGAATGCGCCGGCTGGCGCCGGGGGAGCAGGCGGGCCAGTGCCAGCGCGGTCGCCAGCATGACCCCGGCCGAGATCGCGTAGATGCTGCGCCAGCCCCACGCGGCGGCGGCCAGGCTGGCCACCGAGCGGGCCAGCATGATGCCCAGCAGCAGGCCGCCGGTGACCTGCCCGACGTACCGGCCCCGGCTCTGCGGCGGGGCGAGGTGGGCAGCCAGCGGGATGAGCACCTGGGCGACCACGGAGGTCACGCCGACCAGGGCCATGGCGACGAGGAAGAGGCCGAAACCGGGCGCGGCCGCCGCCACGGCCAGCGCGGCCGCCGTCACCACCAGCGTCCGCGACGAGAGCCTGCGGTTCTCCAGCAGGTCCCCGAGCGGCAGCAGCAGCGCGAGCCCCACCGCGTAGCCGATCTGGGTGAGCGTCACCACCAGCGCCGACGTGCCCGCCGATACGCCGAACGTCTGCCGGATCAGCCCCAGCAGCGGCTGCGCGTAGTACAGGTTGGCCACGCTCGCGCCGCAGGCAAAGGCCAGCACCAGCATTACCAGCCGCAAGGCGCGGCCCTGGAGTGGCGCACCGCCGGTACCGGCGACGTCGCCACGCGACGCAGACGTCTGCGTCTCGGTCATCCGAGGCTCCCCCGTAAGTAGTAAACGTTGCGTTTACTTCCAACCGTGGCTACTCTCCCCGTATGCCCGTTCGGCACGGGGAACAGGTGCGGGACGCGGTGCTGACCGCTGCCGGCGAACTCATGCTCGAGGGCGGCCTGGCCGCGGCCACCATGGAGGCGATCGCCGCCCGGGCCGGCGTCAGCAAGCGGACCCTGTACAAGTACTGGCCCTCACGCGGGGCGGTCGCGCTGGAAGGCTTCATGCGCAGCGCGGCCGCTTCGTGGTCACTGCCGGAGAACGCCCCGGCCGCCGTGTCGCTGGAAGAACTCGTGCTAGCGGCGGTGCGCCTGTTCACCCAGACCCCGGCCGGACCGCTCATGCGCTCGCTGATCGCGGACGCCCAGTCCCAGGACGAGATCGCCACCGCCATCCGCGACCAGTGGCTGAGGCCGCGCCGCGCCGTGGCCGCCGACCTTGTCCGCCAGGGCATCGCCTCCGGCGAGTTCCGCGCCGACCTCGACGTCGAGGTGACCCTCGACCTGCTGTTCGCGCCCGTCTACTACCGCCTGCTGCTCGGCCACGAGACGCTCAGCCCGCAGTTCGCGGTCACCTCCATCAGGCACCTCATCACGGGCTTGAAAGGCTGAGCGCCGCCCCTGGTCACATGGGGTGCGACGGTCACCCCATAACCTGTTCTTATGACTCTGCCGCCCCGCGTGTCGGACCTCATCCCGTTCGACCTGCTGCTCTCGGTGGCCCGGCTGGGCAGCCTCGGCCGGGCCGCCGCCGAGCACGGCATGTCCCAGCCGGCCGCCAGCGCCCGGATGCGCCACCTCGAGGGTCAGTTGCGCCTGGCCCTGGTCGAGCGCTCACCACGCGGCTCCCGGCTGACCCCGGCGGGTGCCCTGGTGGCGGGCTGGGCGCAGGCCGTCGTCGACGCCGCCACCGCGCTGGACGCGGGCGTCACGGCGCTGCGCCGGGAGCAGGAATCCCGGCTCCGCGTCGCCGCCAGCCTGACCGTCGCGGAGTACCTGCTGCCCGCCTGGCTCACCGCGCTGCGAACCGCCGACGCCGGCCCGGCCGTCGCGCTGACCGCGGTCAACTCGGCCGAAGTCGCCGAGACGGTCCTGTCCGGCCGGGCCGACCTCGGGTTCGTAGAGGGCCCCGACCTGCCCGACGGCCTGCGGGCCGTGACCGTCAGCCAGGACGAACTGACCGTGGTGATCGCGCCCGGCCACCCCTGGACACGGCGCCGCAGCGGCATCACGGCCGCCGAGCTAGCCGGCACCGCCCTAGTAACCAGGGAAGCCGCCTCAGGTACCCGGCGATTCTTCGAGCAGGCACTTCAGGACCAGGCTCAGCTGACACCAGTCCCGCCCCTGGCCGAGCTGTCCTCCACTACGGCGATCAAGTCCGCGGTCGCCGCCGGCGTTGCTCCCGCGGTCCTCAGTTCGCTGGCCGTGGCCAACGAACTGACTGCGGGCACCCTGCGCGCCGTGCCCGTCAACGGCCTCGACCTGCACCGTACCCTGCGCGCCGTCTGGCCCGCCGGCCGCCGCCTCACCGGCCCCGCCCAGGACCTGTACCAGATCGCCGCCCGCTCGGCCCGCCCCGCCTAGCCGGTTAGAAGGTACCGAGTACAGGTCCCGTGCCACGTTGCGGCCGCGCCCTGCACCGCTCGAAGAGGGACTGGTCACGTCGAACCCCGGGCTGGCCCCGATCATGGCCGTCGCGGCCTGGCCGCCCGCTCTCGAGTCCCTTGCTGTCTCGGCCGGGCGGCGATGGCAACTGGCCGCGGGAGCGATGCTCTTGCCAGGCATCGATCACCCCGTACCCCAGGAAACCCGACGACGCGATCACCGCCGCGATCACGGAGAAGAAGGCCAGGAAAATCGCCATGTGGTTCTCCCCATGGGTCAAGGATGCGACCCCGACAACGGCGAACGCCATGAGCATGCACACCCCCGACCTCCGGGCCGCCTTCGCCAGCGTCCGGGCCGGCGTGCTGACCGGGCCGGCCGCCGCCGGCCGGACGGCAGCCGGTCGGACGGCAGCCGGCGAGACGTGAAGGTCGCTGGTGATAGCGGCTAGCTCGGCGTGGGTCCGCGACGCAAGCGCCCGGTCCACCCGGAGGTCGAACGCCTCTTTCGTCAGCCGTTCTTCTGCGAACGCCGTCTTGAGTACGTCGATAGCCCGCTCGCGATCAGCGTGCGATGCGCGAAAGTGCCCGCCATCGGCAGCCCGTTCCGGCATCTCGTTTCCAGGCCCTGTCATCACGCGCCTCCCCAGCCTGAGTGATGCAGGGAGCGTAACCCCGTCGCCAGCCGGCTGGCTATATCGGGTATTCGGTGGGTCCGGTGGTGTACTGGCGTCCGCTCGGGGTGGTCCAGGTAAAGGTGCCGTCGGGTGCGGGACGTGGCCGGCCGCTCCTGTCCCTCCGGCGGCACCCCGGGTGCGGGACAGGCGGTGCCCCGGTGCCTCCTGATGCCGTTTCCCCCGGCCCGGGCCACTTCCCGAAACGACATGAATGTGACATTCATGTCGCTATTACGACATGAATGTGGCACTGATGTCGTTACCGCAGACCGGGGCGGGTGACTGGCGGGGGCGCCGGGGCCGGTGCGGCAGCCGGGAATGACCGTAACTGCCGCCATTGAAGGTCATTAGCGTCTGGGGAGCCACCAGAATGCCAGCTAATACCCAAGATCAGAAAAAATACACGAAACAATATCCGCGGCCCGCTGAACTGATGAGATGGGCGAGATAAGCAGAGCTAGCGCCCGGCCGCCGCCCGCTCGAGGGCGTCAAGGATGAGGTCCAGGCCTGTCTCGAACTCGTGGCCATACTCGTAACCGGGCTGCAGCACATGCGCCGCGGCCATCTCGGCCAGGTTGGGATACTCGTCGGCCGGCATCATGCCCACGATCTCCTGCGTGACCTGTGCCGTCTCCTCCTCGTTGCCGAACGGCAGGCTGGCTTCCTGCAAAGCGAACCCGTAGATGTAGCTGTCGAGCAGGGAATAGGCGTGCGCGCTCAGCCCGATCGAGAAGCCCGCCTCGCGCAGGCACCCGAGCACGGCGTCATGGTGCCGGAGGGTGGCCGGGCCGGGGGAGCGTCGCGACTCCATCAAGCCGATGGCCCACCGGTGACGGCTCAGGGCCTCGCGAGCGGAGATGGCGCGCTGCCGCATGGCCTGCTTCCACCCGCCGTCGCCGGCCGGCAGGCCGATCTCGCCGAATACGACGTCGACCATCCCGTCGAGCAGGTCGCTCTTGCCGGCCACGTGGTTGTACAGCGACATCGCCTCGACTCCGAGCGCCTGGCCGAGCTTGCGCATGCTCAGCGCGTCGATGCCGCCCTCGTCGGCCAGCTTGACCGCGGCCTCAAGGACCTGGTCGCGGCTCAGCGGCGCCCGCCGCGCCGCGGCCTGTCCCGTCCTGGCCATCGGTTCCTCCTCGGCGGTTGACATGACTTACA